>Ga0066709_100000187_pt1 | contig 27591 bp, 20 predicted proteins | sample GraSoiAngelo_158_FD_79665 | JGI IMG/M metagenome (GOLD analysis project Ga0066709, IMG submission 79665) | Grasslands soil microbial communities from the Angelo Coastal Reserve, California, USA - 14_1009_16_30cm | ecosystem: Environmental > Terrestrial > Soil > Grasslands | place: USA...
CATGAGCCAACGTTTTGGACTGTTCCCAGTCCAGTGTCGCGCGCAAGCGTGTGTTGTCGCTATCGCGGCCGCGCACACCTTGCGCGTCGGAAGGATTGTGGCGCCGCCGAATGCTTTTGCCGGCGATCCGGACCACCATGTCTACCAGGCCGTTAATAGTTATCAGTTCATCCGTACCCAAATTAAGGGGTTCGTGGCATTGAGAAGCCATGATCCGGATGAGTCCTTCCAGGCAATCATCGATATACATGAATGAGCGAGTTTGCTCGCCATCGCCCCAAATCTCAATCTCGCCGCCATCTTCGGCGAGAGCAATCTTCCGGCAGATCGCGGCCGGTGCCTTTTCTTTGCCCCCGTCGTAGGTGCCCAGCGGCCCATAGACATTGTGGAATCGAACGATGCGGGTTTCGAAGCCATAATCCCGGTAGTAATAACGGCAGAGTTCCTCGGCAAAGAGCTTTTCCCATCCGTAACCCGCCTCGGGATCTGCCGGGTAGGCATCTTCTTCGCGTAGCGGCTTGACGTCAGGGTCTATTTGCTTGCTTTGGTTGTAGACGCAAGCCGAAGACGAGAACAGAAAGCGTTTGACCCCGTTCTGGCGGCTCGCCTCAAGCATGTGAGAATTGATCAGAATATTGTTGCGGCTGATCTCGGCATGAGAGCTAGTAATGTAGCCGATTCCTCCCATGTCGGCGGCGAGATTGTAAGCCTCGTCGATACCGCCGCGCGTGGCAAGAAGGCAGTTTTCCGCCTTTCGCAGATCCAGAACTTCAAACTCATCAGCCGCGCTGGCCTCATATTCCGGGTACTTGATGTCGGCGCCACGTACGCAATAGCCTTCTTCTTTGAGCCTCTTCACCAGGTGGTGGCCAATGAAACCGCCAGCGCCGGTTACAAGTACGCGTTTCTTGTTATCCAAGTCTAGCCTCCTGTAAGGTTCTTCAACCAATAACATTTCCGGCAAAGGACGTGCGGTCGCGGGGGAGAGTGTCTTGACGGGGGGAGGCACCCTTGCCTTGCACCACCGCTCCGTTAAGGGCGTCTAATGTCAGGCCATTTTTGCTCAGACGCTTCTTCATTTCAGACGCTTTTTCATTAAAGTGCTTTATCCTGTTGTTGTGGGCAACACGGAAGACGCTTTTTAAGACTTCGTTTTGAGACTAGCCTCTCCGTCCTGCGCCGATTCATGAATGGCAGACCACTGTTCACCGCGGACCGGGAACACATTCACCACAGGTTGCTTGCTAAGGGGTCTGTCGCAGCGCCAAGCAGCGATCATGCTGCAGGCAGTCTCAGCGCTGTTTGCCGCCATGAGCTTGTTGTTGCTCAACGCTGCCAGTCACGCGATACCGAGCCGCTGGACTTGCTCACCCGGCGAGCCGATGGATGTAATCTCAGTCAAATATATTGACTCGTGCACGAGGTCAATAACAGCTTTGGCTCATTTCATGTGGAGATCTGTGGAAAAGTGGAAAAGACGAACGACTCGGACCTGCGTTCGCTTACTTCGGATTTCGCGCCTGACTTACGCTGTGCAAGATGTGCAAGAGGATTCACTTGTTCGCAGACCGTGCCACAGCTAAGATGGAGCAGTCTATGCACAGCAGAAATTCACATTTCGAGTATTTGGTATTGTCCCTCTTTTTCAGTTTGCTCTTTTCTGCGAGTGGGGCTTGGGCCCAACAGGCTGCTCCAGCCAGTGGCCAGCCTGATTCGTCCACCGCCCAGACACAGTCAAGCGTTGTCGAGAACTCTCCAAAACCTATTTCGAGCGGGGCATTCAATGCCTCAGCTGAGTTGCTCATAGGGCCTGGAGATGAATTAGACATTACTGTCTACGGGGCCCCTGATCTTTCCGCCCACGCCAGAGTGGAAAGCGACGGCAGTGTCTTGCTGCCTCTGGCCGGCTACGTGTCGGTGGCCGGAGAGACCAGCAGTCAAGCCGGACGGAAGATTGAGGACAACATTCGCCAGGCCCATCTCGTAAAAGATCCGCGGGTCTCCGTGTATGTCAAGGAATATGGCACCTCTAGCATTTCCGTCGCTGGACAGGTCGGCAAACCTGGCGTCTATCCGGCCATTGGACCGCATCGCCTGTTCGATATTCTTCAAACCGCTGGTGGGGTTTCGGAAAAAGGCGGGGACATCGTGACGATTTCCCATCGCGATGATCCCGAACATCCAATCACTGTGAAGCTTTCCAAGGATCCCGGGCAGATGGCCCGAAACAACATTGAGCTTCAGCCGGGTGATACGGTGGTCGTGCCCGACGCGGGAATTGTCTACGTTCTGGGCGAGGTAGGTAAGCCAGGTGGATACGTCATGAATTCCTCCGGGGGTGTTACTGTACTGCAAGTGGTTGCAGCAGCGGCCGGTCCGACTCGCCTCGCCTCTTACGGCGGAGTTAAGATCATCCGTCGCACTCCTGATGGCCTAAAGGAACTTCCTGTGCCCCTCAAACAGTTGCTGCATGCCAAGGCGGCCGATTTGCCGGTACAAGCGGGTGACATCCTCTATGTACCTAGTAGCAGGGCGAAGTCGGCACTGGCATCTTCAACCAGTCTTATAAACTCCGCGGGCACAACCGCCCTCTATCGGCTTCCTTAATCTGTACGATGGAGCGTCCCAATTTCCTGTGGGCAAATTCCGGTCTGCTGGTTCGTAAGAGTAAATCTTAAAACCGGCATCGCTAAGCTCCCAACTTCCATAACCCAATGAACACCCAAAATCGAAAACCAACCAGGACAGGAAGGGGCACTGCGCGCCGCCCTTGGGTAAGAGCCCAAAGAAAAACAGCGGAATGTACGCGACCGACTCACACTAGAATTACGATAATCGCATGGCCTCATTAACAAACGGGATTACAGAAAACCTGCTGTCGCTTTTATGACGGCGCGACGGTAGCGTTCCCAATTGCACTCCTCGGCTTGCTTCCGTGCCGCGCGGCCCATTGCGCGTAGGCGGTCACGATTCTGGCCGAACCACCGCAAAGTCTCTACCAAGGCGTCCACGTCGCCGACGGGCAGCACGCGTCCAGAAGCTTCGGTCAATACATCTGCGCCGGCGGTGGTGGTCGAAGCAATCGCGGGTAAGTCGCATGCCATGGCTTCGAGTAACACCAACCCAAATCCTTCGAAGAAGGAGGGAAATACGAACACGTCCGCTCGGCGATAATGATCACGAAGAGCTTCTGAAGAACATGCCGGCACGTAAGTGACTCCGCGTGGCAGTGATGCCTTTTTGCTAGCGCTCAAGTACCATGACCCCACAAGGTGGAGCTCCGCAAACGGCAGTGCTGCCTTCTGCCATGCCTGGAGCAAGGGGGGAATTCCTTTGCGCAGCGAGATTTGTCCGGCATAGATGAAGCGCAGCACTTCTGATCCCTCTTTCCGCGTTCCTGCCTTCCAGAATTCCAGGTCCACGCCGTAAGGTGTCAAGGCCAGAGCCTTGTTCGGATGGAATGCCCGAACGGTCTCCGCAACGAAGGTGCTTGGCGCCAATACGAGATCGGCGAGCTCCATCTCTTGGTGCTTCTGCTCAGGACGCACGTAGCGGCTGGTTGGCAGTCCAGCGGTGGGCAGCCAGTCAACAAATTTTCGAGCAAGCTCCGCCTGTGTATCTTCCCATGCGGGATAGTAGCCGATCGGCATGTCATAGATACATGCCTTTCCGAGGCGTCTGGCCTCTTGAAATTGCCAGAGCGAACAATCTTCGTAGGCGTGAACTGCCCGCACGCCAGCGCGTCGGCATTCTCTACGCATGGTGCGCATGAGCCAATCGTTGGCTTCGTAGGAGAGTGCCTCGTCGCCACACCCTAACCCTCGGGTGATCAGGCGGCGCGTCTCCCCCAGTCGACCCTGAATCTTGGGCGCGCCAGCGAGGGCCGGGAAGCGCCTCCGCCCAAAGCGGTGCGCCATCGGCCGTAGCGGGGCGATGTGCTCAAGGAGTTGTATGGTCAGCGGAGACGGCATCCAGGATACGCAGAATGCCTCCAACTGATGAGCCTCAAAATGTGCGAGTGCGGCATAGTGCGAATTCGGATTGCCGGTCGGATGGCCGAATAGAACGGTCACGAGACCACCGGTGGAGACAAGCATCCTGTCCCGCAGAGCGCGATCGGCCACCTTAAAGGCATGCTTCGAACAACTCCACGTGGCGGCGTGCCATCGCTGGCGCCAAATAGGGTGTGATACCAGTGCGGCGGTCGAAAATCTGTCGCGCGATTACCTCGCAAAGGAAAGCCTCCAAAACGTTCATTGCGTCTTCAAGAGGCATGTCATCGTTCTGCCCGATCCAAAGAGCATGCCCTAGATCCGGGATACTCTGAAACATTGAAAAGGCGGGACCTTCGCGATGCAGCGTGGCGAGCAACGGTTTGCCCGAAAGTGCATAGCTGAACAGCTTTGATGGCATGTACCCAGCGTCCTCGACACCGAAAATGAGCGCACCATCGCTCTGGAGGAGCAGCTGAAGAGAATGCCGGTAAGACAATCGGCCCGGCTCTTCCCGAACCAGGTCGTCGATTCCCCACTTTGCAGCAATGTCCGCCAGACTTCGAGGCTCACCAGGCCTCCAACCTAGCATAGTACCGTACAGCTCTATGCGAATCCCCTCGCACAGCTTTGCGGAACGCACTCGCAATTGCGATAGTACCTGAGTGAACAAGGTAAACGACCTAGTCATGACGGGGCCGCCGACGCCGACGTAGACGATACGGTACGGTGGCCCATTCCTCCCAGCCTCTGGCGCTAAGCCGTCGGCCGCTTCACAAAGATCCCGTGGGAGAGCGGAGAACGGGATCGCGTTCCAACGTCCCGGCTGTACCCAAGCTGGCTCCTTTGCTTCGTGACGTCGGCGCAGAGTATCGATGTAGTCGGGGGAGACAGCGATCAACCCCCGTGCTGCTGTGGCGACGTGTGCTTCCAGGTACTTGGCCAACGCATTGCTGACGCGGTGTTTGAGACGGGGCTGCGCCCACTTTGGGTGACGCGAGCCCTCTTTGTACAGGGGATCGTGAAGATCCAAAACGCATGGCACTCCTAATTCTCGCTGCCAAATGGACCCAAGTAGATACAAGGGGAAATGAGCCGTCGAGATATAGACCACATCGAAATGTTTCCGCCGCAACAACCGCTTGCCAGCAAACCACAGCGGCAACAGTGCGCGCCAACCGATGGTTCCAACTCCTGCAAGTCTACACAGGTCCGGCCACGTCTCCGGCACGCAATGTGCCGTTGAATGCGGCGAGAAAAACTCCGCGCTATCCTTGTCAATACATGTCGCGTGTTGGTATTCGGTGGACGGGCTCAAGATTTCTACATCCCAACCCAGCTTGGGCAACTCCCAAGCTAATTGGCGCGCCCTCTGCATGTCAGCGGTCATTGTGGGAGCATAGGAGCTAGTTACAATCAGGACCCGACGCATCAAGGACCACCTGCGGGTTTGGTGGCCTTGACACACAGGCTAAAGGGCATGCGCGGATTCAGCGTAGCGAACCAAACGGCCGGCAATGCAATCGGCAGCAGAGGCAGGGCGGCCCAGTCGCCGAATCGATTACGGATAGTGCGAAGTACTCGGTCGGCATGATAGACCGCTGGAGTGCCGATTCCGACTACAGACTCAATCTGGAATCCTATGGGCTCGAGCAACTTTCGATAGTCGTCTTCGGTGTACCCAGCGCGGACGTGCCCGCCCGATTCTTTCGTGTCCAGGACTTCGGCCTGATGCCGCGGGTGCAGTCGATGTGGACAGCAAAGGTGCAAGGCACCGCCCGGGCGCAAAATGCGGTAGAACTCGGTGACCACATCCCGGTCGCGAAGCAAATGCTCCAGCACTTCAAAGCAGATGACTTCATCAAATGTCCGAGTCTCGTACGGCAGATCGTAAAGATTGTGCTGTTCGAACCGCAGGCGCGTCGGGTCTGCCCGTTTGTGAACGATCAAAAAGTCGCTTGCTTTGAGCACCTGCTCTTGCACGTAATTCATCGCTACGACACGCGCGCCGGTTTGATATGCCAGCCAGGAGAAATACCCGTTCCCGCTACCAGCATCCAGTACGTCGCGGGGCCCGGTCTGCCAGAAATGGCACAGCGAAGCACGGTTACGCGTGTGTAGGTCGAGGCCGGGGTAGAGGATCTCTCGGATGCGGCAACGAATGGTGGCAGCAAGCATATTGACTAGTCCCACGAAAGACCGCAAATCAGCCGGCCGGCATTGCCCAGACGTCGGCGTAGCTGGGTGAAAGATTGCCTTTGCGGTCTCGGCCGATCTGTCCAAATCGCCCAGAGCGTACGTCCAAAAGAATTATGTAGCACACGAGTTCAAGGCGCGCTTGATGGACTCCAAGAGTGCTTTCTCCTGACGCTCCCAGCAGAATGTTTGCTCTGCAGCTTCTAGCGCCGCCGTCTTGGCCCGCCTCAAGGCGTCAGCCGACTCGAGAAGCACGTCAAGGCACGCCGCCAATGCAGGAGCCTCGCCGGACGGATACAGGAACACGCCACCCGGGGCTAGCGCAGCCACTTCCCGCTGACCGGCAGTATTGCTGGCCAGAACGGCGAGTCCAGCGAGCAGATAGTACAGAATCTTATTTGTGACGGTCAGATCGCGGCTACGAATAACAGGAGTCTCCCCGGCAAAGCCGATATCGTGCTCCGTGATCCGGGACAAGAGTTCCGTGTTGCGCACCGGTTCGTGAACCATAATCCGCCCACGCCAAGCCTCCGGTACGCGATGCGCGAGCCAGTTCTCGAATCCACTAACCGGCTTCCCTCGTAGATGGATCTCAGCTTCGTGCTTGAGCAGCGGCAGGGCAGCGATAAGATCGTCTAGCCCTCGGTTGTGGCCGAGGGTCTGAGAGAACCAATGGATGGACGGAAGACGACGGTCCCTTCGGTCTTTGAATAAACCATCCACGGACTCTCGAGCGGACCAGGGGAACGCATTGTAGACGACTGTCGGCTGTGGGCATCCAAATTCCCTGGCCAGGGCTTCACTCATGGCGCGGGAGGGACAGGCGGAGTGCCCGCCCAACGTCAGCAGCCCGCGCTCGAGGTTGCGCAGCAGGCGGACGGGCCGATGTTTCCTTGCCTCCAGCGGCAAGTCTTCCGAAAACCAATCCTCCACATCGATTCCGACCAGGCGACCGTCACGCAAAAGATCCGTGGCTACCGCCATTGCCGCCTCGGAGTGGGCGATATACAGATTTGCTGGCTGACGAGACGCAGCTCGAAGAGCGCTATAGGCATACCCCAGTTGGCTTCGGTTTTCGAAACGCGCAAGCCGGTGCGCGATCGATCCGATCTTAGCACTCACGCGTAACCTCAGCCGGCGCGGCGTATTTTCAGTGCCGTCAATCGCCGGTTTGAAGCTGAACGGAAGGGAGCTTTGGATTTCCAGGTCGCGCGCTTTGAGACCTCTGTCGAACCAGGCTCCAATGGCTGTCACAGCATAGCCTGCATTTGCAAGTGTCATCCCTTCTTTAATAACTCGGGGATTGCTACATAGGTGATTACCCGTCAAAATAACGACATTAGCATCCATGTCTGAGTCGAAACCTTACTGGAAATGATCGGGCGATCTTATGCAACCACAGGAATAGCGAACGCCCCCAAGGTAAAAAAAGACAGCTTAACTCAGAACAGCATAACATCCGATAGCCGGAACTCAAGATCTGAACCTTGTCCATGGCCTTTGGTTTTCAGTAGGGCTAAGCTGAATTATCGGCTAGTTTGGACAGTTGCGAGTTCCTCAAGCGCAAACGTGTACAAATCGTAAGTTCACCAGAATACGACAAGTCGTAATCGTAGTCCTTCAGCGCACTGAAAAAAACTCTTTCACAAGTTTCGCCGTGCAATTCAATGCAAATATTGTGCACGTAGGGCAGCCAACTCTCAGAGCCACTCGCAAACACCTCCAGTTCACTTCCTTCAATATCAACCTTCAAAATATCAACAGCTCTTGCTTTGCTGAGGTCAAGCAGGCTCCCGATGTCCCATCCTTCTACTTGCAGCCCCGATTCGGTAGATTTTGCTTCAGTTACCTGAGTAGTCCACTCTCTTCCGTCGCGATAGGCCCCACGGACGACCGCCAAAAGTGTGCTCTTGGACCAAGCTGCACCACGTACAACCCGAGCACGCTGCTCATAGCGCTCAAGGTTCTTGCAACAAAGTAAGTAGTTCCCAGGATCGGGTTCAACGGCAAGAATCGTTGCTTGAGGGAATTGCGTCAGAAGCCATAGACTTGACAGCCCGATGTTCGCTCCCAAATCCATAATGAAAACCGGTCGCATGCTGAGCAGTACTTTGTACTCTTCCTCGATGAATATCTGTCGGAACACGTCCGGATCGCTGCTTTCGCCTCCTCGCATCTCGATCGAATGATCGAGCCCTCGCGGCCGAACTCCCACGTTTCGTAGAGGGAAAATCTGAAATCGCTTCCGGAAGCGGTACGACGTCCATTGGAGAGCCCCTCGAGGCCCTAAGGTCCTGAGGCACATGTCAAGAGTGCGTATGTGACGGCTTATCTGCAGAGTGGTCGGCGCCTCCTTTTTCGAGCGCAATATCAAGACCTTGCAATTGACTAGAACTGTCGCCCGGCGAGCCCTAGGCTTTCTGGTGGCAAGACTCGGCCAAGCAGGGTCACAATATTTTCCAAAGAGTGCTCTTTCGCGATTGCCTTTCGGCGCGTAGGTTTCACACTACAGGATGATTCGGCAAGAGCAGCTTCCACGGTGGAGATGAACTCGCAGGGTATCGCCCAACTCACTGGTCGCCGAACTGCCTGGAGCGTCCGACGCGGTCAACTTAATCCGGCAGTGGTCCACACGTTTTCCCGATCTTCTATTAACTCCCGCCTCGAAACTGTTGTACGAGACTATGCAATTGCTTGCCGAACTTCCAACCGACTAACCGGGACAGTATCAACTGACGCGAACCCGCCGAGATCAGCAGATCAGAACCTCCCAATTCTTTAATTCTTCTTTCTGCGGCTGATACGAACTCGCGACTGTCTGGATAGGTTGAAAAAACATACCTCTGTAGGTTATCAGCAAACGCCTTTTGCGTTCTTGGACTGTCTTCACACTTAAGCAACGCTTCGCCGGTATACGATAGGACATGGAGAGTTGCTTCAAGACTCTTGCGGCTTCTCCAGGAACTCATCGACGCGTGGCCAGAGCGATAGAAACTTCTTGCTTCAGGGCAAAAAATGCATCGGCTCGATGCCAACAGTGCCCTTGTGAAAAAATGGGCGTCGAGATTAGCAGCCCAGCGCAAAGGTTCAACCCAAGGGCCGGCAACATGGACCACCTTGCGTGGAATTAACCAGGCGGCAACATGCATCATGCCGCCCCCAGCCCACGACTCAACCACCCAATCCACTGGGGTAAGATCTCGCCAGATTTTCTCAGGTTTGAACGCGGCCTCTGATACCTTGCAACTAAATCGCGCCCACGCACCTGACGCTATTGCCGTTGGTTCTGCCTCGCGTAACCTGGCAACTTGAACTTCGATTTTCCGTGAGTCGAGTACATCGTCTGCGTCGAGATACTGGATATAGTCGCCCTTTGAGGCATCAAAGGCCGTGTTCAAAGCGCCCGCCTGCCCGCGATTACTCTGGGAAATCACCCGCACTCCTCGTGATTCAAAGCTTTTTGCAATCTCGATACTTGAATCCGTGGAGCCGTCATCAACCACGATGATTTCGACATTCGGGTAGTTTTGAGCTAACGCACTTTCCAGGCACTCCCGGAGGTAAGCCTCAGAATTATAAGACGGCACTAGAACAGATACCAGATGCAACGATGAATCACCAAGTGTCATTGGGGCAATCTATTTTCCGGGGGATTATCTTGTGACAACGTGTTTACTGTGACGCTTCCACCACGAAGGGTTTCAAGGTCATTCCTAGAGGCAACGTAGGTTAGGCCGAAGCTATGGCCCAGCCCACTCTGTCGAGAAGCGAGTAAGGTAGCTACATGGCTTTCTGTCAAGTAGTCAAAATGGGGTCAGGTAACCTTTAAGAAGAGAAGGCGGTCTTGTCAGTTCGACCACCGGGGACATCATCAACTCCCATTGTTCACTTTGCCTAATGTAATTGCCTTGACCAATGAAGGCGGATGGAGTTTTGTAGGGTCTTTAAACTGTCCTTTTCTGTGTCGCTGCGCGCAAATCCAGGGATAACCCACAGAGATCGACGGCTGCTAACCGCCATTTACTTTCTGAACGTGCTCGAGATATCTTCGAGCGCAAATCTCGAGCGTCAGATTCTGCAGTGTGTATTCTCGGGGCGAATATTGCGCAAGTGACCCCCAGAATTCATTAAGCCTTTTTGGAAAATCGGCCGCAGCCGCAAACTTCTGACCACACTGTTCGTGCCAGTAGGGCACAGAAGTTACTGGCTGAAATTTCACTCGCTGTGGATAAAATTCTGGATCTTGCCAATGCCCGCCGCGATCCCAAGCAAGAATTGGAACGCCACAGGCTAGAGCTTGCTGATATGCGATGCCTTGCGTTTCGTGTTCGCACACAAAGATCATAGCCCGGCATTTTCCAAGTAGTTCCCGGAAGGTTTCTTCTTGGTAATAGCCGTAACAAAGTTCAGTATAGCTGAACCTGCAACGACGCAACTCCTGCCGGATTGGTTCAAGCAGCATGCGTTCGTAGTTCTGGTGCTCCCAGCGAACCTTGTCGTACAAGAGAAAATCAAGGGTCCTTTTCGAATTAGGGTGAGGCTTCCAGGATTCGGTATCAATGCCCACCGGCCAAGCGGTCACCGCTTCTCCGTAGTAGGGTTCACACATTTGCCGCATCCATTCTCCAGGTACGAGCACTTTCCGAACTGGGAGGCGATCGAGCAAATCTGGATCGGCCAAGGGATGGGAGTGCACAGCTGCCCCGAACATGATGGGATTGCGCCATGAGATTTTATCCAAGACGTGGGGTTTCCCGATGATGCAGGCCAGTTCATCCGGGTGCCGTTCTATGTACCGGTAGTCGTTGACGCGATAGGGAATCCCCAATTTATCCAATCCGGCACACAAATTCAGAAAGATTCGCGTCTGGCCTCCGGGCCGGGGCCTGCCGCGGACAACCCGACGAATCAGTTTGCGCGGGTAGCGATCAAGCGGTAGCCAACGGTCCGAGTCGGGTTCTTCGTAAAAGAGACTCAGCGTTTGCACAATCTACTTTAGGTCCAAGCTCTGCCGTGATGTTTTGGTTCTGAATAGCGAAACAACATTTCGGCGAACACGGAGGGCAAGTTCAGTCTTCCGGAAGCCGAAACGGCGGTAAAGCAGCCCGAGGAGACCGTTTTCCGGTACTCGAAACTCGGGATCAAGCCTGAACACAAAGTCAGCGATCTCACACGCCTCGTCAAGGTGAGAATAACCCACCCAATGAGCCAGCGGCCAAAGCACGTTGCAAGCCGCCTTGCGCCGACGTGGAGTTAGCTCGCCGCGTTGATCGAGCAGAGACAAAACTTGGCGATAGATGTACAAATGCTGAATGTTTGTGCCGACACTACGCAACGCAGCACGAAACTGAAGCCGGTCCTTCGTGTGCTGACGGACACAAAGCGTGGGTGTGGAGCAAACTGCGATCCGTGGATGCCGCAGCGCGACTTCCAACATGAAACAGCGATCGTCCCTTGAGGCAAAATCTGACGACGGAAACAAGGTTCGATGTGGAATGTCCTCAACAAAAGCTCTTCGAAAAAGAAACGCTGAATAAGCTGAATACCGTCCTTCGCCGAGTTGCTGAGCGATAAAGTCGTCAGTGTCAATCCACGGATCAGTTTCTGAAAAGGCTTCGTCACGGTAAACGTCAAGACCGGCGACGACCACGTCCGCGTGCTCCCGTTCAGCGATTTCGAACTGCCGCTCGTTGGATCCGAGATTGAGCCAATCATCGGAATCCAGGTAGCGCAAATACGATCCCTGGGCCAAGCTCAGCGCCTGATTAACTCCCCAAGGTTTGCCCCATCCTCTACCTTGTAATACGGCCAAGTCGCGTTGGGTCTTTAGCCATTTGCCTGTGCCGTCTGTGCTGCCATCGTCAATCACGATGATCTGCATTCCCAGACTCGAACTACGGCAGGACTCAACCGCCTTGGGCAGACACCAGAGGCGATTGCGCGATGGAATGATTACCGTGACGTCCGGTTGCATGCTTGAGTTTCAGCGAACTCCTTTGAAACTAAGAAATGTGAGTCGGACTTCAGAACCGGCTCACCTGAATCGCTCTGGGCCCAAAGAGCCCATGGTACGTGGGCCGTAAGAAGTCCTTGCATTTTTTCCACATCAACCATGGGACAGAAAACAAGAGCTTCACCCGCAGCGTTGCCAACCAGCGCGGCCAATTCCTGCCACAAACCAATTCCAGGCGCATCTCCTCCTGACGATACGGGTACTCATCAATGCAGCTTCCCAGAAAATGCACCAGTTTGGGGCGCATCTCCTCAAACTGGTACCAGGGATTATGCCGTGGATGTTGCTTAGGATTCCTCAGCAAGGCATGCCCTCTGAATACGTCCAGCTCCAAGCCCGCCGGTCCGGCGAGCAAACTGTTCATGATGTCTCCTCGCTCGGGGATGGGCCTTTGCCCATGTATCGTCATCGCCAGTGAAACCAGGACTTCGTCATTAGGGTGACCTCGCAGCCTCACGAAACCAATTTCGTCATATCTGGGCTCAAGTTCCCGTGCGGTCTCGTACACACGCTCGCACATGGCGCCGCGTTCCAGGTAATACACTCCGCCGTTAAAACGGAACAAAGCCGGTATGTTGAATTGCCGGCAAATGGCGGCCACGTCCCCGTCCCATTCCCCATTGCTGATCTCACGGCCGATAACTGAAACAGAATGTCCTCGGAAAGCCGCAAACGCCTCCGCTAAAGAACCTACACAGAGGCAATCCGCATCAACGAAAAGTGATTGATCCGCAGGCGCAATTTTATCGAGATGAATTTTGGGCGAGAACCCACGACCGTATTGCCCTGGCCTCAATGGGATGATGTTGATATCGGACAAGTCTGCCGGCAACGACGCCCGATCGGCGTCCGTAGCCAGGAAAAAGCCAATGTCACTATCACGGTGCCAGAGTCTGAACGAGCGTGCTAGTGCACATGCCATTCTCAGGTAAAGAGGTTTGCCCACAGCGATAGTGAAGACGGCATTTTGCATTCAAGCCAATCCTGCTGGGTCATGGCCGCGCGCGCGTGGCCAGACGCGCATAAATGTTTTTGAGTTCAGCGACTTCCCCGTCCGTGGAGAACAATTTTTCAATGTGCTGCCGTCCGCGGCGGGTCAGCGCTTGAGCTTGTGAAGGCTCCTTCGCCACCGTGGCGAGTCTGCTGCCTAGCCCACAAATGTCGCCCGAATCGCAGAGATAGCCTGTTTGGCTGTCAATGATCACCTCCGGGATGTCGCAATGACGCGTGCCCACACATAAGAGTCCAGCGGCCATCGCCTCGGTCAGCACAACAGGGGATCCTCCCTCAGCATCCCCGTCTTTGCTATGTTTGCTGGGGCACAGGAAGACATCGCAGTCCTTCATGATGGCGGTTGCTTGCCGGGGTGGAACGAAGCCTTCAAAGGACACACAACCACGTAGGTAGGGTCGCGCCGCGAGTTCGGCAAGACGGGTCTTGATCTCTTGTGCGCCGGGTTCACTGTCTGCGGCATCACCAACAATCCGGACCTTAAGGCTCACGCCCGACCGGCGTGCCCGGGCACATGCCTCCAACCCATCCAGAAAGCCCTTCTTCTCAACAAAACGCGCCATCATTAGGATGCGTAATGGTGGCCTGAAATCCCGCTCTTCGAAGGGCACGGTCGAAACGTCGATGCCGAGGCGAATGACTTCTACTTTCTCGCGAGGGCAACCCAACTGGACAAGACGGTTGCGCATCGCTGGGCCTTCGACCAGAAAGCATGTGCCTTCTGCGAACAGCCATTTGTATCTCTCTCGCCACTCCGGATTGGACTCAGGGAATTGCCAAGCGTCAGTTCCATAAAACGAAGTCACCAGGGGAATGTGAAGCCGCTTCCGAATCGAAAGCATCCCCCACCCTTTTGTGCCAAAGTGGGCGTGGATGATATCAGGGCTCCATTTTCGCAAACCGGAAACAGCCAGCAGGACGGTGGGGCGGCCGAGCCGAAAGAAGAGCGAACTGGCTAGCCTGCGCAGACCCAGCGCAGCCGTCCAAGGCGGAGGATCCTGAAAAACAGGGATTGAATCGAGCGGAAACAGGTCGGGATTACTGCGCCGGCCGCATAGTACCCCAGGTTGGACGCCGGCGACTTGTTTGATTTGTGGATAAATCCAATTTTGGGAAACCGGCAAACAAACATCGAGCGCATGCAATACTCGCATTGTTCGTTTCCCCGTTTTCAGTTCCCGGCGTTCAGGACATCCTTCACGGCGGCAATCACATCTTCGGTGTCTTCATCCGTCAATCTGGCTGACAGGGGTAGCGACAGAGTCGATTGCCCAATGGCCGCAGCGTTCGGAAAGTTTTCTGGCTTCCAGCCAAACCGCCGTTGATACACGGGATGAACCGGGATAGCCCGGTAATGGACTCCTGTACCGATATTGCGGAAGTGCAGTTCCTTGATGAACTTATCCCGGGTTACTGGTGATCGCTTCTCATCAATCAAAATGGTGTAGAGATGCAGCGCGTGGCGGGAATCAGCGTCAAAAGGCGCCGGGAGTTTTACGGGAAGGCCAGCAAATGCCTCACTATAGCGTTCCCATATTTCCAGCCGCTTTTGCCAGTAGTGTTCCACACGCTTGATTTGATGCATGCCAACGGCCGCCTGTAAATCCATCATGTTATATTTAAATCCCACCTCCACTACGTCGTAATGTTTGTAGCCATCGTCGGAGAAACGCCTCCAAGCGTCCGTCGACATCCCGTGCAACGCAAGCATTTTGATGCGAGCGGCCACGTCGGCGCTGTCAGTCAGCACCATGCCGCCTTCGCCGGTAACAATATTCTTCGTCGAATAAAAACTGAGCACACCGCAATCGCCAATCACGCCAGCCTTCTTTCCGCGATACTCCGTTTCAATGGCATGCGCACAGTCCTCAACTATCTTTAGATCATGTTCACCCGCGAGCGACTTCAGCGCATCCATGTTGCAGGCACGACCGGCGAAGTGCACCGGCATAATTGCCTTCGTCCGCGGAGAAATCTTACGGCGCACTTGTTCAGGATCCATGTTGAACGTGTTTGATTCAACATCCACCAACACGGGCGTCGCACCTGCGTGAATGACTGAGTTGACCGTGGCACAAAACGTCATTGCCGGCACGATCACCTCATCTCCCGACTGCAGGCCAAGCGCCAGGCAACTCAAATGGAGGCCAGCGGTACAGGAATTTACGGCGACAGCGTGGTTCACGCTCTTGTACTCTGCGACGAGTTTTTCAAATGCGGCGACCTTCGGCCCGGTTCCCAGCCACGCCACCCGGAGACTTTTAACAACCTCCTCGATTTCAGGCTCTTCAATCAGCGGCTGACCGAAAACGAGGTAGGTTTTTCGCATAGGTGGGTTGTAAGTAAAGCGTCTATTCCGCCTGTAGGCGAATCAGCTTTAAAGGCGAGTTAGTGGAGTCACCCAAGACTCTCAAAGAGCGCTCGATAAAAGCGTTGGCGTGCCATTTGAAAATGGTGTCCTGCCAAACTCTTGCCAAAGGCAGACGCGGACATCTCCGACGTATGCGGGCCAAATAACTGCGACTGTAAGCGGTATAGCCAAGCGATGGGCTTATAAGTGGATGGGGCATTGGTGTAACATCCTCCACGCGGAATAGGCTCTTGCCCAGTATGTCCCGCCATTCCGAAAGTAGGCGGAATGATTGGTAGCTGTTCTTCATCCCAAACCTTTCACGTTCGGTGGTGGAATCGAGAGCGTATTCAAGCATATAGAACGAAGCGCCAGGTTTGAGATAGGCGTGAAGTGTCGACAAAACAGCGAACAGTTCCCGCTCATCAATGATGTGATCCAGGGCCGTAACCGCCAGAACGAAATCCGCCGAGTGGCTTGCTAAGTTGATTTTGTGAAATGAATCCGCGTAAGCGAACGTCCCGGACTTAATCAGAGGACGCACGTAAGGATCGTAGCCGCATACGGTAAATCCCATCGACAGCAGTAGTTTTGAGAAATCTCCGGTGCCGCAACCAAAATCTATCGCGCTACCGCGCTGGATCGGCGACTCGTTTACGGCTGCTTCGATTCGAGCTAGTCGCTCTTGCTGATCAAAAGTATAAATGACCTGATCGGCCCAACCGGTGTGACCATGATTGTGCAGTCTTTGTTTCCAAAAATCGGCGGAATCATTCATCGTTTCAGCGCGAGGTGTCCCACTCGACGGTAGCGCTATGTAACACCCCCCACGGGCGATCCAGCCAGCGCGTGACTTGTCCGTTATTCACGATGCTGAAAAGGGGGAAATCAAGAATGACGTCATACGCAATAGTCTGTTCGGATTGGTTAACGCCCACGTCCACGAAGTAGTTTCCTGGAGCAAGAGGCAGGTTGCCAACCCGAACCGTTACAGAATGGCGTCCTGGATCAAGAAACAAAGCGCACCCTTGATCCCCGGAGAAAAGTACCGTCACACGCTCGCCGTGCGATCTTTTTAGCATCATGTCCAGCATTGCGCCTTGGAGCGCTTTGACGACATCGAGTTTCATTTCAATAGTGAAAGCAGCACCCATCTCAACCCACGGCAGACCAGTCGAATCAGGACCGTGTCCATTGACTAATAGACCGGTGATTCTGACGGGAGTATCATTCCTGCGATTGCGCCGAAAGAATTCGAGTTCATTTGCACGTTCGCCTCGAATGTTAATCGACTTCGTCAAATACATCTCGACGATATCGCGGGAATTACCCACCGCGGCTATCTGCCCGTTTTCCAGATAAATGCAGCGCTGAGTGAGCGTGTTCACGACGCCCATATTGTGGCTCACAAAAAGCACGGTTCTCCCCCCCCGGCTTACATCTTGCATTTTACCGAGACATTTCTTCTGGAACTCGGCATCGCCCACCGCCAGCACTTCGTCCACAATCAGAATTTCCGGTTCCAGGTGCGCCGCGACCGCGAATGCCAATCGCACGTACATCCCGGATGAATACCGTTTCACCGGCGTGTCGAGGAATTTTTCGATTTCCGCGAAAGCCACAATCTCATCGAATTTCTTCTTAATCTCCGCCCGCGTCATCCCTAGGATCGCGCCGTTCAGGAAAATATTCTCACGTCCCGTCAGTTCGGGATGAAAACCGGTTCCCACCTCAAGCAAGCTGGATACCCGGCCATTGAGCCGCACTCGGCCTTCCGTTGGCTCGGTAATCCGACTCAGTATTTTCAGCAGTGTGCTCTTCCCCGCGCCGTTGCGTCCGATGATGCCCACTACCTGGCCCCGCTTGACCTCAAAGAAAACGCTTTTGAGCGCCCAAAAGTCCTCGCGCGAAGCCCTAGTAGAGATCGGAGGCAAAAGGCTCGGAGACTGACTTCCGTTTCCTGACATCTGACTTCTGTCACGAACCCAGCGGATGGGCGCAGTGAATCTGCGCGCGATGACGTCGCGCAAGGCAACATATCCCTGTGCCTGTTGTTGGTGTCTGATTCGGTATTTCTTGCCCAGATTTTCCGCCCTTATGTCAACATCGCTCATGATTAAATCACATCTGCAAAGGCCTGTTCCATCTTGCGGAAATACCAAATGCCGCTCAGACAAAGACCGGAAGTCAGGAGGATACAGGTCAGAATCGCGGGCCACCAAATCGGCGATTGGCCGCGCAGCAATGCCCAGCGGAAGCCATCAATGACGCCGACCATGGGGTTTAGCAAATAGAGCAGCCGCCATTTCTCCGGCACAATTGCGCTGCTGAATCCAACTGGTGAAATGTAAAGCCCAAGTTGCACGATGAACGGAATGACGTAGCGGAAGTCGCGGTATTCTACGTTTAATGCGCACAACCAAAGTCCCATTCCGAACGCCGCTCCAAATGCCAGCGCCACGAACAATGGTAAAGTCAGGACCCGCCAGTCCGGTGCGAATTGATACCACGCCATCATTACGGCCATCAGCCCCAGGGTGATCAAGAAGTCCACAAAGCTTGTGATGACGGATCCTGCAGGAACAATCAGGCGTGGAAAATACACTTTTGAGATCAAATTGGCGTTTCCGATAAGACTGTTGCTGGATTCGCTGAGCGAATGTGAAAAAAATTGCCACGGCAGTTGAGCGGCCATTACCAACAAGGAATAAGGCACGCCAACAGGGTGTGGCAGTTTGGCAATACGACTGAAAACAATCGTGAATACTACGGTGGTGATAAAAGGCTGAATTACGGCCCACGCAACGCCAACGACAGTCTGCTTGTAACGCACGAGAATGTCGCGCCATGCGAGAAAATAAAACAGCTCGCGGTAACGCCACAGGTCGTGCCAATAGTTTTTCTCACAACGCCCGGGTTCAATGATCAGTTCCTGCATTCAGAGTTCATGGGCGCAAGCCGCCGCACTTGGCCTTTCGCGGAACGCTCCCGGCGGGACTGCGTTCCAGAGGAGTGTCCACAAACTTGTTATCGCGGAAAGAGGTTGACAATTAGGCCTTTTCCAGACTGGCGAGAATGCTTTCGCGCCCGGTCGGTTTCGGATCGAAACCCAGTGCCGTTGTAAGGGGAGCACAAATGCCCCGATCAAGTATTTGCCGCCGCTGAAATCCTTGGCTTGGAGCGTACAAACCTGAATGTGCCAGAAAGATTCAATCCAGCGCGAGTCGACTGATAGACGTGCAGCACGGGCAAGAGCACTAGAAGGGCAACAGCGATCTGTTGAACCAGTCCTGACAAGTATTGCGCAAGCTGGGATTCAATGGCTAAGAACTGCGGTATTAGCACAGCTCCAAGCGTACTGAAGACCAACCCCCTATCAGCCGCCAGAAAAAACCGCTGGAACAAAGCCAATAGCATTCCCAGCGGGACCATGATCAACAGTGGCCCAAACCAACCGAAGCTGATATAAGACTCGGTCAGAGTACCCACTGCCACAGACACGCCTTGCAAGCCCTGCGGAGGGGTTATACGATACGAAACTTGGTACCAGATGTTCGCGTCATTAACAGAGGGTTTATCTTGCCAGAAAAAGCGGGGGATGAAAGTCACTCCCAGATACGAGTAAAGCCTAAAATATTGATACGGCACCACTTCTGGCGTGAGTTCAATCACGTTCGCGGTCTGTTGAAGAAGCGATAAACGGCCGAGGGATTGATTAGCGAGCGCCTTGATGCTCTCGGACCCGGGATCGTCAAGCGCCTGGCTCCACATCTGCCAGGAATCGCCCACCCAGAACCAGAGACGCTCGCCGACGGTAGCACTACCGCCAGAATACCAGTAGCGCTGCCGAAACCCTTCTTTGGCGGGCTGGAAGAAGAGGACGACCGGCAATATGATAACTAGCGCTACGATCGGCAACTTACGCTGTTCGTAAGCATACATGGCCGCGCACACGATACTGATCGCAACCACGCTGCCGAGCCACCCGGATGCGATTCCTAGAATCACAGATCCACAGAGATACACCACCACTAGCAGCTGTTCCCATCGCGTTGCCTCTCTGCGCAGCCAATAGCGGAACAAGAGCCCGAATGCGACTGAAGGAACAATCGTTTCCACATTGCTGAGGATTTGCCGTGCGCCTGAGCCCACCTCACCAATGGGCAGCGATATCCTTAGCAATAAACCGCTGATCAAAACTATTCCGAGATATCGGCGATGAGATCGGCACGGCGGTATGTCGATGCTGGCTGTAGGTGACCATCGAATACGGCGGGAGAGAATTGCTCCCAAAAATACCGCCGCAGCGCCATCGACCGCCAAGTACATGGATTTCGTGATGCCAACGTCGGAGAGGGAGTGACTGCCCCTATAGCTGGTAACTTCCCGACCACTCCAAAAAAGCGGGAGCGCATAGGCAAGCCAGTACATGGCGAGGATGAACGGTAGGAGCGGGAACTCCTGCTTGTCCGTGTGTCGCCACCTACAATACAACACCCAAGGAATGTACACGAGGAGGAAGGCCGCGACGACCTGGGAGGGCTCCACGTGATAAGGGCTGGAAAACCACAACAACCCCGTGATAAGCAGCGGCACGGATGGATCAGAAAGTAATCTGCCGTGGCGCAGCTGGGGAAGTCTGTTCTGCACTTTCATCGGGTAGCTTCAACCGCAGCAAAAGTTGCGAGGCATCCCATTACTCCGTCCACTGCCGCGTCAACGGAGTGTCCACCGATTCGCTTGCGAGCGCGGGCGCCCATTGCAGCTAGGGCCCGACGATCAGTAGCCACGTGCCTCATCGCTTCCGCGAGTGCACCCACATCACCCAGGGGATAAATGGCTCCAGTTTCATCCCTATCGATCAAGTCTGGGCCACACCCCACCTTGTCACTTACGATGCAAGGAAGACCGCAAGCCATGGCCTCGTTCACGACCAATCCCCAAGTCTCGCCGCCATCTGAGGGTAGCACGAGCGCATCAGCGGCTACGTATGCAGTTGTGATCGCAGACTGGTTTAGAAACCCGGCAAATCGAATAGGCAATTGCCAATCGCGAACCGCGTCCTCACACTGGGTTCGCAATGGACCGTCACCGACCATGAGTCCCTCGACCGTGGTGCCTCGGCACGTGAGCTTGGCCATAGCTCGCACGAAATCCAACGGCCTTTTTTTTGGAATAAACTTACCGGCGAACATGAACACAATCGAATGCTCATCAAGGCCCCACCGCTCCCGAAATTCTTGCCGACGCAGACCCAGGCGAGCACTCTCCGTCGCAAATCGCTCGTTTTCGATGGCGTGCGGAACTAGAAAAATTCTATCGGGCTCGGCGCCGTAGTGCAGAAAATACTCGCGGGACCACTGCCCCACCGCAAGGCAAGCATCAAATCGCGGGATGAATCGACTGTAAGTCAAAGATTTGACGGCTCGCTTGGCCATATTGCGGGGTGTCTGCAGGTGCGAGTCACTCCGCACCAAGACTTTGACATTCGCTTGCCAGCATGCCCAGATCGCCTGCCATGCACGCTTATAGTGCCAACCATTAACTAAAATGGCGTCGTGTTTCCGTCGGCGTATGACGTCCCCGATTTCCGGCGGGTCGTACTTCGCGAATCCACCGCGACTGGTAGCATCGGCCACGTTCGACAAGAAGGAATAGGAATAGCCGTCTAGCAAAGGTATGTCCCAGTCAAACTCGACGCCGAAACCAGCGCGCGCCTGTTCGGCCGGCCTCGCCTTGTGGCAGTAGTACACGTGGACGTCCAACTCCGGATGGGCAGCTAGCGCGCGAAACCACGCTGAGTGGTATTGGATAGGATGCGTGCTAAGGATCCCGAGAGAATAGCGTCCACTCATGCTTTCAGGCATGGGCCTCGAATATTTTGTTGCTTTTGAGAACTCTAATCGTCCGCGCACACGGCGGTGATGGGCGGCCCGGTCTGAACGACGTACCCCAGCGGTTGCAACATGCTCGCGACCTCATCTAGGGTTTGCGAACTGTTGTAATCACACAGAACCACGGGGCGGTGCGACGACAGAGTATGCATCGCTCCCTTGAGAACCTGCTCATCCCCTTCCACATGAATCGATTCGGCGGAGGAACATTGCCTCCGACAGGGACGGTTGTGGCCGTTTCCGCGGGCTTCAATTCTGCGGTGTCACTGATCCAATCACGCAACCTCGTCCGCACGGCTGACTGCAGGTTGAAGTTCGCCTCCCGCCACCGTTGACTGATCGCGGGTCTCCCGCGTGACCGCAGCAATCATCCGCTGGACCAGTACTTCATGCGAGCAAACTGAGGCAATGTCTGAAACGAAAGAGGAGACAGGAATCTCAGCCTTCAATGCGCACTCAATCTGCTCGACCGTGCCCTCGATATCGCCGTGCGAGGCCTGCCCTGCCATGCTGTTGCTGGGAAGTTGCGAGATGAGATCGGTGATCGAGCTCTCGCTGGGACCGATGTAGAGAAATCGTCTGTTCGCCGCCAAAATGTTGTAAATCTTGCAGGGATGAACGATGCCGACGAAGGGCTCGCCCATGACCACCAAATGCAAATCAGCAGCGGACAGCGACGCCGCCAGCTTTTCGATTGGCTGGTATGGAAGACACACGATGTTGTTCAACGCCCTCGCACGCGCATAGTCCATTACTTTTCGAAATTCACTTCCGCCGCCAATGAAGCAAAATACCAGCTCAGAGCGGTGCGAAAGCCGCTCGGCGGCCTTGAGCACCGTATCCAGCGAATGGCAGGGGCTGTGATTTCCCGAGTACATGACAACAAATTTATCCGATAAACCATGACGAGCACGGAAAGCGCTTCGACCGTCTGGGTCAAAGCGTACCCGATCATCGTGTGCCCAGGGCGGAATCACTTCAACTTTCTGAGCCGGAATGCCTTTCGATTCGATGCGCTTCTTCATGAAACGGTCTAGGGCGACGATGCGATCCGCGCGTTTCAGGCTGTACAGCAGCATGCGAAAGAGCGATCGCGAGGTCAGTGACGTCTCTTTCAGCCATCCGGCGGCGATGGCCTCATCGGGGTTTAGGTCCATACACCAGAACACAAGCTTCTCCGCCTTGAGCGGCAAAACTAACGCTGCCAGGAACGATATAAGCGGTGGCGAAGTCATCGCTACGATTACATCGAAGCGGCCCAAGCGCAATATGCGGAGGCCTGAGTTCACGATGAAGCTAGCGAAATCGACACCGCGCCGCCATTTCGCCGACTTCCCCAGCCCAGTCGAACCGATCCGGGCGATGTTAACGCCTTTCCACTGCTCGCTCTTTGGGAACACGACGGCCGGATTGTCATATCCTCGGCGGCTGGCAAGCACGGTCACCTCGTGCCCCTGGCCGGCCAACCCTATAGCTAAATCAGCTGCGTGCTGCGCCGTCGAGACGACGTCTGGGTAAAACGTTTGGTTGAGGATCAGAATCTTCATGCGGGAAATCTTTGCGCAGGGCGATTTCTACGAGGCAGACGGCTTGGTCAACGTGATAAAATCTCGGCTGAATTCTCTGCCAACGTGGCTTCCACAGCGGATCGTTCCACGATGTAATTTCCGAGAAATAACGTATCCATCTTGGTTCGATCGAAGCAATTGAGGGCCTCCTCCGGAGTGCAGACAATTGGCTCATCTTCATTGAAGGAAGTATTCAGGACGACGGGCACACCCGTGATTCGCTCAAACTCTGATATTAGCTGGTGGTAGCGTGGGTTGGTCTGACGGGAAACCGTTTGCAGCCGCCCTGAACCGTCCACGTGAGTGACTGCAGGAATGATGGAACGCTTGTCTTCCCTAATCTGGTACACCATGAGCATGGTCGGAGCGGGATGTGACTGTTCGAAATACTCGGCCACCCGTTCTTCAAGAATCGAGGGAGCAAAAGGCCGGAACGGCTCTCGTTTCTTAATGCGCGCGTTCAAAATGTCCTTCATTTCGGCGCGCCGGGGGTCCACCACGATGCTGCGGTTCCCCAAAGCCCGGGGGCCGAACTCCATCCTGCCTTGAAACCAGCCGACAATCTTGCCATCGGCGATGGCACGGGCAGCGATGCGAGTCAACTCTTCGTCGCTCAACTTGCGATAAGGAATTCCGCTGTCACTCAGCAAACTGTCAATTGCTCCATCTGCAAACTCCGGACCCGTGTAAGCGTGTTCCATCATGTACGAGCGCGGCTGCTTCAGCAGCTGGTTGTGGATGTAGTAGCACACGCCCACGGCAGTGCCGGAATCACCGGCAGCGGGTTGGATGAAAATCTCCTTGAAAGGAGTGTTGAGCAACACTTTCCCGTTCATCACGGAGTTGTAGGCAACGCCTCCGGCCAGACAGAGCCGGTCGAGCTTGGTCTCTTGCTGGAGATGCTGCAGGATGTGAAAGCCGACCTCTTCCAGTCTTGCCTGTAGAGACGCAGCTAGGTCCTCGTGCACCGACGTGAGTGTTTCGCCCGACGTGCGGGCAGGGCCAAATACTTCCACGAACTTGTCGGAAAAAATCCGCCCGATAGTCGGCGAACCTTCGTCCCAAGTCATGTCCACGCCTTCGGAGTGGTGACGGAAGTAATCCAGGTTCAACCTGAAGCCGCCATCGTCCTCGGCGCGAATGATGTCGCGGAACTGCTCCAGGAACCGTGGGCGGCCATACGGGGCTAAACCCATCACCTTGCCTTCATCGCCGTATTTGGGGAATCCCAGATATTGGCCGGTTGCGGTGTACACGATGCCGGAGGAATGCGGGAATTCCACCTGTCCCAGGACATGCATTCGTGTAGCTTCACCATAGCCCCACATGGTGCTGACAAAATCGCCGAAGCCGTCGATGGAAAGGATTGCAGCCCGGTCGAATGGCGATACCAGGAAGCAGCTCGCCATGTGCGCCTTGTGATGCTCCACATTGTGAAACTGGGCGCGGAAATCCGCTACTACGCCCAAGGCACGTGCCAGTTCCTGACGCAGATCGCGCACCTTGGCCGCATTTGCCAGCCGCGAGGCCACAAGCCCGGAGAAATTTGACAAACTCTTGATCGCAAACAACACCTTCTTGTGCAGGTGGGCCGAAGGATCGCGGGAGATGCCGATGTGATCGAGTTCTCGTGCCGAGATTCTGGCCTCGTTGAGACTGTATTCCACTGCCAGGGTTGGGAACCCTGCGCAGTGCTTCTTGCGATTAAAGCGTTCTTCTTCCGCCGCGGCGATCAGCTGGCAGTCTTTCGTCAGCGCGGCAGAGGCGTCTCCGTGATAGGCGTTGATTCCCAGAATGTACAACGAACCGCTCCTGACCATGCCGACTCGTGTCGGCGGATTTAATTTCCTAAGGATGTTCCGATGGAGCTGAGGACAGCGAGAAGAAAGAAAGAAAACCCTCCGCTTCAGTGCGGGACGTCTCTTGTGGCGCGAGAGTTCTGCTTATATTCATAAATTTTCGCCTTAATCTGAAACAAGTGAATTGCCTGGAAAACGCAGTAGATCAGCCCCGGCACCCCGTCCAGAAACCCCAGCCGGAACAAGTATCGGTAGAAGAAGAAAAAGAGCGGAGAGCCAGGAACTCTGTACAGGGCCAGTTTTACCCAGCGCCGCCGCTGCGCTTGAGACCCCAAGAGCGTCGGTGAGAGCCCGCCACTCGCCTCATCGCCGAGTAATACATGCGACTCCCAGTTTGAATACTCGTCATGCTTGCGAATATAGCGCGAAAGCGAATCTACATTTATGTGGTGAAGTGCCTTCCTCAGCTTGCCACAACGGCCGCGAACAACCACATGTTCGTGGACTTCGATGTCGGCCATGGACAAATCCTGTTCTCGCAGACGGCACTCAAATTTCCCAAGACCTCGGCGAAACAAGGACAACTTCCAAAAACTGGCGTCGCCATGGCGCAACTCGCCTCCAAGGAAGGTGAGATTGAGGCGGAGCCAGTATCCGTCGAAGGAGCTCGCTTCGATGGCGCGCTTGATTTCGTCAGCCAGATCGGCAGTGACAATCTCGTCGGCATCCAGCAATAGCACCCAATCGTTAGCGATCGGAAGTGCGTCGAGCGCCCATTGCCGCTTCTTGGGCCACCCTCCTTGGTAGAAGAACTGCACGACTCTGGCACCGTGCTTCGCCGCAATTTCTGCTGTCTCATCGCTGCTCTGCGAATCGACGACGAACACTTCGCTGAATCCGCCAAGCGCTTGTAAGCACCGCGACACATGGCATGCTTCATTTTTGACCGGCATGATGACAGTAACGGGAATCAGGTCAGACCTCTTACCTGTCGGCGATTCCATGCCGGTAAGCGTCAGAGTTCGGTTCATTAGCTTTCTCAGCTCGCGGCACTGCAGGCACTGAGCACTTGATTTTGGCGCAACCAATGTCCGACTGCGACCAGTGCCCATACTCGCGACCAAGCGGAATGCTCCATCTGTTTGGTGTAAAGTTCGTACACGGCTTGGACGCCTTCGGGTTGCAGAAACCCTGAGCCACGCAGCCACCGCAAGCTCTCCTCGGCGACATCTTGCAAAGGACCGCGCAGCCACCTCTCGATCGGAATGACAAAGCCCCGCTTGGGTTGTCGCTTTTGCGCTCCAGCATACAAATCAGCACATATGCTGCGCAGCAAGGATTTGGGTTTGCCGCCTCGGGGGAGCAACACATCGCCGGGAAGCCGGAAGGCCCATTCCACCAAATCCCGATCCAAGAACGGCACTCGAATCTCCAGAGAGTTGGCCATGCCGAAGACATCGCTGTCGCGCAGCAGCATGTTTCTCATGTAAAACGAAGTTTCCATCCTTCCCACAGATGAAGTGAAATCGGACGGGACATAGTGTCTCTCGTACTGCAGATCGTTCAGCTGGAAATCCTGTGAGAGTCCGAGCGCGTCAGCGGAAAAACCGAGCATGCGCAATCCTTCGTCGGAAATCAATCTCCGAAACTGGAAGTATGTACCGATCAGTCCGGAATTCCGTTCGGCAATTTCCCGCGCTCTCTGCTGGTAGATTGGGTTCTTGAACACCGTGCCTGCTCTGGCGGCAGCAACTCGCCAAGTCGAAGGCAGCGTGCCCAGCCAAGACATAGTGGCATATGTGCTCGGTACTCGCCGGAATACTGGATAACCGCCGAAGACTTCATCGCCACCTAAACCTGAGAGGGCAACGGCCATTGCCTGCGAGCCGACCGCCCGGGCGACAATGTAAGTGTTGAGACCATCCATCGAGGGCTGATCCATGCAATTCAGTCCGTCTTTCAGCCACTTCAGAGCCGTGCTGTCCGAAACAGTAATTTCGTGATGGCGCACCCCGAACCGGTCCGCGACCGCTCGCGCCATCGTTGCCTCGTTATATTCCGGCCAGTCAGGGAAAGAGACCGTGAAGGATTCCACCTGGCTCGTACTGTCTTGCTCGCCGCAAAATCCGAGCATTGCTGTCGAATCCAAACCGGAACTGAGAAACATTCCAACTGGGACATCGCTTAGCATGTGCCGGCGCACCGCCCTTGCAAGCAACGCACGGCCCTCCGCCACGATTTCTTTTCGCGGACGCTGGCGAGCGGAGTGGGCTATTTCCGGAAATCGCCAGTAAGTTCCCTGGGCCACGACTGTGCCGCTGCGGTCGAGTTCCCGCCAGCAACCTGGCGGGAGGGAATAGACCCGGCGGTACATAGTAAGCGGCTCCTGCACAGCGCCGTACGCCAGATATCCGGCCATTGCACGTTCGTCGATTTCCGCCGCGACCAGCCCGCTTTTCAATAGAGCCCGGACTTCCGAAGCGCATACGAAAGATCCTGAATCGGCCGCATAATACAAAGGCTTGATCCCGAGATGGTCACGGGCGATGACCAGTCGCAGCCGGCGCGCATCCCACAGCGCTAACGCAAACATTCCCCGTAGCTTGTCGAGGCAGTCGGTACTCCAGCGCTCATACCCGCGCAGCAGAATCTCAGTATCACTGTGACCACGAAAGTGGAAGCCTTCGCTTTCAAGCAAGACCCTGAGTTCGGGTGCGTTGTATATCTCGCCGTTGTAAACCAGAACGTCTCCGGTCGACTCGTTCAAC
>Ga0066709_100000189_pt1 | contig 27568 bp, 23 predicted proteins | sample GraSoiAngelo_158_FD_79665 | JGI IMG/M metagenome (GOLD analysis project Ga0066709, IMG submission 79665) | Grasslands soil microbial communities from the Angelo Coastal Reserve, California, USA - 14_1009_16_30cm | ecosystem: Environmental > Terrestrial > Soil > Grasslands | place: USA...
AGCTTCCCAAGCTGAGAACGCGAGTTCGATTCTCGTCGCCCGCTCTGTCCGACGGGTGTCAGGCGTGCCGGAAGAACCTTCCGGCCGCGTTGAACGCGCCGCTCTCGCACGGGAACGAGCAGGCGGGAGCGTGGGGGACGATCTTGTACGTCTCTCCGGGCGCGGCGACCGATGGCATGGTGAAGGTGATGGTGTAGGTGCCGTTCGGGTTCCCGACCTGAGAGGTCGCCGCGATGGCCGCGCCTTCGATCAGTCCGGTCGAGACGCGCTTCAACAGGATCGTCTTGTTCGTCCAGGCCGCGCTGCAGAAGCCGTCGTATGTCGTGGTCGTGGGATCGTCGGGCTGAATGGTCTTGCAGGGAAATTGCACCCCATTGAGCGTCACCGAGGTACCGGTGGGTACCGAGCTCGGGCAGGCGCCTCCACCGCACGACATCGCGGGTATCGGCGACTTGAGGAAGACCTGCCGGTACGACGCCTCGCGGGGTGGCGCCTCCGGGCTAGCCGCGTCGTACTCGGCCGCGTAGACGATGCACGTCCATCCGGCCACAACCTGCGCGGCAGTGGGTGGGCACACCGCAGCCGGATCGGTGCTCGCCCCTCCGCCGAACGGCGTGAGCGTGGCGTTCGCCGGCATCTCCAGGTTCACGTTGCCCGGGAGGTTGCCGCCGGCATCGAGTGTGAGGCTGCCGCTGTTGGGGACGCCCAGCGGTCCGAGCCCGGCGCCGTTGCCGTAATCGCAGCCGCCGAGATAATCACCCGCGCCGCCGGATCGATCGGCGTTGGGTTCGGTCAACGCTTGCGCGTTACACAACATCACCTCGAACTGGGCACCCGGGTCGCCGGCGAAGCCGGGAGCCGACACCGTCGTGGCCGAGCCGGCGGGGTCGGTGCAGGTCGGGCCGTAGTTCGACGAGCAGGGATCGGGCTTGTTGACGCGCAGGCTGACGGCCTTCGACAGCGCCACCGGGTGAACGACGCCGGGCAGCGACGGATTGCCGTTGGAACACACCCGCTGGTGGCAGACGGCGCGCACCTGGAAGGAGCTGGTGTCGATGCCGGTGCTGCCTGCCGGGTCGGTGACCTTCAGCCTCACCGTGTACGTGCCGGGCGCCCAGCCGCCGGTCGGCGACGCCAGATCGACGTTGCCGCCGCTGCCCACGACCACGGGTGAGCCCCCCGGGGCGGTGAGCAACCATTCCAGCGCCGCCGGATCCGTGAGCTCCCCGGTCTCGGGGTCCTTGCCCGTGCCCTTGAGCGCCACCGAGTCGAACGGGGACACGAGGTCGGCGGGTCGCCCCGGAGTCTCGATTGCGGCGGTGGGTGGCTTCGGGTCCGAGACGACAGGAATTTCGTTGACGGGGTTGGGGGTCGTGCGTGTGAAGCCGTCACTCAGCGCCGCGTTGAGAGTGCCTCCGGCACATGCGAGGGCGGCGTCGAAGTTCCGCTCGAACGAAGCGCTCGCGCCGGCCAGGGCTTCCGGCCGCACGCCGACCGCCACCGGGTCGACGCTGCCGTCGGGACACGTGTAGAGCAGGTCGGCCCGCACGTCGTCGGGAAAGTCGTCGCTGCTCGTCAAGGTGATCGCCTGCTGGCCCACCGCGGGCGGGGCTTGGTCACGCACGAAGACGTCCTGGGCTCCGTTGCTGTCCCCGGGCACCAGGTTGGTGGCGGACGCGTAGAAGACGGTCACCCGGCCATCCGCGCTCAGGTGCGATGCGTTGGCCACGGCGCTGAAACCGCCCGTCGCCTCGCCGTCCGAGGTGGTGATGCTGACCCGCGCGGTCGCGCTCGTCTGCCGATCGCGCCGGAAGACGTCGAGCTGGCCGTTGGTGTCGCCCGTCACGAGATCGGTGGCACTCGACACGAACGCCACAAAGCGGCCGTCGTCACTGATCGCCGGCCACTCTGCGGTGAGCGTCGCGCCGCCCGTCTGGGCGCCGGCGCTCGTGAGGTTCACGCGCTCGGTCGTGCCCGCCTGGCGGTCGCGCAGGAAGATGTCGCGGCTGCCGTTCGTGTCCGCGGTGACGAGGTTGGAGCCGTCGGACGCGAACGCCACGTAACGACCGCCCCGACTCACCGCGGGCTGCATGCTCGCGCCGTCAGACGCCCCGGACGTGTCGGTGAGGCTGACCCGCTCGGTGGCGTCGAGCTGGAGGTCGCGCAGGAAGACGTCGCGGAGGCTGGTGTCACCCGGCACCAGGTTGGAGCCCAGTGACTCGAAGGCGATGTAGCGCCCGTCGCCGCTGAGATCCGGCCGCTCGCTCACCCCGTTGCCTTCGATCGTGTCTCCCTCGGTGATCACCCGCACCTCGTCCATGATGTTCTGGACCTCGAAGTTCACCGTGAGCGTCCGCCGGTCCGCGCTGATCGTCACCGCGTCGTTGCTCGTGGAAACGGTGGGGAAGTCGAGACCGCGCAGACCCTGCAACTGTGGATCGTTCGCGACGGGGTACGTCGTTCCGACCGAGCTCAAGCCGTCGGTTGCCTCCAAACGGCTCTGCCGCACGATCACGCCCAAGATGTCCGCGCCGAAGGTGGCGGTTCCGGTGAAAGATTTGAAATCGACCGGGTTGTTGGGGCGGTCGGCATGCAGCAGATGGGTCTTCACCGTCGTCCCCGCCGGGATCGTCGAGGGACTCAGCGCATGGGTGCGGTCGGCCGTACCGTTCGTGACGTCGACGTTGAGTCCACCCGCAGGCGCACGTGCGCTCGGGGCGTCCCCTGGTTGTTCGTCGAAGGCGATGATGTCGTCGTCGCTCACGGCGGCGTTCGGTCGAACCGAGACCGGCGCCGCCACCCCCACGACCGCGCCGGTCGTCGACGTGATCGTCGCCGTGCCCGACGTGCTGACGCTCGCCCGCTCGGTCACTGCCGTCGTGAGGTTGTGGACGAACACGTCGTCGGTGCTGTTGGTGTCAGCGGTCACCAGGTTCGACGCGAGCGACGTGAACGCCACGAGGTTGCCGTCGTCGCTGATGCTCGGGTGGATGCTGCGGTTGTTCGCCTGGGTGCCTGCCGTGGCCACGCTCACCCGGACCGTGGCTCCTGCCTGCCGGTCGCGCAGGAAGATGTCGGGCTGCCCGTTCGTGTCGCCCGGGACCAGGTTGGTGGCGCTGGAGACGAACGCGACATAGCGGCCGTCGCCACTGATCACCGGGTCAGTGCTGGGGCCGCCGGTGGCCTGCGCCTCGGAGTCGCTGACGCTCACGCGCTCGGTCGTGCCCGACTGGCGATCGCGCACGAAGATGTCGCTCTGAGCGTTGGTGTCGGCCTCGACGCTCAGATTCGTAGCGGTTGAAGGAAACGCGACGAATCGGCCGTCGGCGCTGATCGACGGCTGAGCGCCGGTGCTGCCGGAGGTCGTCTGCGCCTCAGCACTGCTCACGCTGGCCCGCTCGGTGGCCGCCGTGCCGGTCGAGGGCGGCTGGGCGTTGACCGAGGTGAGCGTCGGTGGCGCCGTGCGGTCGCGGGCGTAGAGCAGCACGGAGGTCGGCCCGTCGGGCGTGCCGTTCCACAGCTCGATGGAGTTGGCCCCGGTGTCGAAGGGGAAGGCGACGGAGAACACACCGAAAGGGTTGTCCAGAAAGACCGCACCGCCGTCGTGCTGGGATTCCTCGAAGGACACCTCCACGCCGTCGTCGCGCAGGATGGTGGCGCCGTCGCGCTGCACCAGGCGATAGACGCTGGTCGGATCGGGTTCGGTGAGTAAACCGCCGGGTGCGAAACCCCCGGGTGCGAAACCCGACTCGACCACGTCGGTGCCCGCTCGGGTGCCGTCGGTGCGGCCCGTGATCGTGAGGGTGGGGTTGGCCCCTACCCCCACGGCGCTGCCCACCTTGCCCGGGGACGGGCAAGCGGTGCTGGCAGTGTTGCTGAGCTGACACTGGATCCATGCCCAGTCGGCCGCCTCGAACAGCACGTTGGTGTTGTTCCACGCTCCAGAAGGGGAAACCTTCATCGCCGAGCGATCGTTGGGCACGAACGCACGCTTGTCCACGTTGTAGCCGCGGTTCGGCGCGAGGGCGGTGGAAGGCACGGCGGCGACGTTGGGCGAATGACGCACGTTGAAGTCGTCGTCGCGATCGGGGGGCACGGCCCCCAGGGTGTGGCCGATCTCCATGGCCATGAGCGCGCCCGTCTTCGACGGCGCGAAGGCAGTGTCGGCGATAGCCCGGACCCACGCCTGCTTCTCCCCGAAGGTGGCGTAGCCGTCGACGCAATCGCCGCTGCCGCCGACGCTGATGTTCTCCGACACCACGCCCAGCACCCGATCGGCGGTCGCCGCGGGGTTGGCCGTGTTGGCCGCGTTCCAGGACGACAGGAAGCCGAGCAGCAGCGACTGCAGCGCGCCCCAGGTCGTGGACTTGCCACAGAACTTGCCCGCCGTCATGAGGCTCGACAGGTCGAGCAGCGTGGGCGCGATCCTGTACCGAACGCCGCCGCGCGCGGTCGACGTGAGGTCGCCCGTCCCGTCTGGCACCGGCAACAGGCGGGCCAGGGTGGTGAGGCCGTTCTGGGTGGTGATCTTGTCGAGGTTGCCGAACTGGCTGCTATAGGTCTGGTGGCCGTCGCCCATCGGCACGACGAGAAGTCGTAGGGCGTTGGTCTTCCTCTCCACCGTGACCTTCAGCGGGGTCGAGTCGCTGAGTTTGTCGAACGTCTTGGAGCTGACGACCGGCGAGGACGTCGAGTTTGCCGTCGCCTGGTAATTGACGGTGGCGGTGAAGGTGACGTCGAACCGTGCGGTCGTGTAGCTGGGCGCCAGGTAGGTGCCGGGAAGAACGAACTTCGGGTCGCCGTCGGAGTCGAAGGCGGGTGCCATGCCGGCGGCCACGATCTCCGGCGTGCTCGTCGGCGTCGGCGAGAACGGGCTCACGGTCTTTTTGACGCCGCTGCCGTTGTCGGCGGTGAGGCTGGCGCCGGTCACCTTGATCGACGACCCGCTGGCCGCGCACGACGGCAGGCTGAGGTAGAGCCGCACCAGGGTCTCCTTGCCCCGGGCCACGGTGGCATACGAGCCGATCCCCTGGTTGGCGGTGATCGCGCGCAGCTGGGGTTCCAACACGCACGTGGCCGCCACCACGGGTAGGCCCAGGCCGCCGAGCCCACCCACGACGAGCAGCGAAGCGAGCACCGATCGGCCCCAGCGGCCGCCGTTTCGACGATCCCGACGCTTCATGTCGGTCCCCTTTCGCCGACGCAGGGCACCGTTGCGTCACGACTGAACCCCAGCAGGAGACACCCGACGCTGCTCCGACGTCGTGACGATAGCCAGTGCTGTGGCTGCGCGCCCGTGCCAGCTCCATGGCATCGCCCGGTTGGCACCGATGAGTCCTGGTGGCGGGGAGCGGTCCTCGGGCTCGAGCCCGCCAGCTGAGCGTCGCTGATCGTTGACCGAGGCGGACGGGCCGCCCTACCGTCGGGCGAAATGACGCACTTCGCGCTCACCCGTCGCGCCATCGCGGTCGTGCCCGCCACCGCTCCGTGATCGAGCTCCTGTCGGCAACGCCCGCCGCCGAGCGCTGAAGTCGGTGTGCCCGAGACGCAGCGCCTACTACCGCCGCACCCTGCCGCACCTGTTCACCTCGAAGAGGACGCGCAACGGCGTCGAGGTGGTCATCTGCTCGTGGTGCGGCGTCGCGCAGGGGTGAGAATCTCGTCTAACGCGCGGGCGTGACCGCCTGCAGACAGTTCTGGAGCATCCGCCGGAAGCGCGCCTGCTCCGCGTCGCTGACGCCGCTGAACACGTGCGCCTCCAGCTGGTCGACGAGGGCGTTGCACTTCGCCAGCGCGGTGGATCCGGCCCTCGTCAGCTCCACCTCGAGGCACCGTCGGTTGCTCACGTCGACCGAACGGACCAAGAAGCCTTTGCGTTCGAGCGTCGTCACCATCTCGTTCGCCGCCTGCGGGGTGACGAAGGTGAGCCGGGCCAGCGCGGCCGACGACATGCCGGGGTGCCTCGCCAGCACGCTCAGCGCGGTGTACTGCTTCGGGGTGAGGCCGAACCGTTGGGTGATCTCGTCGAGCCTCACCCGCAACGCCTCCTGCAACTGCTTGACCAGATAGGTCAGCCGGTGCGGCGGCTCGAGCTCGTCAGCCACGGCTTGATGTTCGCACACCGACGCTTCGACACCCGCCGTCGCGGCGGGGCGGTCGTCGTTTCCGGCTCCTGCGGGCGGCTCGACCTTCGGGCCGAACGGCATCGGCTCGTCGCCGCGGAATTGGTCAGGACCTCGGGGTCTCCTGTCGTCAAGCCGTGTGCGCCATGGAACGGCTACTGGCCGGCCTGGCTCATGCGTATCACCGCGAAGGTCGCGCCCTGCGGGTCGGCCAGCACCGAGAAGCGACCGGGCTCGATGTCCATCGGCGGCACCCGGACGGTGCCACCGAGCTCCTCACACTTCGCGACCGAAGCGTCGGTGTCGTCGACCGCTAAGTAGACCAGCCAGTGGGGCGGGACGTCAGCCGGCACCATGTCGGGCATCTGCATCATGCCGGCGATGCTGTCGCCATCGAGCTTGAACTCGGTGTAGGCACCCGGTCCCTCGCCGTGGGTGACCGGCTCCCACCCGAACACTTCGCGATAGAAGGCCTTCGAGCCCTCGACGTCACGGGTGTTCAGCTCGTTCCAGCTCATGGCGGCTGATTCGTTCACGACCTGCGCGCCGGTGTGCTCGCGCGGCTCCCACGCCGAGATGAAAGCGCCCTGCGCGTCCTGGAACACCGCCATGCGCCCCGCCGTCATCACGTCCATCGGCCCGACGACGACGGTGCCCCCCGCCCCGTCGACCCTCTTGGCGATGTCGTCTGCGTCGGCGACCGACACATACGTCGTCCAAACCGGGGGACCGGGGCTCTGCTGGGGCCCGTAGCCGGCGACCAACTTCTCGCCCTTCACGAAGAAGCCGTACCCTCCGGTCTCCTCGGCGGGTCCCGCGTCGCGTGCGCCCCAGCCGAATAGCCCACCGTAGAACCGCTTCGCGTCTTCCACGTCGGTGCCGATGTCGACCCACGACGGCGTCCCCGGTGCGTAGTGCGCTCGCTCGGGCATGACTGCTCCTCTCGACTCGACAGACGGACGCACACTATCGGTGGCGACCCGCGGCCCGAAGTCGCCAACCAAACTGGCCGCACGGGAGCGAGCGGCCGCCGACTCGTGCCGGCGGGACGGGGTCAGCGCGGAGCGCCGCAGGCGCACGCGACAGGCCATGCTGTGGTGTCCCCGACTGACGAGGAGGGCACCATGGCCGAGAACCAGTACGACGCAATCGTGGTCGGAGCGCGCTGCGCCGGGTCTCCCACCGCGATGCTTCTCGCGCGCAAGGGGTACAACGTGCTCGTCGTCGACCGGGCGACGTTCCCGAGCGACACGATGTCGACCCACATCGTCCACCCGCCCGGAGTGGCGGCGCTTCGCGAGTGGGGACTGCTCGAGCGGCTCACGGCAACCGGTTGTCCGCCGATCGACACGTACGCGTTCGACTTCGGCCCGTTCTCGATCTCCGGAGGCCCGGGGACAGCCGACTCCCCTATCTCGTACTGTCCTCGACGCACCGTGCTCGACAAGTTGCTCGTCGACGGCGCGTCCGAGGCAGGGGCGGAGGTCCGCGAGGGTTTCACCGTCGAGGACGTCGTCGTCGAGGAAGGGCGCGTCACCGGTGTCCGCGGCCACGCCAAGGGCGGCAAGACCGTCACCGAGCAGGCCAACGTGGTCATCGGAGCAGACGGCCGCAGCTCGCTCGTCGCCCGAACGGTTCGTCCCGAGCAGTACAACGAGAAGCCGCAGATCCTGTGCGGCTATTACAGCTACTGGAGCGGCTTGCCCATGGACGGCCGCTTCGAGGTCTTCATCCGTCCCGACCGCGGTTGGGGGGTGGCGCCCACCCACGACGACCTACGCTCGTCGTCGCAGGTTGGCCGTTCGCGGAGTTCGATGCGAACAAGAGGGACATCGAAGGCAACTATCTCCGGATGTTCGATCTGGCGCCGGAGTTCGCCGACCGAATCCGCGGCGCCAAGCGCGAGACCCGGCTCCTCGGCACGGCCGTGCCCAACTACTTCAGGAGGCCCTTCGGGCCCGGCTGGGCGCTGGTCGGCGACGCCGGCTACAACAAGGACTTCATCACTGCCCAGGGGATCAGCGACGCCTTCCGCGACGCCGAGCTGTGCGCGACGGCGCTCGACGAGGCGTTCTCCGGCGCTCGCGACTTCGACGTGGCGATGGGCGCGTACCAGTCCACGCGTGACGAGCACGTCCTGCCGATCTTCGAGTTCACCTGCCAGCTCGCGACGCTCGAGCCGCCACCGCCCGAGATGCAGCAGTTGCTGGCGGCAATGCACGGCAACCAGGAGGCGATGGACGGGTTCGCGCGGGTGAACGCCGGAGTGACGTCGCCGGCCGAGTTCTTCTCCGAGGAGAACGTCGAACGCATCTTCGCCGCGGCCGGTTGAGTCGAGGGCCCGATCGTCGTTCCCCGACGATGACCGCGCTGCAGGGGTCGGTCGTCCGACTGAGGTCGGCCACGAGGGCCGACATCCCCGACCTGGTGAAGATCCGCCGGACGCCGCAGGTCTACGAGCACTGGCGCGGCGGAGACGACATGGTCGCGGCCGTTGAGGAGGACTTTGCCGAACCCGGGAGCACCCCGTATGTGATCGAGCTCGATGACCGTGTCGTCGGCTGGATCCAATGGCAAGCCGAGGAGGAGCCCGACTACCGGCACGCGAGCATCGACATCTACGTCGACCCCGCGGTGCACGGCCGCGGCGTCGGTACCGACGCGGTCCGGACACTCGCGCGGCACCTCTTCGTCGATCACGGCCACCACCGGCTCGTGATCGATCCCGCCGCCGACAACGCGGCCGCCATCCGCGCCTACACGAAGGTGGGCTTCCGACCGGTCGGCATCATGCGACGCCACGAGCGCGGGGTCGACGGCACCTGGCACGACAGCCTGCTCATGGACCTTCTGGCCGACGAGCTCGTCGACGAGCGCGAGTAGCCGCCCGCGGACGACCGGCACCGGTGCCAGAGGGGCGGTGTGGCACCCTGGCGCCATGTCGGACGCATCCGGCGCCATCGAGTTGACCGCCGTCGAAGCCCGCGTGCTCGGCGCGTTGCTGGAGAAGCAGCTCGCGACGCCCGATGCCTACCCCTTGACGCTCAAGGCCGTGATCGCGGCCTGCAATCAGACGTCGAGCCGCGAGCCCGTCGTGAGCTACGAGCCGAACCTGGTGGAGACGACGTTGCTCGCCCTGAAGGCCAAGGGTCTGACGCGGGTCGTCCACCCGGGATCGGGAGAACGGGCCACGAAGTACCGCCAGGTGGCCGACGAGGTCCTGCGCCTGGGGCCCCCCGAGCGGGCGCTGCTGTGCGTGCTGCTGTTGCGCGGCGCGCAGACGGTGGCGGAGCTCAAGGCTCGAACCGAACGGCTGCATTCGTTCGACTCGCTCCGCGACATCGAGTCCGTCCTCGACGCCCTGACGCGCCGCGACCCTCCGCTGGCGGCCCGGGTCGACCGGCTCCCGGGTCAGAAGGAGGACCGGTGGATCCAGCTGCTCGAGACGGGAGCTGCGGAGCGGGCGGCGGCGAGCGCGCGGGTGCGGGTCACCCCGTCGGTTCGAGGCGGGGGGCGGGTGGAGGAGCTCGAGGATCGCGTCGGCGTCCTGGAGACGCGTCTCGCGGCTCTGGTCGAGGCGCTGGGCGACCTGGTCGCGCTCCCCGACCTCGACGGCGAGCCCTCCCAAGAGCGGTAGCGCTCACCCGACGGGCGCGCGGGAGAAGGGTGGCGCATCACGAGCGATCCGTCGCGAGGCGGCGGCGCAGCTCCACGTAGACCGCGGTGCCGACGACAGCCTCGAGCTCGTCGCCCAGGGAGTCGAGCACCGGCCGGTCGCCCACGTAGGCGGATGTGCCCTCGGTGCAGCACCATGCCATCGTGTCGCCGTCCTCACCCCAGTCGCGGCGCGCCCACCGCCTCACCGTGGCCACCTCGGTACCGTCGGCCCCCGGCTCCCAGTCGACCTTGATGGGCAGCTGCCAGCAGACCGACGGCTTCCAGTGGACGGGCGACTCGTCCGCGTCGATCGCGGCCAGGTGCAACGCGCAGCCGGGACCGCCGGCGAAGCCGGGTCGATTGAGGAAGATGCACGCGCCGTCGACCACTAGGGTGTGGAGGCGCGAGGCATCGCTGAAGATGCCGTCGCGGGCCGCCTCGGCGTGATGCTCGAAACGAGCGGGTGGCAGGGTGGCGGCGAGCGCGCTGATCATGCGGGCCTCGTCCTCGTCGCCGAGGTCGGCGCCGATCGAGCAGCACCCGTGGCCCAGGTGCTCGGCCGGCTCGGGGAGGATGCCCTGACAGCCGCGACCCCAGATGCACCTCCAGTTGGAGGTGAGGAATGCCCTGTCGAAGCGCCAGACGGTGTCGCCGGCGTCGATCTCCTCGACCAACGAGTCCACACCGCGGGAGCGTAGGCCCATCTCCGCCCCGAGCCGTGCGGGTCGCCAAAGCCACGCGGCGGTGCCATTCTGGCGACCCCCGGCCCGAGCGAGGTCGCGATGCACCGCACCGGAGACCTGGAATAGCCGAGAGAGCTCGTGCCCCTACTTGCCTTCGTCGTCTCCGTGATCGCCGGGCTCGGCTCGCTCCCTGCGACGGGTCGTCCTCCGCCCGCAGTGCTCGTTCTCGTGCCCGACCTCGCATGGGTGAACGCCCCCGCGGGCATGGGCGGCTATGCGAAGGCGAACCTCACGTTGGCTTCCGCGCGACGTGACGCAACGGTGGCCGACGCATATCTCACGATCGGCAAGGGCGCGCCGTCGGCCGCGCCTGCGTCGGGGGTCGGGGCCATCGCACGCGCCGGGCGGGGTATCCGACTGCGCGACTGGCGCGCGCTCCAGCGCCACGATGCGACGCTCCACCGGACGGGCCGGCTCGGGGCCCTCGGCGACGCGCTCGACCGCGCCGGCCGGCCATGGTTGCTCGTGGCCGACGATCCCCGGGCCGCGGCCGCGGTCGCCAACCGCCGAGGGGTCGTGCATCGGGCCGCGTCTCACACGGTGCCGGCGCTCGAGCAAGAGGTCGCGACCGGAGCGGTCGCGCTCGTCGTCGAGGTCGGAAGACCCGAGCTCCCGACGGTCCTGCGCGCCGCCACGAAGCGCTGCGTCGTTGTCGTGAGCGTGTCGTCTCCTGCTGCCAACGCGCACCTCGGCGTCTTCGCTGCGTCTCCGCGGTGCGAGTTGGGCAACCGCAGCGTTCGATCGCCGTCGACCCATCGCCGCGGGCTCGTCACGCTCTCCGACGTCGCGCCGACCTTCCTCACGGCCGCGCACGGCCCGCGCCCGCGGTCGGTGATCGGTGCCTCGGTCGACGCGGACACGGGCGGATCGGTGGGCGCATTGATCCGCGCCGACCGACGAGCCGTCACCGGCGACCGGGTTCGCACCGACCTGATCTACCTCTTCGCCGTGCTGAGCGGCCTCGGAGCCGCGCTCATGATCTGCGTGTCACGTGCTCGCGCGGTCGTGGCGTTCTTTCTGCTGGCCATCCCATCGGCCAGCTTCCTCATGATGCTCTTCCCCTGGTGGGAGCGGGGTCTCACCGGCGCGGTCGCAGTCGGGGGTGGTCTCGCCGCGCTGATGGCCGTCATGGCGGCGTGGGTCGGTCGACGCGACGTGCGACTCGGAATCGGCGCGCTCACGGCTACGGTGGCCGCGGTCGTGGCAATCGACGCAGGTTTTGGCGGTCGACTCGAGGTCGATGCGCCCTTCGGCAACTCGTCGACCGGAGGAGGTCGTTTCTTCGGCGTCGGCAACGTCGGGTTTGGGTTCCTCGCGGCCGGGCTCATCGTCGTGTGCGCCCTGGCGCTCGATCAATGGGGGCGCCGGGCCGTGCCCTGGGTGGTCGCCGCCCTGGCGGTGGGTCTCACCCTGAGCGCCGGGCCCTGGTTCGGCGCCGACGTCGGCGGCCTGCTCACCGCGATGCCGGCGTTCGGCGTCCTCGTGTTCGGCTACCGAACCGGTCGACCGGCACGGCGCAACGTCCTCGCGACGCTCGCCGCCACCTTCGGGGGTGTGCTGCTGCTCGTCGCCGTCGACTCCTGGCGGGCACCGAGCGGCCAGACTCACCTGGCGCGCGCCCTCGGGGGCGACCCGGCGGGGCTGATCCTGCGGAAGGTCGAGGCTGCCGCAGGCAACATCACCAACCCGATCGGGTTGTTGATCGTCGTCGGCTTGATCGCGCTGGCGGTCGATCACCCCCGGTTGGCGGCCCGTCCCGCGTTGAGGGCGGCGGCGTGGGCGTTGCTGGTGGCCGGTCTGCTCGGCTCTGCGGTCAACGACTCGGGGCTGGCGGTCGCGGGAGCGGTCATGGCCATCGCGTGGCCCGCGTTCTTCCTCCTCGGGCCGGGCAACGAGCCGAGCATCGAACGGCTCAGGCAGCGCCGGTCGCGCGCCTTGGCGGCGCATCCATGAGCACGAGCACGCTTTCATCCACGCGGGCCGCCCCCCGTCGCGGGCTGCCGGCGCGACTCGTCATGACGCTGATGGCGCTGGCCCTGGCGCTGCACCTACCGGGCCTCGTGCTGCGACTGTTCAACTCCGACGAGGCGAGCATCGCCACGATGGCGATGGTCATCAACCACGGCGGGACCCTCTACCACGAGACCGCGGACCGAAAGCCGCCCGCCGTCCCGTATCTGTACGCAGGTGTCTTCGCGCTGACCGGAAACCACGACCTGCGGCCCGTCCGCGCCTTGGGCGCTCTCGTGCTCGGTGCTACGGCCGTGCTCCTCGCGGCCGAGGCGCGCCGGCGCTACAACAGCGATCGAGTCGGGTTGTGCTGTGGTGCGTTGTTCCTGCTCGCGTACGTGATCGTCTTCCCGGCCGACTCGCAGGCGGCGAGCTTCGAGCTGTTCATGATCCTGCCCGTGACGGCTGCGGTGATCGCCGCGACGCGGGGCCACCCTGTTTCAGCCGGGCTGTGCCTGGCGCTCGGATTCCTTTGCAAGCAGACCGCGGCGACCGCGTTGGTGCCCATCGCCTACGTCCTCTACATGTCAGGAGGGTGGCGAGCCGTCGCCCGGGCCGGTGTCGCCGCGTGCGCGCTCGTCACGCTCACCGCGCTCGCCTTCGGCCCGTCCCAGTTCCTGCTGTGGACCGTCACGGGCAACGGCGGCTATCTCAGCGTCGGCGGGTCACTCTCGTCGAACCTCCTGCGCGGGCTGGGGATGACCGGAGCGCTCGTCGGGCTCGAGATCGGCATCGTCGTGCTGAGCGTGCGGGCGTGGCGGGGCCGGTTGGCGGCGCCCGAGCTCTGGCTGTGGGTCGCCAGCGCGGCCGTCGGCGTGGTGGCCGGGCTGCGTTTCTTCGGGCACTACTACCTCGAGCTCCTCGCGCCGCTCAGTCTGATCGCGGCGCCCGCCGTCATCGCTCTCGCGTACCGGGCCCGGCAGGTGGCCTTCGCCGCGATCGTCGTGCCCGCCCTCGGTGTCACCGTTGCCGGGTTCGTGCCCACGGGTGACGAGGGCATTCAGCGCTTCCCGGCCGTGGCCCAGCGGGTGAAGGCGATCACCAACGCCGACGACACCCTCTTCGTCTGGGGCCAGCTACCCGAGCTCTACTGGGCCGCCGACCGCGAGCCGGCCACCCGCTTCATCCACACCGGCTTCCTGACCGGGAACTCCGGCGAGCGGCCCAACGGGAGCGGCCGGCCCTCCGACGGCATCCCCGGGGCATGGACGATGTTGGCCCGGGACCTGTCGACGCGACCGCCGGACCTGGTCGCGGACGTCACGCATGCGAAGATCCGCGGCTCGCAGTACTACCCGCTCTCGACAACCCCCTTGTGGCGAACGATCGCACGGGACTACCAGCTGGTCGCGACGGTCAACGGCGTGCGTCTCTACCGGCTCGACCGCGGAGACGGGCACGCGTCGTTCGCAGCCGCTCCGCTCGCCGTGCCCCCGAGATGAGCCGTCCCCGGCGGCGTTACCCTGTGCACAACGGGGCCGGAGCGTGGAAGGGGGTCGGGTGCAGCCAAAGCGAATCGGGATCCTGATCGTCGCGTACAACGCCTCGTCGACCCTCGCCGAGGTGTTGAACCGCATCCCGCCGGAGTTCCGGACCCGTGTATCCGACGTGCTGGTGTGCGACGACCACAGCGACGACGCGACCTACCTCGTGGGTCTCGGCTACCGGCAGCTCGTGCCCGACCTCCCGCTGACGGTCATCCGCCACGACCGCAACCTCGGGTATGGCGGCAACCAGAAGGCCGGCTACCGCTGGGCGATCGAGCACGACCTCGACATCGTCGTGCTCGTGCACGGCGACGGTCAGTACGCGCCTGAGCTCCTCCCGGAGATGGTCGCGCCGCTGGAGCGCGACGAGTGCGACGCGGTCTTCGGGTCGCGCATGATCGACCGTGGCGCGGCGCGGCGCGGCGGCATGCCCCTGTACAAGTACGTCGGGAACCGGATCCTCACGACGGTTCAGAACGCGATGGTCGGCACCGACCTCAGCGAATGGCATTCCGGCTACCGCGCCTACAGCGTCGCCGCCCTGCGCGACATCCCGTTCGAGCGCAACTCCGACGGGTTCGACTTCGACAGCGAGATCATCGTGCAGCTCCACGAGGCTTCGAAGCGGATCCGCGAGATCCCCGTCCCCACCTATTACGGCGACGAGATCTGTCACGTCGACGGGCTGGCGTACGCCAGGGATGTCCTCGTCGACACGACGCGGTACCGGCTCCACCGCATGGGGTTGGGCTCGGGCGAGCTGGCGTTCGCGAGCGAGGCCTACGAGCTCAAGGTCGACCCCCGCAGCTCCCACGGGCGCATACTCGCCTGGCTCCGCGATCGTCCCCCCAGCCGCGTCCTCGACCTGGGCTGCTCGCACGGTGTCCTGAGCGAGCAGCTGCGGGAGATCGGCCACCACGTCACCGGCGTCGACCTCGTCGAGCACGACGGGGTGCGGGCGCGGGTCGACAGGTTCGTCGCCGCCGACCTCAGCCGCGGCATCCCCGCCGAAGTCGGTGGCGACTATGACGTCGTCGTGGCCGCCGACGTGCTCGAGCACGTGCGCCACCCCGAGCGCCTCCTCGCCGAGGCCCAGCGCTGCCTCCGGTCCGGAGGGTCGGTCGTCGCGAGCGTCCCGAACTTCGCGCACTGGTACCCGCGGATGCGCGTGACCATGGGCCGGTTCGACTACGACCGGCGCGGCATCCTCGACCGCGGCCACATGCGCTTCTTCACCCGGCGCAGCTTCGAGCGCATCGTGGCCGAGCAGGGCCTCACCGTGCACCGGCGGGCGCCGGTGGGCATGCCGCTCGAGATCGTCGACCGCGGCCGCGACCGGGACGACCATGCCTCGCCCCGGACGGCCGTCGACGCGCTCCAACGCATCGACGCGATGACGCTCGCGGTGCGGCCCACGCTCTTCGCCTATCAGTTCGTCTACGAGCTGCGCCCGACGATCGGCCCCTCGGTCGAGCTTCGCGATGCGGACGCGACGCGCCCCGTCGTGGAACCGCTCACGGCCGTTCGCGCCTGACGCCACCGCCGTATCCTCTGCGCGTGGCTCGCGACATGGTGGCAGCGGCGCCCGAGGCGAGCCTGCCGCCGCCGCAGACCCCTCCTCCCCTCGGCCATCGCCCCGGCCTCGACGGGCTCCGCGCCATCGCCGTCGGGCTCGTGCTGCTCCATCACACGGTCGCCATCCTCCTGCCGCGGCACGGCGACTGGTTCAGCGGGGGGTTCCTTGGCGTCGATCTCTTCTTCGTCCTCAGCGGGTTCCTCATCACCACACTCCTCCTCGAGCGCAGGCAACGTAAGGAGGCGCACCCGCTGCTCTCGTTCTACGCCCGGCGGGCGTTGCGTCTGCTCCCCGCAGTTGCCGCGCTGCTCGTCGGCAACCTGGTCGTGGCCTTGTTCGAGCGGAACGGCGTCGGCAGCGCGGTCGAATCGTTCGCGGTCGTGTTCACCTACACCACCAACTGGGCCCTGCTCTACCACTTCGGAAACCTCTCGCCCAACCTCTCTCACCTGTGGTCGCTCGCGATCGAGGAGCAGTTCTACGCGGTCTGGCCGCTCGTGCTGCTCGGGACGCTGGCGCTGGGCCTGACCCGGCGCCGGCTGGCCTGGCTGTGCGTCGCCCTCGCGCTGGTTGCCGCGATCTGGCGCGCCGCGCTCTACCAGAGCGGCGAGGTCTGGCTCGTGATCTACATCCGTACCGATGCCCGTGCCGATGCCCTGCTCATTGGTGCCGCGCTCGCGCTCGTGCGGCCCGACATGTTGATCGGGCGCATCCTCCCGCGGGCACGCGGCGCGGCGGGGGCCGCGGCACTCCTCCTGTTCATCGGGGTGGCGTGCGCCGTGCACGGAGACTCGAGCAGCCTCTATCTCGGCGGCTACACCCTGGTCGCGCTCCTCGCGGGGGCACTCATCACCGTCGAGCTCGCGGGGCCGTGGGCGCTGCACCCTCTCCTCGCGTCGCGGCCGATGGTGTACGTCGGCCGTCTGTCGTACTCGCTCTACCTCTGGCACTTCCTGGTCTTCCGGGTCGTCGACGCACACGTCGCGGACTCGTCGACCGCCCTGCGGCTCGCGCTCGGGTGGGGGGTCACGGCCGCCGTCTCCGTCGCCTCGTTCCGTCTGGTCGAACGGCCCGCGCTGCGGATGAAGGACCGAATCGGCCGGCGCGCCGGGCACTCCACGGACGAAGCGATGAGCCGTTGAGCCCCCGACCCGCCTACCCTGCTGCGCGGCCATGAAGAAGATCGGGATCCTGGTCGTCGCCTACAACGCGGCGTCGACGCTCGCCAAGGTGCTCGACCGCATCCCGCCCGACTTCAGGCCTCGCATCAGCGACGTGCTCGTCTACGACGACAACAGCAGCGACGCCACGTACCTCGTGGGGCTCGGCTACCAGACGCTCGACCCGGGGTTTCCGCTGACGGTGATGCGCCACCCCGAGAACCTCGGGTACGGCGGCAACCAGAAGGCCGGCTACCGGTGGGCGATCGAGCACGGGCTCGACATCGTCGTGCTCCTCCACGGTGACGGCCAGTACGCCCCGGAGCAGCTCCCGGCGATGGTCGCGCCACTCGAGCGCGGCGAGTGCGACGCGGTGTTCGGATCGCGCATGCTCGTGCCCGGCGGGGCGCGGGCCGGCGGGATGCCGCTCTACAAGTTCGTCGGCAACAAGGTGCTCACCGCCTTCCACAACGCGATGGTCGGCCTGGAGCTGAGCGAATGGCACTCGGGCTACCGCGCCTACCGGGTGGCGGCGCTCCGTGACATCCCGTTCGAGTCGAACAGCAACGGCTTCGACTTCGACAGCGAGATCATCATCCAGCTGCACGAGTCGGGGAAGCGCATCCTCGAGATCCCGATCCCCACCTTCTACGGAGGCGAGATCTCCTACGTGAACGGGCTGACGTACGCGCGCGACACCGCGGCCGAGGTCGCCCGCTACCGACTCCACAAGATGGGGTTCGGCACGGGTGAGGCGGCGTTCGCGAGCGACGACCACGAGCTGAAGCAGGGCGAGGACACGTCGGACGGGCGCATCGTGACGTGGCTGCGCAGCCGCAGCCCTGCCCGCGTGCTCCACCTGGGATGCTTCGACGGCTCCCTGAGCGCGCGCATCGAGAAGCTCGGGCACGAGGTGACCGGCGTGGAGGGCGAGGAGCTGGGCCAGGTGCGCGAGCGGGTCCATCGCTTCATCCGGGCCGACCTCGACGAGGGCATCCCCGGCGAAGCGGGCGGCGGGTACGACGTCGTGCTGCTGGCCGACGCCCTCACACGGGCGCGCCGGCCCGAGCTGCTGCTCGCGCAGGCCCACGGCGTCCTCGGGCCGGGCGGCACCGTCGTGGCCTGCGTAGCGAACTTCGGACACTGGTACCCGCGAAGCCGGGTGGCCCTCGGCGCCTTCGACTACGACCGTCGAGGCATCCTCGACAACCGGAGCGTGCGCTTCTACACGCGGCGCAGCTTCGAGCACCTGACGGCCGCGCAGGGGTTCCGGGTCCGCCGGCGTGAAGCGCTCGGCCTGCCCGTCGAGGTGCTGCGGCGGGGAAGCCGGCGGGCAGGAGCGCCGATGGGCAGGACCGGAGCCTTCCTGCAGCGGGTGGGCAGCCTCGGCGTGGCGCTGCGGCCCACGCTGTTCGCCTACCAGTTCCTCTACGAGCTCGCCCCCACCGGCGAGCGGGCCCCTATTGGGGAACGACCACTTGACGTATAGTCGAGTCGCGCCCGGGGGGTCCGAAAATGCCCGATCCGGGTGGCGCGAGCCTCGCCCGTGCTGTTCCGGAAGGATTTGCCAATGGCGTCACAGAGTGACCGCTCACCTGTCTGCCTGATCCGAGCGCCAACGGTCGAGACGTTCCGGTTCGCGACGACGTCGATCACGCCGCCCCTGGGGCTCGCCTTCATCGCCGGCGCGCTGGAGTCCGCCGGCGAGCAGGTGATGTTCATCGACGCGGTCGCCGAGGCTCCCGAGACGTTCCGCCGCTACTTCAAGGGCTACCTGCTCGGGCTGCCGTACGAGGAGATCGCCCAGCGGGTCCCGGCCGACGCGAAGCTGATCGGGATCTCGGTGATCTTCACCCACGAGTGGCCGTCGGCGGTGCGGCTGATCGACGTCATCAAGGCCCGTCATCCCCATGCCCGGATCGTGCTGGGCGGCGAGCACATCACGTCGATGCCCGAGTTCTGCCTGCGCACGTCGGGCGCCGACTTCCTGGTGCTCGGCGAGGGTGAGGAGACCGTCGTCGAGCTGGTCCGCGCGCTCGACGGCAAGACCTCCCTCGACGAGGTCGACGGCATCGCCTTCCGCTCAGGCGACGAGGTCGTCGTCAACCCCCGACGCGCCCGCACCCTCGCGGTCGACGACATCGCCTGGCCCGCGTGGCACCACGTCGACCTCGACACCTACAACGAGCGGCGGTGGATGGGCGGAATGTTCACGTCCACCAAGTCGGTGCCGATCCTGGCGACCCGCGGCTGCCCCTACCAGTGCACGTACTGCTCCTCGCCCAACATGTGGACGCCACGGTGGATCCCGCGCGACCCGGCCAAGGTCGCGGACGAGATCCAGTACTACTACGAGCACCTCGGCGCCCGGAACTTCCCGTTCCAGGACCTCACCGCGATCGTGCGGCGGCAATGGATCATCGACTTCTGCAACGAGCTGCTCGATCGCAACCTCGACATCACGTGGCAGCTGCCGTCGGGCACACGGTCCGAGGCGATCGACGAGGAGGTCGCCGAGCTGCTGCGACGTACGGGCATGATCAACATGGCCTACGCGCCGGAGTCGGGCTCCGCGGAGACGCGGGAGCTGGTCAAGAAGCGGATGAATGAGGACCGTCTGTTCGAGAGCATCCGGGCGGCAGTCGTCTCCGAGCTCAACGTGTCGGTGTTCATCGTCGTCGGGTTCCCGCACGACACCGAGGCGCAGCTTCGCGAGAACCTGCCGTTCCTCGACAAGCTCGCCGAGATCGGCATCACCGACATCGCGATCGCGTTTTACATGGCGCTGCCCGGCACGCAGATCTTCAACAGCCTCTACGACAGCGGCAAGATCAAGATCGACGAGACGTACTTCCGGCACATCCTCGCCTCGACGTCGCTGTGGTCGACGTCCACGTATTGCGAGGAGCTGAGCAACATCCAGCTCACGATGTGGAAGTTCCGCTTGTTCCGTCGCTTCTACAGCCAGCGACGGGCGCGCGTGGAGTCCGACGGGCTCACCACCACCGTGCGCCAGGCGGTGGCGGCGCTGCGCGGCAAGAGCGGTGACGCCTCGAAGCTCCAGACCGCCTTCCGCAACGGCATGGTGAGCGGCCTCGAGACTGCCAAGGCGAAGGTGCGACGGGGCTGGATGACCCGGGCCGAAGAGAAGCGCATGTTCGAGTCATGGGACGGCATCTTCCGGGAGATCCGCGAGAAGAACGAGCGTGACGGCGTGCACGTCCGAGCCCCGGCCGACACACGCGAGCTCCGCGACACGAACGTGATCAAGGAGCTCAAGGCCACGCACGCGACGCGCCGTAGGATCCCGGTTCGCTCGGCCTAGCACCCAGCTCTCCATCCCATTCGCGACGACGCGAGGCGCAACGGGTCGTCTGCCCAATGAGTCGTCCGCCCTATGGAGACGCGCCGCGGTCCCTGCGACTCTCTGTGTGGCCCCGCCGTGAGCTCGTCTCGACTTCGGGGGGCGTCGATCGACGAGCTCTACGGCGGGCGCCAAACCTGAGCCTCCGCCCGGCCGAGGCTCTGCGCGCCTCAGCCGGCCAGCAGCGTCGCGAGCGCCCAGATGGCGGCGACCGCCCCGATCACGATCATCACAACGCTCCGCCGCACCGGAGCCCGCTCGAGGTCGCCGGTCCGCGCCCGATCCGGCGGACGCACCAGCGCCATCCCGTTGCCGACAACGAGCGCGCCACCGAGCGCGAGCACCAACCAGGCCAGCAGGTCGTTGCCCAGGAAGAGCTGCTCAGCCAGGAACACCGATGACCTCTGTCCGGGCCGCGCCGGCCCGTACCACCAGGAGCCCGGCCGCCACGATCAGCACCGCCCCCGCGATCGTGGCGGGCGCCGGCCGCTCGTGCAGGAACAGCCAGCCGCAGACGACCGCACCTGCCGGCTCGAGGTAGCCGAGGATCCCCGCGTGGACGGCGGGCACCCGCGCCAGCGCGGCCAGATAGAGGCTCACGCCGAGCGCGGTGTGCACGAGCCCCAGGACGAGCAGCCAGAGCCAGTCGGGCCGAGGCGCGCCCCAACCGGCGGTCAGGCCCGCGGGCAGGAGGACGACGCCGGCCACGGCCAGCTCGAGGAACGCGAGCCGCGGCCCGCCGTAGACCGCGGCCAGCGGCTTCGACACGAGGACGAGCGCGACCAACAGCACAGCCGCCAGCAACGCCAGCGCGGGACCGAGCACGCCCGCGCTCCGCACACCGGGCGCCGCCACCAGCAGGAAGCCGCCGACGGCGAGCGCGAGGGCAGTGAGGGTTCGCGGGCTCGACCGCTCGCCCAGCACGCGTGGGGCGCCCAGCGCCACGCCGATGGGCCCGAGGAACACGATCAGGACGACCGTGCCGATCGGCGCGTGTTGGAGGGCGGTGATGAACGAGAGCCAGTGCGCCGCGAGGATCGCGCCCGTGACCACCACCCGGGCGGGCTGGTGGGAGAACAGCGCCGGGCGGGCCTCGCCGCCCCCCGTCGCCAGGATGACCGCGCCCAGCCCGACCGCGCCGATCCACACGCGTCCGCTGGTGATCGCCGCCGCCGGCAGGTCGATCGCCCGGACGAGCAGCCCGATCGTCCCCCATCCGGAGCACACCACGACGAGCACGGCGGACGGTCGACGCACGGACCGAGGCTAGTGGCCGGCCATGCTCGGGTTGAATGCCACATTCCGTGACATTTCCCTCAACTTGACCACGCTCAGTGCCGAAATTTCTCGTGCGGTGTGCTTCTGCGCCGCGTTCCGGAAGGCGGGCGGGGGTCGGGGACCCTCCAACAGCAGCCGAAGCCCCAACGCTCCCGCAGGGCGTTGGACCCCCTTCACTCGGCTCCCGTCCGCCCCTTCCTCAGCCACCCGCGACGCGGAGCCGGAAGTCGTCGGCGGAGACATCGGTGCGCACCTCGACGGCCTGCTGCACGTCGGTTCCCTCGGGCCGGTGGATCTCGCGGCGCGTGGGCGCGCCGGTCGCGGGATCGAAGCAGAAGCGGGCTCGGTCGCCGTAGGGCGGGCTCGGGTAGACGCGGCGCAGGCGCAGCGCGAAGCAGTCACCGACGCGGTCCAGACCGTAGAGCGGGAGGCGGCCCGCGAAGTAGCTGCGGAGGGCGGACACCTCACGGTCCACCTCGTCGTCGTATCTGGGCGCCGGCTGGTCGGCGGCGCAACGAAAGACGCCCGTGGCGCCGGTGCCGCAGTTCACCGTGCGATCTCCGATGCGACCGGCGACGGCACCGAGCGGCCCCACGATCAGACGGTCGGGGGGCCGTTGGGCGATCCGGAGCTCGTCATCGAGACGGCCGCGTTCCGCGGTGCGCCGGGTGAACGCCATACGGACGACCCAGGTGCCTTCGCGACTCCGGCGCCATGCGTTCGCGAACGCGTCGACGGCAGCCCGTCGCGCCGCGCCCGGCACGGTGGTCCGGTCGCGCTCACCGTGCGACGCCGCGACGTCTTGGGCGGCAAGGGCTCCCGCGACCAAGGTCCCGACGAGCAGTCCGGCCACCGCGCCTGCCGCGGGGTGAGGTGACGCACGACGCGTGAGCGCACCGTACCCGCCGACGCCTACCATCGGGTGCCATGGCGTTCCATCACGTAGCCCTTGCGACCCGCGACCTCGAGGCCACCCACGCGTTCTACACCGACGTCATGAGCTTCACGCTGGTGAAGGCGGTGGCAGCCGACAGCAACGACAAGGGCGATTGGGCCAAGCACCTGTTCTACGACACCGGCGGCAACGGGCTCATCGCCTTCTGGGAGCTGCACGGCGACGAGATCCCCGACACGTGGTCGCCGGCGATCTCCACCGGCCTGGGCCTACCCGAGTGGGTGAACCACATCGCGTTCGACGCGCCCGACCTGGAGGCGCTCGAGGCCCGCAAGCAGCACTGGCTCGGCGCCGGCCTGTTCGTGGCCGAGATCGATCACGGCTGGTGCACGTCGATCTACACCACCGACCCCAACGGGATCCTCGTCGAGTTCTGCACGACGACGCAGTCGTTCACCGACGTCGATCGCGTCGACGCTGCGCGCGTCCTGGCGGAAGCCGAGCCGGCGCGCGAGGCCGCGCCCGTGGCCGCCCTCTACGACGGCCGCGTCGCGGACGGGGCGCGGGCGAACGTGCCGTAGCCGGCCGCGACCGGCGTGCCTCCCGGCTACTGGCCCGACCCCGCCGACGCGCCGGCCACGACGGCGGGACGCGAGCCCTTCACGCTCATGGCATCGGGCGGAGCCGTCGTGCGCGGCATCCTGTGGACGCCGCCCACGGGCACGTGGCGCACGGCCGTCGTGCTGGGCCATCCACGCGCCGACTTCTCGGTTCACTACGCGGCACCACTGCTCGCCGCCGCGGGCTATGCGGTTGCCGGCTTCGCGTCGCGGTACGTGAACAACGACACGGACTGCCTGCACGAGCTCCTCGTCGACGACGTCACCGCGGTGGTCGACGAGGTGCGGCGCCGCGGCGCCGAGGCCGTGGTGCTTTTGGGCAACTCGGGAGGCGGCTCGATGATGGCGCTGGCCCAGGCCCGGCACGCGGAGGGCGACGCGTTCGTCGCCCTCGCCGCGCATCCCGGCGAGGGCGTGTTCCTGCTCTCGGCCATCGACCCCTCGGTCACCGACGAGGACGAGCCCTTCTCGGTCGAGGCGTCGCTCGACATGTACGACGAGAGCAACGGGTGGCGACCCTGGCCGCAGCCGTGCTCCTACGCACCCGCCTGGGTCGAGAGCTATCGCGTCGCCCAACGAGAGCGCGTGGCCCGCATCGACGCGATCGCCCGCGGGGCCGAGGCCGAGCGGACGGAGTACCGTGCCGCGGCCCGCGCCGCCGCGGGCACACCGCAGTGGAACCACCTCCGTCGGCGGGCCGTGCACGCGCGCTACCTCACCGTGTACCGCACGCTCGCCAACCCTGCCTATCTCGACCTGTCGATCGAGCCCGACGACCGGCGACTCGGAACGATCTTCGCGTTCCCAGACCCGCTCGATGCCAACTACGGCTACGGCGGGCTGGCGCGGGTCGTCACCGCGCGCGGGTGGCTGTCGACGTGGTCGGGACTCTCGTCGGCCGCGGCTACCGCCGACACCATGCCGTTGGTGCGCATCCCCACGCTCGTCGTGCACCCGACCGCTGACACCGAGATCCGCATCCGGGAGGCGAAGGCCATCCATGCCGCCAGCGGCAGCGACGACGCCACGTACGTCGAGCTCGCGGGTGCGCCGCACTACCTCGACGGGCACCGCGTCGCGGCCGCCGAGCTGATCGTCGACTGGCTGCGGACGCGCGTGCCGTAGCGCTCGGCGCTACACGCCCCGCGCCATGTTGGCGAAGCGGGTGTAGTGGTCGAGGAACGCCAGCTGCACTGCGCCGGTCGGGCCGTTGCGGTGCTTCGAGACGATGATCTCGGCCGTCCCCCGGTCGGGTGTCTCCGGGTTGTAGAGCTCCTCGCGGTAGATGAACATCACGACGTCGGAGTCCTGCTCCAAGCTCCCGCTCTCACGGAGGTCGGCGAGCTGGGGACGTTTGTCGGCCCGCATCTCCAGGTTGCGGGAGAGCTGTGAGAGCGCGACCACGGGCACCTCGAGCTCGCGGGCGAGGATCTTCAGGCCGCGCGACATCTCGGACACCTCGACCTGCCGGTTCTCCGCGTTGTGCCGCCCGGTCATCAGCTGCAGGTAGTCGATGATGATGAGCCCGAGGCCACCCGCGCGGCTCTTCAGCCGCCGGGCCTTGGCCCGGATCTCCATCACCGTGAGATGGGGGTTGTCGTCGATGTACATCGGCGCCTCGGCCAGTCGTCCGACCGCGTGGCTGATCTTGGGCCAGTCGGACTCGTGCAGGCGGCCGTTGCGCATGCGGGTGGCGTCGACGCGCGCCTCGGCGCAGAGGAGTCGCTGCGTGAGCTCGAGGTGGCTCATCTCGAGCGAGAAGAACAGCACCGGCGTCTGCGCCTCGAGCGCGGCGTGGGCGGCGATGCCGAGCGCGAAGCTCGTCTTTCCCATGCTCGGACGGGCGCCCACGATCACCAGGTTGGACGGTTGCAGGCCGGCGAGACGCTCGTCGAGATCGGTGTAACCCGTGGGCACGCCGGTGATCGACTCGCCCCGCTCGTACAGCATCTCCAAGTGGTCGAGCTTCTGCTCGAGCAGCTCGCGCAGCGGCGCCATCGAGTCGGTGACCCGCCGTTGGGCCACGTCGAACACGAGCGACTCCGCCCGGTCGACGGCCAGCGCCACGTCGTCGGGGGGCTCGTAGCCGAGCTCGGCGATCTCACCGGCCACTCCGATGAGGCGGCGAAGCATGGCGTGCTCCTCGACGATCCGCCCGTAGCGCGCCGCGCTGCCGACCGCAGGCGTGCCTGCTTGGAGGGTGACGAGCGCCGCCGGACCACCCACCGCATCGAGCAGACCCGCCCGGCGCAGCTGGTCGGCAACGGTGACCGGGTCGACCGGCTCGCCCTGGCCGAAGAGCGCGGTGATCGCGTCGTAGATGTGGCCGTGGACCGGCTTGTAGAAGTCGTCGGCGGACACGACCTCGACGGCCGCGGCGATGGCGTCGCGACTCAGCAGCATCGCGCCGAGCAGCGACTCCTCGGCCTGGATGCTGTGCGGGGGAACCCGTCCTCCGTGCTGGCGCCGCCGCACGTCTTCGATCGACTGGACCATGTGGGCGTTCACCCTGGTGCCCCGGCCCTGGGGATCGCTAGGGGAACAAGGGTGTGAATTGCCGGTGGACGGAGCCCTCGCTTGTCCCCAGCCCGTGCACCCGTGATCCTGAGATCGAACATGCGTTCGATACTACCGGCCCTGGGCGACGACCTCCACGGTGATCTGGAACTCGACGTCGGCGTGGAGCTTCACCGGCACCTCGTGCGTGCCGAGCGACTTGATCGGCTCGGCCAGGTGCAGACGCCGGCGGTCGAGCTCGACGCCGGCCTGGGCGTGCACCGCCTCGACCACGTCGGCTGCCGTGACCGAGCCGAAGAGCCGCCCCTCGGCCCCCGCCTTGACCGCGATGCGGATGACGCTCGGGACGAGCTCGCGCGCCACCACCTCGGCCGATTCGCGGTCGCGCGCGTCCTTGACGTCGCGCGACCGGCGCATCGCCCCCGCCTGTGAGACGACGCCCTTCGATGCCACCATGGCCAGGCCCTTCGGCACGAGGTAGTTGCGGCCGAAGCCGTCGGCGACGTCGAGGACATCGCCCTTCTTGCCGACGTTGTCGACATCGGCCCGCAGCACGATCTTCACTCCGGCTCGCTCGCCGCGGGCTCGAGCTCGTCGACAGCCCCGTCACCGGAGGCGCGGTCGCCGATCGCAGGGGCGGTGGCGCCGAACGTGGCGCCGTCGCCATCGACCTCGTCGACGTCAGCGTCGTCGGCATCGATGTCGACGTCGTCGGCATCCGCGGTGGGCGCCTCGACGTCGGCGCGCGGTCCGGAGTCGCGCCGGACACGCGGTCCGGTGCGCTCGGCCACCGTGCGCTGCGTGTAGGGGAGCAACACGAGCTCACGGGCCGTCTTGATGGCCACCGCGACGTCGCGTTGGTGCTGCGCACAGTTGCCGGACACCCGCCGGGCCCGGATCTTGCCCCGGTCGGACATGAAGCGACGCAGCAGGTTGACGTCCTTGTAGTCGACCCACTCGATGTGCTCCTTGCAGAAGATGCACACCTTCTTCTTGCCGCGCCGGGCCGTGTCCTTGGGCGCCCTTCTCCGCTCGCGGTCGTTCCCACCGCCACCGCGAGCCATCAGAAGGGCTCCTCGCCGAAGTCGTAGCCGCCGGGCTCGTTGGAGGCGGGACGAGAGCCGCCGCCGCTGCGGACGTCGACGGTGTCGCCGCCCTGGGCGCCGGGACCGCGGCGATCGCTCTTCTGCACCTGGGCGGTGGCCCACCGCAGGCTGGGCCCGATCTCGTCGGCCACCACCTCGACCACCGAGCGCTTCTCGCCCTCGGGCGTCTCGTAGGACCGCTGCTCGAGCCGGCCGGTGACGATCACGCGCGCGCCCTTCTGCAGGGACTCGCTCGTGTTCTCCGCCATCTCGCGCCAGCACACGACGTTGAAGAACGAGGTGGCTTCCTCCCACTCCTGGGTCTGGCGGTTCTGCCAGCGCCGGTTGACGGCGATGCCGAGCGAGGCCTTGGCCTGGCCGCTCGGTGTGAACCGCAGCTCGGGGTCGCGGGTGATGTTGCCGACCAGCGTGATGCTGTTTCCGTTGGACATGGTCTTACGCTCCGTTCGAGTCCTGACCCGGTTCGGGCCGTGCCTCCTCACGCGCCGGGGCGCCGGGCCGAGCCCGGCCGGCGACGCGTTCGGGAAGGCGGATCACCTTGTGGCGGACGACCTCGTCCGCGAGATGCAGTGCCCGGTCGAGCTCGGTCATCACCGCCGGCTCGGCCTGCGCCTCCACGAGCACGTAGTAGCCGTCCCAGCGGTGGTTGAGCTCGTAGGCGAACCGGCGCTTTCCCCACCGGTCGACCCGATACGGGTCGCCCCCGCGGTTGCGGATCAGGTCGGTCGCGCGGTCGACGGCCGCCCGGACCGCGTCCTCCTCCAGGCTGGAGTCGAGGATGATCATGACCTCATAGGGCCGCATGCGCTGGCCGTACCTCCCTCTGGACCCGGCGGTGAGCCGGGGCCCCGCGCGGCTCGCGGAGCAGGGTCGCGTTTCGAGTGATCGTAGTCGACGCCATCAGGCACGAATGCAGCATCGCACGGGGGTACGACAGTGTTGCCGGGTCGCTTCGCTCCCTCCGGCCGGGGCCCCAACCCCGGCCTCCTCCCGAGCGTGGGGCCCCTGCCCCACGCCGGGCCGTGCCTGCCGG
>Ga0066709_100000191_pt1 | contig 27508 bp, 26 predicted proteins | sample GraSoiAngelo_158_FD_79665 | JGI IMG/M metagenome (GOLD analysis project Ga0066709, IMG submission 79665) | Grasslands soil microbial communities from the Angelo Coastal Reserve, California, USA - 14_1009_16_30cm | ecosystem: Environmental > Terrestrial > Soil > Grasslands | place: USA...
CAGGCCAAGGCCATGTCCGAGGCCGTCGCCAAGAGCGGGAGCTTCGACTTCTGGATCGGCGACCCCATCTCGCTACCGGACCTCGTGGAGGCCGGGCTGGCCCGCCCGATCGACGACCTCGTGGCCCGCGGCAAGGCCGACCTCGATGACATCGTCCCGGGCTTCCAGGAGCAGGCCCAATACAAGGGCAAGACCTACGGCCTCGTCGCGGACGGGGACAACTTCATCCTGGCGATCCGTAAGGACCTGATCGAAGCACCCGGCGAGCGGCAGAAGTTCAAGGCCAAGTACGGCTGGGAGCCCGGCTGCCCCGACACCTATGAGCAGTGGTACCAGCTTGCGGAGTTCTTCACCCGTGATCCGAAAGGCACCGGGGTGCCCGAACTGTACGGGGCGATGGGTTACCGCGCGCGTGGCTGGGGCTGGCGCTGGTGGCTCCAGCAGTTCTACGCCAAGGGCGGGATGCCGTTCGACGACGGCATGAAGCCGCTCATCGCCGGCCGGGAAGGCGTGGAGGCGCTCCGAGACTACATTGCGCTGACGAAGTTCATGCCCAAGGACATCCTGGGATGGGCGACGCCCCAGGCCTACCCCTTCTACGCGGGTGGTAACGCCTTCTCGATCATGACGTATCCGTCGATCGCGATCGCCGCCGAGCATCCCGAGCGCTCCAAGGTCGTTGGCAAGAACAAGTATTGCCTGGTGCCCGGCTACGTGGTCGGCGGCAAGCTCGTGCGCCGCGCGCTCCAGGGCTACGGCAACATCTTCTACGTCTCGAACTACGCCAAACACCCGGAGGCCGCGTACTGGCTCTCGCAGTACATGACCAGCAAGGAAGTGTCGGCGCGCCTCGTGGCCGGCCCTAACTCCGTCTACGACCCGTACCGGAGGTCGCATCTCACCGATCCGCGCGTCATCAAGGCGCGGACGAAAGAGATGGTAGAGATCCACCTCAAGAACGCGCAGGTGATGGCGCCGATGATCCTGATTCAGGGCGCGGTGGAGTACAACGACGCCCTCGATCTGAATGTCCAGGAAGCGCTCCTCGGCAAGATCGCTGCCGAGGACGCGCTGAAGAACACGGCCACCGCGTGGGAGAAGATCACCAACCAGATCGGCCGCCGCCAGCAGATCGACGGCTGGAAGGCGCTGAAGGCTGCCTACCCGACCAAGAACGTTCCCGACTGAGCCCGATGACCACGGCGGGGACGACGGCGGCACCGGGCGGCCTGCGCCGCTGGCTCGAGCAGGAGCGGGTCTTCAGGTGGCTGCCGTTCATCCCCGTGCAAGGGCTCTTCGCCCTCCTCCTGCTCCCGAACTTCCTGCTTCTCGTCTATCTCTCGCTCCTGTCCTGGCGGATCACACGCGGGACGTGGTGGAACGCCGCCTTTACTGGGCTCGACGCCTTCCAGCGCGCCGTCGAGGACGAGCGCTTCCTGTGGGCGCTCGCTCGCACGTTCGGCTTCGCGGCGGCGGCGGTGCCGCTCGAGCTCCTGCTCGGCTTCGGCCTGGCGCTGCTCTGCCGCCGGCACTTCCGCGGCCGCCGCTTCTACACGACGGTGTTTCTCCTGCCGATGATGATCGTCCCCGCCGTGGTCGGCTATGACCTCTCGATGCTGCTCATCGATCAGGGACCGTTCAATCAGGTCCTGAGCTTGCTCGCCGGCCGCAGCATCACGGTGCGGTGGCTGTCCGAGTACACCCCGGCCCAGCTCGCCGTGATCGGGGCGGACGTCTGGCAGTGGACGGCGCTCACCTTCCTCATCTTCACCTCCGGCCTCGCCGGGCTGCCGGAGGACCCGATCCGGGCGGCGCGGGTCATGGGGGCGAGCCGCTGGCAGATCTTCTGGCATGTCGAGCTGCCGCTGCTGAAGCCGGTCATCGCGATCGCCGTGATCCTGCGCTCGATGGAAGCCCTCAAGATCTTCGATTACCCGATGCTGCTCACCCAAGCCGGGCCCGGCAACGCCACCGAGACGGTGGCCGTCTACCTCTGGCGCGTGGGCTGGGAGTTCGCGCGCGTCTCCGATGCCGCCGCCATGTCGCTCGTCCTGCTCGTGGCGGTGGCCATGTACAGCCTCGTCGCCATCCGCGTCCTCCGCCGTGAGCGGCGTCGCCTGGCCGAGGAAGGCGTCGCGTGAGACAGGGGCGACGCGCGCTCTTCCCGTTCGTCCGCCATGCGCTCCTGCTCGCGTGGACGGTCGTCACCCTCTTCCCGATCTACTGGATGGTGATGACGTCGTTCAAGCACGCGGGGGAGTGGGTGACGTGGCCGCCGCGCTGGTTCCCACACGAACCCACGCTCGTGAATTACGTCAAGGTCCTGACCCCGGGCACCTCGACGTTCGAGCTGGGCCGGCAGACGCTCAAGATCTTGAAACCGATCGGGGACAGTCTCATCGTCTCCGGGGTCGGCTCCCTGCTCGCCGTCGTCCTCGGCAGCGCCCTGGCGTACAGCTGGGCCCGCTTCGGGACCGGCGGGCGGAACTATCCATACAACATCCTCTCGATCCGCATGGTGCCGCCCATCGTCATCGCCGTGCCGTTCGTCGTCTACTTCGTCACGCTACGACTCCTGGACACCTACACCGGACTGATCCTCGTCTACGTGGCCACGTGCCTGCCGTACGTGATCTGGATGATGCTCGCCTTCGTCGAGGAGGTGCCCGTGGAGCTCGAGCGCGCCGCTCGGCTCATGGGGGCCTCGCGCCTTCGCGTGCTGCGCTCGGTCGTGCTCCCGCTCACCGCCTCCGGCCTCGTCGTGACCTTCCTCTTCGTCTTCATCCTCAACTGGAGCGAGCTGCTGCTCGCGATCACGCTCACCAACACGGAAGTCTCCACGCTGCCCATCACACTCAACAAGTTCCAGTCCGCCAACGAGGGGCGCGACTACGGCCCCCAGGCCGCCATCGGAACCCTCGCCACCCTGCCCGTCATCGTGATGGGCTTCCTCATCCAGAAGCACCTGCTCCGGGGCTTCAGTTTCGGGCTCCTTCGGAAATAGGACGTGGCCTCCATCCGAATCGAGCGATTGTCGAAGGTCTTCGGCGCGACTCGCGCCGTCGACGGGATCGACCTGGCGATCCCGGACGGCGAGTTCGTCGTCCTCGTCGGACCGTCGGGGTGCGGCAAGACGACGACGCTCAACATGCTTGCCGGGCTGGAGACGCCAACCTCGGGGGACATCTGGATCGGCGATTCGTGCGTCACCGACTGGGAACCCGGCGAGCGCAACCTGGGCATGGTCTTCCAGAGCCTGGCGCTCTTCCCCCACATGACGGTCTTCGACAACATCGCGTTTCCGCTCCGGATCAAGCGCGTCGCACCCGAGGCGATCGCACCGCGGGTCCGTGCCGTCTCCGACACCGTCCACGTCGGACACCTGCTCGACAAGCGCCCCGCCACGCTGTCGGGCGGCGAGGCGCAGCGGGTGGCACTGGCCCGCACACTGATCGTGCAGCCGTCCGTCTTCCTGATGGACGAGCCGCTCTCCAGCCTCGACGCCAAGCTTCGCGTCGAGATGCGGACCGAGCTCAAACGCCTGCACGCCGCGCTCCGGTCGACGTTCGTCTACGTCACCCACGACCAGGCGGAGGCCATGACCATGGCCGACCGCATCGTCGTCATGCACCAGGGGCGGATCCAACAGGTTGGGCGCCCGCTCGAGGTCTACGGCGATCCGGTCAATCGGTTCGTCGCGGGCTTCTTCGGGGTGCCCGCGATGAACTTCGTGGAGGGCGAGCTCCGCCCGGAGCCCGACGGCGCTCGTTTCGTGGCCCAGGCCCTTCGCGTGACGCTTCCCGGACACGAGGGCAGCTCGGGTCCCGCGATCCTGGGCGTACGGCCCGAACACGTGCGCTTCGCAGACGGACGTGAGAGCTGGCCGGCCACCGTGAGTCTCGTCGAGCCGCTCGGCGACGAGACGCTCGTCTTCCTCGACTATGGTGGGCCGTCCTCGCTCGTGGCAAAGGTGGACGCCGAGGAGAAGGTGGCCGTGGGCGACCGCCGTTCGCTGACGTTCCGTCTGGACCGGGTCGTGCTCTTCGACGACAAAACGGGAGGGAGGATCCCGGGATGAGATTCGACGGCCGTGTGGTTCTCGTCACGGGCGCCGCCAAGGGGATCCTTCGGATGCCGCCCGTTATGTCACGGGGGCCACGCTCGACGTCAACGGTGGCCTGGTGATGCTGTAACCGATACCTCCGCGGGAGGCCCTCAGCGCGTCGCCGCGGTGGCGGCGTCCATCACGGCGTCCGGCGTGTCGGGATCGATCGAGCAGTCGGGGCCCAGCAGGAGGAAGCGGCTGCCCATCTCGGCGATGGCCCGGCGGCCGCGGGCGTCGACCTCCGCCGGCGGCAGGGCGGCGATGACGGGCTTGGCGGGCAACCCGCCCAGCACGGCACGGCCGGTGCGCCGATTTGCATCGGCCAGCGACGGGTTGCCGGGAAGCGTGGCCCAGCTCAGTGCCGCCGCTGGATAGCCGGCGAACTCGTCGAAGAGAATGTCTGCCCCGCAGACGTGGAGCACGTTGAAGGGCGCGTTCTCGACCTGCCCGAGAATGTGCAGATCGTGCGGCCGCTGGAAGCGGCGACACTCGGCCGCGGTGGAGAGCTCCCGCGTCGCCATGTTGGTGGCGTAGAACAGGCCGTCGGCGCCCTCCGCCACCGCGGCTCGCGCATAAGCCCCGAGCGTCACCGCCATCGCGCCCAGCGCATGGTCCACTGCCGCCGGCTCCGAGCGCATCAGCGCCAGCGCCGTGGCGCGGCCTCCCGCGAGCAGAAAGGGCAGGACCATGAGCGGTGAGAACACCGTCCAGATGATGGGCGTCGCGGCTCCCACCGCCTTCCGGATGGCCTGCAGCGCCTGCAGCTGCTCGCCGAGCGCCCCGGACCTCGCGTCGGCGGGCTCGAGCCGACGCAGATCCTCCGCGGTCGCCAGCGGCGTCCGGGTCACTGTGTACGGCATCGCCCGCTCGCGCGAGGGCGCGTAGCGAAGCCCCCACATCTCCGCGAAGCACTGGGCCCGGCTCTGCGGCTTGAGGAAGTCCCAGTCGAAGCGGCGGGCCAGCCGTAGCGTTTCGGCGGCGAGGGTGTCGGCGGAGTTCTCGGTGGCGAAGTTGTGCAGCCAGAGGCTCACGGGCACTCGGTCCACCGGCGCGCCCCGCAAGGCCGTCATGACGCGCTCGCGCTTGGTCATATCAGGGCCACTGGATCATAGTACAGTTGCCCGCCAGGAGGGAGATCAGCCATGTACGAAGTCTTTGCGCTCAAGTACGGCGAGCGGGACACGACGAAATGCCAGTTCTTCTACCGCGAGTCCTCGCACGAGAAGCTCACGCTCGACTATTTCGTGTGGCTGATCCTCGGTGGTCCCCACCCGCTCCTGGTGGACACCGGGTTTCTCGACGACGACGCGCGCACGCGGGGCATCCGCAACTATGTGAGCCCTGCGGCAATGGTCGAGCGCGCGGGGATCAAGGCCAGCGACGTTCCGATCTCGCTCATCACTCACCTGCACTACGACCACTGGGCTGGCCACAGCCTGTTCCCGAACGCGGAGTTCTGGATCCAGGGGGAGGAGGTGGCGTTCTGGACGGGGCCCTTCGGCCGGACTCCGGCATTTCGTGGCTCCGCCAACGTCGACGCCCTGGCACGACTGGTGACCTTGAACTACGCGAACAAGATCCGGATCGTCGAGGGCGATCACGAGGTGTGGCCCGGCATTCGCGTCCACCGCGTCGGCGGCCACACCGCCGGGCTCCAGATCGTCACCGTCGAGACCAGGCGCGGCACCGTCGTCCTCACCTCCGACGCCTCGCACTTCTACCACAACGTCGAGACCCGACAGCCGGTCCAGATCATCACGAATTTGCCGGAGATGCTCACGGCCTTCGAGACGATCGACACACTCGCGGGCTCGGCGAAGCTGATCGTCGCCGGCCACGACCCGCAGGTCGCCGAACGGTTCAAACCCGTCGAGCCGGGCATCATCAAGATCGCGTGAAGCTCGCGCGGTAACCACAAGCCCACTCGAAGGAGGCACCATGCGAAACATCGTCATCGGCGCCGCTGTGATTGTCGCGCTTGGACTGTCGACCGCGGCCGCCCAGGGCCCGTCCTGGCGACCGCCCGCCGACGGCCAACGGTGCCCATCGAAGTGGGGGGGCGACCGACGAGCGGGGATCCGGCAACCACATGAAGCCCGAATCGGTGCTCAAAGCCGTGCGGCTGGTCCGCACCGGAGAGGTCATCGAGCTCGGCCACGTCCTCAACTCGGCGATGCCGATTTCCTCGACGCGGCGCTTCGACGTGCACACCAAGCGCACGTTCATGAACCAGCCGTCGAATCGCCGGGGCAGCAATGAAGAGGTGCTCCTCAGCGAGATCGGCCAGGTGGGCACTCAGCTCGACGGTTTCGCCCACCAGACCATCGAAGACAAGGTCTACAACTGCTACAAGCTGGACGACATCGCCACCCGCACCGGCTTCAACAAGGTCGGCATCGAGAAGGTGGGCACGCTGATCACGCGCGGGGTGCTGATCGACGTCGCCGCGTTGAAGGGCGTCGACATGCTGCCCGACACGTACGAGATCACCGTGGCGGACCTCGAGCAAGCGCTCCAGCGCCAGAACCAGAAGCTGCAGCCCGGCGACGCGGTGATCATCCACTCGGGTTGGGGCAAGCTGTGGGCGAAGGACAACGCCCGCTACATGAAGGGCAACCCCGGCATCGGCGTCCAGGCGGCCGAGTGGCTCGCGAAGCAGGATCCGATGCTGGTCGGGGCGGACACGCCGCCGGTCGAAGTCTCGCCGAACCCGGATCCTCAGATCTCGCTGCCCGTCCACCAGATCATGCTCGTGGTCAACGGGATCCACCTGCTGGAGAACCTGAAGCTCGACGTTCTCGCGGCCAAGCGCGTGCACGAGTTCGCCTTCATGATGCAGCCGCTGAAGCTGCAGGGCTTCACAGGCTCGAGCGTCGCGCCGATCGCCGTACGCTGACGCCGACGAGGGGGGCGGCGCGCGCCGCCCCCCTACTGATAGATCTCGTTGAACCGGGTCTTGAGGCCCTTCGCGTCCTTCTCGATCTGAACGTAGTCGATGGGGACGAGCTTGATCTGCGCGAGCGGCGGATTCCCCGCCGGCGGCTCGACATCGGACCGGCCGGCGTAGATCCCTTCGCCCGGCAGGAGCTTCTGCACGGCGTCGCCGATCATGAACTCGGCGAGCGCCTTGGCCGCGTTGGGATGCGGCGCGCCCTTGATCACCACAGTCGGCGCGGCGATGGCGAACGCCCCGTCCGCCGGCCAGATCGTCTGGATCTTGTGCCCGGCCTTGCGATCGAGCCACGAGTACTGATCAGCGCCCTCCGCCGCGATCAGCCGCTCGCCGCGCGTGAGTGTCTCCGACACCTGCTGGTGGCTCTGCACGATCATGATCCGGTTGGTGCGGAGCTTCTCGTAGAACGCCCAGCCGTACTTCCGCGAGAGCGTCCCGACCACCATGAGCTGGATCGCGGTATAGGACGGGTCGGGCATCACCAGCAGCCCCTTGTATTTCGGGTCGACGAGGTCCGTCCAGTTCAACGGCAGCGGCACGTCCTTGTCCGTGCGCACGATGATGCCGACCAGGTTCACGCGCTGGGCGACGTGATAGCCCTTCGGGTGCTTCACCTCGTCGCGGATCTTGTCGAAGTGCCGCGGCCGGAAGGGAACGAGGAGATCGCGCTTGATCAGGGTGATGACCTCGGCCGGGTCCGAGATCGTCATCACGTCGGCGATGACCCGACGCGCGTCGATCTCCTGCATGAAGCGGCGCAGCACGGCAGAGCCGCCGGAGCGGAACAACTCCACCTTGATCCCGGTCTCGGCCTGGAACAGATTGGCGATCTTCTGGGCGGTGCCGATCGGTGTCGACGTATACCAGGTGACTGCGCCCTCTCGCTTGGCGGCGGCCATGTCGACGGGGTCGGGTGTGAAGGCCACTGTCTGGGCCGCGGCGGGCGCGGCCAGCACGAGCAGCGCGAGGCAGGCGGCGAAGGTCGCTCCGTTCACGCGGTCCTCCCGTCACGCGCCCCGGTACACGGGCGCGGGTTGGCTGAAGAAGCCGTGCAGGATGTGGTACGGAATGCGGAAGTTCTTCTGCTGAAAGCTCGCGTGGGCGATGCCCGGCATGACGGCGAACTGCTTGTCCGGGTTCGGCAGCCGCGCAAAGAACTCGACGAGGTCCTCGACGCTCGCGATCCCGTCGTACTCGCCGCGCAGGATGAGCGTCGGGATCGTGATCCGCGCGGGATCCACGACCGGAAGGTTCGCGCACATGTCGACGTAGGTGCCGGTCGGTACCGAGTCGTCCAGCGCCAGGATCGCGTCGGCGAACGCCGCGACCACCTCGTCGTCGGCGGTCCCCGGGTGGTCCCGGGTGAAGATACTGCGCACGAACGCCTGATCGATGGGGCGGCGGTTCTTGCTCTCGTACTCGGGCAGGCGCTTGCGGCGATCGGCCAGCGTCGGGCTCCCCCGCCCGGTCCAGACGAACGCGTCGAGGGCCAGCCGCCGGACGCGCTCCGGGTGGCGCTCGGCGAAGAGAGCCGCCCGAAGCGCGCCGGACGAGACGCCGTACGTGAAGAACGACTCGACCCCGCGGGTCCGCTTGATGTAGTCCGTGGCCACCTCGAGGTCGTCGGCGCCGTTGGCGATGTTCGAGTTGATGGCCCGACGCTTGTCGGAGCGCCCGTAGCCCTCCATGTCCACGCACCAGGTGTCGTACCCGAGTCGGGCGAAGTAGTCCATGGCCGACGAGTCCGGGCGACCGGGCACCTGGAGGTCGAAGGTGGGCGTCGAGGCCATCGACGAGCCGTGGACGAAGAGGATCGTGCCGCGCGGGCCCGGCGACGAGCCCGCCGCTTTTTCCCAGAGGAAGAGGCGAACGTCGCCCTTCGTGGTCCAGTGCTCGCGTCCGACGATGCTGGGCTCGGCGGTCATGGGAGATGTCCTTTGTGCCCTATGATACCGTCCAGGCGGGAGGGAGGTTCCCATGCCGCAGTCCGCCACCATGAAGGCGGTCGTCCTCCACGGCGCCGACGACATGCGCGTCGAGGCCTGGCCCAGGCCCGAGCCGGGGCTGGGTGAGGCGCTGCTGAAGATCGAGGTCGCGTCGATCTGCGGCACGGACGTGAAGGTGCTGCACCGCACGCTCCAGGGCCAGCCCGCCGGGCAGTTCGTGATGGGCCACGAGTACGCGGGCACTGTCGCGGCCCTGGGGCCCGGCGTCGACGAGTTCCGGGTGGGCGACCGCGTGGCGGTGGAGGTCCACAAGGGCTGCGAGCGCTGCGAGAACTGCATCAAGGGCTGGTACACGTCCTGCCTGAACTATGGCGACGTGTCGAAGGGCCACCGCGCGAAGGGCCTCACCTGCGACGGCGGCTTCGCCGAGTACGCCGTCAACCACATCAACACCCTCTATCGGCTGCCCGAGAACCTCACCTTCGAGCAGGCCTGCATGGTGACGACGGCGGCTTCGCCCCTCTGGGCCATCGACCTGATGGGCGGTTATGTGGCGGGCGAGACGGTCCTCGTGCAGGGCCCGGGCCCTATCGGGCTCATCGCCGTCCAGCTCTGCAAGGCCCTCGGCGCCGCGCGCGTCATCCTCGCCGGCACCCGCGAGTCGCGGCTCGCGATCGGGAAGCGCCTGGGCGCCGACTTCACGATCAACGTCCGCAATGAAAGCCTCGCGGAGCGCGTGCGCGAGATCACGGGTGGGCACGGCGCCGACTCGGTGCTGGAGTGCGCGGGCGGGCCCACCTCGATGCAGGAGGCGCTCGAGAACGTCAAGCGCGGCGGGCGCATCGGCGTGGTCGCGTGGTACAGCGGCCCGGTCCAGGTCGACATGAACCTGGCGGTGCGCTCCAACGTGCGCATCTACGCGGCGCGCGGCGAGGGCGGGATGAACTGCGGGCGCTCGCTGGCGCTCATGAGCGCCGGCAAGATCCTGGCCGACCCGATCATTACCCACCACTTCAGGCTCGACCAGATCAACGACGCGTTCCGCACCTACACGGAGCGCACCGACAACGCGCTCAAGGTCGTGATCCGTGTCTAGTGGCGTCCGCACGCTCGTCATCCGCAACGGAACGCTGATCGACGGATCCGGTCGGCCACCCGCACCAACGCCTTCGCCGTCGGGCTCGAGTGCGACGTGGGCGTGCTCGAGTCGGGCAGGCTGGCGGACATCATCGTCCTCAAGCGCGATCCGCTCGCGGACATCCGCGTGCTCCAGGGCGGAGGCGAGCTCGCGTGGGTCATCAAGGACGGAAAGGTCGTGCGCCTCGGCGCCGGCGCCCAGGAGTCTGGTCCCCTCGCCTTCAACATGACTTAAGCGCCGCGGCAGCCCCGGTAGTGGGCGGAACAGGCGATATACCGCGACGCCTCGCAAGCTATCCTGGCGAGGGATCCACGACGTCTTCCGCAACAGCGCGGAAGTTCTACGATCCTGGCTGCGCGCCTGGGCCGCTGAAGCTGCGCATTGGGCAGACGAAGGAGAGCACATGACGAACCACGGCCAGTCGATGGGTGGTCACTTCGCCATCGCCTCGCTGGAGCTGCACCCTGGCGTTTACCAGGGCGCGCTCCTCGAGTGCGGGGTGATCGACGGCGTTGGCATCACGGACCTCTACCTCGCGTACAAGGCCGGCGCGGAGTACTTCGCGGGCGTGCTCCTGCTCGACGCGATGGACCGGCCGGAGCTTCCGGCCCGGATCAGCGCTCTGTGGCTGCCGGCGCTCGGCGAGCCGGGCAGCTACACCGCCCGGGGCCGCCGGTTCGACGGCGTGGTCAAGCACCTGTTCGGTGGCGATCTGCCGCTGCGCCTGCAGGGACTGCGGCTGCGCTACGTCCCGAACATGCTCGTCCCCATGCCCCTGACCGGCCCCCTCGGCCGCGCCGGCAGCACGCTCCATGTCCGGTACCGCATCGATCCTGGGCTCGGTGTGGACGAGGACGAGCTGAACCGGAAGATCCGCCGGTTCGCGCCGGCGGCGGGTGCGCGGCCGCGCGAGTCGGACCCGGTGTTCGCGGAGCTGACCGGTCGCATCACCGTGCCTGTCCTGGCCATCCACGAGACCGGCGATGCGCGAGTGCCGTTCAGCTTGCAGCAGGCCTATCGCCGGCGGACGCTAGCGGCCCGCACGTCAAACCTGCTCGTGCAGCGCGCGGTCCGGTGGGGCGGGCACTGCGCCTTCGACGGCGAGGCGCGCGAGCAAGCATTCGACGACCTCGTCGCCCTGGATCGAGCGCGGGGTCAAACCTGAGGGAGACGACGTGCTGGCGGCCGACGTGTCGAAGCTGGGATTGCGATGGACATCTATCTCCATCCCGACGATCCGGTGCGCCGGCGGTGAAGCCAAGCAATTCGTCCCGAACTTGCGGCAGACGCTCATTCTTCCTGGATGCGGACACTGGACGCAACAGGAGCGACCAGCCGAGGTCAACGCCGCTGTCCTCGAGTTTCTGAGGGCGCTCTGATCAGAGAGCAGCCACCGTCCGCTCCGATCAACGCGTGGCTATTTGTTCGCGCAGGTGTCATTTTTCTCATTGTCATAGTCTGGCTCGAGGTGAGCGCAGAACGCGGTGCACAAGTAGCGGGACTGGCAACACTGGTACAAGCGTTCGTCTTTTTGAGTCGGCGCCGTATACCGTATGGCTGGCGTGGTGCACGGATCGTCCGCGATGAGGTGGCGACTCCTAGCCTTCGCATGCGTCCTGTCGATCGGCTCCTTCGCCCAGGCCGGCTACGCCGAAGTCGCCCAGCGCGTCGTCGACGTCCCCACCCGTCCGGGGGTGACGCAGCGCTTCGTTCTCCTCACGCCGCAGCAGCCCAAGGCGGCGGTGGTCCTGTTCGCCGGGGGCCATGGCGGCCTTCAAATCCAGGACAACGGGAGCCTCCGGTGGGGCGCGGGGAACTTCTTGGTCCGCTCGCGCCAGCTGTTCGCCGAGCAAGATCTCGCGGTGGCAATCGTCGACGCCCCGTCGGACAGGCAGAACGACCCTTATCTGTCTGGATTCCGCCAGACGCGGGAGCATGTCGCCGATATCAGAGCCGTCATCGCCTGGCTCAAGGAACAGGCCCGGGTGCCGGTGTGGCTCATCGGAACGAGCCGGGGCACTCAATCGGCCGCATATCTGGCCACGCAGCTCACTGGCCCAGACGGGCCGGACGGGATCGTGCTCACCTCGACAATTCTCAAGGACAACCGGGGGCGCCCAGTCCCCGAGATGGAGCTCGCCAAGCTCAAGATTCCTGTTCTCGTCGTCCATCACGAGCAGGACGGCTGCAGATTGTGCCTCTTCAGCGACATGCCGCCCCTGATGCAGAAGCTCGCGCCCTTGCCGAGGAAAGAACTGGTGGCCTTCAAGGGCGGCGAGAGTCGCGGCGATCCGTGCGAAGCCTTCGCGCACCACGGCTACAGCGGGCTCGAGCGTCAGGTGGTCGATCGGATCTCCGGCTGGATTCTCTCCAGGTAGCGCCCGAGGCGTGGCTCAGATCGCCAGCGTCGACTCCCAGAACATCTCCTCGACCTTGAGCCGGCGCGGCGCGAGCCCCTGCCCGTAGGTGTAACCGGCGAGCGTCTCCAGCGTCTTGCGGTTCCGAGCGACGCCGTAGGGGAACGGATCGTCGCCCATCAGCGCCTTGGTCTCCTCGGCTTCGGCGACGAGCCACGGGAGACTCACCGGCAACGCCGCGGTGAACTGCAGTCGCTGGTAGGCACGTCGCTTGGCCTCGACGAACGCGTCGTAGAGGCTGCGGGGCAGCCAGGGGTGCTGCCGCGCCAGCTCTTCTTTCAGGACCAGCGTGTGCATGATCGGGAAGATTCCGGTCTTTTCGTAGTAGGCGCGCTCCGCGCGACGGAAGTCGGGGAAGAGCCTCCGCACGCGCTCACCGAATGCCGCCGGCCTGCGGGCGCCCACGAAGGCGTCGAGCTCGCCCGCCGCCACCATGTCGCCGAGATTCCGGCCGGCCGGGACCGACTCCCGTCGGACGTCGGGCGGGAGCGTCACATCCACCTCCTTGACCAGCGATCCTTCACCCCCCTCGAACCAGTGGATGTCCTTCGGCGCCACGCCGTATTCATCATCGAGCATCCCGCGGATCCACACCGCGGCCGTCATGTGGTACTTGGGCACGCCCACGCGCTTGCCGATGAGATCCTTGGGTGCCGTGATCCCGGCCGCGGCACCCACGAAGATCGACGAGTGGCGAAAGCTGAACGACGGGAAAACCGGAACGGCGACGAGGGGCTCGCCGCGGCCCCGGAGCACAGTGTAGGTCGAGAGCGAGAGCTCCGAGACGTCGAACTCGCGGAACCGGGCCATCCGGTAGAACATCTCTTCCGGGGCCAGCGTCACCACGTTCAGCTCGACGCCGTCGGGCTGGACCTCGCCGGTCCGGATCGCGCGCGTCCGGTCGTAGTCGCCGCACGCGAGCGTGAGGTCGAGTCTCGCCACGCTCGTTACCGTGACGTGGCGGGCACGGCCTCGACGACCGCCGACTTCTTGCCGATGTAGCGCCGGTAGCAGCGCACGGCGTTCTCCCACAAGAGCTTGCGCCGGGCGCCCTCGGGAATCGACGTCCACTTGAGCACGGCGTCCACTGACTTGGGGAACCAGCTCTCCGAGTGCGGGTAGTCCGTGGCGAACATCAGTGTGTCCTCGCCGATGGCCTCGATGGCCTGGCGCAACGACAGCTCGCCCTCGTGAAGCTGGATGCTCTGGAAGTACTGTGGCCCGCGGATGTACTCGCTCGGCTTCCGCTTGAGCCGGGGCAGCGCGTGCTGGCTCATCTCCGCTTGCTCGTCCAGGCGCGAGGCCCAGAACGCGAGCCACCCGTGCCCGCACTCGAGCGAGGTCAGGCGCAGGTCCGGGTAGCGGTCCAGCACGCCCGAGCCGATGAGCGCTGCCATGTTGCGCTGCGCGTTCCACACGTGGCTGGCGGAACGGACCAGGAACATGTTGTCCCAGTTGTCCCACATGCCCGGGGGGTACGGAATCGACATGGTGAAGGAATGGATCACCACGGTCAGGTCGTGCTCTTGAGCCGCCGCCCAGATCGGCTCCCAGTCAGGGTCGTCGAGCGTCATCCCGGGCGGGCAGACCGGGAAAACGCCGACCGGCCACGTCTCCTTGCCGCAGCGCCGGATCTCGGCGACGGACGCCGCAACATCGCGGACCGAGACGTGGAGCACGCTCGTGAGCCGGTCCGGATAGGGCGCGCAGTAGTCCTTGAGGAAGCGGTGATACGCCTGGTACATCATCATCTCGATCCCGACGTCATCCAGGCCGCTGAATGCCGCCAGCCCGCCCGACGGCAGGACCATGTTCACGTCGACACCCTCGATGTCCATGTCCTTCACCCGGGCGTGCGAGTCGAAGTTGACGCGATCGTCGGGAAAGGGCGGCCCCTGCCAGCGAACATCCCAGGGCGTGCCGCCGTCCTTCAGACCGCGGGTGATCGCGTCGGCCGGAGGAACCCGATCGCGAGAACCGAGCAGACGGTTGAGCTCTGGACGCTTGCCGACCCTGTACCGGGACACCCCGGCCTTGCCCGGGGCGCGCCCGATGAGCGGTCCGAGGGCCGCCAGCCTGGCCTTGTCGGCGACCGACAGATAGGCCTCGATCGGTTCCGCGGCCTCGATGATGTGGGTATCGGCGTCGAAGATCCGGTAGCCTGCGCGTGCCATGAGGGGTCCTCCTCCGGTGTCCGTCGACACCGTCTCACACGTTCCGGGCGAGAACCTTAGCACGACCGGGCCACTGAGTGGGCCGCGTTCGCGACTCAAGGAGTTCCTTCGCTGACCGACTGGAAACTCAGGCTGTGCCTACCAGGTCAGTCAGCCGACTCCATACGATAGAGACGCAGCAGCTTGAGCAGCGGGACGTCCTGCGCCGTGAAGAGCACGGCCGGCTCGGTGCCGACGTTGGCGTGGGCGTGCCGAGCTCGCGGCGGAATCACGAAGAAGTCGCCCGGCTCCCACTCGAAGGTCTGGTCGTCGACGGTCGTCACGCCCCGCCCCCGCACGACGCGATAGACGGCGCAACTCGTCTCGCGGTGGGCACGGGTCCGCACACCCGGACGGAGGAGCTGCAGGTAGCAGGCGACGGTGGGGCGGAGCGAGGAGCCACTCGCCGGATCGACGTACTCGAGCAGGATGTCGTCGAAGGGATCGGGCTCCTGCTCGGCGCGTTTCAGCAGGGCCGCATAGGCGTCGCTCCAGGGGAAATAGATGTCGCGGCCAGGGCTCCGGAGCGCTGATTGCTGATCGTCCGGATACGGCTCGAACGTCAGGTTCTCCAGGAAGCGCACGATCTGCCAGTCGAGGATGTCCATCCAGTAGACGGGCGCGCCCCCTTCGTTGCCGTGGTCGTGCCAGGCCATCCCCGGCGTGAGCACGAGGTCGCCGGGCTGCATGGCGCACTTCTGGCCATCGACCGTCGTGAAGGCGCCTTCCCCGTGAAGCATGAACCTGATCGCGGTGGGCGAGTGGCGGTGCGCGGGCGCTACCTCGCCGGGCAGCAGGTACTGGATCGCCAGAACGAGACTGTGGGCGACGGTTCGCTCCGGAACGCCGGGATTGTGCAGGCGGAGCACCCGACGCTCGGCACCACGATGAGGGCTGAGGAACTCGCTGCTCTCACGAAGCAGAGGCTCGATGTCGCGCCAGCGCCAGTGGCGAGGCTGGGTCGCGGTGGGCTTTGGCGGGATGAGGGGCCCCGGCCGCGACCACGGAGCGTCGAGCCCCGCCGCTCTCAACCGCGCGCAGTACTTCTCCATCTCCTCGATCGTCCGCGTCGTCTGAACCGCCATAGCCTCCTCCACTTATAAGCTCGCCTCGGCCGGCGGGGCCTCTGGATAGCTCGCCTCGGGCCTGGGGGCCCCAGCCCCCGGGCGGCCCTGCGACTCGCACTGCGGCCCCGCGACGGCCTGCCGGCGCGCACTACCAGCTGGATTCTGCCACAAATGGGAGCTCGGGCTTCCCTCAGGAGCTGAAGACGCTGCTGGACCGGCTATCGAAACGGACACCCACTCGCTGTCCCACCTCGAGCGTCTGGCCAGCGTCGACCTGGACGCGGACGCGCGTTCCATCGTCGAGCGTCACGTGGCAATCGATGATGTTGCCGAGGAAGGTCACATCCGCCACCTTGCCGGGCACCGTCCCCAACGCCTCGGCCGCCGACGCCGGCGAGGTCAAGCGAAGGCTCTCCGGACGGATCGCCACCAGCACCGCCTGCCCGGAGACCGCGCCGGGCGGCAGCACCGCTCCGATCGGATGCTCGTCGCCGACCGCGACGACGCTGTCGTCACCGCCGGCACGCACCACCCGCCCGCGGACCAGATTCACCAGACCCATGAAGTCGGCGACGATCCTGTTCGCCGGCTGCGTGTAAACCATACGCGGCGCGCCGAGCTGCATCATCTCGCCCCCGTGTATCACGGCGATCCGGTCGGAGAGCGCCATCGCCTCCGACTGATCGTGGGTGACGTAGACGAACGTGATCCCCGTGCGACGCTGGAGCTCCTTGAGCTCCCAGCGCATGCGCTCGCGAAGCTTCGCGTCGAGGTTCGAGAGTGGTTCGTCGAGAAGCAGTATGCCCGGCTCGACCACGAGACTCCGGGCCAAGGCGACTCGCTGCTGCTGCCCGCCACTCAGCTCGCTCGGGTAACGCTCCTCGAGCCCCGCAAGATTGACCAGCTCGAGAACTCGCGCCACCCGCGCCTGCGTCTCCGCCCGGTTGACGCGGCGGACCTCGAGGCCGAACGCGACGTTCTGGTAAACCGTCTTGTGCGGCCAGACGGCGTAATTCTGGAACACCATCCCCATGCCGCGCCGCTCGGGCGGTACCACGCCGGCCGGCGTGGAGAGGGTCGCCGACCCCACGCGGATCGCACCTTCGTCCGGCGCCATGAAGCCCGCGATCAGACGCAGGAGCGTCGTCTTGCCGCAGCCGCTCGGACCCAGCAGCGTGACAAATTCGCGGTCGCGGATCTCGAGGCTCAGGTCGGCGACCGCGGTCACGGCGCCGAAGCGTTTCGTCACCCGCTCGATCTGGATCCCGGCCACGTCAGCCACTCCCGGCGAGACGGATGTATTCGCCGACCGCCGTTCGATCGACGTCGATCTCGAGAGCCGTGGGCTCATCGAGGGGAACCCACAGCAGAGCCTCGGCCTCCTGGTTCAGGATCTCGCCCCGCCAGCCCTCTACCGCGAAGTAGTGCAGCTTCCGGAACTCCTGCGCTCGATGGAGGAGCGTGCAGACGTACGCGACGCGCTCGGCGACGACCCCCAGCTCCTCGTCGAGCTCACGCCGCAGCGCGTCCTCGAGACGCTCACCGGCCTCGACGTGGCCGCCGGGCAAGGCGATGGCTCCCGGAGCGAGCCGTCTGGTCGTCTTCCTCTTCTCCGCCAGGACGTGGCCGTCCCGCACGAGCATGAACACGACGCAGTCGAGCGGCGGCTCCCCGGCACTCCAGCCGGACGAGTCGCCCGCCGCCGTCACTGGGTCACCGCAGCGGGCTCGGCGCGCGAGATCGCCTCGCCACCGGCCCGGCCCCGACCCAGCCGGGTGGCGAGAGCGATCGCTGTGGTGATGATCAGCATCGTCACGATCGCGAGCGCCGCGACTGGCCCCAGCGCGCCGGTCTCGTAAAGGTTGTAAACGGCGACGGCCAGGGTGATCGATCCCGAGCTGAAGAGAAGGACCGAGGCGGAGAGCTCCTGGAGCGCCGGGACGAAGACGAGGAGCCAGCCGGCGAAGAGGCCAGGGCGCGCCAGCGGGAGCGTGACGCTTCGGAACGTGCGGAGCCAGCTCGCCCCGGTGACGCGCGCCGTCTCCTCCAGCGACGGATCGATCTGGCGGAAGGCCGCGTTGGCCGAGCGCACCCCCAGCGGGATGAAGCGCCCGGTGTACGCGAGCAGGATGATCAGAAGGGTTCCGTAGATCGGCAGCGGGACCCGGAGCCAGAACTGGATCAGGGCGACCGCGACCACGATCCCCGGCAGGCCCAGCGGGATCAACGAGGCGTAGTCGAGGAGCTTCCGTCCGCGGAGCGCGGTCCGCAGATCGAGCCAGCCGACGAAGCTTCCAATGAGCACGGCGAGCGTCGCGGTCGAGCTCGCTAGGATCAAGCTGTTCCAGATGGCGCGTCGGGTAACATCGTATTCGAGCAGCACGAATCGATAGTGCTGGAGCGTGAGGTTCTGCCAGAACTGAAGCCCCCACGATCTGGAAATCGACACGGCCAGCAAGGTCAGGTACGGGGCCGCCACCGCCACCGCGAAGACCGCGACGCAGAACGCGAGCACGCCCCAGCGGGCCGGTCCGAGGTCGACGAGCTGCGGGCGGCTCCCCTTGCCGCCGAGCGTGACGTACGAGCGCCGGGCCAGGTACCGCCGCTGAAAATAGAGCGCGACGACCGTGATGGCGACGAAGATCATCGACAGCGCCGAGGCCAACCCGTACTGGGGCGGATAGTCGAACAGCGCATAAATGCGCGTGGGCAGCGTGAAGACACGGCCGGGCAGGCCGACGATCGCCTGCGAGCCGAAAAGGGCGATCGCGTTCACGAAGGCCACCAGCGCGCCTGACAGGACGGCTGGCGCGACCAGCGGACCGGTGACCGCGGCAGCCGTGCGCCAGCGACTGGCGCCGAGGATCTGTGCCGACTCCTCCATGGACGCGTCCACCGACTCCAGCGCGCTCGCCGCCAGGAGATAGACGAACGGGAACGTGTGGGGCACGGTGACGAGGATCAGGCCCGCCATCGAGAAGACATCGAACGTGAGCCCGGGCATCCCGAGCACGTCCCGGACAAAGCGATTGACCAGGCCGGCCCTGGGGCTGAAGAGGTTCACGAAGGCGATTGCCGTCAGGAACGGCGGCGTCAGGTAGGAGACCACCGCGGTCAGGTGGATGAACTGCTTGGCGGGCACGTTCGTCCGGCTCACCGCCCAGGCGAGCGGCAGGCCGATGGCGACGCTCAGCGCCGCCGTCGAGATTCCGAGAATCAATGAGTTCCGGAGCGCCTGCACGTAGAGCCGGCTCGACAGAGCGTCGCGGAAGTGAGCCAGGGTGAGACCACCGTCGGCGGTCACGCTGCCGGCGACCAGGAAGGCCAGCGGGAGCACAACCAGCACCACCAGGGCCAGGACCGTGGTCGCCATGACGACGTGCTCCGCCCGCACGAGCCGCGGCGCGGCAGGGATCGTCGGGAGCGGCGTCGACATGGAGTCCGTGCCCTCTTGACCCGGGAAGCTGGCGGCGATTCTAGCGGAGGGAGCGAGCGGACGCCAATCCGGCAAATCGCGGAGGACTCCGACACCATGAAGGCGCTCGAGGCCTACATCTACTGGTCCAACCGCGGATCCCGGCTCGACGCCGGCCGGCACTGAGCTCGAGCGTCCGAGCACCGCTGGAGCCTTCGGTGACCGCGCCATCGAGTCGCGTACGACGGAGAGTCTTCCTGGGTGGTGGCGTCGTCGCGGGACTGACGCTGCTCGGGGTTCGGAGCTTCGGTGCATCAGCGGCGCCCCCGTCGGGCTCTCCCGACGACGGGCGCGATCCGCCGGTGCTCGGGCTCCCGCGACTCACCGAGAACGGCGCGAAAGTCCCGGTCGTCGTCGAGATGACCCACCCGATGGAGCCGGACCACCACCTCGCGTCATTGCGTGTGGTGAACGACCGCGACCCAATCCCGTCCAAGGGCGAGTTCCATTTCACACCGACCAACGGCCACGTCTACCTCGCCTTCCAGGTGCGCCTCGACGACGGACGCTCGACCGTGCGGGTCGGGGCTGAGTGCAGTCGCGGACAACGGTGGTCGACCACCCGGGAGATCCGCGTGGCCGCGGGCGGTGGCGGCTGCGCCGGTCCCCTGCCCGCGTCCGATCGCAGAGAAGGCGAGATCAGGCCACCCGCGATCCGCCTCCCGCAGCTCGTGCGCGGCCAACCCATCGAGCCCGGGCAAATCATCGACGTCCAGGTCAAGGTCAAGCTCAAGCACCCCGTGCGGACCGGCCTTGCGCGGCGCGGCGACCAGTGGGTACCCGAGACCGAGCCGTTCTACCTCACCGGGCTGGACCTGTTCTACGGGAGCGCACGGGTGAGCCGCTTCGTCCTCACGCCCGCCCTCGCCGACGATCCGCTGATCACCTTCCGACTTCGGCCGCGGGACGAGGGGCTGGTGCGCGTCGTGTTCCGGAACAGCCGCGGTGCGGAGCTGGACGCCTCGCATCCCATTCGGTTCGGTTAACCGGGCGAACGCGCTATCCTCGCTCTGGGACCTGCATGACTGTCACCGAAGCCGCGCTGCGGGAAGCCTCGTCGCGGAATGACGAGCTGATCGACGCCGACCTGATCCGACAGTGGCTGGCCTGTGGGCTCGCCTGGCTGCTCTTCTTCCCCACCATCGGCGTCTTGATCTCGACCAAGTTCAACTATCCCGGATTCCTCGGCGACACAGCGTGGCTCACGTTCGGGCGGATGCGGCCCATTCACGTGAACGGTGTGATCTGGGGCGCCTTCTCGACGCTCTTCATCGGGCTCTGCCACTACGTCGTCCCTCGCCTGACCGGTGTGCGCCTCTGGGGAGAGCGCTGGAGCTACGGCCTCTTGTGGGTGTGGAACCTGAACCTGGCCGCGGCGGTGGTGCTGCTGGCGCTCGGCTGGAACCGGGGCTGGGAGGCGGGCGAGTTCCCGCTGCTCAACGTCGTCGTGACGTTCCTCGCCCTCCTGCTGCTCACCGCCCAGTTCCTGATGACGATCAAGCAGCGCCGGGAGCGGCCGCTCTACGTGTCGCTCTGGTACCTGATCGCGGCGTTCATCTGGACCGACGTGAACCTCGTTCTCCTCATGCTCGGCCCCTACCACATTCCGGGCATCAACAACGCGGCGTGGCACGGGCTGTTCATCCACTACGTCGTCGGGCTCTGGATCACGCCGGCGGGCTACGTGCTCATCTACTACTTCCTGCCCGCCAGCGTGAAGAACCCGATCTACAGCCACAAGCTCTCGCTGATCGGATTCTGGTCGCTCGCCTTCTTCTATCCGTTCGTCGGCATTCACCACTATCTCTACTCGCCGATCGCCGACTGGGCGGAGACGATCGCCATCATCTCGTCCATGATGCTGATCATCCCGGTGTGGACCGTCTTACAGAACTTCTTCGGTACGATGATCGGCCGCTGGCCGGAGTTTTCGCGGAATCTCCCGGCCAAGTTCCTCATCGTGGGCTCGATCATGTACCTGGTCGGCTGCTTCCAGGGCTCGCTGGAGGCGCTCCGGTCGTTGCAGCAGCCCACGCACTTCACCGACTTCGTCATCTCGCACTCCCATCTCACCGTCTTCGGCACCTTCGTGGTGTGGGCGATCGCCGGCACGGTCTACGTCTGGCCCCGGCTGGCGCACGACGCCCCGCTCTGGAGCTTCCGGCTCGGGAACTGGGGGTTCTGGCTGGTCACGCTGGGGATCTCGGCCATGGGTCTGGTGCTGACGGCCCAGGGCCTGCAGCAGGGCTTCATGCTGATGGCCGGCACCGAGTGGGTCCATTCGGTCAACGCGATCCGGCCCTACTGGTGGGTGCGGACCTTCACCGGGATCTCGATGGACCTCGGCATGTCGCTCCTGGTTTACACCCTCATGAAGACGTCGCTCGCCGCGCGGCCGACGTGACGTCGCCCCGGAAGCCATGAGATCGATCGGATCGCTGGCGGTTGGCGCCGGCTTCTTCTTCGTGACGCTCGCGATGTTCGTCCAGGGCTTTCTGCCGGCGATGATCCCCGAGTCGCGGTCGAAACAGGTGAGCCGCGCGGTGCGGACCGACGTGGGCGACGTGAAATGGGTTCGCTACGACGCCTCCGACTACACGCCGCTCGAGCGCCTCGGTCGCGGCGTCTACATCCGCGAAGGCTGCTGGTACTGCCACAGCCAGTACGTGCGGCCCGTGACCGGCGAAGACCTGCGCTGGGGACCTGTCTCCGAGGCGGGCGAGTACGCGTTCGACCTTCCGCACCTTTTCTCGACGCGACGGATCGGCCCCGACCTGACGCGGGTCGGGCTCAAGTACGGCGACGACTGGCACTACGCACATCACTGGGATCCGCGCCTGGTCGTGCCCGATTCCATCATGCCGAGCTTCAAGTGGCTCTACACACAGGTGCAGGCCCCTGTGCGCAAGACGGACGCCGGCCTGTCGCTGCCGCCGTCGCCGGCGCTCAAGCCGTACTTCACGATGAAGCCGGAGACCTCGATCCCCCTCTACCCCAACGCCGAGGGTCTCACGTTCGTGCCGCCCCCGGCGAACGCCCAGTGGCCGCTGGACGGCACGCCGATCATCGACCTCAAGGGCTTCGGCGATCAATCGCCCGCGCTCGACGCGGTCACCCTGGTGTTCCCCACCAACGAGCTGATCGGCCTGGTCCGCTACGTGCAGAAGCTCGGCACCAACCGCGGCGCGTGGCGGGAAGTGTTCGAGCCGCAGGCGGTGAGCGTCTCGGTCATGACCATTCCGCGCAGCCAGGATCTCCTGGCGCTCGGTCGCGAGGTCTATCAGGCCCGGTGCATCGGCTGTCACGGAAAAGGCGGGGACGGCAACGGTTCGGCCGCGACGTTTCTCTTCCCGCGCCCCCGCAACTTCACGCTCGGGGTCTTCAAATTCCGCACGACACCGTCAGGGTCGTTGCCCACCGACGGCGACCTGTATCGGACGGTGACGCGCGGTGTTCGCTGGACCGCGATGCCCACGTGGCATGAGCTCCCGGACAAGGAGCGGCTCGCCGTCGTCACATTCATCAAGACCTTCTCGAGCCGCTGGAAGGACGAACAGCCGGAGCCGGCGGCCACGATCGCCGATCCGCCCCGAGCGACGCCGGAGCTGGTCGCACGCGGGAAGGAGCTCTACCGGAAAGCCAAGTGCTTCCAGTGCCACGGCGACAGCGGCAAGGGCGACGGGGTGTCGGCGCCCGACCTGACCGACGACCTCAAGTTTCCGATCCGCCCGGCCGACTTCACCCGCGGCCAGTTCAAGGGCGGGTCGACCGTACGCGATATCTTCCGCACCATGACGCTCGGCCTGGACGGCGCGCCCATGCCGTCGTTCGCCGATTCGATGAGCGAGGAGGAGCGCTGGGCCATCTCGTACTACGTGCTGTCGCTCTCGGCCTGGAAGGATCCGCTGACCGGCGAGCTCCTGAATCTTCCGGCCGCGGCGCGCGCGGCGCTCAACTCGTCGGAGGTCGGCGCCGATCACCCGCGGCTCGCCCTCGATCCCGCTCGGGCCGACCGGGTGGCGCGGGAGAAAGCCAAACCGCGTACCCTGTATCCAGGAGTCCGCGAGTGATCGAGCACCTGACGCTCGCCGAGTTTACGGTGGCGCTCTTGATGAGCCTGGCGGCGCTGTGCGCCTTCGTCTGGGGCGCCGCGACCGGAGCGTTTCGCGGCCTGGAGTCGATCAAGCATCAGGTGCTTCGCGCGGAGGGCGTCGATGAGCGACAGGACCCCTGAACGTCACCCGAGATACGGCGAGGTCGAGGAGTACGCGCAGGGCGAGATCCGCGCCTATCACGGGATCGTCAACAAATGGCTGCTCCTCGTGTACGCGATCCTGGCCGTCTGGGGCGTCTACTATCTGATCAAGTTCTGGGGCGGGCTCGGGCCCGGCCTCGGCGCTGGCCAGTAGGAGCCCCGCATGCGCGCCGAACGCCTGCTGATTCCGATGGCGCTGCTGAACCTGGCCCTCCTGATTCTCGACGGCCTCTTCAACGTCATCGCGAGCCTCCTGGCCCTCGTGTAACCGGCGCCGATGAGCACGGTCGAGAAGGTCGCGTTCGGGCTATTCCTCGTGGGCACGGTCGTCTTCTTCGTCTGGGTGGCGGTGCTGGCCATTTGCAAGTAGGGTCCGGCGCCGCGTGGCCCACGGAGCCGCTCAGGCCGTCGGCGTCGGAACACAAGGCGACGTCTGGACGGTCGCGACGCAGGCGACCGGCGCCTGGGGCGTCAGACCCGAGGTCGCCGCACCTCTTCTGCTCGCGGCGGGTATCTATGCGGTCGGCTGGTGGCGCCTGCGCCGTCGTGGTGGATCGGTCTCGGGCTGGCGCGTGGCCGCCTCGGGCGGCGGCCTCCTGAGCGTGCTCGTCGCGCTCTCGACACCGATCGAGCGGCTGGCGCACGCGAGCTTCGCCGCGCACATGGTGCAGCACCTGCTGCTGATCGTCGGCGCCGCTCCGCTCATGCTGCTGGCCGATCCGTTCGCGGCGCTCTGCTGGGCGCTCCCGGCCCCGGTGCGCGTGAGCGTGGGCCGGCTTCTCCGGCCGCGGACGCCGCTGCGCTGGCTCTGGCGCGGCCTCACCGTCACGTCGGTGGCATGGCTCGCGCACGTCGGCGCGATCTGGCTCTGGCATCTGCCCGCCGCCTACGACGCCGCCGTCGCCGATCGCCTCGTCCACGACGCCGAGCACCTCGTGTTCTTCGGCACCGCCGTGCTGTTCTGGTGGCCGATCGTCCAGCCGGCTCCGCGGCTCCGAGCGCCGACGGGCTACGGTGCCCGCGTGGTCTTCCTGGTCCTCGCCGCCTTGCAGGGCGCGCTCCTCGGGCTCCTGCTCACCATGAGCCCCGAGACCTGGTACCGCGCCTATCCAAACGCCGAGGACCAGTCCCTGGGCGGGCTCGTCATGTGGGGTCTCGGCGGAGCCGTGGACATGCTGGCCGTGCTGATCTTGCTGGGGCGCTACCTCGGCTCGCAGGACGGGGCGACTCCCCGTAGTCGTCGGGTTCGCGCGGTCGGCAACGTCCAGGAGCGGCCCTGAGCACCGAGACCGTTCGAGGGCGTTGCCAACCCACACCCAGCGTCGACCCGCGGGTTAGCTCAAGCGTTTGATTCTGATGTTTCGGAACTGTACTCGAGACCCCAGATGGTGGTTCTGGAGACCAACATGCCCTTTGAGCGGACGTCCCGTGTTACGTGTGAGGGAGCTCACCGGCGTGGTATTCAGGACGACGTTCACGGCATCGGCCACCACGTGGATCTCGAACCGGTTCCACTCGCCGATGCGTCGTGCCGCTTGCTGCGCGGCCGGCGCGAGCCCGTAGACCGCGCCGGTGCTGTGCGACGGGCTGCCGGTGCTGTTGGTGTCCGGATTGTAGCCTCGGGCGTCGATCTGCACTTCATAGCCCTGGTCGACGGCGAGCCGCCAGTCGTTGGCGGGATTGTTACTGCCGAGCGCGGGGAAACGGAGGAACACGCCGGAGTTGTCAAAGACGCTCGAGGAGCGCCAGTCCGCTCTCAGGATGAAGTCACCGAACTCCTCGGGTGTGTACCAGAGCAGCCCGATGCCGCCCACAGACTCGAGGATGTCGCTGCCGACGACCGCAAAGTAGCCCGAGCCCGCCATCTGCCACCCGGTCAGCGTCCCGTCGAACAGTGACTGAAACCCTTCCTCCAGTGCGCGGCCCTGAGCGACGATCGCCTTGGCCGTGCGCCGTCCGAGAGTGAGCGCCGTCAGCGAAGGATTGGCGGAGCCAAGCGTCGGGAACAGCGCCGGCCCTGCGATGTAGGCGTTGGCCACGTGATGGAAGCGGCCGTCGAGGTTCGTCACGGAGTCCTGGGCAGAGGCGCCCATCCACAGCGTCCCCGCCTCGTGATGCGTGCTGCCCAGCAGGTCACGCACCTTGTTGGCTGGATCGAATGGATTGTTGTTTGGGCTCGGGGACGGCGGAGCGGCGTGCCAGGAGCCCGGATCGCGCCCGTCGTTCCGGAAGCTGTCCTTGTAGAAGTACTGGATCTTCGTCGGATCGTCCCCGGCGAGCTTCTGGGCCAGGGCGATGGCCGCGTCGTCCATGACCCGCCACAGGGCAAGGTCCGCATTGGTGGCGACCAGATTGACCCAGGCGCGTCGCTTGCCGAATTCGTCGCGCTGGTCGGCCGTGTCGAACGCCAGGTTCATCCAGCTGGTGCCGGTGTTGGTCGGCGTCGCCTGCGGGTCACCGCGCATCTCTCCGATTCCGCGGAGCGTGAGCACGATCCAGTCGGGGTCCTGGTTGGCGGCGATCTGCTGGAGCAGGTCGATGTCCGGGATCATGTGGAACATGTTCTTCTCGGGATCTGAGCCCTGGACGTCCGCCGCCGTCACTTGCAAGTGATAGCGGCCCTGCGGTGTTGAGCCGCGGACGATCAGGGCGGCCGCCTCGAGCTCGCCCGGTTTGGCCCCGAGCTTCGGGAAGAGCGCGCGCTTGATCCGCACCGTCGTATTGCTTCGGAGGTGGGCCATCAGGTTCCGGCCCATCTCCTGACGGGGGAACGATTCCAACGCCAGCCGCGTCGACTCGACGGTGCCGGCGGCGAGGACGACCGCGCACTCTGGCGCCACGCCGAGGAACTGACGCTGGCCGTTGACGTCGACCTCGATCTGACTGACCACGTTGCCGGTTATATACAGCTTCGCGACGTGAGCCCGTGGCACGAGGAAGAGCTGGCGACCCGCGTCCAGGTTCGCGGCCCCCCGACTGCGCGCGTCGCCGATGTCCTCGCGCACGGCGGTGATGAGGATGGGCGCGCTGCTGTACTTGTCGAAGCTGAAGAGCCCTGGCGCCGGCGGCGCTCCCTGGATTGCAAGCGGCGCCTCGTCGATCCGATCGACGCTGGGGACCTGTTTTGCTGCCGCCTTGAACACCTTGAGAAGCTCGTCGAACAGCGGTCCACTGATGTAGTCGGTCGTCGGATCGACGCCGATCTCCCGCTCGACGTCGTTGTAGGTACCGTTCAGGTACTGGGCAAGCTCCGCCGGCCACCGTGCCAGGTCTGCGGCGGTCAGACGCGGCGACCACCCACCCCAGTAGAGCGAGCGCCCTCCGATGCAGTAGGCAAGGCCGGGGAAGGGCTCGTTGCTGTGCCAGGGCAAACCCCACGTCGGCGCGCCGTTCGCGACCTGGCTCTGCGGGCTCGGCTCCTGGCCGTTGACGGTCGCGCGAACGGCGCCGCCGGCGCCGAGGCCAATGTTGGACAGGTTCTGGACGTGCTCGGAGACGAGGAAGCTCCCCGCGTCGAGGACAAGGACACGGCGCGCCTTCCCACTCTCTCGGAAGATCTTCTCGGCGCAGTAGGCGCCGAACATCCCGGCGCCGATCACCACCGCGTCGAATGCAAACCCGCCGTTCCCGATCGTCCCGATTGCCTCGTCCCAGGTGTTACAGATGTACCGTCCCTGAACGTCGATCGCGAAGGTCGTTTCCTGGACAAGGGTAACGTCAGGAGCTTCAATCAGCCGTCGAATCATGAGACACCTCACCTTCTGTGGTACGGAGTTCTGAACGCGACGACGCATTGCGATGCGGCGGTGCACGGGCTGCACGTTCGGCATCGTTGTCAGGCTCTAGTACTTTCGTGAACATGCCTTCAGGTTCAAGCAAGCGGGAACGCGCTGAGTCCGTTCAGCGGAGTGTAACGCTTGACTGCGATGGTATCAATGG
>Ga0066709_100000192_pt1 | contig 27398 bp, 24 predicted proteins | sample GraSoiAngelo_158_FD_79665 | JGI IMG/M metagenome (GOLD analysis project Ga0066709, IMG submission 79665) | Grasslands soil microbial communities from the Angelo Coastal Reserve, California, USA - 14_1009_16_30cm | ecosystem: Environmental > Terrestrial > Soil > Grasslands | place: USA...
GCATATCGGAACCCCGTGATCACCTCGTCGAAGATCAGGACGACCCCGTGGCGTCGGGTCAGCGCGCGCAGGTCGTGCAAGTATCCTGAGATCGTGGGCGTGGTGCCGGCCTGGCCGCCCGCGGGCTCAAGAATCACGCCAGCGACGTCGCCACGCTCGAGCAGCGTCTCGACCGCCTTGATGTCGTTCGGCGGGCAGAGGAGCACCTGGTCGAGGGTCGCGCCGGGCACGCCAGCGGAGAGCGGCACCTCGAACGGGGGATGGACGCCCGCGACCACCCCGTCGTGCCAGCCGTGGAAGTGTCCGTGGAACTTCACGATTTTGGACTTTCCGGTGAAGGCGCGCGTCACGCGTAACGCGAGATGCGTGGCCTCGGTGCCCGACATCGTGAAGCGCACCATCTCGCCCGACGGGATGAGTTGCTGGACGAGCTCCGCCCAGCGGATCTCGAGCTCGTGCGAGGCGCCGAGGTGCGTCCCGCGCGCGGCCTGCCCTTGGATCGCCTTGACGACGGCCGGATGGCAGTGCCCGAGGAACAGGGCACCATGGCCCATCCAGTAGTCGACGTACTCGTGGCCGTCCACGTCCCACTTGCGCACGCCTGACGCGCGGTCGATGTAGATGGAGAACGGGTTGAGATGGCGGATGTCATGCGTGATCCCGCCGGGAATCACCTCGCGCGCGCGATGGTGCAGCGCGGCGGCCTTCGGATGGAGCGTCCGGTATCGCTCCAGAATCGTCACCGTCGCCCTCCCAGGGCGTTCATGAGTTCCACTATACCCGCGTGGGCAGCCAAAGACACCCCGTCGACGGTCGCCTCGCGCCGGCGCGTGATGCCGTCGACGGCACCGGCTCGCACGCAGGCCTCGATGAGTCGATACTCGTCGACGCCGCTATGGAGGAGGTTGCGGCCGGCCAGGCGCCCCAGGTGGGCGACGATGCCGTAGGCGCCCCAGTTCGAGACCCCGGCGACCACGAGGTGGTCGACGGGGACGACCGAGGCGATCCGCGGCGGGACGCCCGCGGCCCGGAGCGCGTTCCGCGGGATCGTGCCCATCCCGATCTCGTTGCCGCCGTCGCCGACGCCAACGGTTGTCGCCCGCGACGGGACCAGGAAGAGGGCGTCGAGAGGGCGGTTCCACGCCCCGACCGGGTGGCCGCCCGCGTTCCGGTAGGCGCCGTCCAGCGAACGCCCGGGGCGCTCGATGGCGACGAGGTGGGTGGAGGCGAGCCGGGCCAGCACCCGACGCGCCGCCGCGCCCGCATCTCCGTCCGGGAACAGCTCGATCGCGAGCGGCTCGCCGAGGAGTTCGAGGACGGCCCGGAGCACCGGCTCCGTCGCGGCGTCGATGACGTAGCGAACCCGCGCGCCGAGGCGGCGGAGCGCGCGCCCGAGCACGGCGGCGCCGGGCGGGCCATCGGTCTCCGGCAGCCCGGGCCCGAGCGCGAACCCCGTCGTGATCAGAACCCGGCGCGCTCGCCCGAGCGCCAGCGCCGCGCCGCGCGCCCCACCCGGACGGAAGAAGTGCGCCACGCCGCGTCGCCCCGGATCGAGGACCAAGAGCTGATCGATCGGATCGATGGCGCGCCGCACGGCGACGGCTACGGTATCACGAATTGACAGAGGCATTCGGGGACGTCGATAATGGCGGAGCGGTGGCCCCGCCGGGGCCGTATACTTGGTGAGTCAACCCTCGCGTCGGACGTAATCTGAGGTCTCGGTGACGCGTCACCCGTTCGCGCTGGTCCTGCACACGCACCTGCCGATGGTGATCAACCACGGGCGGTGGCCGCACGGGAGCGACTGGCTCTGCGAGGCCACCTTCGAATGCTACCTGCCGCTGCTCCGGACCATCCGGCGCCTGGTGGCCGACGGCATCTCCCCGAAATGGACGATCAACATCTCGCCCGTGCTCGCCGAGCAGCTCGCCTCGCCCGAGTACCAGCGCGAGCTCCAGCTCTACGGCGACAATCTCCGCCGCTCTTGCGCCGACAGCCGGGCCGAGTTCGAGCGGCAGGGGGACCGGGCGATCGTCGCGCTCACGGCCTTCTGGGAGCAGTTCTACGAGCAAATGTGGGAGCTGCATCGGAGCCTCAACGGCGACATCCTCGGCGCCTTCGCGGACCTCCAGCACGCAGGCCACCTCGAGCTGATCACGTGCGCGGCGACCCACGGCTACCTGCCGCTCCTCTCCCGCGAGGAGTCGATCCACCTCCAGCTCCGGACGGCCGTCGAGACCCACCGGCGCCACTTCGGCGTGGCGCCCCGGGGCATCTGGCTGCCCGAGTGCGCCTATCGCCCGCGCTACGAGTGGACGCCCCCGACCGGGCGGGACCGCGGGCGGGAGCGTCGCCTCCGTCCCGGCATCGAGGAGATGCTCGCCGTACACGGTCTCGAGTATTTCGTCGTGGATTCTCACCTCGTCGCGGGCGGCCAGGCGGTCTACCCCTACCGCGAGTTCGTTGCCCTGCCCGGGGATCTCGCGGTCGAGACCCCCCAGATGCCGCGACTGCGCCCGCGGACGCCGTATCGCCCCTACCGCGTGGCGTCACGCGGGGGGGCGGCCCAGGCCGTCGCGTTCATCCGGGACCCGAAGAGCACCCTCCAGGTATGGAGCCGCGACGTCGGCTACCCCGGGGACCCGGCCTACCTCGAGTTCCACAAGAAGCACTTCCCGGGCGGCCTCCGCTTCTGGCGGGTGACCGACCCGAGCGGCGACCTCGGCAAGAAGGCGGTGTACGACCCCTCGACGGCCGCCCAGCAGGCCGAGGTCCACGCCCAGCACTTCGCCGCCCTCGTGCGGAAGACGCTCGAGGAGGCCGACGGCAGGCGACCGGCCCTCGTCTGCTCGCCGTACGACTCGGAGCTCTTCGGGCACTGGTGGTTCGAGGGACCGCTCTGGCTCGAGCAGACCGCGCGCGCGCTGGCGGCCATCGGGGTGGAGCCGGTCACGCTGGCCGAGGCGCTGGAGGCGGTCCCGGCGCGCGAGACCCTCGCCCTCCCCGAGGGCTCGTGGGGCGAGGGCGGCGATCACCGAGTGTGGCTCAACCGCGACACGGAATGGACCTGGGATCGCCTGTACAGCGCCGAGGCCGAGTGGGTACAGCATCTCGCGAAGCTCGACGACGCCGGCCCCGACCTGCGCCGTGTCGCCGCCCAGGCCGCCCGCGAGCTCCTCCTGCTGGAGGCCTCGGACTGGCAGTTCCTGATCACGACGTGGGCGGCGCGCGACTACGCCGAGCGGCGAGTCGCGGAGCACTACGCGGAGTTCAAGCAGCTGTCGGAGATCGCGCGCAGCCTGCGCGCGGGCGAGCCCTTGGCCCCCGATACCGCGGAGCTGGTGCGGCGGCTGGAGCGGCAGGACTTCTGCTTCCCGGACCTCGACCCCGCCTGGGCCCTCGGGCAACCCGCGACACGATGATGCCGCGAGCCGGCGGCGAGGACGCGCGCTCGCCCGCGTCGCGGGCGCGGCGCGTCGGGAAGGATGAGACGGCTGGGAGCACCGCCCCGACCGGGCCGCGTGGACGCGCCCGGGCCGGAGAATGAAACAGGCGCGCGTGCTCGGGATGATTATCGCCGGCGGCAAGGGCGAGCGCCTTCACCCTCTGACTCGCGAGCGCTCGAAGCCCGCCGTGCCGTTCGGCGGCCGGCACCGGATCATCGACTTCGTCCTGTCGAACTTCGTCAACTCCACGCTCCTCTCGCTCTACGTTCTCGTGCAGTACAAGTCCCAGTCCATGATCGAGCACCTCCGGCTGGCCTGGCGGACGGGCGGGCTCGTGCCCGACCACTTCATCACCGTGGTCCCCCCGCAGATGCGGTTCGGGGAGAGCTGGTACCGGGGCACCGCGGACGCGGTCCTGCAGAACGTGAACCTCATCGACGACTACGGCCCGGACCTCGTCGCCGTCTTCGGTGCCGACCACATCTACCGGATGGACATCAAGCAGATGATCGCGTTCCACCAGGAGCGCCAGGCCAGTGTCACGGTCGCGGCCCGGCCGGTGCCGATCGGTGAAGCCCCGAGCTTCGGCATCCTCGCCGTCGACCGCGACGGCCGCGTCGTCTCCTTCGAGGAGAAGCCGGCTCGGCCCCAGCCGATGCCCGGCGACCCCCACCGCGCCTACGCCTCGATGGGCAACTACGTGTTCTCCCGCCAGGCGCTCCTGGATACGCTGCTCGCCGACGCCCGCCGCAGCACCGACCACGACTTCGGCAGGACGATCATCCCTGAGCTAGTACCGGCCGGCGGCGTGTTCGCCTACGACTTCCAGACGAACGAGGTCCCCGGGGTCAAGCCCTACGAGGAACCGGCCTACTGGCGGGACGTGGGCACGCTGGAGGCGTACTGGCAGTCGCACATGGACCTGCTCGGCGAGTCGCCTCGCTTCGATCTCGACAACCGCCACTGGCCGATCCGCGTCGGCCGCTACAACGGGCCGCCGGCGCGCATCATCGGAGGCGAGGTCGACAACGCCCACGTCGCGGAGGGATCGCTCGTCAAGCGCGCGACGATCCGCAACTCGATCCTCGGGCGCGGCGTGTGGGTGAACGAGGGCGCCGTCATCGACGACTCGATCGTCATGGACAACACGACGGTCGGCAAGGGCGCCCGGCTCCGCCGCGCCATCGTCGACCGCTTCAACATCATCCCGGCGGACGCCGACATGGGCTGGGACCCGGCGGCCGACCGGCGGCGCTACCACGTCGAACCCTCGGGGCTCGTCGTGATTCCCCGTGGGGGCCGCCGCGAGTTCCTCTCCGGTCTCGAGGACTTTTGAGCCAGGTCCCGTCGAAGTTCATCGCCGTCCACGGCCACTTCTACCAGCCGCCCCGCGAGAACCCCTGGCTCGAGGCGGTCGAGACCCAGGCCTCGGCCCACCCGTGGCACGACTGGAACGAGCGCGTGACGGCCGAGTGCTACGCGCCGAACACCGCCGCGCGGCGCGTGGGCGCCGACAATCGCATCCTCGACATCGTCGACAACTACGAGAAGATCTCCTTCAACGTCGGTCCGACGCTCGCCGCCTGGCTCGAGCGCCACCGCCCGGACGTCTACGCGAAGATCCTCGAGGCCGACCGGCGGAGCCGGTCGGCCCGGGGCGGTCACGGCAACGCGATCGCCCAGGTCTACAACCACGTGATCATGCCGCTCGCGACCCGGCGGGACAAGGTCACGCAGGTCCACTGGGGCATCGTGGACTTTCGGCATCGCTTCGGACGGGACCCCGAGGGCATGTGGCTGCCGGAGACGGCGGTCGACCGCGAAAGCCTCGAGGTGCTGGCCGAGGCCGGCATCAAGTTCACCATCCTCGCCCCGCACCAGGCCGCGCGCGTCCGCCCGCTCGACGCCGAGACCTGGCCGGAGGGCGGCGACCCCGTCGACCCGAGTCGCGCGTACCTCTGGCGCTCAGCGACCGGGCCTGCCCTGGCGCTCTTCTTCTACGACGACCTGATCTCTCGCGCGATCGCCTTCGAGAACGCCCTGACCCGGGGCGAGGAGCTGGCCGAGCGTCTGCGCGGCGGCTTCGCCGACGGCCGCGCGTGGCCGCAGCTCGTCCACTGCGCCACCGACGGCGAGTCCTACGGCCACCACACGAAGTTCGGCGACATGGCCCTCGCGGCCGCGCTGGAGATGATTGAACGGGAGGGGGCGGCCGAGCTGACGAACTACGGCGCCTTCCTCGCGGCCCACCCCCCGACGCACGAGGCGGAGATCCGCGACAACTCCTCGTGGAGCTGCGCCCACGGCGTCGAGCGCTGGCGGGCCGACTGCGGCTGCCGCACGCGCGCGGACTGGCACCAGCGCTGGCGCGGCCCGCTCCGCGAGGCGCTCGACTGGCTGCGGGACCAGGTCGACCTCCTCTTCGAGAGCCGCGCGGGGGCGCTCCTCAAGGACCCCTGGGAGGCGCGCGACGACTACATCCGGGTCGTGCTCGACCGGTCCCGGGACACGCGCGCCGATTACTGGGCGCGCCACCAGCGGCGGCCGCTCGACGACGCCGAGCAGGTGAAGGCGAGCCGGCTCCTCGAGATGGAACGCCAGCGGCTGCTCATGTACACCTCGTGCGGTTGGTTCTTCGACGAGATCTCCCGCCTCGAGCCGGTGCAGATCCTCCGGTACGCGGCGTCGGCGATCCAGTACGTGCGTGGCCTCGGCGGCGGCGCCCTCGAGGAGGAGTTCCTCCGGCGGCTCGCCCCGGCGCCGAGCAACCTTCCGGAGCTCGGCGACGGCGCCGAGGTCTACCGCCGCCTCGTGCGGCCCGCCGTCGTCGATCCGCGACGGGTCGTCGCCCACTACGCGATCTCGAGCCTCTTCGAGAGCCATCGCGAGGAGCGGCGGGTCTATTCCTATACCATTCGGCGCCTCGACGAGCAGTCCGACGCCCATCATGGCATCGCGCTCCGGATCGGCCGCGTGAGCGTCCGCTCCGAGATCACCGGCGAGACCGACGGCGCCGCGTACGCCGTGCTCCACTACGGCGGCCATGACGTCCAGTGCGGCCTCCGCGAGTTCGGAAGCCTCGAGGCCTACGAGGAGCTGGCGGCCGACCTCCGCCAGCGGTTTGCCCGCGGGAGCGTCTCGGACGTGGTCCGCGCCCTCGACCGGCACTTCCCGGGCGAGCCGTACACGCTCCGGCACCTCTTCGAGGACGACCGCCGGACGGTCCTCGCCCACATCGCCGAAGGCGTGCTTCAGCGGGACGACGGCACGTACCGGCACATCTGGGACGAGAACCGGATGCTGATCCGCCACCTCCGCGAGACCGACGCCACCGTGCCGGAGGTGCTGGCGACGGTGGCGCGTCACGTGCTCGCTCGGTCGATCACGGCCGAGCTCGGACAGGCCGAGGCGAGCGGCGTCGTGCCGGACCGCGTCTTCGACCTCCTGGAGGAAGCGCGACAGGGCGGGCTCTCGCTCGACCTGAGCGCCGCCAACCCCCAGGCGCGCCGGACCGTCGCGCGGGCGATGGACGCCCTCGCCGTCGATCCCGCGCCCGAGCGCGCCCAGTCGGCGCTGGCGCTGATCGATCGCGCCTGGCGGCTCGGCGTGTGGTTCGGGCTCTGGGACACCCAGAACCGGTTCCTCGAGATCTGGCGCCGGCGACCGGAGGCGCGGCCGGCGCTCCGGGCGCTCGCCGAGCGTCTCGGCTTCCGGCTCGACTGAGCGGGGCTACCGCGTGGACCGGTCCGTCGGTTTGGGCTTCGCGTCCGGCGTCCGAGTGGCGGGCGCGGCCGGCGGGGCCGCGGGCGTCGCGCCTTCGGCGTCCGCCCCCGGGGGAGGCCGGGTGAACCACATCGACACCGCGTTCAGGATGTCCTTGTCGAAGTAGACGACGAGCCCCGAGTTGTACATCATGAACGGCACGCCGTCCTGGACCCCGCCCTTCTCGGGCTTCCCCCAGCCGATGATGACCTGCTCTCGAGAAAACACGCCCGGCTTCGGCTCGAGCCGGAACGAGCGCACGACGTCCGGCTGGTAGCCCTGCCGAGTCAGGAGGCCGAACTCCACGACCATGCGGGTCATCCCGACGGGCGCCTGGGCGCCCTCGTACGTCCACTCGGTCGTGTCGTACCCCTCGGCCTTCAGCTTCGTCGCCTTGGACGGCTCGCCGTATGCGGCCTTGACCCCCGCGGCGGTGGACTCGCCGGGCGTGATGGTCCCCCACCCGGCGGCGGCGGCCCCGAGCCAGCCCAGGGCGAGGAGAGCGACCAGCGCGGTCCTCGTGCCTGCCCCCCGACCCGCCGCGGAGGTGGCCGCCCCCATCCGTCGCGCATCCGACGCGGGCACGAGCAGCAGGCTCCGCCGCAGGCGTTCGAGCTTCATGCCCCCTCCGACCGTCAGTACCCGAGCGCGGCGCCGTCACCGCGCGGATCCGCCCCGCCCATCAATGCGCCGTCGCGCACGACGACCCCGTGGGCGTGTCCCATCTTCTGATAGAAGGCGCGCTCCTGTCGAATCCGGTGTCCGCGTCGCTCGAGCGCGGCGACCGCGCGCCCCGGGACGCGGGACTCGATCCGGACCGTGTCCGCCGGCTCGTCGAGCGTGAGCGGGCCCAGCAGGAAGCGCGGGCGCTCGATCGCCTCCTGGATGTCCAGCCCGTAGTCGAGGACGTTCGTGAGCACCTGGACGTGGAACATCGCCTGGCCGTTCGCGCCCATCGTGACGAAGCCCACGACCGGGCTGTCGTCCTGGGTGACGATGGCCGCGATCAGCGTGTGGAAAGGGCGCTTGCCCGGCCCGAGGCAGTTCGGGTGCGCCGGGTCCGTGCCGAAGGAGGAGCCGCGGTTGTGCAGGACGACGCCGGTCCCCGGCGGCACCACGCCCGAGCCGAACGAGTGGAAGAGGCTCTGGATGACGCTGACGAGGTCGCCGCGGCCGTCCATGACGACGAAGCCCGTCGTGTCCCCGGCGGGATCGCCCGCCGCGTGGGCCTGCGCCTTGCGCGGGTCGAAGCCGCCACGGCGGCGCGCGGCGTAGGCCTTGGACAGGAGCCCGTCAACCGGCAGCCGGGCTCCCGCGGGGTCGGCCACCCAGCGGTCCCGGTCGGCGTAGGCGAGCTTGACCGTCTCGATCAGCGCGTGGAGATGCTCCGCGGAGTGGAGCGGGATCCGCCCGAGGTCCAGCCCCTCGAGCAGGTTGAGGGCGAGCAGCGCGGCGAGCCCCTGCGTCGGAAGCCCCGTCTCGTAGACCGTGTACCCGCGATACGTCGTGCGGAGGGGCTCGCCCCATTCCGCGGTGTGCGTGGCGAGGTCCCCGGGGAGAAGGAAGCCATCGCGCTCGAGCCGGCTCGCGACCGCGTGCGCGATCCGCCCCTGGTAGAAGCTCTCCGGGCCCTCGGCCGCCAGCAGGCGCAGGGTCGCCGCGAGGTCGGGCTGCCGGAGCCGCTCGGCGAGCCGCGGCGCCCGACCGCCGGGGGCGAAGATTCGCCGCCACTCCGGATCGGCCGCCGCCGGCGCGAGGTCCTCGATGGCCTGGCTCAGCAGGCGCGTGGTCGGAAAGCCGGCGTCCGCGTAGTGCACGGCGGGCGCCAGCAGCGCGGCGAGCGGGCGGGTGCCGAAGCGCTCGAGCAGCATCGCCCAGCCGCGCACGCAGCCCGGCACCGAGACGGCCCCGGGGCCGATCGTCGGCACCCGAGAGAGCCCGCGGCGCCGGAGTTCGTCCAGCGTGGCCCGCGTACCCGACCGGCCCGCACCGCTGAGGAAATGGACACGCCGGCTCGCCGCCTCATAGTAGAGGCAAAAGATGTCGCCGCCCACGCCGCAGCAGTGCGGCTGCGTGACCCCGAGGACCGCGTTGACGGCCACCGCCGCGTCGGCGGCCGTGCCCCCCTGCTTCAAGACCTCGACGCCCGTCAGTGTCGCCAGCGGATGGGCGGCGGCGACCATCGCGGTGCTGCCGAGGGCCACCGGACGGGACGTGTCGCCGCGGTCGGCCATCGCTCACGCGTCCCGGAAGATCCGCGCGATCTCGTCCTGTGCGAACCGCGGCAGCGGCTCCGTCCGCGCGCCCTCGACCAGCGTGAGGCCCCGGTCGGCGGGCACGACCTGGCCGATGAAGTGGCTGTCGATGCCTTCGCGAGCGAGCGCGTGGATGACGACCGCCGCGTCCGCGGGGGCGAGCGTCATGAGGAGCGCGCCCGACGCGAGCGTGCCGAGGGGGTCGAGCCCGAGCGCCCGACAGATCTCCGCCCCCTCCGGGAGGACCACGATGCGGTCGCGATCGAGACGGAGCCCGACCCCGGAGGCCTGCGCGAGCTCGTGCAGCGCGGTCGCGATGCCGCCTTCGGTCGCGTCGTGCATGGCGTGCACCGGGGCGAGCTCGCACGCGATCTCCGCCTCGGGCCGCACGCTGATGCCCGGCGCCCGCAGGAACCCCTTCGCCCGCCGGATCACCGCCGCGCGCACGCCGCGCGCGACCAGCTCCGCCTCGCGGTCCCGCGCGAGCAGGCAGGCTCCCTCGAGAGGGACGCCCTTCGTCATGACGACGGCGTCCCCCACCTGGGCGCCGCCCGTCGTCACGAGCTTGTCCCGGTCCACCTCCCCGAGCATGGTGCCGACGATCAGCGGCCGGTCGAGCCCGTGGGTCACCTCGGTGTGGCCACCGACGAGCGCCACGTCCGCCTCCTCGCAGGCCCGGCCGAGCTCGCCGAACAGCTGCTCCACCAGCGCCGCCGTGGTGGCGCGCTCGGGCAGGAGCAGCGTGACGAGGAACCAGCGCGGGCGCGCCCCCCGCACCGCGAGGTCGTTGACGTTCGCCTGCACCGCGTACCAGGCCGCCTCGTCCGTCGCGAACGTGATGGGGTCGGTGGTGGCGACGAGGCAGCGCTCGCCGAGGGCGATGACGGCGGCGTCCTCGCCGACGCGCGGGCCGACGAGGACGCGGGGGTCGCGGACGGGGGCTTTGTCGAGGAACGCCTGGAGCATCTCGGCGCGAAGCTTTCCGACGGGGAGGCCCGACATGCGAGGTCAGTATAGCCGAAGCAGCCGGAGGAGGTCAGCCGTCAGGTCGTAGAGCTGGGCGCAGCCGGCGGTGCCCCCGATCAGCCCCTGCATCCGTCTGCGCAGGTCGGGGTCGACCGCCTGGCCGACGAGCGAGGCGATCCGCGCCTGGGGCTCGGTGCAGATCCCCAGGTAGGGCAGCCGAGGCGTGTGCGACTCCGCGGCGACGATGATCCCGGCCGCCAGATCGATCTCGTAGCGGATCTCGAAGCCGTGCACGTTGTCGTGCATCGAGTTGAAGAGCGTCAGGCGCGCGCCCCGGCGCTCGAGCCGGGCGGTCTTTCGTCTGACGAACACGCGGGTCGCGCCGGGCGGCGGCGAGTAGAGGGCGGGCACCATCGGCGTCGTGACCGCGCGGCTCCCGAACAGGGCGCGGCCGGCGTCGCTGTAGGCGAAGCACGAATTCGGGAGGTCGACCCAGCCGGTCATGTCCAGCCGCCAGCACTCCCACGGACCGGCGGCCGCGCGGGCGGCGCGCTCGGGCGGGAGCTTCGCGACCTGTCGTGCCAGCCGCGCCACCTCGATGGCGGCGTCGACCAGGTGGCCGGCACCGGGGAGCCCGCCCACCGCCTCGCCCGCCCGCCGCGTGAAGCCACCGACCATGCGGGCGCCGGCGAGCCCGGGCACGGGGGCGGGCGCGAGCGCGCCAGCCGTGGCCGGACGCAGGCGGTACCGCGCCTCGCGGATCTCGTACGCGGGCGACGGCGTGGCGACCGCGGAGAGCTCCACGCCGAGGTCGTCGTCTTCGAGCCGCACCGTGTGCGTGAAGGCGTCGGCGTGGGTGTTGTCCACCCACCCCTCGACCACCCGCTCGAAGCGATCGCGGCCGCGCAGGAGGACGGGGTCGATCACCGCGCCGCGTCCGGTCCGGGCCGCGCGCGCTCGAGGCGCAGGCTGTTGGTCACGACCGACACCGCTCTCGCGCCCCTACCGGGCGAATCTCGCGAACACGTCGAGCAGCTCGTCGATCTTCTTCTGCCGCTCGCCGCGCGAGCCCGAGCGCAGCGCGTCGGCGACGCACGTCTCGACGTGACGGCCCAGGAGGAGCCTTCGCACCTGCTCGAGCGCGCCCTGCGCCGCCGAGATCTGCAGGAGGACGTCGACGCAGTACGCGTCGGCGCCGATCATCCGCTGGAGCCCCTGTACCTGTCCCTCGATCCGGCGCAGCCGCCCGAGCACCTTCCGCTTCGTCTCGACGTTGATCATGCGCGCCGGCGCCCGTCCGGCGGGCCGCCCTCGGGGCGTGCCCGCCACCGCCGCGCGCCACCGCCGCGGTCCGTGCCGTGCCGAGCCGTCCGCATCGTCTGGATACTCTCTGGGGGTACTGTGGCCCCGCGCCGCGCGCGTGTCAAGCCGTCGCCCGACTACGGGTCGGCGTCGGGGAAGAGCGAGGGCTGGCTCGGGACCGGCGGGCGCCGGCGGCGGTCGACGCGCGAGGGCCTCCCCCCGCCGCGCCGGGGCGCGCGCGGGGCGGCCGGCACCTTCCGGCCTTTCTGCCGGCCGATCCGATCGCCCTGCTTGATCACGAGCAGGTCGACCAGCCGGGCGAGAGGGTTCGCGAGGAGCGCGAGATACTTCTCCCAGTATCGGGGCGAGAGCGCGAGGATCTTCATCTGCTCGACCGCCAGCGTGAGCGCGGCGCGGTCCCCCTTCCGGGCGGCACGCCGCAGCTCGGCGAGGACGTTCGCCGAGCTCACGCGCGGGGAGGCCGTCCGCGCCACCGGCCGACCTAGCGTGCGACCACGTCGTACTCTTCGCGGCTCTGCCCCGGTCCGCCGACCTGGATGAGGACCTTGCGTCCGACCAGGTTCTGCAGCTGCTCGAGCCCCTCCCGCCCCTCCGTCTCGAAGTACCGCACGAGGTCGGCGTGCGCCCGCACGAGCAGGTCCTGGCTCCCGCCCTCGGCGGCGACCCCGCGGACCTTGCGGGCGATCTCCGCGGCCAGCGCCGCGTCGGACTTCACCGTCCCGCTCCCCCGGCAGGTGGGGCACTGCGTCGCGAACAGCGAGCGCAGGTCCTGGCGGACGCGTTTGCGCGTCATCTCGACGAGGCCCAGCTCGGAGATCTCGAGCACGTTCGTGCGGGCCTTGTCCTCCCCGAGGGCGCGCCGGAGCGCCTTGTAGACCTGCTGGCGGTGCTCCTCGCGCTCCATGTCGATGAAGTCGATGATGATGAGGCCGCCCAGGTCGCGGAGGCGGATCTGGCGCACGATCTCGCCGACCGCCTCCGTGTTGATGTTGAGCACGGTCTGCTCGAAGTCCCGCTTGCCGACATACTTGCCCGTGTTCACGTCGATCGACACGAGCGCCTCGGTGTGGTCGATCACGATGTAGCCGCCGGAGCGCAGCCAGACGCGCCGGCGGAGGGCCTTCTCGATCTCCTTCTCGATCCCCATCGCCTCGAAGATGGGCGCCTTGCCCTCGTAGAGCTTGACGCGGCCGGCCAGCGCGGGCACCAGCGAGGTGGCGTACTCGACGCACTTCGCGTAGGCGTCGCGGGTGTCCACCACGAACTCCTCGACGTCCGGCGAGAAGAGGTCGCGGACGACGCGGAACGTGAGATCCATCTCCTCGTGGATGATCGAGGGCGCCGGCGCCTGGTCGTACCGCTCCTGGATCTGCGCCCACAGGCGCCCGAGGAACTGGACGTCCGAGGCCAGATCCTCCTCGCCCTCGCCCTCCGCGTTCGTGCGCACGATGAACCCGCCCGGCGGCGGGTTCAGGGCGCGGACGATGCCGCGCAGGCGCTCGCGCTCGTGCTCGTCGTGGATGCGCCGCGAGACGCCGACGTGGTGCGCCTGCGGCATGTAGACGAGATAGCGCCCGGGCAGGGAGATGAACGAGGTGACACGGGCGCCCTTGGTCCCCAGCGACTCCTTGGAGACCTGGACCAGCACCTCTTGTCCTTTGCGCAGGACGTCCTGGATGGGCGGCGTGGCCTCGCGGCGGGCCGGGACCTCGTCCACGTCGAGGTCGCCGCCGTCCTCGTCCGTGCCGGTGAGCATGAGCCGCTCGTAGTCGCCGACGTTGGCCGTATAGTCGCCGGCATAGAGGAAGGCGTCCTTGCCGAGCCCGATGTTGACGAACGCGGCCTGCATGCCCGGCAGGACGTTCGTCACCACGCCCCGGCAGACGTTGCCGACGATCGATCGGTGCCGGCTGCGCTCGACGTAGAGGCCGGTGAGGAGGTTAGTCTCCTGGAGAGCGATGCGCGTTTCGAAGACGCCGACATTGACGACGATCCGCTTGGCCACGGCAGCACCTCATAGGCAAGTGTTCACGCCTCAGGCGAACTGCCGCATTCGAACCGACAGGAGGAGGCCGAGCGCCATCATCGACACCACCAGTGACGAGCCTCCGTAGCTCATCATCGGCAGCGGGATGCCGACGATCGGCAGGAGGCCCGTGACCATCCCGAGGTTGATCAGCGTCTCCGCCGCCAGCAGCGCGGTCGCGCCGACGGCGGCGAGCCGTCCGAGCGGCTCGCGCGCGGTGGCCGCGATCCCGAAGCCGCGGGTCACGATGACGGCGTAGCACAAGATGAGCACGAGGCAGCCGACGAACCCCCACATCTCGGCGAATACGGCGAAGATGAAATCCGTGTGGCGTTCCGGGAGAAAGGCGAGCCGGCTCTGCGTCGCGCCGGCGATGCCCTTGCCCAGGAACTGACCCGACCCGATGGCGATCTTGGCCTGGATGACGTTGTATGCGGTTCCGAGCGGGTCGCGAAACGGATCCAGGTAGACCAGAAGGCGTTCTCGCTGGTACTCCTTCAGGGCGAACCAGATCACGGGCATGGCGGAGAGGCCGGCGACCGCGACCCCCCCGAGCAGCCGCAAGCGGATCCCGGCGCCCACGAGGAGGAGGACCAGAACCGGTAGCAAGACGAGGGCCGTTCCCAGGTCGGGCTGCTTCACGATGAGCACGAAGGGCGGCGCGAGGACGGCCGCCGCCAGCCCCAGGGTGGCCTTGCCGACGGGCTGCGCCCATCGCCAGGTGAGCACCCACACGACCATGAGAACGAAGGCGAACTTGAACAGCTCGGACGGTTGCACGGTCAGCGGCCCCACGGGGATCCAGCGGCGCGCCCCCGACACCGACCGACCCATCACGAACACCGCGAGGAGCGCCAGCAGCCCCGCCAGGTAGAAGGCGGGCGCCGCCCGGATCAGGTTGCGGTAGTCGAGGCTGGCCACCGCGATCAGCGCGCCCACGCCCACGCCGTCCCAGAGGAGCTGGCGCAGCACGAGCCCGCTGCCCGCGCGGGTCATGGTGAGGCTCCCGAGGGTGAGCCCGCCGAGCGCGAGCACGCAGGCCGCGGCCGCCAGCAAGAGCCAGTCGACGTTCGCGAGCAGCCGGCGGTCGAAGTAGAACATCAGCCGCTCAGCCCGACCGACGCGACCTTCTCGAAGAAGATCGCGTCGTAGATCGCGCGCGCGATGGGCGCGGCCACCTCGCCGCCCTTGCCGCCGTGCTCGATCATCACCACGACCACGTACTGGGGGTCGTGGGCGGGCGCGAAGGCGGCGAACCAGGCGTTGTCCTGGCCCCGTTCGGCCTTCGAGTTGGCGACCAGTTGCGCCGTCCCCGTCTTGCCCGCGATCTCGATGCCGGGAATGTGCGCGGCGACGCCGGTCCCCTCGTTGACGACGTCGAGCAGGCTCTGGCGGAGAAACGCCCACACCATCGGCGACAGCTCGACGTGTCCGTTCACCCGGCCGGGGTCGCTGTACAGCACGTGGCCGTCGGCGCGCACGACCCGCTGCACGAGGCGGGGCTTGAAGAAGATTCCGCCGTTGGCGACGGCGGCCATCATGCGCCCGACCTGCATCGGCGTCGCCAGGACGGCGCCCTGGCCGATCGCCATGTTCACCGTGTCGCCGAGGAACGTCGGGTGCCGCCCCCGCCGCGAGGCCGGGATGAAGCCCGGCTTCTCCCCCGGCAGGTCGATGCCCGTGGACGTCCCGAAGCCGAAGGCGCGCGCGTAGCGCGCGATCGTGTCCATCCCGATCCGGAGGGCCGCCTCGTAGAAGTAGACGTTGCAGGACTCGACGATCGCGTGATGGAGGTTGACGGTGCCGTGGCCGCCCTCCTTCCAGTCGCCGAACGTCCGGTTGCCGAGGTGGAACTCGCCGTTGCAGAACACGTGGTCCATCGGCGTGAGCGTCGTCTCCTGCAGGCCCGCGGCGGCGACGACGATCTTGAAGACCGAGCCGGGCGCGTACTGGCTCTGCACCGTCCGGTTCAGCATCGGATGGGCGGGGTTGCGGATCAACTGCACCCAGGCGTCGCGGTCGATCGTGCCTGTGAACTGATCGAGCGCAAAGGCCGGGGTCGATACCATCGCGACCACGTCGCCGTCGCGGGGGTCGAGCACGACCACGGCGCCGGCGTGGCCCTGCATCGCGCGCTCGGCGGCCTCCTGGATGCGGCGGTCGATCGTCGTCACGACCTGGGCGCCGGGAACCGGCTCGGTGTGCTGGATCAGGCGGATCGGGCGGCCGAGGGCGTCGACCTCGATCCGCTCCCCCCCGTCGGTCCCGCGCAGGTACTGGTCGAGCAGGCGTTCGAGCCCGCTCTGGCCCACCATGTCGCCGCGCCGGTAGCGGCCCTGCCGGAGCTGCTCCTCGTTGGCCTCGCGAACGTAACCGAGCAGGTGCGCGGCGAACCGGCTGGTCGGGTACATGCGCTGCGGCTCCACCTCGACGATCACCCCGGGCAGCTCGAGCTTCCACTCCTCCACCTTCGCGACCTCCTCGAGCGTGAGTCCGCGGCGGACCCGGACCGGCATGAGGGGGTCGCCGGGCACCCGCCCGAGGGCGTCGTCGAGCTCCGCATACGGGATCTTGAGCAGGACCGAGACGCGCCCGAGGACCCGCGCGCGATCGTCGATCTCGCGCGGGATCAGCGAGAGCGTGAAGGCGGGGCGGTTGTCGACGAGCGGGAGGCCGTTGCGGTCGAACAGCACCCCCCGGGGCGCCGCCACCGGACGGATGCGGATGCGGTTCTTGTCGGAGAGCTCCTGGAGCCGGGCCCCTTCGAGCACCTGCAGGTACCAGAGCTGACCGATGACGACGAGGAACGCGGCGAGCACGCCGGCCGTCATGCCGAGCACGCGCTGCTTGCCCGGATCCCGCCGCGCGGGCGCGGGCCCGCGGCTCAGCGCCACGGCGTGTCTCCGCGGAGGCGCTCGACCGTGGTCAGCGTCAGCACGACCACGGCGCCGAGGAAGCCGTTGTAGATCGACTGCGGCAGCACGATGTACAGCATCAAGTCGCCGAAGGCGCCGGGGAAATGGAAGACCTGCAGCAGCAGGTAGCGCGCGAGCCCCTCGGCGAGCGAGAGCAGCACGAGCCCGGGGATCTGCACGAGCGGCTCCCGCACCCAGAGGCGGCCGCCGAGCTGGCCGATGAAGAACCCGATGAGGGTCTTCGTCAGCGCCTGCGCCCCGATGAACCCGCCGGCGGCGGTGTCCTGCAGGAACCCGGTCGCGAAGCCGGACAGGCACCCCACCTCCGGGCCGCGGCGGAGCGCCAGCAGGACGACCAGGATCAGCGGGATGTCGGGGGTGACGTTACCGATCCGGAGCGCGGGCGCGAACGTCGTCTGGACCAGGCCGCCGCCGAAGATCACGAGCGCGAGCACCGAGCGCACGGGCCTTACCGGTCAGTCGAGAAGTGAGCGACGAGGTCCTGGGGCGTCTGCCCCGTCAGCAGCAGTACCTCTTCGATCCGCGCGACGTCGACGACGGGCGTCAGCGTCGCGTAGTGGAACAGCGCCGAGCCCCGGTCGAAGATCGACCGCACTCGGCCGATGGGGATCCCCTTCGGGAAGACGCCGCCTAACCCCGAGGTGACGATCAGGTCGCCGACCTGGATCGCCGCGCCGTCCCGGGCCATGTACTTGAAGCGCGTCGTCCCGCGGGGCTCTCCCTCCACGATCCCCGTCGTCCGGGTCCGCTCGACGGTCGCGCTCACGGTCGACGCGGGGTCGGTCAGGAGCTGGACGATCGAGGCCCCGGAGCGCACCTCCACGACGCGCCCGACCAGCCCCTCGGGGGCGATGGCGGGCGTCATCCGTAGCACGTTGTCGGCCCGGCCGCGGTTCACGACCAGCGACCGGGCCCACCCCCACTCCCGGCCGATGACCTCGCCCGCGATCGTCGCGAGCGGGAGGCGGTCGCGAAGGGCGAGGAGCCGGCGGAGCCGGCCGTTCTCGGCCTCGACGTCGCGCGCGCGGAGAGACTCGACCTGCCGCTCCTCGACCTCGGCGCGGAGTCGGTGGTTCTCGGCGCGGACATTCTTCCAGTCGAGGTAGGTCGCCCAGAGGCCGACGGCCGAGCGATTCACCTTGGTGAGGACGGTCTGCACCGGCGTCGTGACGAACCCGACGAGCTGCCCCGCCGTCGCACCCTCACCGCGCGTCTGCAGGGTGAGGAGGAGGAGGCACACCCCGAGTGCCGCAACGAGTAGACCGAACTGACGAATCCTCACCCACGACTCCGGGTGGCGGACCCCTACGCGGGAATCGCCACCTTCTTGAGAAGATCTAGCTCATCGAGAACCTTGCCCGTACCCAACGCCACGCACGACAGCGGGTCGTCTCCAGGAGTGATCGGCAGGTTCGTCTCCTGCCGGAGGAGGTGATCGAGCCCCTGCAGCAGGGCGCCCCCGCCGGTGATCACGATGCCCTTGTCCACGATGTCCGCCGCCAACTCGGGAGGCGTCCGCTCGAGACAGGTCCGGACCGTTTCGACGATGGTCATGACCGGCTCCCGGAGTGCTTCCCGTACCTCCTCGTTCGTGATCACGATCGTCTTGGGGATGCCGTCGATGAGGTCACGGCCCTTGACCTCCATGGTCTTGAGCTCTGTCCCCATCGGATACGCCGACCCGAGCTTGATCTTGATCTCCTCGGCCCGGCGCTCGCCGACCAACAGGTTGTAGTGCTTCTTGACGTACTGGATGATCGACTCGTCCATCTCGTCGCCCGCGATGCGGACCGACTTGCAGTAGACGATGCCCGAGAGCGAGATCACCGCCACCTCGGTCGTGCCGCCCCCGATGTCCACGATCATGTTGCCGCCGGGCTCCTGGATGGGCAGGCCCGCGCCGATCGCCGCCGCCATCGGCTCCTCGATCAGGTAGACCTCTCGCGCGCCCGCCTGCATCGCCGAGTCGCGCACCGCGCGCTTCTCGACCTGGGTGATGCCCGAGGGAACCCCGATCACGATCCGCGGACGCACGAGCGTCCGCCGCTTGTGCACCTTCGAGATGAAGTAGTGCAGCATCTTCTCGGTGACGTCGAAGTCGGCGATCACGCCGTCCTTCAGGGGGCGGATCGCGACGATGTTGCCGGGGGTGCGCCCGAGCATCGCCTTGGCGTCGTGGCCGACGGCGAGCACGGAGTTGTCGGCCTGGTGGATCGCCACGATCGAGGGCTCGTTGAGGACGATGCCTTCGCCCCGGACGTAGACGAGGGTGTTGGCGGTGCCCAGATCGATCGCCAGGTCGTTCGAGAACATCCCAGCCAGCATGTTGTACAGCATCACCGCTCCTGGGCGCCCTGGATGTGGTCCACCGGCATTTTAGTCTAGCAGGACCTGTGCCATCCAGAACAAACGTGCTTCAGGGTTGAGCGTTTTGTCGCCTCGGGGCTCGGCCCCGGCGGTTGCTTGCCGCGGCGCCACGCCCCGCGGAGCCCGAATGGGTAAGCCCCCCGCGATTTATGCGGCCTGGCCGCTCCCGGCCGGCGACGTCCGTCTCCTCACGGCTACCACGGTTTCGCGAAGCCGGGCAAGAGGATCCGCTCGCCGGCCTCCGGGCGGCCCCGCCGCCCTGACAACGGGCTGACGGCCATTGTCATCCAGGCAACAAGATTGACACCTCTGGCATCTGGCTGGCCCGGGCTCGGGGTCCGGGCGGGGTGGCCGAGCCCCTCGGATACGATGGACCCCAAAAAAGTGACTTGACTCCACCGCGGCGACATGTATACTCCGTAGCTGGTTCTAGGTTCAGACGGAGCTCCAGTAGCGAGACTGCTAGAGAACGACGCCGCGCGGACCCAAGTCCCGCGGCGTTTTTGTTTGCCCCCCAATTTCGGAGGGGCATCCCCGCCACGGAGGCGGGAGCACACAGGAGGAAACGGGAACATGGCTCAGGGTCAGGTGAAGTGGTTCAACGATGCGAAGGGGTATGGCTTTATCACCCAGGACGGCGGGGAGGACGTGTTCGTCCACTTCAGCGCCATCCAGGCAAACGGCTTCAAGAGCCTCGCCGAGGGTGACAAGGTCGAGTTCGAGGTCACCCGCGGACCGAAAGGTCTTCAGGCGGCAAACGTCAGGAAAACCCAGTAGGTTTCCCCCTGTTCGCTCTCGCCCGGGCCCGCCGGGGCCCGGGCAGTCCATATAACGACTCGCCGCTCGCACCTCACGCGACGAAAACGGAAGGGATCTTCATGTTCGACTCTCTCAACCTCTCCCCCGCGACGATCGAGGCGATCCGCCGCGCGGGCTACACCACCCCGACGCCGATCCAGCTCCGCGCCATCCCCCCGGGGCTGGCGGGCCGGGACCTGATCGGCTGCGCTCAGACGGGCACCGGCAAGACCGCGGCGTTCGTCATTCCCATGATCGAGCGGTTCGCCGGCCAGGGCACCGGCCTGCGCGGGCTCGTGCTCGCGCCGACGCGCGAGCTCGCGAGCCAGATTGCCGAGGCGCTCCGCGCCCTCGGCACCGGCCGCCTCCGCGTCGTTACGGTCGTCGGCGGGGAACCGATGGGCCCGCAGACCAGCGGGCTGCGGAGTCGCCCCGACGTCGTCGTGGCGACGCCGGGCCGGCTCATCGACCACCTCGAGCGGGGCTCGGTCTCGCTCGGCGGGATCCGGCTGCTCGTCCTCGACGAAGCCGACCGCATGCTCGACATGGGGTTCGCCCCGCAGGTAGAGGCGATCCTGGCCCGCGTGCCGATCGACCGCCAGACCCTCTGCTTCTCGGCGACGATGCCCGCCGCGGTCGAGCGGCTGGTCCGCCGGCACCTCAGCCGTCCGGAGCGGATCGAGGTCGGCGCCGTGGCCGCGCCGGTCGCGGGGGTGACCGAACGCCTGTACGCGGCTCGCGGCGAGGACAAGACGTCGCTCCTGCTGAGGCTGCTCGGCGCGGAGGGCGGCCCCACGCTGGTGTTCACCCGCACCAAGCGTCGGGCCGACCGGCTCGCGCGCGCGGTGAGCGCGGCCGGCCATCGCGTCACCCGGATCCACGCCGACCGCAGCATGGGGGAACGGCGCGAGGCGCTCGAGGGCTTCCGGAACGGACGCTATCGCGTGCTGGTGGCCACCGACCTCGCCGCGCGCGGCCTCGACGTGCCCGGCATCGCGCACGTGGTCAACTTCGACCTGCCGCACACCGCCGAGGACTACGTGCACCGCATCGGGCGGACGGCGCGGGCTGAGCGGACCGGCCTCGCGTCGAGCTTCGCCGCGCCCGAGGAGGCCGACCAGCTCCGGACCATCGAGCGGCATCTGGGACACCCGCTCCTGCGATCCTGACCGGCTTTGTCCGCGTGGTGTCGGGTGGGCGCGTCTCATGGGCGCGCGCTCGCGGCGCCGGTGATGCTCCGCAGGCGGCGGTCTGACGACGCCGTGGGGACTGACGTCCTCGCGGCGTTTTTTGTCGTGCTCGGTCGTACGCAGGACAAACTCGGCCATGGGGGCCGGGCGGCGCCGGGTCAACGCTCCCCGACAGAGGACGAACGTCGATGGCACAAGGAACCGTGAAGTGGCTCAACGATGCGAAGGGCTTCGGCTTCATCCAGGGGGAAGCGGGCGAGGACGTCTTCGTCCGTTCGAGCGCCATCCAGGCCAACGGCCTTAAGAGCCTCGCCGAGGGTGAGACGGACGAGTTCGAGGTGACCAAGGGCCCCAAGGGACTGCAGGCCGCCAACGTCCGGAAGGTCTGACCCGACCGGCGACCGCTTCACGGCCCGCTGGAGCCTCCGGCGGGCCGACCCCCCGGGTCCTGGAACACTCGCGCAAATAAAAAGCCCCGACGAAGTCTGCGGCGCACTACGAATTCCCGTCGCGCCGCCCCGCTGGTGAGATGCGGGATCGTCGGGGCCGGTGGGGCCTGGACTCCCAGGCTGTACCACCTCTCGCTAGCGTGGAACCTGCCTAGGAGGCAACCACCTCACAGATCACCGTCGGGGTACACATCGGCTGGATCACCTCCTATTCTCGGCAAGGCCACCACGCGGGCCCAGGTCCCACCTACCCGCAGCCGGATGCCGACTCCCGGCCCCGGGCTCGGCCACATCAGCCGCCGGCGGGATTACCGGCGGGGATGCCAAAGAGCGCTGTTACGCCCGGCCGATTTTCCCCCATCCTACACCCGGGCCCCGCGCGTGAAAAGGAAAAGTGCTCGCTCGGTCACGGGGGCGACGCCGCGATCCGGCCTCTGCGCGGGGCGCCCCCGTCAGCGCCGGATCCTCTCCGGATGGCCTCAGGCGTCGTGACCGGGCGAGGCCGCGCGGGACAGTCACGCGCGGCGCCGGCAGTGCGCCGGAGGCTTCACGCCCCTCCTCCCCGCGACCGAGCGTGTTCTCCAGCCCGCGCGGATCCTCGGTTCACCGGACGTCGACACGCGCTTCGAGATCCGGCGTCAATGCCGGCGGGTGCCGCCGGCCGGCCCCGGAGGCCGCCCCGCGGCGGCGAACACGAATCAGCCGGGCGGCGCCTGGCCCGGGGGAGGTTCGATCATCAGGACGTAGTACCGCTCGGGCGGGACCGGGCCCAAGGCGAACGGCAGCGGACCCAGCAGCTCCGAGTAGAACCCGGCGCCGATCCACGGCTGCACGGTCGTCAGCCCGCGCGACGATGGCAGCTCGATCACCCGGAGCACGGTCATCGGGATCCCCCGGAGCGGGTAGATGACGTTCGTGTTGTTCTCGGGGAGGATCATGAGGTCGCCGGGGTGCATCCCGAGCCGCACCCGGTCGAAGGGGCGGGCCCCGACGGCCTCCATGTAGTACTGAAATCCCCAGTGCCCCTGAAACCAGAGGGTACGCCCCAGGTGGCCGTAGTCGGCCTGGATGATCCCCGCCGCCGTCCGACCGCTCCCCGCCAGTTGGTAGTCCGCCGCGGCGAGGAGCAGGGTCAGGCCGGAGCCCGCCAGGAGCGGCGCCAGCGCCCACCCGGCCCTCGCCGGCGGGCGGCGCTGCTCGAGCCGCCGCGCGACCAGAATGCCGGTCGCGGGCGCGATCAGCAGGATCGACCGGGCGTTGATCGTCGAGTTGACGAAGCTCGCGAAGACGAACCCGCCCGTCACCCAGAGAAACAGCAGGAGCGAATCCGCGTCCCGCCGGTCCACGAGGTCGGCCCCGGCGAGCAGGAGCACGTGGAGACCGGCGACGGCGAGGAGATCGAGCTGCGCGATCACCCACGGGGTGGCGACGGCACCGATCGCCGGGTAGCCGCTCACCGCGCTGGCGGCAGGGATCAGGAGCGCGGTCGCCGACGCGAGCGCGGTCACGAGGGCGCGGCGCGACCAGAGGGCCGGCGCGTAGAAGGCGACGGTCGCGAGCGAGCCACCGGTGAAGGCGAGGCCGATGATCCCGCGCGCGGCGAGCGTGAGCCCGCTGCGAGCCCGGGTGCCGCTCGCCTGAAAGACCGCCTCGAACAGCAAACCCCGCCCGTAGAGCAGGACCGTGTACAGGTCGTACGCGCCCAGGAGAGCGATCGGCACCCCGAGCCAGACGAGCTCGGCCGTGAGCCGACGGCGTTTGGCGACCGCGTAGACCAGGAGCAGGGGCAGGAGCGCCACGCCGACGTACTTCGTCAGCGCGGCGGCGGCGATCAGCAGCGCCGCCGCGCACTGCATCGCGGGACGCCGCCGGGCGAGCCCCTCGGCCCACAGGACCGTCGCCCAGATCCAGAAGGTCAGCAGGAGCGTGTCGCACATCAGGTTGGTGCTGGACACGACGAACGCCGGAGTGAGGACGCCGACGAGGGCGGCCACGGCGGGTGCGGCGCAGAAGCGCCGCGCCAGCACCACGGTCCCGACCCCGGCGGCGACCGCGGCCACGAGGAACGCGAGATGGAGCGCGATCTCGCTCCAGCCGGCCACCGACGCGACCAGCGCCATATAGTACGGCGACAACGGCGGGTTGGTCACGATCCGGTAGATCGGGACCTCGTAGCCGTACCAGTTGGCAGCGAAGCCGAAGAAGTCGGCCGGATGCGATCGGATCTGACGCGCCACCCACAAGAACTGGGTGTCGTCGGCGTGGACGGCCTTGTCGACGAACGGCAGGAGCATGAGGGAGGTCGCGGCGGCGACGAGCGCGACCTGCCGGGGGAGCGTCATGCCTCCCCGGCGTCGTCGAGCGAGCGCAGGTACTCCTCCCACTCCACCGGGACCAGCGACTGCTTCCGGGTGTTACAGGTCTTGCAGGCCGCCACCACGTTCGCGCGCACGCTCCGCCCCCCCCGGCCCAGGGGCACGACATGGTCCATCGTCAGCGCCCGGGCGCCGACGCGGCGCCGGCAGTAGACGCAGACGCCGTCGGCGATCCGCCGCTTCCACCACTGGCTCGCGCGGAGGGCGCGCGCGCGCGCGCGCTCGCGCGTGAGCGCGCCGGGGTCGATCGGCTCGTAGTAGTCAGTCATGCTCGGCCACCTGCGCCGACAGCGCCTCCCACTCGCGCAGGAGCCACGCGACCTCCGCCTGCGCGTCGCGCTGGGCGGCGGTGACGGCGCGCGCGCGGCCGCCGTCGGCGTAGAGGGCCGGGTCGCTCAGCGCGGCGTTGAGCTCGGCGATCCGCCGCTCGAGCTCGGCGATCTGCTCCTCGACCCGGAGCAGGCGCTGGCGGAGCTCGAGGGGGCGCGCGGGGCCGCGCGCCTTTCGCGCGCGGGGCGCCGCGGCCGCGGGGGGTGGCGGTGCCGGCGCCGCGGCCGCCGCGCGGGCGAGGTAGTCGTCATAGGAGCCGGGGTAGGCGTGGAGTCGCCCGCCCGAGACCTCGACGACCTTCGTCGCGAGGCGGTTGATGAAGTACCGGTCGTGCGAGATGAAGACGATGGTCCCGGCGAACTCGACGAGGGCGTCCTCGAGGACACCGCGCGACGCCAGATCCAGGTGGTTGGTCGGCTCATCCAGGCAGAGCAGCGCCGCCGGGCGCACGAGCATCCTGGCCAGGGCCAGGCGCGCCTTCTCGCCCCCCGACAGGACCGCCACCCGCTTCTCGACGCTGTCGCCGGAAAAGAGGAAGGAGCCGAGGATCGTGCGCAGGCGGGTGCGCACCGCCTCGGGCGCCGCCGCCTCCAGCTCCTCCAGCACGGTGCGCGCGGGATCGAGGGCGTCGATCTGGTGCTGGGCGTAGTAGTGGACCGAGACCTGGGCGCCGAGGGTCCGCGCGCCGCCGTCGACGGGCAGGACTCCGGCGAGGATCTTCAGCAGCGTCGACTTGCCGGCGCCGTTGACGCCGACGAGCGCGATCCGCTCGCCACGCTCCACGGTCAGGGTGAGCCCCCGGTAGACGATGTTGTCGCCGTACGCCTTGTCGACGTCCGTCAGCGCGACCACCGTCCGGCCCGTCCGCGGCGGGGCCGGGAAGGCGAAGCGGACCCGACGGCCGGGGCCGTCGACGACCACGCGCTCGATCCGTCCCAGCATCTTGACCCGGCTCTGCACCTGCCGCGCCTTCGTGGCCTGGTACCGGAAGCGCTCGATGAACCGCTCGATCTCGGCGATGCGCTTGGCCTGGTTCCGGGCGCGCGCCGCGAGCAGCTCCTGCCGCGCCTCCCGCTGGATCAGGTACCCGTCGTAGGCGCCCGGGTAGAGGGCGAGCCCCGCGGGCGAGAGCTCCGCGATCGACGTCACCATCCGGTTCAGGAAGTACCGGTCGTGCGACACGACCACGACCGTCCCCTCGTAGCCAGACAGGAACTCCTCGAGCCACCCGAGCGACTCGAGATCCAGGTGATTGGTCGGCTCGTCCAGCAAGAGCAGGGAGGGGCGCAGCAGCAGCAGACGGGCGAGGGCGGCGCGCATCCGCCAGCCACCCGAGAACTCTCCGAGCGGGCGAGGGAACTCCTCCCGCTTGAAGCCGAGCCCGCCGAGGATGACCCCGGCCTCGGCTTCCAGCCGGTAGCCCCCGCGGGCCTCGAATCGGTGCTGGAGCTCGCCGTACCGCGCCGTGAGCGCCTCCGAAGGGTGGGTCGCCAGCGCGGCGCCGAGCTGCTCGAGTTCGCGCTCGATCGCCCACACGTCGTCGAACCCCCCGAGCGCCTCCGCGAGCACAGAGCCGGCGGCGGGGCCGCCGACTTCCTGCGGGAGGTAGCCGACCGTGACGCCGCGGTCGCGCCGCACGTCGCCGCTGTCCGGCTCCTCGAGACCGGCCAGGAGGCGGCAGAGCGTCGTCTTGCCGACGCCGTTCGGTCCGACCAGCCCGACTCGCTCCTGGGGGGCGAGACGCCAGGAGAGGTCCGCGAAGAGGCGCTGGCCGCCGTAGCTCTTCGAGACAGCCTCGAGTTGGATCACCGGGCTAGGCGCCCTGCCCGCGCTCGGGGCGGATCCTGTCGATCACGCGGGGCGCGTCCTGGCGGCGGTGGTGGGGCCTCGCCCTGACCGAGGGCGCTCGTGGCGCGCGAATGGACGCGCGCTTCGGCGCCGCGGCGGCGTGCCGCCGGACCCGACGGTCGCCCGGCGCCCGACCGGCTTCGCGTCGAGGAAACGCTCGCACCCGTCGGGACTCGTCGCCCGCGCGTCACCCTCGGCTCGGGCTCCCGCGGTCGGGCTCGCGGGTCAGCGTCTCGGCCCGGGCCTCGGCCATCCCGCGCAGGGCCAGGAGCGCGCGGACGATGCACTGCTGAACGAGGAGAGCGTCCTGGGTGAAGGGATCGGCGAGCCACTCGCGCGCCCACTCCCGTCCCTCGTCCGAGGCGAATCCAAGGGTCGGGGAGAGCGCCTGGAGCCTGAGGAGGAGGTCGTCCTGAGGCAGCCCCGCCGCGCGCAGCCTCGCGACGACCGCGGCGCGGACCGCCGCGTTCCAGATGCCGGTGAGGCCCTCGAGGAGCGCCGCGTAACAGGTCAGGTCCTGCCGGCCCTGGAACTGCTGGAGCACGGCGGGCAGCAGCGGGTTGACGGTGGCGTCACCCTCGTCGTCGGTCCCGAAGAGCGGCCCGACGACCGGATCCTGGCCGGGCGCCGCGAGCGCCTGGAGGAGCCCCAGCAGCTCGCTCACCGGCACCGCGGGCAGCTGCGCCAGCCGCTCGAGGAGCGGCACGTCCCCGGTCGTCACGTCACCGTCCCGCCTCGGGCGGCCCGGCGGCGAGGGCGTCGGGCCGCGCGAGCTCCCGCGCGCTGCCCGCGGGGACGAGGAACGCGCTGAGGAGGGCGCCGACGCAGACGACGAGCCCGATCACGAACACGCCGTGGAGGGCCCATTCGATGTCGCGGCCGAGCTGCAGGCGGTGGGTCATCACGGCGCCCATGACCGACACCCCGATCGTGCCCCCGATGGTCCGGAAGAACTGCGTCATCGAGGTGACGGCGCCGAGGTCGCGGCGCGCCACGGCGTTCTGCACCGCGATCAGCATCGGCACCATCGTCATGCCCATGCCGGTGCCGGCGATCAGGACCGCGCCCATGGCGCGCGGCAGGGTGAGGGTGGCGTCCCACTGGGCGAAGAGGAGGAAGCCGGCGGTGAGGCTCAGCATCCCGGCGATCACAACGCCGCGATATCCCACGCGGAGGACGAGCCGCGCGCTCACGATCGAGCAGCTCACCCAGCCCAGCACGAACGGCGTGAGCACGAAGCCGGCCTGGGTCGCCGTGGCGTTCGCCACCCGCTGCATGAACAACGGCACGAAGGAGATCGCGCCGAACATCGCCATGCCCGACAGGA
>Ga0066709_100000194_pt1 | contig 27359 bp, 24 predicted proteins | sample GraSoiAngelo_158_FD_79665 | JGI IMG/M metagenome (GOLD analysis project Ga0066709, IMG submission 79665) | Grasslands soil microbial communities from the Angelo Coastal Reserve, California, USA - 14_1009_16_30cm | ecosystem: Environmental > Terrestrial > Soil > Grasslands | place: USA...
AAGAGGCGCGGAAGGCGTACGAGAAAAACGCCATTCCGATCGGCACCCTCGCCGAGCGCGTCCGCCACGTGGTCCAATCGTCGTTCGACGGCCGGAGGATCTTGATCTTCTCGGGCGGAGCCAAGAAGGAGAATGACGAGGAGATCGTGAACGAGGCCCGCGCCATCCGAGACGGCGGCGGCTTCGGGTCGATCATCGGCCGGAACTCCTTCCAGAGGAGAAGGCCGGACGCGCTCAAGCTCCTTCGCCGCATCATGGCAGTCTACGCGGGAGAGACTCCCTAGGCCGTCGTAGCGCTTACCCGTCAGTGCCCCTCGGGCCTCGCCCCCGTCAGTGCCCCGCCGGCCTCGCGCGGAGCCACAAGGCGAACAGGAACCCCAGCGCCCCCAGCCCGACGCAAGCCACCAGGATCAATGTGAGTGCGATGCGGTTCTTGGTCCTCGTGGCGCGCGCGGCGCGAGCCTCGGGAGATTCCTCCGTCAATTGGCCGCCGCGGCCGGAACCGGCAGGCCCTTCTTGGGATCGCGGGGGAAGAGCGAGTAGTTGAGGATGATCTCGTCCACGTCCTGTGGGAAGCGGGGCGAGAGGGCGAAGTAGACGGGAAGGTCCCGCGTCTCCCGCGGGCCGAGCGACTGGTCGTCGAAGCAGAAGCACTGGATCAGCTGGAACTCCTTCGCGGCCTCGACCGGAACGATCGAGTGGACCGCGCGAAAGTAGACCGAGTCGTCGCTCATATTGGTGAAGCGGTAGCTCAAGCGCACCGGCTTCCCGGGATGAATCGAGAGCGCCGGGGTCGAGGGTCCGAACCGGACCGGGAGGCCCGAGCCCGCCACCCCCATGAACTTCACCCGGATCTCCCTGCCGAGGATATTCCCTGTCGTGCTCGACATCGGCGTGACGATCCCGCCTCGCGATCCCAGGCGGCCCGGCGTCGATGCCCCGCCCCGGAACGCCGCCTTCCCCGATCCGGAAAGGCCAAAGCGCTCGCAGAAAAGCTGGAAGAGCGGCACGTTGGCGTAGGCGAACGTGAACATGAGCAGGACGAACGCGCCGATCCCGATTCCCAGCACGGCGTTCGATGGGCGCATTAACTTCAACTTGTAACTCCTAGATATGAAGTGGGATACGCCAGATCGCGTCGGCAATGACTCCGAGGAAGAGCACGAAGAGGTAGACGATCGAGTAGGCGAAGACGTTCCATGCCGACGGCACGGTCGCCGCGCGGCGCGCGCGCACGGCCTTCCAGATAAAGACCCCGCCGCAGGCGGCCGCGACGGCCGCGAAGATCGCGCCCCCCGCGTGCATCAGTGGCATCGCGAGCGTGAGGACGACGAGCGCGATCGTGTAGAGCTCGATCTGGCGGTAGGTCTCGGCCTCCCCCTTCACGATCGGAAGCATGGGAATCCGGACCAGGCGGTAGTCCTCCTGCAAACAGAGGGCAAGCGCCCAGAAGTGGGGCGGGGTCCAGAGGAAGATGACGAGGAACAGAAGCACCGGCGCGAGGGCGATGCCGCCGCTCGCCGCGGCCCACGCGATGACCGGGCCCATGGCCCCAGCGGCTCCCCCGATCACGATGTTGTGCACGGTGCGGGGCTTGAGCCAGAGCGTGTAGAAGAATCCGTAGAAGACGATCGTCCCGAGAGCAAGCCACGCGCTCAGCGGATTCCCCACCCACCAGAGAAGGACCACCGACGCCGCCCCCACGCCAATCGCGAAGGTGAGCGCGCCGCGCTCGGAGACGCGATGGAGCGGGAGCGGGCGCCTCTTCCGCGTGCGGGCCATCGCGGCGTCCAGATCGCGCTCGAAGTACTGGTTGAACGCGTTCGCCGAGCCCGCCGTCAGCGTGATCGCGAAGAGCACGAGCGCGAATCGAGCCGGGTCGCGGAGGAGCGAGCCCTCGACGACGAGCCCCGCCACCGCGGTGATCATCACCAGGAGCACGATCCGGGGCTTCGTCAGCAGGATGTAGTCAAGCACGCTTGAGCTCATAGGCCGCCGTCAGGAGTGTGCCGAAGAGGGCGAGCGCCGTGCCTAAGTGCGCCGCACTGACCGGAAGAGGCACGCGGAGCACGACGTTTGCGATCCCCAGGAGGACCTGGACCGCAAGGAGTATACCCGAGAAGCGGAGCGGCCATCGGGCCCGCGGCGGGAGGTGAGCCGGGGCCGCGGCCACGAGGAGCCACAGGACGATCACGACGATCGTGTAGGCGCCCAGCCTATGGGCGTAGTGGATGCCGACCAGCCCGGTCATCGGAGGGAGCCACGAGCCCTGGCACGTGGGGAAATCGGGACAGGCGAGCGCCGCGCCGGAGGATGAGACCCAGGCGCCGAGCCCCGCCTGTAGGAAGACCGCCCCTGCCGCGAGATGCGCCAACCGGCCGAGGAATCTGGCTCGCGGATCCGGCGCAGGCGACGGCGCGGGCGCGGGCCGCCCAGGCCCCGCCGCCGGCGGCGCGGGCGACTCGGTGACGCGGAGGGCCATCACGAGCAGGATCGCGAAGAGCGTGAACGCGAGGAGGAGATGCGCAACCACGCGGTCGACCGGCAGCTCCTCCAGGACCACCCTCGCGCCCATGAACACCTGAAGCGCGAGCGTGATGAGCGCCGCCACCGTCAGGACGCCGAGACTCCGCCGGTACTCGCGCGACCGGAACACGACGATCGCGATCGCGAGCATCAAGAACGTGACCAGCATCGCGATCACGCGGTGGCCGAACTCGATCAGGACGTTGGGATGCGCGGGCGGGATCAGCTTCCCACCCGCGAGCGGCCAGTCGGGGATGGCGAGGCCCGAGCCGCTCAGCCGCACGACGCCGCCCCAGATCACGAGGACGAAGACCATCGCGAGCGTCGCGACAAGGAGGCTGGGCAGGCGGCCGGATCTATCTTCCATCGACAACCGAGGGCGCCGCGAGGAAGGCGGCGCGACGGCTCCTACCGGATGACCGGAATGCGGTGGAAGTTCTCCGCCGGGGGCGGCGACTCGATGGTCCACTCGAGGGTGCGGTTGACGTCGGCGTGCTCCCAGGGATCGGCGGGCGCGCGGCGGCCCTTCCAAAGGCTCAAGAGCATGTTGATCACGAAGATGAGCATGGCCACGCCCAGGATCGCCGCTCCCGCGCTCGCGATGTGGTTCAGCATCGCGTACTGGGGCTGGTATGTGTAGATGCGCCGCGGCATCCCCAGCATGCCCATGAGGTGCATCGGCATGAAGGTGACGTTCATGCCGATGAAGACCAGCCAGAAGTGGACCTTGCCCCAGAACTCGTTGTAGAGGCGGCCCGAGATCTTCGGGAACCAGTAGTAGAACCCGGCGAAGATCGCCATCAGCGATCCGCCGAAGAGAACGTAATGGAGATGGGCCACGACGAAGTACGTGTCATGCACCTGGACGTCGAACGGCACGAGCGCGAGCCAGATGCCGGTGATCCCGCCGATCGTGAAGAGGGCGATGAACCCGAGGCCGTAGAGCATCGGCGTGCGGAACCGGATCGAGCCGCCCCAGATCGTGGCGAGCCACGACCAGATCTTGATCCCGGTCGGCACCGCGATGACCATCGACGCGAAGCTGAAGAAGCGGCGCAGCCCCGGGTCCATTCCGGTCGCGAACATGTGGTGGCCCCACACCAAGAAACCGATCAGGCCGATTCCCAGCGTGGCGAACACCATGCCCTTGTATCCGAAGACGTGCTTGCCGGAGAACGCGGGCAGCACCTGGGAGATCATCCCCATCCCGGGCAGCACCATGATGTAGACGGCAGGGTGTGAGTAGAACCAGAAGAGGTGCTGCCAGAGCACCGGATCTCCTCCCGCCGCCGGGTGGAAGAACGCGGTGCCGAACAGGCGGTCGGTGAGGAGCATGGTCAGGGCGCCGGCCAGGACGGGCGTCGCGACGAGGATGATCGACTGCGTGATGAGGACCGTCCAGCAGAACAGAGGCATCTTGAACAGCGTCATGCCCGGGGCCCGGAGATTCAGGATCGTGACGACGAAGTTGATGCCGCCCAGGATCGACGACATTCCCGCGAGATGAAGCCCCAGGATCCAGAGATCGACGCCCGGGCCCGGCGAGTACTGCCGGTCGGTGAGCGGCGGGTAGCTGGTCCATCCGGCCGCCGCCGCGCCGCCCTGAAGCCAGATGCTCGCCAGCATGAGGCAGCCCGCGGGCACCAGGAGCCAGAAGCTGAACGCGTTGACGCGCGGGAAGGCCATGTCGCGCGCGCCGATCTGGAGCGGGACGACGTAGTTGCTGAGACCGGCCATGATGGGAATGGTCCAGAAGAAGACCATGAACGTGCCGTGGAGCGACATGATCTGGTTGTAGAGCTCGGGACGGAGCACGTGGAGCCCCGGCGACGAGAGCTGGGCGCGCATGGCCATGGCAAACGCCCCGGCGAGCACGAAGAAGAACGTGGAGAGCCACATGTACATCACGCCTATCAGCTTGTGGTCGGTCGTGAGGAGCCACTTGAGGATCCCGGTCCTCGGCTTGGGCTCCATCTTCGCGCCGGTCGGTACCGCGTGGGCGCCGACCATGGTTCCCGCTTCCATCGCCTAGGCTCCCTTCTTCTTCTGCTCGAGCCAGCGCGCGAACTCTTCCGGGCTCACCACGTTCACGGTGATGAACATCTCACCGTGAAGGACCCCGCAGAGCTCGGCGCACTGCCCTTTGTACGTTCCCGGCTTCTCGACCTGGAACCACGTGTGATTCACGCGGCCGGGATTGGCGTCCATCTTGACGCCGAACTCGGGCACGAACCAGCTGTGGATCACGTCGATGGACGTGACGTTCGCGGCCACGATCTTTCCGTACGGAACGACGAGAGGCTCGTTCGCGAAGGCCACTCCCTCGCCCGGATAGCGATATTCCCAGAACCACTGATGCCCCACGATCTCGATCGTGAGGTCGGACTTCGGCACCGTCTCGAGATACTTGAGCGTCGTGAAGCTGGGTCCGGAGAGGATGACCATGGCCAGCGCCGGGATGGCGGTCCAGACGATCTCCAGCTTGACGTTCTCGTGGAACTTGGCCGCTGGCACGCCCGGCCGGGCGCGGAATCGGATCACGGCAACCAGGAGGATGAGCTCGGCGAGCAGGAAGAAGAACATCGTCACGCCGAAGGCTTTCCAGAAGAGCTCGCGCGTCTCGTGCGCCACCGGCGTGACCGGGTTCACGAGCCACGCCCACGCCGTGCCCGCCGTGGCGAGCGCCGCCAGGACGCACGCGGCGGAGGTGAGGAGAATTCGATTCCGGCGGCTTCGAGTCATGTCAGCTCCCGCTTCGCGCAGCGAGCTCGAGGCGCGCGCGCAGCTTCTGGGTGTAGGCGTAGAGGTCGCGCACGTCATCGCGCGACAGATCGCCGTTCGCCGGCATGACGAAGCCGGGAATGCCCGATAGTGTAACCCTCTCGAACGCGGCGGAGTTGGTCGTCCAATCGCCGCGCGCGTCGCCGAGGCTCCGCGTGGCGACGTAGGCGTAAGGCGCCGATCCGAGCATCCGCACCCGGACGCCTCCCTGGCCGGCCGCTCCGTGGCAGGACGCGCAGCGCTGGGCGTAGAGATCCGCGCCGGGACCCGGCTCCGGCGTGACAGCGGCGCCGATCGGGGGCTCGGCCTCCGCGAGCGCGGCGATCGCCCTCTCGATCGGGATCGACGGGCCCGCCGGAGTCGTTCCGGCCGCCACTCCGGTCGAGGAAGCCTCCGCGCCGCCGCCTTTGGGCTGACCGGCCGGCATCAGCCAGGCGAGATCCTCGGGCTTGTCCTCCTCGGGCTTCGGGGAGAGCGATCGTTCGTGGTGCGCCACCGCGATGCGGTCCTCGAGCGGGAGCGTCGTGAACGAGGCCATCGCGGTACCCGGGGAGCCTTCGCTGATGGTGCGGACCACCCGGGCGAGCCCGCCGCCGAATTTCCAGTAGCCTTCCGTGAAGTTCCGCGGCTTCGGGTTGAGCGCCGCCGCCGCCGGGCCGTCGCCGTGACCGGTGTTCCCGTGGCAGGAGGCGCAATTGATCTGAAAGACTGTCTTCCCGCGGGCGAGGAGCTCGGGCGTCGGCTTGAGGAGGCTCGAGACGTCGACCTTCGCCGCCGGGGTCGCCATCCCTCCCTCTCCGGTACCGTGGCCCCCGCCCTTCGCCGACTGCATGCCGGCCATGTAGGCGAGGGTCGCCACGACGGCCAGGATGAGGCCGGTGACGAAGAACTGAGCCTTCGCCAGGGCTGAGGATACGGCGGCGTCGGCCGCTGGACCGGTGTCGGGCGAGCCGTGCGGGGTGGGCTCGTGGCTCATCCGTGGAACCTCACGCTCGATTCGAATTGGGGATCACCGGCGGCCGCGACCGGGTGGCGCGAGAAGAACCGGACCAGACACAATCCGAAGAGGCCGAGGAAGCCGAGCGTGATTCCGATCTCGGTCCATCCCAGAACGACCGCCTGGGGCGAGAACGCGGGCAGGATCAGCCAGTAGAGATCGACCCACTGGCCGATCAGGATGCACGCGGCGACCGTCAGCAGCACGATCTCGTTCTCCTTCATTCTCTGATGCAGGAGCGCGAAGAAGGGGATCACGAACTTGAGCGTCCCAAGCGCGATTCCAACCCCTCCCCACCCGGTGAACGTCCGGTGGATCATGTACTCGATCTCCTCCGGGAGGTTCGCGTACCAGATCAGCATGAACTGGGAGAAGGCGATGTACATCCAGAAAACCGAGAAGGCGAACATGTACTTGCCCAGATCCCAGTAATGGTACCGGTTGATCACCCCGTTCAGCGCGCCCTGGCGTCGCAGGAGCACGACGACGATCGTGATCGCCGCGAGCCCGCTCTGCCAGAGCCCGGCGAAGCAGTAGACGCCGAAGATCGTGCTGTACCAGGTCGGCTCGAGGGACATGAGCAGATCGAAGGCGGCGATCGTGACGGTCAGCGCGAACAGGAGGATGAACACCGCGGACACCTTAATGCTCGACCTCGTGAGGTTCGGATCGCCGGTCTGGTCCTGGCGGATCGAGTTTCGCACGAAATACCACGAGAAGAGGCACCAGAGCGCGAGGATGACGATGTTCCGTGCCGCGAAGAAGGGCGTCGAGAGATACCGCCCCTTCCAGGGATCGAGAGCATGCCCCCCCTCGGTCGCGAGCTGGGTCGACCACACGTAGAGGTGCGGAATGCCCAGGAAGAGCACCAGGAGGAGGAGGAAGGCCATCGGGAGGTACGAGGAGAATGCCTCTGCCACGCGCCGCACGACCACGCTCCACGTTGCCCCGACGAGGTAGTGGAGCGCCGTGAAGAAGGTACCGGCCAGCCCCAGCGCCATGAAATACCAATACCCGATCAGGAACGCGGCGTACGCGCGGGTCGGATCGGAGCGGATCTCGATCACGAACGTCCCGACCCCGAGCAGGAGGAGCAGGCCGAACATCGCGCGGACGCCGAGCGGCACCGCGATCGGCTTGACCCGATCCCGGAGCGTCTGGATGGTCACGGCTTGCGCCGCCGACTGGGCCGCGCTCATGGCTTCCCTCCGGTCGAGTCCGCGGCACCGGCGGTGCCGGCCAGATCCGACGGCAGGGGCCGGTGCGACCGCTCGAGCGCGCGCACGTAGTCGATCACCGCCCACCGATCCTCGGGCAGAATCTGAGACGCGTAGGAGGGCATGAGATTCTGGCCCACCGAAATGACGTGGAAGATCCGCCCGTCCGGCCATCCGCGGACCTTGTCCGAGTGGAGCGTCGGCGGCATCGGGAAGGGCGGAACGATGTAGCCGTGGCCATCCCCCTGCGGTCCGTGGCAGACGACGCACGTCGTCATGTAGACCCTCTGTCCGCGCTCGAGCGTCTCGGCGGTTCGCGGGAGGGGATTCTGAAGCTCCTGCTGGGCGATGAGGCTGTCGGCCGGCGTGTACCGGTACGGCGTGTAGCCTCTCGGCACGGTCCCCTCGACCGGGTTTCGCATGACGGACATCCCGGGGCGGAGCGGATCCTCGTGCTGCGCCCCGACCCGCGCCTGATAGGCCATGTCGGGCATGTACTCGATCGCGGTCTCCTGCTTCTGGTGGGAGCAGCCGGCCGCCGCCATCGCGATCAGCGCGATTCCCGCCGCGCCGGTCATCCTGCCGCCCCACGCCGCGCGCCTAGACACGGAGCACCCGAATGTCGACCGCGCCGGTCGGCTTCAGCACCATGAAGATCCTTCCCTCGTTCCAGTCGGGACCGACCTCGGGGATCCAGAGCCCGAAGCGGTCGTTCGTCAGATCGCGATCCAGGATCGGCTTGCCGTAATTCGGAAGACCGCAGGCCACGAAGAGCGCCGCGAGCGTCATCGTCCCGCCGAGAAGCACCCCGCACTCGAAGGTGATCGGGATGAAGGCCGGAAGGGAGATCATCGGCTTCCCGCCGACGTTGATCGGCCAGTCGTAGGCCGAGGTCCAGATCATGAACGTCAAGCCGAGAGCCGCCCCGCTCAGGCCCATGACAAGCGTCACCCACGGCACCCACGATTTCCGGATTCCGAGCGCTTCGCTAAGGCCGTGCACGGCATACGGCGTATACGCGTCCATCCCTTGAAATCCGTGCTCCCTCGCCCGCGTCGCGGCGTTCAGGAGCGAATCAGGGTCGGCATAGAGCGCGAGCACGCCGCGCGTGGCAGCCGGCTTCGCGAACGGGTTAAACATGGACCTTCTCCTCGGCGCGGGCCGGGGCCGGGGAGGCTGCCTTCTTCGCGTTCCAGAGCACGCCCTTCACCTCGGCGATCGAGATCGCCGGGAAGAAGCGGCAGAAGAGCAGGAACCACATGAAGAAGAACCCGAACGAGCCCACGATGACCGAGTAGTCGAAGATCGTCGGCTTGTAGTACGACCACGCCGTCGGGATGAAGTCGCGGTGGAGCGACGTCACGATGATCGTGAACCGCTCGAACCACATTCCGACATTCACGAGCAGCGAGACGACGAACATCATCGGGATGCTGCGGCGGAGTTTTCTCACCCAGAAGACCTGCGGCGCGAGCACGTTGCACGAGACCATGATCCAGTACGACCACGCGAACGGCCCGGTGGCGCGGTTCAGGAACGTGAACTTCTCGAACGGGTTCCCGCTGTAGAGCGCCACGAAGAACTCGGTCGCGTACGCGTAGCCGACCATCATTCCCGTGACCAGGATGATCTTGTTCATGTTCTCGAGGTGGTGGAGCGTGACGTACTCCTCCATGTGGAACACCTTCCGCATGATGACGAGGAGGGTGACCACCATCGCGAAGCCCGAGAAGATCGCCCCGGCGACGAAGTACGGCGGGAAGATCGTCGTGTGCCAGCCGGGAAGGATCGAGGTCGCGAAATCGAAGGAAACGATGCTGTGCACCGAGAGAACGAGCGGCGTGGAAAGGCCCGCCAGCATCATGTAGGCGCGCTCGTAGTGCTGCCAGTGCCGCTCCGAGCCCGTCCAGCCCAGCGACGCGATGCCGTAGATCGCGCGGCGCCACCCGGTCGAGCGGTCGCGCAGGGTCGCGAAGTCCGGAATCAGCCCCGTGTACCAGAAGCAGACCGAGATCGTGAGGTAGGTCGTGACCGCGAATACGTCCCAAACGAGCGGTGAGCGGAAGTTGACCCAGAGGTGGCGCCAGTTGGGGTACGGCACGAGCCAGTACGCGAACCAGGTCCGCCCCAGGTGAATGAGCGGGAACATGCCCGCCGTCATGACCGCGAAGATCGTCATCGCCTCGGCGGACCGGTTGATCGCGGTGCGCCACCTCTGGCGGAAGAGGTGGAGGATCGCCGAGATAAGCGTCCCAGCGTGCCCGATGCCGATCCAGAAGACGAAGCTGGTGATGTCGACGGCCCACCCGACGGGATGGTTCAACCCCCAGATCCCGATCCCCTTGTACATCTGGTAGCCGATCTCGGCGACCCACTGGAGCGTGAGAAGGAGGGCGATGCCAAAGAAGATCTTCCAGAGGGCCCCGGGCTTCCGCTCGAGCGGAGCCGCGACCTCGGCCGAAATGTCCGAGAACGACTTCTTGGGATTGATGAGCGGCGGCTCGCCCAGGATCGCCGTCGCGGCGTTGTCGCTCACGAGGACGTCTCCTCCCGGTTCCGAACCTTGGTCTGGTACGTGATCGAGGAACGCGTATTGAGCTCGGAGAGCACGTGGTATCCGCGGTCGCTCTTCGCCAGCTGGGCCGCGCGGCTCTTCGGATCGTTCAAGTCACCGAAGACGATCGCCTGCGTCGGGCAGGTCTGCATGCACGCGGTCTCGATGTCGCCGTCCTGGACCGGCACGCCGAGCGCCTTCGCGTGCTCCTTGCCGTCCCGGATGCGCTGCACGCAGAAGGTGCACTTCTCCATCACGCCCTTGCTCCGGACCGTCACGTCGGGATTCAGGACCAGCTGGAGCGATTTCTCTTTCGGGTGGCTGTAGTCGAACCAGTTGAACCGGCGCACCTTGTAGGGGCAGTTGTTGGAGCAGTACCGCGTGCCGACGCAGCGGTTGTAGATCTGGATGTTCAGCCCTTCGCTCGAGTGGACGGTCGCGAGGACGGGGCAGACTGTCTCGCAGGGAGCGTTCTCGCAGTGCTGACAGAGCATCGGCTGGTGGACGCTATCGGGATTCTCGGCGTCGCCCGAGTAGTAGCGGTCGATCCGGATCCAGTCCATCTCGCGGCCGCGGAGCACAATCTCCTTCCCGACCACCGGCACGTTGTTCTCCGAGCGGCACGCGACCATGCACGCGCTGCAGCCGATGCACGCGCTCAGATCGACCGCCATCCCCCACTTGTGCCCCTTGTATTCGTGGCGGGACCACATCGAGGGAAGATGCTCGGGCTCTTCGTTCCCGGAACGCGGGTCGCGAAGGAATTCCGTGAACGTCGTCTCGTAGATGATCGGCCGGTGCTCGGTGAACTGGTGCCCCTGCACACAGGCGAGCGGTGCGATGCGGCCCGTCTTCGCGATCCGGACCGGAATCCCGGTCAAGCCGATGCGGCCGCCCGTCGCGACCGCGAGGGCAAAGCCGTTCTGGCCGACCTGGTTCCCGACGCGGCCCGCCGCGGTGCGGCCGTACCCGATCGCGATCGCCACGACGTCGGGATGAAGCCCCGGCTGCACGTGGACGGGCAGATCGAACTTCGCATGGCCCGCGTCGATCGTGACGACGTCCGCCTTCATCTCGTAATCCGAGACACCGAGCGCCTTCGCGCGCGACGGCGAGATCGAGACATAGTTGTCCCAGGTGATCTTGGAAACCGGATCGGGCAGCTCTTGAAGCCAGGCGTTGTTCGCGTTCCGGCCGTCGTAGAGGGTTACCGGCGTGTAGAGCACAAGCTGGAGCGATCCGTCGCCCTCCGGCCGCTTCGCCGCTGAGAGCGCCTGGAGCGCATCGTTGCGGAACGGCCGCGCCGTCGCGGCGGCCCCCTTCGCCAGCACCAGCACACCCTCCCGAAGCACGCCCTCCCAGAAGAGCTCGAACGGCGCCGCCGCGTTCGCCTTCGGATAGACGTTGGCGCGCCAGCCGTCCTTTAAGTATTGGTGCCAGGTCCCCGACGTCGCCGCGAGCGACCCCTTCCCGAGCGCGCGGCCCCACGCCAGGAGCGTCTCCTGGAACGGGCGAAGATCGTAGAGGGGCGAGATCGTGGGCTGGGTCAGCGAGAGAATTCCGGGCCGCGGCTCGTGGTCGTTCCACGACTCGAGCGAGTGCGTGTCCGGCGCGATCACGTCGGCGCCGGCCGCCGTCTCGTCCACCCGATCCGCGAAGCTCGCGACGAACGGAACGCGCTTCAAGCCATCGGTGAAGCCGACCGCGGCCGGGAGCGTGTGCGCCGGGTTGACGCCGTGAATGAGGAGCGCGGCGACCTCGCCGGCCCGCATGCGCTCCACCAGGCGGAGCACCGCCTCCTCCGAGCCCGCGGCCTGCCGCGAAGGCTGGGAGCTGTCGACCGTGACGCCCTCGTCTCCGAGCGCGCTGTTCAGCAGATTCACCGCGACCTGGAGCGCCACCGCCTGCTCTGCGGGCGCGGCCTGGGGTCCGGCGAGCACGAGACTCCTCCCGCGGGCCCGAGCCAGCTCGTCCGCGACCTTGGCGAGCGTCCCTTCCTCGAGGCCCGCGCTCTTCTCCACCGACTCGGCCGCAAATGGGCTGACCGCGGCGACCATGGCCGCGTTCGAGGAGAGGGGCGAGCGGGGATTACGCACGAGCAGCTCGTGGGCCAGGGCCATCGCGACCGGATAGAGGTGATCCGGCCGAACGCGGAGGTGCGTGTCGGCATTGGTTCCGGTCAACGAGAGGATCGGCTCGATCGCGATGAAGCGCGACATCGTTCCCGCCTCTGGCTTCCGGCGGCCCGAGAAGTCGCGCGCGAACTCGACCGGAGAGAGGAACGTGCCGAGGGGATCCGCCCCGAAGGTGACCAGGACGTCGGCCTGGTCGAGCCGATACCGCGGGATGATCCGCCCGCCGTAGCAGAGCTCCTGCGCCTTGGCGAGCGCGTCGGAGGAGACGGCGTCATAGACCACGTGCTCCGCGCCCTGGAACGCTCCGAGGAACGATTGGATCAGCGCGAGCGTCGTCGGGCTCACGATGGTCCCGGTCAGGAAGACGAGCTTGCCGCCGCGGTCCCGCGCCTCGCCCAGGGCTTTCGCGGCGCGGCGGTCGATCTCGCTCCAACCGGCCGCCGATGTCGAGCCCTTCGCCCGGTCGACGAGCAGCGGACCGCGAAGGCGATCTGGATCGTAGAGGTTGAGGATCGATGACTGGCCGCGCGCGCAGAGGGCGCCGCGGCTCATCGGGTGCGACTTGTTCCCCTCGATCTTGATCGGCCTTCCCTCTCGGGTCTTGACGAGGGTGCCGCAGGCGGCGGGGCAGTCGCTGCATGTGGACGCGAAATAGATCGCGTTCCCCGGAGAAAGCTCTTCCGGCGCCTTGACGTACGGAAGAATTTTCTCGACCGGCTTGCGCGCGCATCCCGCCGCGGCGAAGGCGGCGCCGGCGCCGAGGAACTTCAGGAATTCCCGGCGGGACGGGAGCTCGCTCTCCTCTTCCTCGGACGGCGTGAAGAACTCGCGCTCGCGCAGCTCCGCGACCTCGGCCGAGCCGCGCAGCTCGGCGAGGGTCGACCAGTGCTTGGGCGGCGCGGAACCGGCCGGCTCAGGTATCTCGTTCGCCTTCACGTCCGGTCCCCCGTTCACATGTGACATGTATTGCACTCCGTGGACGCTTTGTTCAGCCGGTGGCAATCGATGCACCAACCCATCTTCAAGCTGGACACTTGGCGCACCACATCCATCGTCTCGATGGGGCCGTGGCAGGTTTGACACGCGATCCCTCTGGCAATGTGCCAGCGATGGCTGAAGTAGACGTAGTCGGGGAGCCGGTGGACCCGCACCCACGGCATCGGCCTATTCGACTGGTAGTAGCTCGTGACGAGCTGGATGGAAGGGCTGTCGGTGCGGACCACCAGGTGGCAGTTCATACACACGTTTCCCGCCGGGACGGTGGCGTGGCGGGATCGCTCCGCGTTGGAATGGCAGTAGAGGCAGGGGATTTTCCGCGTGCCGGCATGCAGCTTATGGCTGAACGGCACCGGCTGCTTCGGCGCGTACCCGACGTTGCTGAACGCGTCGAGGAACGCCCATCCGCCGAGGCCCAGGAGGACGACGATGAGGAGGGGAATGACTCCCTGTTTGATCTGGAGGGACACCGGTGCCGGCTACGCCTTCCCCATGTCCGAGATCGCTCCGCGAAATCGGTGGATGCGAAAAAACTTTGTGAATATTGTCACCAAGTCGCTCCGACGTCAAGCGGGATCCTGGTCCCCGGGAGTCGGCGGACGCCCGATCCCGACGCTGGCCGCGGCAGGATAGACGAGCCGGCCGCGATTCGCCATTTCTTTGCGCGAAGGCCGGTTGGGCGCTGCCGCCCCCGGTTGCCCGTGGACTCCCGAGTCTCTATACTCGCCGCGTGGCCTCGCCTCCCCACTCGATAACGATGAAGGACTCGCTCTCGGGGTCCGCCTCCGCGCCCGGCGCCGCGACCCAGGACGATTTTCGTCTCGACGCCGTGGACGAAAGCCTCCTGGCGCCGCCCTGCTTCTTCTGGGAATCCCCGGACGGGGAATGCATTTCCCTGATCGGGGCCTCGGCCCGGCGCGAGTTCTCGGGCCCGGACCCGTGGATGGAAGCCCGCCTCTGGCTCCGTGAAATCGCCGGATCGACGAAGCTCCCCGGCCAACCGACCGACACAACGCCGATCGCATTCGGCGGGTTCAGCTTCGACGGCGGTCCCGCGTCGGCGTGGGGACTCCCCGCCGGCGTGGTGATGATTCCGGCCCTTCAGTGGCACCGCGACACGGACGGACATGCTGCCCTCACCACCTGGGCCGATGTCCAACCGTGGCTCGGACTCGGGCGCGGTCTCGGTCTCGGACGCAGCGTCGGGCTCGGCCCCAGGCCGGCGGAGCTGGGCACCCGGATGGAAGACGAGGACCTCGCCGGGGAGTGGTCGCGCGGAGATTGGTCGCGGGCGGTCGGGTGGGCGCTCGATCGCATTCAAGCCGGCGGCGTCGAGAAGGTAGTCCTGGCCAGAAGCCGCGAGGCGCGCACCCCTGTCGGCTGGGATGCCGTCCGGGCCTTCACGGCGCTTCGCGAGACGTATCCCTCGTGCTTCCGCTTCCTCTACTGGAACGACTCGGGTTCCGTCTTTCTTGGTGCGAGCCCGGAGCGGCTGGTGTCGCTGCGCGAGGGGCGCGTCCGCGCGGACGCGGTGGCGGGCACCGCGCGATTGGGAAGCGCCGACGGGAGTGACGCCGCTCGCGCCCTCCTGGACGATCCCAAGGAACGCCGCGAGCACGAGGTGGTCGCGAGAGAAATCTTGGCCGCGCTCCGAGGCGTTTGCCCGGACGCCGCGGCGCCGCCCGAGCCGGCCCTGCTTCGCCTTCATGGTCTCGCGCACCTGCGCACGCCGATCACGGCGACCGCAGCTCCCGGGACCCACGTGCTGGATCTCGTCTCCCGGCTCCACCCGACCCCCGCCGTCGCGGGAACGCCGCGCGAGGAGGCCCTCAAGCTCATCCGCGTGATCGAGCCGCGAGGACGCGGCTGGTACGCCGGCCCCATCGGCTGGATGAAGCCCGGGGGCGAGGGCGATTTCGCGGTGGGGATCCGGTCGGCATTCGTACGCGGCGACCGCGCGCTCCTCTACGCGGGCGCCGGGATCGTCGCCGGATCGCGGGCCGAGCGCGAATGGGACGAGTGCGAAGCGAAGCTCGGCTCGATCGAGGACGTGCTGTTTCGTGGCTGACCTCTCCTCCAAAGTCGACGGACCCGCGCGCGCGGTGGAGGACGCGGCCGGCTCCGCGACCGCGGCGACGAACCTCGCCTGGGCCGAGGCGTTCGTCTTCGCCCTCGAGGAGCGGGGCGTCCGCGACGCGTGCGTCTGCTCCGGCTCCCGGTCCGCTCCGCTCGTGCTGGCGCTCCACCGTTCCTCGATCCGGACCCACGTCGCGCTCGATGAGCGGGCGGGCGCCTTCTTCGCGCTCGGCCTGGCGAAGGCTTCGCGCCGGCCGGTGGCCATCCTGACGACTTCCGGAACCGCCGCCGCGAACCTCCATCCGGCCGCCGTCGAGGCGCACCACGCGCGCGTTCCGTTGATTCTTCTCACCGCCGACCGTCCCCCCGAGCTGCGAGACGCGGGCGCGTCGCAGACGATCGATCAGATCCGGATGTTCGGAGCCGCCGCGCGCTGGTTCCACGAGGTCGGCGCGCCCGTGGCCGAGCCGGACCTGATCCAGTACGCGGCCGCGCTCGGAGCCCGCGCGGTGGCGGAGGCGTGGGGTCCGCCCGCGGGCCCGGTTCATCTCAACTTCGCGTTTCGCGAGCCGCTCGTTCCAGACCCCGAGTTGCTGGAGGCGCGTCCCGCGCGTGGGGGCGATGCCGCGCGTCGGGGCGATGCCGCGCGTCGGGGCGATGCCGCGATGGCGGGTGGGGCCGCCGAGTCGCCGGGCGCGGCCGGAGCGCCCGAATCTCCATCGCCATCGGCGCGGGATCTCGCGCGCGCGGCCGGCCTCCTGCGTCAGAGACGTCGCGGGCTGATCATTTGCGGCCCCGAGGACGCGTCGCCGGAGCTGCCGGCGGCGGTCGCGCGCCTCGCCGCCGTGACCGGGTATCCGATCCTCGCCGATCCGGCGTCGCAGGTTCGCTATGGCCCGCACGACCGATCGCGCGTGCTCGGCGCCTATGACGCGTTTCTCCGCGCGCCGGGATTCGCCGCGCGCGAGGCGCCGGAGGTCGTGATCCAATTCGGGCCGGCGCTCACCTCGAAGTCCTATCACCTGTACGCGGCGCGGCACCCGGGGGCGGTGCATCTCCTCGTCGATCCGGCCCGCGGCTGGCGCAGCCCCTCGCGCCGCGCGCGCGAGGTCTTCGCGGCCGATCCGACCGCGTTCGCGTCCGCCCTCGCGGACTCGCTGGCCAAGGGATCGGACCCGCTCCCGCGCTGGGGCGAGACGTTCGACCTCGCCGAACGAGCCGCGCGCGACGCGATCGACCGCCGACGCGCGTCCGTCTCCGACCTCTCCGAGGGGTATCTCTTCCCCGCGCTCCTCGACTCGGCCCCCGAAGGAACGCTCGTCTACGTCGGGAACAGCCTCGCGATCCGAAATCTGGACTTGTTCGCGCCCGCTTCTGCCAAGCGGCTCCGGATCCTCGCCAACCGGGGCGCGAGCGGGATCGACGGCGTGATCTCGAGCGGGCTCGGCGCGGGCGCGGCGGGCGATTTCCCCGTCCTCATCGTGACTGGCGACCTCTCCTTCCACCACGACCTGAACGGGCTCGCGGCCGCGCGCGAGGGAAACGCCCGGGCCACGATCGTGATCGTGAACAACGACGGCGGAGGCGTCTTCTCGCTCCTCCCGATCGCGCGGCACGGCGAGGTCTTCGAGCGCTACTTCGGCACGCCGCACGGGCTCGACTTCGCCCCCGCGGCGGCGATGTACGGGATTCCGTTCGCGCGCCCGGATTCTCTCGCCGCGCTCGGCGCCAGGGCCGCGTCCTCGCTCGCGAGGCGCGCCACCGAGATCCTCGAGGTCCGGACCGACCGCGACGAAACGCGGGCGCTCCATCAGGCGTTGCGCGCGGACGTGATCCGCGCGGTCGAGGAGACGCTGTGACCGGCTGGGAGGAAGCCAGGGCCATCGACGTCGCCGGCCTGAGCTACGGCGTGAGGATTGCGGGCGGGGTCGATACGGCACGCGCCGCGGTCGTCATGTTGCACGGGTTCAGCGGATCGTCCGAGGATTGGATCGGGACGGCGGCAGCGCTGACTGAGGCCGGCTTCGCCGGCGTCGGAATCGACCTCCCGGGCCACGGCCGGACCGGCATCCCCGCGGAGCCACATCGCTTCACCATGGCCGAGACGGCGCGTGATCTTGCGACACTGATCACGACGCTCGGAATCGCGCACGCCCATTGGATGGGGTACTCGATGGGCGGCCGCGTGGCTCTCTATCTGGGCGTCACAGAGCCCGCGCGCGTCGCCTCCCTGATTCTCGAATCGACCTCCGCGGGAATCGCAGAGGAATCCGCGCGAACCGAGCGACGGATCCGCGACGAAGCCTTCGCCGCGGAGATCGCGGCGCGCGGCGTCCCCTGGTTCGTGGACACGTGGGAGGCGCTCCCGATCTTCGGGTCGCAGCGTGGCTTGTCCAAGGAGGCACACAGCGAGCAGCGCGCCCGGCGGCTCCGCAACAACGCCGCGGGTCTGGCGGGGTCCCTCCGCGGCCTGGGACAGGGCGCGCAGGAATTCCTCGGCCCGCGCCTCGGGTCGGTCCACTGCCCGACCCTCCTTCTGGCCGGCGCTCTCGATCCGAAGTACGCGGCACTCGTGCAACGGATGGCCGCCGCGATTCCCGACGCGGAGGCCATGATCGTGCCGGGCGCCGGACACAACATTCACCTAGAACAGCCCGAGGCTTTTCGCCGGGCGGTCCTCGACCGGCTCGACCGGCTCGTGGCCGCGCCCGATCGCAAGGCCTCCCTGCCCGCGTAAAGGAGCCACGATGCCCGTCGCCACGACCGTCGCATGGAAGAACGCCAAAACCTACCAAGACATCCTGTACGAGAAGGCCGACGGCATCGCGAAGGTGACGATCAACCGGCCGGACGTGCGGAACGCCTTCCGGCCCCAGACCGTCCGCGAGATGATCGAGGCATTCGACGACGCGCGTGAGGATCCGGAGATCGGCGTCGTCATCCTGACCGGAGCCGGCGAGGAAGCGTTCTGCTCGGGCGGCGATCAGCGCGTCCGCGGGGCGGCCGGCTACGTCGGCGACGATCAGGTTCCACGACTCAACGTCCTCGATCTTCAGAAGCGGATCCGCGCGCTCCCCAAGCCGGTGATCGCCATGGTGGCCGGTTTCGCGATCGGCGGCGGCCACGTGCTCCACGTAGTCTGCGACCTGACCGTCGCGGCGGAAAACGCCCGATTCGGCCAGACCGGGCCCAAGGTCGGCTCGTTCGACGGCGGGTTTGGCGCGGCGTACCTCGCGCGGATCGTGGGCCAGAAGAAGGCCCGTGAGATCTGGTATCTCTGCCGGCAATACGACGCGAAGGAAGCTCTCGCGATGGGCCTCGTGAACGCGGTCGTCCCGCTCGAGCGGCTCGAGGAGGAGACGGTCTCGTGGTGCCGGGAGATCCTCGCCATGAGCCCGATGGCGCTCCGGTGCCTCAAGGCGGCGTTGAACGCCGATTGCGACGGGCAGGCGGGGCTCCAGGAATTCGCGGGGAACGCCACCCTTCTTTACTACATGTCCGAAGAGGCGCAGGAGGGGCGAAACGCGTACCTCGAACGGCGAAAGCCCGACTTCACCAAGTTCCCCCGCCTCCCTTGACCCGGTGATCGGCGTCCAAGCGGGCGAAGGGAGCGGACTCCGCGAGGTCGTCATCCCGCGCCCGAGCAGGGTCGGGGCGTGGCTTCACGCCTTCCGTATTCCCACCCTCGCCGCGTCGGTCGTTCCCGTCCTCGTTGGAACCGCCGTGGCGTGGCGCCACGGGGCCTCGCGCCCGCTGGCCGCGCTTGCCGCCCTGGTCGGCTCGGTCGCGATCCAGATCGGCACCAACCTCGCGAACGATATCTACGACTTTCGGAAGGGCGCCGATGCGCCGGGCCGGATCGGCCCGCCCCGGGTCCTGCCGCAAGGCTGGCTGAGCGGGAGCGAGGTGCGGACCGGGATGATCGTCTCCTTCGCGATCGCCACCCTCGCGGGCGTCTATCTCTGGAGGGTCGCCGGCTGGCCCGTGGTCGCGATCGGCACGGCCTCGATCGCGGCCGGCATCGGGTACACCGCCGGACCGTTCGCCCTCGCGTACGTCGGCCTCGGAGATCTCGCGGTGCTTCTCTTCTTCGGTTTTGTCGCCGTCCTCGGGACCTACTATGTCCAAGCGGGGACCGTCCACCCCGAGGCGGTCCTGGCGGCGATTCCCGTGGGAGCGCTCGCGACCGCGATCCTGATCGTGAACAACGTGCGGGACCTCGATCGTGACCGCGCCGCCGGGAAGCGAACGCTGGCCGTCATCCTCGGCCGCCGGGGCGCGCGGGCTGAGTTTCTGGCGTTCCTGATCGCGGCCTACGCGGTCCCGCTCGGCCTCTGGGCGCAGGGATTCCGGTCGGCGTGGGTCCTCCTTCCCTTCGCGACGGGGCCTCTGGCGATGCGCGCGCTCCACGCGGTGCGGGAGCGGGAGGATGGTCCCGCGCTGAACCGGGCCCTCCTCGACACCGCGCGGCTTCACGCCCTCTTCGGCGTTCTCTTCGCGGCGGGGATCGTCCTCGGATGACCATTCGAAAGGTCTGGATTCGGTCCTATCGCACCCCGCTGCCCGATGCATGGCCGAGCGCGGAAGGGCCCACGACCGAGCGCGTCGGCTCGATCCTGCTCCTCGAGGAGGAAGGGGGCTGGGTCGGTCTCGGCGAGACCGCGCCCTGGCCCGGGTTCGGACTCGAGACGCACGCGTCCAGCGTGGCGGCGCTGCGAGGCGCGGCGGAACGGTTGGTCGGGCTTCCGCGGGAGGCGTATCTCGAGGCGGCCGCCGACCTCCCCCGGTTGGCCCCGGTCGCGGCGTCTCCGTGCGCGCGACACGCGATCGATCTCGCGCTTCACGACCTCGCGGCGCAGCATGCAAACATGTCCGTGGCCCGGTTCCTGAGCGGGTCCGGTGCGCTCACCGAAGTCCCGGTCAACGCCGCGATCCCCCGTCTGTCCCCGGACCGGACGGCGCGGGGGGCGATGGCCGCGGTCGCATCGGGTGTCGGCACGATCAAGGTCAAGGTCGGTGGCGGGTCGCTCGGTGAGGACGTCGCCCGCGTCCGCGCGGTGCGTGAGGTCGCGGGACCGGCGGTTCGGATTCGAGTGGACGCGAACCAGGCGTGGTCGGAGATCGAGGCGATCCAGACTCTGGCCGAGCTCCGTCGCTACGACATCGAATTCTGCGAGCAGCCCGTCCCGGCGGACGCGATCGACGCGCTCGCGCGCGTCCGCGCGGCCGCGGGCGTGCCGATCGCCGCCGACGAGGCGGTGCGTGACCTGGCGACTGCGCGCCGGATTCTGGCGGCGGGCGCGGCCGATATCCTCATCGTGAAGCCGATGGCGCTCGGCGGTCTCCAGGCCGCAGGAGCGGTGGCGGCCCTCGCCGGGGAATTCGGCGCGGCGGTGGTCGTGACGTCGCTGCTGGAGAGCGACATCGGCCGGACCGGCGCGCTCCACCTCGCCGCTTCGCTCGGCCCGAGCCGCTTCGCCCACGGCGTCGCCTCCGCGGAGCGGGCGTTCGACGGGTCGCGCCGCGTGACGTCCTACCCTGGCGGCAAGGCCCGCGTCCCCACGGAGCCCGGCCTCGGCGCAACCCTCCCTGCCGCGTTCTGGAGCGCGGCGGAGCTGGTGGGGTCGTTCGCGGAGGAGGGCGCGTGACCCAAACTTCGACCCCCGACCCCGTCCGGTTCTGGGCGCGCATCGCTCCCGGCCGCCTGGCACTCCGCCACGGCGGACGCGCCTTCACCTACGGCCAGCTCGACGCCGCGGTGCAAGAGTCGACCGACGCGTTCCTCGTGCAGGGCTTGGGCGCGGGCGAGCATCTCTCCCTCGAGTTCGAGCCGCAGCATCCCCTTCCCTTCGCGATCGCGTTTCATGCGTGCCATCGTGCCGACGTCCTCCCGGCGCCGATCGGCACGTCGCTGACGCCCCTGGAGCGGCAGGCGCTCCGGGAGCGGGCCATGGTCGAGCTCGTCATCACGAGCGAGGCCATCGGGGCGACCCGGGGGAAGGCGCCGGCCGTGGCCCGGGAGAAGACCTCGGCCGCGGCCCTGGAGAGCGCCGCGCCGACCGTCCAGGTCCGCGATCGCCGGCTCGACGCGCCTGCCGCGCTCTGCTTCACGTCCGGGACGGGCGGCGAGCCGCGGGCGTGCATCCTGACCCACGGGAATTTCTTCTGGAGCGCGCTCCAGTCCGCGCGGAATCTGGGCGTGCGCCCGAACGACCTCTGGCTCAGCTGCCTCCCGCTCCACCACGTCGGCGGGCTCTCCATCCTGACGCGGAGCGCGTACTACGGAACCGGCGTGCTGCTCCACGATCGCTTCGACGCCGACGCGGTAAACAAGGCGATCGACGCGGAAGGGGTCACGCTCCTCTCCCTCGTGCCGCCGATGCTCGAGCGGCTCCTCGAAGGACGGCGCGGCCGGATCTTCCCCACCTCCCTCCGCGCCGCGCTCATCGGCGGCGGTCCGATCCCGGCGGCTCTGCTGGAGCAGGCGGCCGACCTCCGTCTCCATGCCCTCCCCACCTATGGACTCACCGAAGCGGCTTCCCAAGTCACGACGCTCTCGCTTCGCGAATGGCCGGCCGGTCTCGAGTCGGCGGGACGCCCCCTGATGTTCACTCAGGTGGAGATCCGCGACTCGGACGGACAGGCCGCGGGAAAGGGCGTGGAGGGGGAAATCGTGGTTCGCGGACCGACCGTCATGGCCGCCTACCTCGAGGACGAGCAATCGAACGCGTCGGCCTGGGCCGGCCGCTGGCTCAAGACGGGCGACGTCGGAGCGTGGGATGCCGCCGGGAGACTCTTGGTGAAGGATCGGCGCATCGACCGGATCGTCGTCGGAGGCGAGAATGTCTCGCCCGAGGAGGTCGAGCGCGTGCTTCGGGAGCACCCGGCGGTGGCGGACGCGTGCGTGGTCGGCATCCCCGCGGGCTCCTGGGGAAACGAGGTCGCGGCGGCGATCCAGGTGCGGGGCGACGAGGTGGTCACGATCGAGGAGCTTCGCCGCCACGCTGAGCCCACGCTCGCCTCATTCAAGCTGCCGCGCCGGCTCATGGTGCTGCGGGAGCTGCCCCGGAGCCCCTCGGGAAAGCTACTTCGGCGGGTGGTGCGCGACCGCTTCCGGAACCAGGTGCCCGAGAAAGAACTCACGTAGGGCGGCCGGGATCGGGATCGGCTTCATCGCCGCCCGCTCGACGAAGGCGTGGACCGTGGTCACCTCGTCCCGCAGATCTTCCTTGAGACCCGTGACGCGATAGCGAAGCTCGATCGAGGCTCGTCCCACGCGGCTCACGTCGATCGTGACGACGACGCGCTCGCCATGGCGGATCGGAGCCCGATAGTCGGCCTCCGCGTGCACGATCGGCACGAGGTAGTCATCGCCGGCGAAGTAATGCGCGGGATCGACTCCCGAGGTCGCGACGAACTCCTCATACGCTTGGTGGCAATAGTCGAAGATCCGGCCGAAGAAGAGGACCCCGCCGGCGTCGACATCCTGGAAGCGCACGGGGAGCGTCGTCCGAAAGCTCACGTCGAGGCATCTCCTGGGACCGTCATCATTGCGGTACCCCCACCTCGCCCACGTAGACATGCGCGACGCCGCCTGTGAGCGCGTGCGACTCCACGCGGCGGAACGCGCCGGTCGCGCGCATCAGCGAGGCGAAACGCTCTCCCGCGGGAAAGCGCGACGAGGTGCGATCGAGATACTCGTAGGCTGAGCGCTCGCCGCTGACCCACCCGCCGATCGTCGGGAGGATCCGCCGGGAATAGAAGCGGTAGAGGGGCGCGAACAGGGCGCTCCCCGGCTGGCCGAATTCCAGCACCACGACGCGCCCTCCGGGCCGGACCACTCTGGCCAGCCCGACAATCCCCCGCGCGGGGTCTTCGACGTTCCGGATGCCGAAGGCGATCGACGCGATGTCGAACGAGGCATCCCGGTACGGGAGCGAGAGCACGTCCGCCGGCTCGTAGCGGACGGAGAGCCCAGCTCGCCTCGACTTCTCCGACGCGATCGCGAGCATCTCCTCGCAGAAATCGGTGCCGACCACTTCGCCCTCGGGTCCGACGGCGCGTCGAAACGCGAGCGCCAGATCCCCCGTCCCGGTCGCGCAATCGAGGACCCGGTCGCCGGCCTTGGCGCCGCTCCAGCGAACCGCCGCGACGCGCCAGCCGTGGTGCATGCCCCATGAGAGAATCTGGTTCGCGCGATCGTAGGAGCCCGCGATCGACGCGAACATGCGCTTCACGCTCGGCGCGGGCAGCGCGGGTGGCGCGGGCGGCGCGGGCGGAGTCATCGTCGGATTTGTCGTCACCCGGCGAGCATAGCACCTCGCCGTTCGTTTGACCGCCCTCTGGGAGCGCGGTAGACTCGCCGGATGCTCGTGATATCCATGAAGCCAGGCTCCACCCCGGCGTCCGAAGATCGGCCCCGCCGGCACTCCGTCCCTGTCACCATCGGCTCGGTGACGGTCGGAGGCGGCCCCCCCGTCGCCGTCCAGTCGATGACCAACACGGACACCGCCGATGCCAAAGCGACCGCCGACCAGACCGCGGCGCTCGCCGAGGCGGGATCCGAGCTCGTCCGCGTCACCGTCAACACGCCGGAGGCGGCCAAGGCGGTGCCCGAGATCGTGCGGCGCGTGCGCGATCAAGGCGTCACGGCGCCCATCATCGGGGACTTCCACTTCAGCGGCCACCTCCTGCTCACGGAGTATCCCGAGTGCGCGCGCGCCCTCGACAAGTACCGGATCAATCCCGGAAACGTCGGAGCCGGGAAGAAGCACGACGATCACTTCCGACGGATCATCGAGGTCGCCGCGGCGAACGGGAAGCCGGTGAGGATCGGCGTCAACTGGGGCTCGCTCGATCGCGAGCTCCTCACCGCGCTGATGGATGAGAACGCGCGTCGGGCCCAGCCGAGGGACGATCGCGACGTCACGCTCGAGGCGATGTTCCAGAGCGCCGTCCGATCGGCGGCGCTCGCCGAGGAATTCGGCCAGCCGCATGGCGCGATCGTCCTATCCGCCAAGGTCTCCGGGGTCCGCGACCTGATCGCGATCTACCGGCGGCTCGCTGCGGAAACCGATTTCCCGCTCCATCTCGGGCTCACCGAAGCCGGCATGGGGACGAAGGGGATCGTCGCCTCGACCGCCGGCCTCTCCACGCTCCTGCTCGATGGGATCGGCGATACGATCCGCGTGAGCCTGACTCCCCAGCCCGGCGGCGACCGCCGCGAGGAGGTCTGGGTCTGCCAGCAAATCCTCCAATCCCTCGAGATCCGCCACTTTCAGCCCCAGGTCACTTCCTGCCCCGGGTGCGGCCGGACCACGAGCAGCTTCTTCCAGGAGCTTGCCGAACGGGTGAACGCTCGGCTTCGGGAACGGATGCCGGAGTGGCGGGCCCGCTACGCGGGCGTGGAGGAGCTCCGCGTCGCGGTGATGGGCTGCGTGGTGAACGGCCCGGGGGAATCAAGACACGCGGACATCGGCATTTCGTTGCCCGGCACGGCGGAGGACCCGAAGGCGCCGGTCTACGTCGACGGATCCCTCCGGACGACGCTTCAGGGCCCGCGAATCGCGGAGGATTTTCTCGCTCTGGTCGAGGAGTACGTCGCGGGTCGCTACGGCAGATCGCGCCCCGCCGAAATCGTCAAAGCCGGCCCCGCCGGGAAGTCCCGCTAGCAGCCTTCCGAGCCCGCGCGCTCGCCCACTCCTCCTGCTTTGCCTCGCCCGCCAGGCGGGGCGACTTGTCGAACCGCCCCCAAACGGGAGCCACCGACGGCACCATCCTCCCGCCCTTCATCCGGCTCACGTATCCGTGGTAACGGTGCAGGAACCACCAGACCGCTCCGATCTCGACGTAGACGATCGAGAGAAGGGCGAGGTGGATGCGAGCGAGCACCGTGATGGTCAGCGAAAACGCGAGACAGAGAACGGCTTCGATGATGGCGGTCTTCTGGAACGCACCCCAGTGGGGCGCGTGATCCCCGTGCTCGACGCGCAGCGCCAGGCTGCGGATGATGAGCAGCGAGATGAGCGCGGCCGTCGCGATCAGGAGCTCGAGGCCGGCGCGTGGGGCGGGATGGAACATGAAGTCGGCAGGCTGCGGACCGAGGTGAAAGAAGAGCGCGAATCCGCCGAACGCCAGGATCGAGGCCGAGAGCTGAAAGACCGTTCGGTACGCGCGAGTGCCGTACACGATTCCCGAGAGCGCGGTCGAGAATCCGATCACGAGCATCAAGAGTCCTGGCGGGAGCAGGAACATGCCGGCGAGATAGAACGCGGGCCCGACCGAGTAGACAACCATCGTGCTGTTCTCCGCGGGCACGACAAGCGGCCAGATGAGACAGACCGATGCGCTCGCCGCGAAGATCGAAGCGATGAGCCAGACCGGGCCGTCTTCTCGCAGCTGATGTCCGGCCCAGGCCGCCGTAAGAAGCGCCATGACCGCGAGGCCGACTCGAAATATGACGATCTGAAAATAGCGCCGAGCCGACTTAGGCATCCCACCTCCGACGGACGTTCTTGTCCGTTGCTATTCATCGGCATTCGACGGGCACGACTTTAGGATGTAAGTTAATATATTTTAATAGGTTGCACAGTTTCTGACCGCACTCCAATTGCACTCTCTCGGGCCCGACTTGCACGCTCCTTGGGAATTAGATTGTGGCGGCCCGTGGCGGCCCTGGCGGCCCGTGCCGGCCACGATCCCCATCGCGCGCTCGCGAAGCGTCTTCGCTCCTCGTCTCGCATCGAGATGTCGTCGACGTCGTCTCGCGTCGCGATCCACGTTCGTCGCGCGTCGATCAAAACGCCACGGTTCGAAATTGCGGTCGGCAATTTCATCGTGTCCGCGATCGACGTCGCCGCGATCGTCCGCGCCGCACGAGCGCTTTGGCAAATCGCCCGAATGCGCTTTGCCGCGCGCTCCAAATCGCTTCGCGCGTCGATCCGAGCTAACCTTCCGTCCCCTCTTGCCGATATATGAATGTTGTTCCGGTCGAGCGAGACATTTCACATTCACGGTGTAAGGGGGGTGCATGTCGTCGGAGAATCAAATGCAGGATTCGTTGTTGATCCGGCTGGAAAAAGTGGAGCGCGAGAATCGAAGCCTCAAGATCGGCGGCTCGATCGCTCTACTTGGTGTGGTGGGAGCCCTGTTTCTCGGCCTCTCCGCACCTCCGAGCAAGACGCTCGATGCGGAGCTCTTCATCGTCCGCGACGCGCAAGGGAAGGCGCGGATGATCCTGGCTGTCGGAGATGAGGGCCCCGCCCTCACGCTCCTCGACAAGGACGGAAAGCTCCGCGTGAATCTCGGCGTGGACAAGGAAGGACCCGCTCTCGATCTGTTCGACGCAACCGAGAGCCCACGCGCCCAGCTGATGATCACGGAAGACAAGGGGCCGCGCCTCAACCTGTATGACAACAAGGGATCGCAGGTCTCACTCCGACCCTAGCGCACGCCCGACGTAGCCGGCGCGGCGAGGTCAAGACTTCGAGGGGCGCCCCACGATGGGGCGCCCCTTCGCTTTGACGCGCGAATGTGTCAGGATCGCCTCATCAATGAACGCTCCATCCCCCGCCGAGACCCGACAACCCGCCCAGTACGCCGCCTTCGTAGGCATGTCCTTGATCTGGGGAACCACGTTCCTGGCGATCCGGATCGGGAACGAGGCGGTGCCTCCCCTTTGGGGGGCGACGATCCGGCTGATTCTGGCGGCCGCCCTGAATACGCTTGTCGCCCTGGCCACGCGGGCCGACTGGCCGCGGGGAGCGGCGCTCAAGGGAATCGCCCTCTTCGGCTTTCTCAATCTGGGCGTGAATTTCGCCCTGCTCTACTGGGGCGAACAGACCGTGCCGAGCGGGATCGCGGCGACGCTCTATGCCACGACCCCGCTCACGACCGGCATCTTCGCGTCGATGCTCGGCGTCCATGCGCTGGATCGCCGGCGCATGCTCGCTGCCGTCGTGGGATTGGCCGGGGTCGCGCTGATCTTCTCCGGCGAGCTCAAGCTGGGAGCCCCCGCCCCGGCCCTTCTCGGCGTCTTCGGCGGCGCGACCTGTGCCGCCCTCGCGGGCGTCATCTTG
>Ga0066709_100000195_pt1 | contig 27275 bp, 33 predicted proteins | sample GraSoiAngelo_158_FD_79665 | JGI IMG/M metagenome (GOLD analysis project Ga0066709, IMG submission 79665) | Grasslands soil microbial communities from the Angelo Coastal Reserve, California, USA - 14_1009_16_30cm | ecosystem: Environmental > Terrestrial > Soil > Grasslands | place: USA...
ACGGCGAACTCCAACGCGTTCAGCGCGACACGCGCGTCGCCGTTCGCGAATGCGGCTAATCGGCGCATCGCCTCCTCTTCCATATCCACGCGATATCGCCCGAGACCGCGGTCAGGGTCACCAAGCGCCCGTTGGAGGATCGTCCGGAGCGCGACCTCGGACAGCGGCTTGAGCACCACCACGAGCGACCTCGACAACAATGGTGCGACGACTTCGAAGGAGGGATTTTCGGTCGTCGCGCCGATCAGCGTGATCGCGCCGGACTCGACATGCGGGAGGAATGCGTCCTGTTGCGCCTTGTTGAACCGGTGCAGCTCATCCACAAACAGGATCGTCCGTTGGGCCTGCACCGCTCTCCGTTGCTCCGCGACCTTGATGACACGGCGAAGCTCGGGCAATCCGCTGGTGACGGCCGAGAACGGCTCGAAGTGCGCTTTGGTATGTCGTGCGATGAGGTGGGCCAACGATGTCTTGCCGGTCCCTGGCGGCCCCCAAAGAATAGCGGAAGTCAGCGTATCGTGTTCGATCGCCAGACGAAGGGCGGTCCCAGCCCCTACGATCTCGTCCTGGCCCACTAATTCGTCAAGAGAACGAGGACGCATCCGATCGGCCAACGGCCCCCGGACTTTCTCTTCTGCGACATCTGTGGCGAACAGGTCCATGGCTCCCCGTGAGCAGCAGAAATTATTGATATTTAAGAAGGATACCAGAGCCTTCGGGTGGTTGACAAATTCAACGGCGATCTGTGTAAAATCCTGGTTCTGCAACGATCACCATCATCAACGAACATACTACCGAGGAGGGTACTGTGGCTGTACAAGAAGTTGCGAAGGAAATTGCCGTGGGCGACACCGCCCCTGATTTTACGCTGAAAGATCAGGACCAGAAGGACGTGACGCTGAGCAGTTTCCGCGGCAAGAAGAACGTCGTGCTGGCCTTCTATCCGCTGGATTGGAGCCCGGTCTGCACCGGTGAGAACAAGTGCCTGACGGATGATTTTCCAAAGTTCGATCAATTGAATGCCGTCGTGTTAGGGATCAGCACCGACAGCTTCTTCTCGCACAAGGCCTGGGTCGATTCACTCGGACTCAAGCAGACGCTCCTCGCCGATTTCAATCGCGACGTGGTGAAAAAGTACGGACTCTATTTTGAGCCGCTGAACTGCGGCAAGCGCGCCACCGTCATCGTGGACAAGAATGGCAAGGTGGCCTATGTGAAAGTGCAGGAGATCAAAGTGGCTCGCGACGACAAGGACATTCTCGCGGCGCTCAAGAAGCTGAACTAGCAGTCTGAGGGGCCGCTCACCGGAGCGGTCCCTTCCCGCCGCTCTCCACCTTAGGACAAGCATGGAAGAACTGATCGGGAACGTCACCGATGCCACCATCGAGGAGTATATCCAAGCTCCGGCCGCGGTGGTCGTCTTCGGCATCGCCAATTGCGAGGGATGCACGGCGATGGACGGGATCCTCGCGGATGTTGCGCCTGTCTTGAGAGATCGCGTGCGCTTCGGGAAAGCCAAAATGCACGTGCCGGGAGCCTGTCGCGAAATCAAGAAACGCTACACCTTCGAAACCTATCCGACCACGCATTTCTATGCCGGGGGACAACTGGTCAGGACGACGGAAGGCAAGATGGAGCCGAGCGAGTTCCGCTCGGTGGTCGAAAGTCTCCTGCGTTAGACTCCTTCGCGAGATCCTCTTCGAATCAGGTTCAGAAACTCCTCACGCGTCTTCTGCTGGTTCAAAAAGACGCCCAGCATGGAACTGGTCATGGCCACGGCGTTGGGCGTCTCCACGCCGCGCATCATCATGCACAGATGCCGAGCTTCGGTAACGACCGCCACGCCCTGCGGCTTCAGGCACTCCTGGAGGGTCTCCGCAATCTGCACGGTCAACCGCTCCTGCACCTGGAGCCTCCGGCTGAACACCTCAACAAGGCGCGGGATCTTGCTGAGACCCACCACGTGTTCATTGGGAATGTAGGCCACATGACACTTGCCGTAAAACGGCAGCAGATGGTGTTCGCACAGACTGAAGAAATCAATGTCCCGAACGACCACCATCTCGTCATACTTGACCGTGAACAGCGCGCCGTTCAGGATCTCATCCGCATTCTGCTCATAGCCTTTGGTGAGAAAGCGGAGCGATTTGGCGACGCGCTCGGGGGTCTTCAGGAGGCCCTCACGGGAGGGGTCCTCGCCCAAGAGGTTCAGAATCTGTTCAACCAACGACTGCAGCTCAACGGATGTCTCGCCGACCAACGCCTCGTCGTCGTCCATCATTGGCGTCCCACCGGTCCGCGATATTCAAAGTAGTTGTCGCGCGTCTCCAGGACGCCGATTTTCTCCAGCGTGCCCACCGGAACCGCCTTTTCCATTTCATTCCAGATGAACACCGCCAGATTTTCACCCGTCGTCGTGGTCTTGGAAAATGCCTGATCATAGTTGAGATGTTGGTGATCGAACCGCTTGACGATTCGCTCTTCGACCGTCCAATCCAGCCGCTCTAAATCCGTCACCATGCCGGTGTCGGGATGCACCGCACCGGCCACGGTGACTTCAATCGTGTAGTTGTGCCCATGGCCCCTCGGGTTGTTGCACTTGCCGAACACCTTCCGATTCTCTTCCTCCGACAGCGCCTCGGAGTGGAGACGGTGCGCCGCCGAAAAGCGATAGCGGCGGGTCAATGCCACCTCGGGCGCATCGTGCGTGTGCCGTCCTTCGTAATCCACGTACAGATCCTCCTCCTCAAACAGCCGTAGCGACGCCAGCTTCAGGCTCCCGGCCTTTGCCGCGATTCTGTCCCATAACACGACCGCCAAATTTTCCGTCGTGGGAATGCGAGCCGCAAAATACGGCGTATCGCAGTTTAAATCCTTGTGGTCGAATTCCTCCAGCACCTCCAGCAAGACCTTCTTGAGATCATAGAGGTTGAACACCATTCCAGTCTCAGGATCCGGCGCCCCTTCGACCGTGACCGCGAGCATATAGTTATGCCCGTGACCATGGAGGTTATTGCACCGGCCGAAAACTTCCTTGTTGCGCTGCTCGGACCAGGCGGGATTATGGTAACGGTGAGACGAACTGAACTCGAGTTGTTTGGTCAACCGGACCATCGAAGCGGGTCATGCTCGGTAGCTGTGGAGCCGGCCGGGCTGAGCCGGGCCGGCAACGCAATGTTAAGCGCTGAACGAGCTTCCGCAGCCGCAGGTCGTCTTTGCTTGCGGGTTCTTGATCGCAAATCCGGAGCCTTGCACGCTGTCCACATAGTCCACCTCGGCGCCGGCCAACAACGGAGCGCTCTGTGAATCCATGATGACTTTGACGCCGCCGGCCTCGATGATGGTATCGTCATCCGCCGTCTTCGTCTCGAACGACATGCCGTATTGATAGCCGTGGCATCCACCGCCTTTGACGTACACACGGAGCCCGATCGAGTCTTTCTCCTCGACCAGCAACTCGCCGATCTTCTGCTGAGCCTTTTCGCTGATTGTAACCATTCGTGTCCTCCCTTTTGTCCTCTTATGATTCTATAACGCCGACTGGTTGCTTGTCTGCCCCTCCGTAGAGGACGTGTCCCCGAATTTCTGCAGCGGCACGCGGACCGTGACATCGCCAAAGATCCGGGCCTGGCAGCTCAGGCGATGAAACGCCTCCGTCAGATTCTCGCGATCCAACAGGTCCTGTTCGTCGAAGTCTACCTCCGACAGGTTGTCGCCGCCGCTTTCCACCTCGACTCGACAGGTCGTACACGAGGCATTTCCCCCGCAATCATGCGGCAACGGAAACCCGAGAATGTCGGCCGCCTCGAGCAGCGAGCGATTCTCCGCCACTTCGCCGCTGACTCCCTGCGGATGCAGAAACGTCACCCGGGGCATCACGCGACCCCGCCGGCCACAGCCACCCGCTCGGGATGGGACGGACATCGCTTCTCGGCGATGTGCGCGTCAAATTCGTGCCGGAACTTCTCAAGACTGCTTTGCACCACCACGGCCGCTCCGGTCACCACCGTGCAATACCCGCGTCCCTTGACGAACCCGCAGAGTTGCATCAACGAGGCGAGGTCCTTTTCGGTCCCTTCCCCGTCCTCGATCTTCTGCAACACGGCGGCGAGGTTAATCGTCCCCATCCGGCATGGCGGGCATTGTCCGCAACTCTCGACCTTGAAGAAGTTCGCGTATTTCAAGGCCGTGGCCACCATGCAGGTGGTCTCGTCAACTACGATGACGCCGGCCGATCCGAGCCCCGTACCGGCCTTCTTCAAGGTCTCAAAGTCCATCGGCGTATCGAGCTGGTCCTCCGTGAGCATCGCGAATGAAGGCCCCCCTGGAAACACCGCCTTCGGCTTACGTCCGTTCGGAATGCCCTCGCCGCAGTCGTACACCAACCTCCTGATCGGCGTGCCCATCGGCAGTTCGTACACGCCCGGCCGATTCACGGCGCCGCTGATCGAGAAGAACATGGTGCCGGGACTCTTTTCAGTGCCGACCTGCGTGAACCATGCAGCGCCGTTGCGCAGAAGCGGCGGAACATTGCATAGCGTTTCGACGTTGTTGACCAGCGTCGGCTTACCATATAGCCCGAAATCCGTCGGATAGAAGGGCGGCTTCTGACGCGGCATCGCGGGACGGCCTTGCATGGATTCCAGCATGGCCGTCTCTTCGCCCGCGACGTAACTTCCCTGCCCCTCGATAAATTCGATCTCGAGATCTAGGCCGGTGCCGAAAATGTTTTTCCCCATGAAACCCTTCGCCCGGGCCTGTTCAGCAGCCTTGCGAAGATTCGTCAGCTCTTCCACATACTCGTGATTGACATAAATAAATGCGGACTTGGCGTTCACCGTGCGGGCGGCGATGAGCGATCCTTCCAGGAGCTGATGGGGACTCTGTTTGAGCAAGTACCGGTCCTTAAAGGTTCCAGGCTCATGCTCCCCGGCGTTGCAGACAAAATAATGCTCCGGGATCCGATGGTTCAAGACCTTTTCCCATTTCACCCCCGTCGGAAACCCTGCACCTCCCCGGCCGCGTAACCCGGCCCGTTTCAGTTCTGCAATGACTTCTTCGCGGGTCCACTTCGTGACACAGGACTGCCATGCCTCATATCCACCCTGGCGCACGTAATCTGCGACCTCCCATGGACGTGGCGTAATTTCCTTTAAAATTCGAGCTGTTGGAGTCACTGGTGCCCTCGACGCTGACGAACGGAATCTATCTCCGACCAGAATGGTCAGGCATACTATAAGGCAATGATTTCAGGGAAATCAAGGGCTGACCGGCCATATAGGTCTCAATCATCGAGACCTTAGGTCGTTCGCCTCAGCTCGAAGGATGTTCCGGAGGCCGAAAACCCCGAATAGGAATTCAGGCGCTCTTTTTTATGGGCTCCGTGCCGAGCGTGGCAAGGAGAGTCGCCAAGTTCTCGGCATGCTCCTCTTCATTTGCCAGGATTCCCTCGAGCATGCGGCGGGTCGTTGGATCTTTGTCGCCGACAAATCGTATCATCTCACCATAGGAATCAATCGCCACCCGCTCCGCTACAAGGTCCTCTTTGATCATCTCCACGAGCGACTCGCCTTCGATGTACTCCGAATGACTTCTGGTCGCGAGCCCTTGGGGGGAAAAGTCCGGTTCCCCATCCAGTTGGACGATGCGGGCCGCTATCTGATCGGCATGCAGTTGCTCTTCCGCCGCATGTTCCTGGAACTCCTGGGCCACGGACTGCGCATGGATACCTTTTGCCATGAAGAAATGCCGTTTGTAGCGCAGGATACAGATGATCTCGGTGGCCAGGGCATCATTCAACAGACGCACGACGGCTTCCACGTCCCCTTTGTAGCCCTCCGTGACTGCACCCCGCTCGATGTGCTGCCGTGCCCGCTTCCGAAGCGTTTGAACGTCCGTGAGAAAGGCATCCTTCATGATGAATCTCCTTACTATTTCAACGTTAGTCCGGCTTGAGGTCCTGCAACAGTGATGATCGCATCCTATCAGGGACAATGGCTTCAGCCTCATAACCCGGATGGTGGATGAACACCTGCATTGGTACGGGAGATGCCAATTCACGTTTCATCGCTTCGGAAATCGAAAATCGAACATAATGCACCGCGCTGATCTTGTCGTCCTTGCTGCGACCCTGCTCGAAGAATCCATACGCTACCTGCGTGCCGACCTTGAGCCCGACGGTGCGGCCGCGATCAATGCCTTGGAAGAGATCCAGAATGGGTTTGACCTGTGCGGGATCGGTCACTTCGATCAAAAGAGTCGCGCTCAGTTCACCGGCGCCCGGTAACTGCTCGTTATATGTGTCCACCTCCTCCTGAATGCGTGCCTGCTCGAAGATTCGTTCCGCCCGTATCATCTCCTGAATCTGGAACAGCACCGTGTCGCGATTCTCGAAGACCAGCGTGACATGCTGGCCGACCGAAATCCGTCGCGCCTCCTTCAGGGCAATGATGCGCCGCTGGAAATCAGGCCGAACGCGTTCATACTCCTCGGCCGAGAGCACGTCCTTCGGGGTGAGCGGCTTCATATGCCGTAGGCGCGCTTCATCACTTGGATGGGATGCACCGTCACCATGCCGCCGGCCTGTGAAAGCTGCAGGCCCGCCAGCGGACAATCGGAGACCACGATCTCCGCCTGCGCCGCTTCCACCTCGCGAACCGCCTTTGCAGCGATCTTCATCGACAGATCGAAGAATTCCGTCTTCATGCTCCAGATGCCGTCGTGCCCGGAGCACCGCTCGATGACGTCGACGTGCGCCCCGGTCAGCTCCATGAGTTCCTTCGATTTGAACCCGATGTTCTGATCGCGCAAATGGCAGGGAATGTGATAGGCGATCTTTCCGGGCCGATGCGTGAACTCGGTATTGAGCTTCCCCTCTTTCTTGAGCTTCATCAGATATTCGCAGACGTCGAACGTACGGGCCGCCACATGTCTCGACTGTTCCGTCGGCAGCAGATGTGGGTACTCCCGCTTGAGCATCAAGCTGCAACTCGGGGACGGCACGACGACATCGTAGCCGGCATCCACGTAGGGCTGCAGAGCATCGAGATTGGCAACCGCCTTCTTCAGAATGGCGGCCGTATTCCCGGTCTCAAAGAACGGCATCCCACAACACTGCTGTTCAGGGCGCACCACCTCCACCCGGTTCTTCTCCAGCACCTGGACGGTCGCCTGCCCCACCTCCGACTCGTGATAGTCAATCAGGCACGTGGAGAACAGCGCGACCTTTGCCACGGCAGGTTCGGTGGGCCCCCTCGACGCATGCCCACGCGTCCGCTCCAACCAGTGAGGAAACGTCTCTTCCTGAAATTTCACCAGTTGACGCTCCCGATGGATGCCGAGCACCCGGTGCAGGATATCGCGTATCCACGATGTCCTGTTCGCCCAATTCATCAGCGGGGCTAGCGTCGTGCCAAGTTTCCCGATCCAGTCGCTTCGGACCAGGAGGCGATCCCGCCATGGCACCGGCCGGTCCTGCGACAGCAGTTTTTTCCACCCGATCATCAGCCGGGGGAAATCCAACTGGTATGGGTGCGGCGGCGTGTATGGGCAATGGTTGTAACACAGCTTGCAGTAATAGCATTCGTCGGCGACCCGCTCGTACTCAGCAGCTTGCAGCTTGGAAAGATCGCTCTCCCCTGCATCGATACGCTCGAACAAGGTGTTGAAGGAGGGGCATAGATTGAAACAGCGGCGGCAGCCATCGCACACGTCGAAGATGCGCAGGGTTTCCTGGAGCACGGCCGAGCGCTCCAGTTTGTCCGCCGTCAGATCAATCACATTTACCGTCGCCATGAACGCCTCTTAAAATAACACGGGGGCGATCCGACAATCGGATCAGCCCCCGTGAGAATCACCGTGCGTGCTGTGTCAGCCCAGCTTCAATGTCTCAAGCCCTTTGGTAAAGCGGTTGGCATGCGAGCGCTCTGCCTTGGCGAGCGTCTCGAACCACTCGGCCAATTCCTGAAAGCCTTCTTCGCGGGCAGTTTTCGCCATGCCGGGGTACATCGAGGTGTACTCGTAGGTCTCCCCTTCGATGGCCGATTTGAGGTTGGCGTCAGTGTTGCCAATCGGCACGCCCGTCGCCGGGTCACCAACTTCTTTGAGGAAATCGAGATGACCGAAGGCATGGCCGGTTTCCGCTTCGGAGGTGTCGCGAAACAGGCCGCCGACGTCCGGGTAACCCTCAATGTCCGCCCGGCGCGCAAAGTAGAGATACCTGCGGTTTGCCTGAGATTCCCCGGCAAACGCGTCCTTGAGATTCTGATGGCTCTTGGTCCCTTGCAAACTCTTACCCATGGTCCTCTTCCTCCAACCCAGCTAAGTGGTACCGGCGACTCCGCGAACGCGGCGTCCCAAACGCCGCGAATATTTGCATTCCGATTTGCCGGCTGTCAAGGCCTGGAACTTCTACGTGGGTCCTGTCGGCTCCGCATCCCGCCGTGCTCACTGCATTCCGCGCGAAGGGAACCCAGCTATGCGCCACCCATTCGCAGAATTTATCTCAACAGTTAGTGTGAGAAATGGCTGCCAGCGCCCATGAAAAACAACATCGGAATCGAGAGCATGAAATTCACGCGGGAGGCCAACAATGCAGTGCGGCCCCATCCCGCCATTTCAGGCGGTGCCGGCGTCCCGTCCTGGGCGGTTTTGCTCACTGCCGCGATAATCTTCTTTTGATTCGGCCAGATCACAAACCACACGTTCGCCCACATGATGATCCCGAGCAGACCTCCGATCCCGACCGCAATCGCGCCCGTGCCCCCCTGGCCGAAGTGATAGAAGTAGAGCAGAATGCCCGCGAGCACCGTCACACTCGCGCCGTGGCGGAACCAAGCGAGCGCCGACGGCATCAGCTTGGGAATCACGATATTCTTGGTCGGTCCATCAAGGCTCTTCATGAATCCCGCATTGACGAGGTTGAAGAAATACAGAAGGCCGATCCAGGTGATCCCGGCCAGAAAATGCAGCCAACGCAAAAGCATCCCGTACCAATCCTGATTGGCGGGAGCATTGGGTGCCACGACATAGACAATGACCAACACGATTGTCAAGGCCACGCCTAACCCAATGGTCTGATTGGCATTATCGAGTGGATTCATCGGATCACCGCCTTTCTCTTGAATGTCGTTCCCGTTCGATTTTGAGAATGATTATCCAAGAGCGTCACGCTCGTGTCAATGGTTTTACGGGTGGGCTGTATCAAGGACGCGCGTCGCGTGGGCTCAGATCATGCCGTCAACAAGACTGCAGAGTTCCCGGACTCCTGCAGCGGACTTCATCAGGGCCGCTTGTTCCTCGGACGTCAGCTTGAGTTGGACGACCTCTTCAACACCCCGCCGACCCAGCTTCACAGGCACGCCGACAAACAGTTGATCCACGCCATACTCCCCCCGGCACAAGGTCGCGCATGGCAGAATCTTATGGCTGTCCTTCAGGATCGCCTCGACCATGGAGACAATCGATGCGGATGGCGCGTAATAAGCGCTGCCCGTCTTGAGCAAACTGACAATCTCCGCCCCGCCATCCTGGGTGCGCTTCACCAACGCGTCAATCCGGTCTTTCGGCAGCCATTCACTCAACGGCACGCCGGCTACCGTCGTGTACCGCATGAGGGGCACCATGGAATCACCGTGTCCGCCCAGCACCATGGCTTGTACGTTCTCGACCGATACCCTGAGCTCTGCCGCGACAAAGGCTCGTAGCCGCGCCGCATCCAAGGCCCCCGCCATGCCGATCACGCGCTCACGCGGAAATTTGCTGACCTTGTATGCCACGTACGTCATGACATCGAGCGGGTTCGTCACAACCAACAAAATTGCCTTGGGGGAGACGGCTACCGCCTGCTGCACCACATCCTTCACAATCTTGGCGTTGGTCGCAAGCAATTGTTCGCGGCTCATGCCCGGCTTGCGCGGCACGCCAGACGTGATGATGACCACGGAAGAACCCGTAGTCGCTTTATAATCGCCCGTCCCCTCCACGTGAGCGTCGGACCCGACGAGAGTGCACGACTGCGCAAGGTCTAATCCCTTGCCTTGAGGCACGCCGTCCACGATATCCAACAGGACGACATCGTAGCAGCCGGTTTCCGCCAGCCGTTGCGCCGTTGTGCCTCCGACATTGCCGGCACCCACTACCGTGATTTTTTCGCGGCCCACTCGTCCACCCCACAAACAGCGCTTGCTTGAAGCCTTATCCCATTCCCTGATCATTGCCCGCGTCATGTGAGACCCAGCCGGCCACTTTGAAATTGATGGTACAGATGAAATTCTCGCCAAGATAAAAGTTCAACTTGATCTTCTTTTTGCCATAGGTCTTCGCGAGAAACTCTTCGGGGTTGTCGATGCACTCCTGAAACGTCCCCGCGTCATAGTGTCCCAACTCAATAAAGCTGACGATCATGCCGGTCTTGATCTCCTGCAGCACCTTCATCCAACACTGGGGATAGACTTCCCAGAACTTGGCCTTGATCTCCTCGGCAGTGGGTTCCTCGCGGTCCTCACCGAGCTTGCGCGCCTTGGCAAATTTCGCCTGCCGCCGGACATAGGGGTACGCGTGACCGGTGAATAATTTGTACACCCACTTGGGAACTTCTCGTTCGCCTGTCTCTTGGTCTGAAGCGTCCATCACGTCGTCAACATCCGATAAATCCGCGGCAACCGTTCCGGCAAGGTTTCGACCCGGTCTATGATGACATACGAGACGTCCCCATACATCCGCACCAGGTATTCCGGCGCCTCTTGATCCACGGTAATACAAAAAACATGCACGCCCTCCGCCTTGGCCTCCCGCAATGCCGCCTTGGTGTCTTCGAGCGCATATTCGTCCGTATAGAGATCGTCCAACGGCCGGCCGTCGCTCAAGAGCACCATCAGTTTGACTCGATTGGAGGTCTGGCGAAGCTTATGCAGCGCGTGCCGAATCGCCGCGCCGTCTCTGTTCTGCACCATGGGCCGGACCGCGTCCAAACGACGCCAGACCTCCGGGCCATAGCGCTCCCCGAAGTCCTTCAGAATTAAAAATCGAACGTCACGGCGGGAGCGGCCGGAGTAGCCATACACGGCATAGTGGTCCCCGACGGCCTCCAACGCTTCGCAGAGCAGCACGACGCCTTCCTTCTGAACGTCAATGATCCGCGTCCCATCTGGCCCGATTTGTCGGGAGGTTGAGCCGCTCAGATCCACCAGAAATGCGGCGGCAACATCCCGCTGTTTGCGGTCGCGCCGAATATACACGACTTCCGAGGGGGAGGCCGATACCTGGCGTTCGACAAACTCTTCAATGGCGGCTTCGAGATCCACGTCCTCGCCATCCGCTTGTCTCCGCACCCTCCGCAATCCCGGAGGTCGGATGCCTTCAAAATAGCGCCTGAGCAACGTGACGATGCCGCCGTAGAGTGCCCGCGTGTCATGCACCAAGGCTTCGGATCCTTCCCTTGCCGTTTCCTCAACCACCCGACACCAATCCACACGATAGTCTCGAATGGCCGCATCCCATTCATCGTAGAGATAGGCCTTCCCTTCGCCGGGTCCGAGCGTCCCCCCCAGACCTTCGAACGGCGCCTCTGCAGGCGCTGCGGATATGGCTCGGCCTTCGTTCCCGGCATCCGTGGATCCCTGTGAAGGAACTCTGTCGTGCTGAACAGCGCGGCTGCCTGCGTGATGATCTGCGCCGGCGGACTCATCATCTCCGTCAGGAACACCCTCCGCCATCGGCTGTTCGGCGCTGGTCTGCTCTGATCGGTCGGCAGAGGCATGCACGCGCTCGGCATCCATATCGCCTCGGAACGAGAAGTTCACCAATGGTTGATAAGCGCCGCCCTGCTGTTGTCCAGCATGCGGGTTCTCGGTTCGATCGGGTTCAGGGGCGCCATTTTCATTGAAGGACGGCTCGGTCTCAGGAGCCGTGAGCTCCTCAATCAGGACGTACGTTCGATGGACTGTGCGAAGCACTTCTTCGGCGGTGACGCCCGGCTGTGCCACAGCCTGCAACAGCGCCCAGGCCCGGCTCACGACTCCTTCAAGTGCTGAAGACACATCCACCTGATCGGGTTCTCCGGTCGAGAGACGCAACAGGAGTTCCACGACAAGCTCGCGTGCCGTCATGCCATGAGCGAGTGAGCGCGCGCTGAGCTCTTCGCGAATCACCATCTCCATGTCGCGACACAGTCCCGGATATTCCGCTTTCAAACTGGCTTCGATCCGCGCATCTTCCGCAAGCATCCAGAGGTCGCGAATCAAAAGCGGGTTGGGGTACAGCCGGAACAGCGCCTCGAGCGATGTGAGCTCACCATGTACAGGTGCGCCATAGCGGAGCGATGCTTGAACGGCAAGATCCTGCAGATGCGCGAGGTCGAGATCATAGGTACCGTACTGCAAATGGCCGGCCTCATGCGCCGTCAGGAGCTTATAGACACGAAGGTTCTGTTCCCGCGTGGGATGCAGGCCGATCCGCGCCGGCAAAAAGAGAAGGGCCCGATCCGAGGACACTCGCGAGCTGGCGTGATGGCCCGCCGCATCGATCGGCATGATCGTCACGGAACGCCCGCTCAGCGCTTCTGCAAAGAGCTTCAGCATACGGGAGACCTCACGAAGCGAGAGCCCGCTTGCTGCGCGCTCAACGGCGTCCAATGCTTTGCGCGTCTCGACGGCAAAGTACGCGCGCGCCCCTTCCGGACTATACGCCAGGATCTCCATTCCACCTCTGTACCATTCGTCGAAACGGTCAGTGGAAGACGGAGCGGCGGCGTCCATCAATTCGAACATCTCGGGAGCCCGACGAAAATACGCTAAGGCTGCATCAGCATCGGCTTCGGCAAGCAGTGTCCCGCATTGCAACACACGCGTCTGCCACTCTGGGTCCGATATCCTTCGAAACCAACCCGGCATCTCACCCAGAAATTCAATCGCCCGGTCGGGAGACCTATTGGCAAATGCCGCCGCGACTGTGAGCGCCCATCGACGCACGTCCGCTGTCTTGAGCTCGCCGAGCAGCGATGGGGAGGTCCGCAGATAGGTCAGGGCGGCGATGTAATCAGGCTTGCCGAAGCTGTTCGGCGTGACGAGCTTCAAACTCAGCCATCCCCATGCCGTCAGGTCAGAGACCGGAAGAACCGAGAGGATCTCCGGGCCGTGTTGAAAGAACTCGATCCCCAAGGCATAGTCGCTCTTCGCGAGGTCGGCACCGATCTCGGCCCATATTGGCAATACATCCAACCCGGCGCATTGGACGACGCGGCCCGCATGTCGGAGCGCTTCCAGTGCCATCGACGCATCCTGTTCCGTCAGTTCAAGAGCCACTCGCATTGCCGGCACGCGCGCAGAGACGGACATATTGTCAAAAAGGTCCCGGCTCTCCTGGCAGAGCTTCAGGCCGGCGGCGCCTGAGCGCTCGGACAGCGAGACGATGAGATCGAGCCACGTAATCAGCTCCGCTTCGGGTAACACGGCCAGCACATCCGGCAGGATTTCGATGGTCGCCGCCGCCACCTTTCGCGTGTCCTGAGCGAGTTCGGAGAGCAGGTCAACTGCATGAGGTCCCTGTCCGGAAGCCACCAGCTTCTCGCTGACGGATTTCGCGACAGGGCGAGGCAGCACTTCGGCCAGAAGGCCGGTCAATCGAGCGCTGATCGTATCGGGCAGCATGGACAGTCGTCAGCGATCCGACTCCCGACAAGGGCCGGGCGTTAAGACATCTCGCCAAGCCGGATCCACCGCCTTCTTAAAACTCGTCCTGGTAATCTTCGTCCCAGCCTTTGGGGAGCGCATCCGAAAGATGGTCGCGCTCCTTGACCTCCGGATCCCATAGAAGCGCGTCGATTTGCTCCTTCGTCAACGGCTTGACGGGTTCTCCAAGCGGTTTCCGTTTGCGCATGGCCACACGCTTGGCCTCTTCCGCATCCTGAGGATCTTCCGGTAACTCGGCGTTCGGCGCCGGTTGTGGGGGTTCCATGGCATCATCGCTACTCATACGTCCTCCGTTCGGCAGTGCAGTTTTCCTTAAAACACCGCCGAAACAATCTCCCGCAGGCTGCGGTGCATGTCGCCATCGTCCGTGATCGGCCGGATGACGGCTGCTTCGCACGCGACAGCAGGCGGTAGGCCTTTTTGAATGAGCTGTCCCGCATAGATCAGCAATCTCGTGCTGACGCCTTCCTCCAGTCCATGATTTTTCAGGTGCCGGACCTTCTCGCCCACCTTGACGAGCGCGAAGGCCACATCTTTCTCCACCCCGGACTCCCGCTGGATGATTCGGGCTTCGAGATCGCGAGACGGGTAGCCGAATTCGATGGCCATAAACCGTTGCTTGGTGCTCTGCTTCAGGTCCTTCAGCACCGTTTGATACCCGGGATTGTAGGAAATGACGAGCAGAAATTCGTCCACCGCCTCGATCATCTGTCCTTTTTTCTCGATCGGGAGAATCCGGCGATCGTCGCTCAAAGGATGAATGAGGACGGTCGTATCTTTCCGCGCCTCCACAATCTCATCCAGATAGACGATGGCCCCGTGTTTGATGCCGAGCGTGAGCGGTCCATCCACCCACACCGTCTCCCCACCCTTCAGGAGGTATCGTCCAACAAGGTCAGAAGCCGTCAGATCCTCATGGCAGGCGACGGTAATCAAGGCACGGCCGAGGCGATACGCCATGTGCTGGACGAAGCGCGTTTTTCCGCAGCCGGTCGGCCCCTTCAGCATGACCGGCATGCGGGCCGCCGCCGCCGCTTGGAACAGAGCGATCTCCCCGTTCACTTCAACATAGAACGGCTCTTCCTTGAGCCGATACTTTTCAATGCCCTGCTCCAGCCCTTTTGCCAATCGTTCCTCCCGCTTCTGGTGTCAATGGATTATAGCGACCGGCGCCTCGCCAACTCAAGCGACACGCTCCGGGTCAATTGCCGTCCCCGCTCCCCCCGGCTATACTTGACGCATGCGTCCGCAGAGCCGATACATGCTCTCTCCTGTCTGTGCGCTGATGGCGCTGCTTCTCGCTGGATGCGTGGGGTCGCAGATCGTCCCCAAGGACATGGAACCGCAGATCATGCGGGATGTTCCATTCGACGCCATCAAGACGGATCCGGACCGTTACAAGGGACGTCTATGCGTTCTGGGTGGAAAAGTGCTCGGCGCCAAGCGGCTGAAGTCGGCGACCCAGATTGAAGTGCTCCAGTTGCCGCTCGATCGCTGGGATGTTCCGCGGACACATGAGCTCTCGGACTCAGCCGGCCGATTTCTGGCCTACCACGCAGAATTCCTGGATCCCGCGACCCTGCCGGCCGGCACCATTGTATCCATGATCGTGGAAGTGCAGGGGGTGAAGAAGATGCCTTTGGACGAAGAAGAATACACCTACCCCACCTTCAACATCCGCACGCTCAAGGTCTGGCGGGAGTCCACCTACACCCGTCCAGGGTCACAGCCCTACTTCTACCGAAATCCGTACTATCCCTTTTATCCATACTACTGGTGGGACCCTTGGTACTGAAAACATCATCGCTCAGTGTGCTGAGGGCTCACGATATATGACTCCACCAGCCGCAGGGGATGGTACGCTGCCTTGGCGCGCCGCAACCCGGGAAGCTCCGAATCGTCCATGGCATTGATCACATCGTACTCGACCAGCTCGCGGCACAATTCGCGAAACATGAACTGCGGGAGGCCTTTAATCCGGCGGTCTGCGATCTCCAGGAGCACGCAGAAGATTCTTTCATTATCGCCATCACGGGCGCACTGCGGGTATCCGAAGGTGTAGCCTGCGATACGCCCGCCCACTTCAGCCACTCGGCCGATGACCTGTAGTTCATCCGAGTGGCTGAACACGAAGCCATGAGCGGATTCGGCATCGGCGGCGAGCAACAGGGAAAAATCAGACTCTCCATCGGGCTTGATCCCGGCCTGCCATTCGCAGAACACAGCCAAACAGGCCTCCCGATCGTCGGGGCGATAGGGCCGAAACGACGGCTTGGCCTCTTTACGGCAATGGTTGTAGGACAGCCTCGGACCTTTGTAGCGGTCACCCCTCAAGCCCACAAGATCAGCTCGTCGGTAGAGATAGTCCCGGCTCTTCAACGTCACCCGATAGCCGGCCGATCGGCACTGTGCCGCGAGACCCTCCGGCACATTTTCAATACGCGATACAGCAGATGAATGGTTTCGCTCTTCCAGAAGGCTGAACCCTCGAACGATTGCGCGTTCCAGCGGTGGAGGACCAAGAGGAGGAAGCGCCAGGAACGTCCCGCCCCGATCACGGGCCAACAAATAATAATGGTCATCAAGTTCAAGCCATTCATAGGCCAAGAGGCCTTGCCAGATGGTATGGTAAATGAACGAAAACGCGGCCAACCGGCGTTCTTCTTCGCCATAACAACAGAGAAGGGAGTCGAACCAGGCGCGGTCGGCGAGCACCAGCGGGTGAGCGACGGTGGAAGGCATGGCTACGGCCGCCGAGGCTTCTCGGAAGGTCGTAAGCCCAAGGTGATGGTGTCCAAACGCTTCAGAATGATCACATCATCCTGATAGGCCCCCACGAGTTGAGGATGTTCGATAAAAATGTCCGCGATGTTCGGAGATTCCAGCCGTGCGGCCATCCGGTCTACATACATCTGAGATTCGGGGCTCTCACGAGTCCCGCGGATGAACGGGCATTTGCTGTCCCATCCCATCACGACTGCTTGTGTCTCCACATCCCACATCACGGCGATCGGATAGAGCCGGCAATCGAGCGGGCGCGCGGTGTAAATGCCGCAATGGCCCGTCTCGGGACAAAATGCGGGACAGCGGTAGCCCTCGTCATGCGGAACAAGCCGAACCTGAGAGCCGTGATGGTCAGGAAAGGCGTCAGGAGCGACTCCGGCGGCCATCGCCGCCCGAATCTCTTCTTCCGTAAAGTACGGACGCAGAGGGCTTGTGTCATCCGGAAATCGGCAACAGACATCACACGCAAAACAGATCGTACTGGGCACGATCTGTTCTATCATGGGGATTTCACGTAACGGAGACATAGGTCTACATTGTACCTCATGCCACTATCCTGAGGCCAAGCCCACTTGTGCTTGGCCCCGACCCGATGGTAACATTTGGTCATCTCGGTGAAGAATTGTAAGCTTTCATCACAAGCCGGTGACCATACAGACAGTGCAACTTTCTAACAATCTGGCGGATTCCGTCTTACGCCGAGTGCAGAACGCGCTCGACGGCATCAGGCCTGCCCTCCAGATGGATGGCGGCGACTGTGAATTGATTGAAGTTGCGACTGACGGCACTGCAAAAATCCTGCTGAAAGGCTCCTGCATGGGATGCCCCTCTTCGAGCATGACTCTGACGATGGGGATCGAGCGCCGCATCAAAGCAAGCGTGCCTGAGGTCAAACGGGTCGTGGCGGTCTAAACCATCTCAAGCAGGGATGGATTCCACACCCACACTCTCCGCGGCTCCATTCGGCATCAGTGCTCCGAACGCGTCCGAGCATGCTCGGTATGTCCGGCAACGGCTGATCTCGGCCCACTTGCATGATGGCGCGACGTGGCGTATTGCGCCCACCCCCTTTCGGCTGTCCGATTCGGACCTAGCCTTCATTCAAGCCTTAGGACATCACCTCCTTTCTTTCACGAAAGCCCTCAATCGCTTGTACTATCAGAGCGCGCGGCGAGCTGAGCCGGCTTGGGTGGCTGACTATCTGGACCAGGGCAAACCGTCCGACTTGATTGCGTTTGCCAGGATGAACAGGTTCCACGATCTATTACCGAGTATCATCCGGCCCGATCTGATCCTGACCGATGATGGGTTTGCGATCAGCGAATTAGATTCTGTCCCCGGAGGCATGGGGCTCACCGGCTGCATGACGGACGCCTACGCTGACCTCGGCTATCCGGTGATCGGAGGCCGTCACGGAATGGCGCAGGGATTCGAGCGGATGATCCGCGCCTTCCCGATGGAGAATACCGCATCCTTGGCGATCGTGGTCTCGGAGGAAGCGAAGGATTACAGGCCGGAAATGACATGGCTTGCGGCCAGATTGAGAGACGCCGGACTGCCGACAGAGGGCGTCGCTCCGGACGATGTACTCTTTACAGAAGATGGGTTGCAGCTGGCCGGGCTGGGGCGGGTTTCCGCGGTCTATCGATTTTTCGAACTGTTCGATCTGAAGAATATCCCGAAAATCGAACTCCTGCTGTATGCGGCGAAAAAAGGGCGCGTGGCTCTCACGCCGCCCGTGAAACCATGGTTGGAAGAAAAGATGGCCTTTGCCCTGATTCATCACCCGGCGCTGGAATCGTACTGGATGAAGGGGTTGAGCGAAGAAACGTTGACTCTGCTCCGACGCGTCATGCCGAAGACCTGGGTACTCGATCCCCGACCGGTGCCGCCGTCCGCAATCATTCCTGGCCTGCGTGCACATGAACGGGCTGTCTCGAATTGGCAGGAACTCTTCACCGCCGGGCAGAAAGAGCGCCGGTTCATCGTCAAACCGTCGGGATTTTCCGAGCTCGCCTGGGGCGCGCGTGGAGTCTCGGTCGGTCACGACATGTCACAGAAGGACTGGACCGCCACGCTGGAGAAAGCCCTGGGCTCATTTCAGACTGTGCCCTATCTCCTCCAAGAGTTCCGAAAGGGTCGCCATGTGAATTACCACTACCACGACGCGGGGCGCGACGAGATCGTCCGCATGCCAGGCCGCGTGAGGCTATCGCCGTATTACTTCGTCGCCAGAGATGTGCCGACGCTCGGCGGGATTCTCGCCACTGTCTGCCCGCTCGATAAAAAGTTGATTCACGGGATGACCGAGGCGATTATGGCGCCGTGCATGGTAGACCATACCGCGGCCCCGGTATCACCAGGACGTGAAACATGACGCTCTATCACACTCACTGGTGTCCGGAGTGCCAAATTGTGCGTCAGAAGCTCGAGGAACTCGGGGTCCAGTATGAGAGCGTGATCGTTCCGGACAGCCGTCCAATGCGTTCGCAGGTGTACGAAGTGTCACATCAATACTATGTACCGGTTCTCACGGACGGCGCGACCACTCTTACGGAGACTCGAGACATTTTGACCTATCTTGAAACATACCGTCAGAAAACCGCAGGAGCTTAGTGAGATCGGTATGGGAGTCAAAAAGCCTGACACAACCTTCTGGGAGGCGGATAGCATGGAGACCTGGCAACAGGCCTTGGCTCAAAGCGTGATCAAGCCCGAAGAATTGGCCAAGCACTTCGATGTGAATCCGGATGAGATTAAGGATATCGTCGCGGAATATCCGATGCGCATCACCCCCATGTGGATGAAACTCATCCAAGAGCGGGGTGATGCGTTCTGGCGACAAGTCGTTCCGGAACCCGACGAGATCACCGACGAGAGCCCTGCAGAAGATCCTCTGCATGAGGACATGGACAGTCCCGTACCGCATCTCGTCCATCGGTATCCGGACCGGGTCCTGTTCATGGTCACCAACCAGTGCACGATCTACTGCCGTTTCTGCACACGGAAGCGGCTGGTGGGAAAGCCCGGGTTCCTGAAAAAAGGAGAGTTGGACCACGTCGTGGACTATCTCCTGGCTCACACGGAGGTTCGGGACATCATCCTGTCCGGCGGCGACCCGCTCCTGTTGCCCGACCATCTTCTCGAGCGCATCCTCAAGGCTCTGCGGACCATTCCTCACCTCGAACTGATCCGGATCGGAAGCCGTGTGCCAGGAAGTCTCCCTGAGCGCATCACGCCGGCTTTCTGTGACATGGTCAAGAAATACCATCCCCTTTACATGAACCTTCATTTCAACCATCCCGACGAATTGACGTCGGAAGTGAAGGCGGCGTGCGGCCGGCTAGCCGATGCCGGCATTCCCTTGGGCGCCCAGACCGTTCTGCTCAAAGGCGTGAATGACGATCCTGCTGTGATGATACGCCTCGTCCACCAGCTCCTCCTGGCACGCGTCAAACCGTATTACCTCTATCAGGCCGACTTGACTCGTGGCACCAACCATTTCCGCACCTCGGTGGAGACGGGCCTTGAGATCATCAAGGCCCTACAGGGCCATACCAGCGGGATGGGGATCCCGCACTTCGTCATCGATGCCCCGGAAGGCGGCGGGAAAATCCCGCTATTGCCGGCCGATTACCTCGTCGACCTGAATCAGGACCAGGCGACGCTGCGGAACTACGAAGGAAAGATCTATACCTATCCGCAGCCGCAGAATTCCGGATCTTCGGATCACTCGAATGGCAATGGAAACGGCAAGCGCCGCGAACTGCCGATGGTGACATCTCCCTCCACCGGTTGCGGAATCGCTGACGGCATGCTGGGCTAGAAGAGAACAAGAGCAAAACCAAATGTACGATCACATTCACGAACTTTTTCCGGAACTGGAAAGAGATCTTCTTTCCTATACGACTGGCATTTTACCTTCTCAAAAAATCAGAGAACTTATTGAGAATGGGAGTGTCAAAGCGTCCGCGCCGATTAAAGAGGAGCAAATCCAACCTTCCAGTCTGGACTTACGATTAGGTGCCATCGCCTATCGGGTGCAATCGAGTTTTCTGCCGGGACCCAACTCAACGGTAGAAAGCAAAGCCAAAGATCTGATTATGACGGAACTCGATTTGACTCGGCCCACGGTTCTCGAAAAAGGATGTGTGTATATTATTCCTCTTATGGAAAACTTGTTTCTTTCAAACAATATTTCAGCAAAAGCTAATCCAAAGAGTAGCACAGGGCGTTTGGACATCTTTACAAGAATGATCTGCGACTATGGCAACGAGTTTGAGCGAGTACCCGAAGATTACAAAGGTAAACTGTTTGCAGAAGTCGTTCCACGCACTTTCAGTGTCGTACTGTCGGAAGGGGTGAAACTCAATCAGTTGCGATTTGTACGCGGCCGTCCTCCATCATGGGATTCGAGACTCGAGCAACTAGATAAGCAAGAGACACTTGTCTATGCCGGAGAGGATGTGCCAAAAAATGCAGACATTCGTAAGGGTCTAAGGATTTCGATCGATCTTCAGGGCGACAGAAACAACAATATTATCGGTTATAGAGCAAAAAAGAATACACCGGCCATAGATCTCAGCAAAGTGCAATACTACAGCCCACCTGATTTTTGGGATGCCATACCGACACCCAAAAACAAAAATCTAATCCTCAGTCCGGACGATTTCCATATCCTGATATCGAAAGAAAAGGTCCGTATCCCACATGATCATGCAGCCGAAATGGTAGCGTATGACCCATCAATCGGCGAATTCCGGATACATTATGCAGGCTTTTTCGATCCCGGTTTTGGGTATGGTTCAAGCGACATTAAAGGAAGCTGTGCGGTTTTGGAGGTAAGAAGCCACGAGGTGCCCTTTCTTATCGAAGACGGACAAATTGTCGGTCGGCTCATTTACGAACGCCTGCTGGGTCAACCAGATAAAATTTACGGAGTCGATATAGGCTCCTCTTACCAGAGCCAGGGTTTAACTTTGAGTAAGCAGTTTAAAAGATTTGAGAATGCATAGTACTCGTTCAACAAGCCTCAATGACTGACCCTTCCAAGCACGACGAGCGCCGGGACGAACGCGAAGAAGACGGCGAAGGCGAACGCCATATCGTCGCGCTGCAGAAGTTCGTTGGCTTCGTCATGATGGTATTGGCGTGGCTCCAGCTGCTGGTCGCCGTCAGCAGTGGATCGGAAGCCGACCACATGCCGTTCGTCTATTACTTCATCGGTCTCGTCATCTTTGTGAACGGCACCGTGAACGCCTGGTACAAATATCCCATCATGGCAGCGGCCAGTTTGAGCGGCCTCACCTTGATCTACCATATCAAGTCCATCGGCTCCGCGATGCGGTGGGAGAAGGGGCTTGTCGTGTACGGGACCATCATCTTCATCGGCATCTATATGTTCATCACACCCAAGCCCGCCCGAAGGATGCCCCCATCCGATCCTCCGGTATGACCGTCTCGGTCGTGATCCCGACGCTCAACGAAGAACGCACCATCAACGCCACTCTCGCACGGCTCGGCCAGCCGGCTTTGACTGAGGTCATCGTGGTGGACGGCGGCAGTCAAGACAGGACCGTCGACATGGCCAAACCGAAAGCCCGTATTGTCACGGCGCCTCGCGGCCGCGCCCGTCAAATGAATGCCGGCGCGGCCGTCGCAACAGGCGATGTGCTGCTGTTCCTGCATGCCGATACGCTGCTGCCTCTGACGGCGGGAGAGGATATTCTCACGGTTCTTCGCGACCCTGCAGTCGTCGGGGGGCGATTCGACGTCAGGTTTGATCCTCATCAAGGCCTCTTACGGGTGGTCAGCTGGATGATGAACTGGCGTTCTCGGATGAGCGGCATCGCGACAGGCGATCAGGCCATCTTCATCCGCCGCACTGTATTCGACGCCGTCGAAGGCTTCCCCGATCTTCCCATTATGGAAGATGTCGCCTTCAGCGCGAGCATCAAAAGAATCGGGCGGATGGCGGCCTTGCGCAGCACCGTCGTGACATCCGGACGCCGCTGGCAGCAAGGAGGCATTGTACCGACCATCCTTCTCATGTGGTGGCTGCGAATGCTGTACTCTTTGGGGGCGTCTCCGGAACGCATGGCGCGCCTCTATGCCAATATTCGATGACGCCTGCCGACAGCACTGCCTTCATTATTTTCACAAAGGCCCCGATCCCCGGGGAAGTAAAGACACGCCTGTGTCCTCCGCTTACCGCTGATGAAGCCGCTTCCCTGCACGGCACGCTCGTGCTTGACGCGATCGAACGAACGAAAGGCCTTGCGGGCGCAAGGCTGTATGTGGCTGGTGCACCCGATATTACGCATCCGTTCTTTAAAGTGTTGGCAGGCCGCTTTCAGGCCACCTTGTTGGCCCAGCACGGTTCCGACCTCGGCGAGCGAATGCATCACGCGTTTCAAGACGTGTTCGCATTGGGCCATCGCTCAGCCGTGCTGACCGGAGTCGACCTTCCAGCTTTACCGCGCGCGTATCTGTTGGAGGCTTTGAAGCTTATCCCTGTGCACGATCTCGTCCTCGGACCCACGCGAGACGGGGGATACTATTTAATCGGGCTCCGACGTCTCATGCCTGAATTATTCCACAACATCGCATGGAGTACCTCCTCCGTGAGAGCGGACACCTTGGCAAAGGCGCAGGATCTTGGACTCGCAGTCGGACTCCTGCCTGAATCCAGAGACCTCGATGATCTCGATGATCTCCACGCCTTCATCGCACTGGCAGGCAAAGATGGCCATATCTCGAAACGCACGGGGGGGACCCTACGGCTGATCGAGGGACGGCTCAAAGAGAGAAAGCTTTAGAACAAACAGAGTGTTTCAATGAGACCGGTAGAACTGCTTGATCGTCTCGACGACGTAGGCCTGCTGGTCGGCGGTGAGCCGCCTCGATCGCCGCCGGGTCAATGTTGAAACTATCCGGCTTGATATCCACGAATATCGGCTTCGCCCCAAAACGCAAAATAGAGCCGGCCGTGGCGCAGAAGGTATAGGCGACGGTCACGACTTCATCTCCATGCTTCACGCCGGCAGCCATCAGGGCCAGCAGGATCGGTCCCGGACGCGCCAACGGCATGCGCCGAGCGATATATCGGTGCAGATCGTTTTCGAAATCCGAAACTCGGGCTCCGAGAATGAACGCTTGCTCATCGCAGACTGCTGCCATGGTGGTCATGACTTCGGAACGGATTTGGAAATACTGGGCCCCGTAAATCCAGTAAGGGGTCGTTCACGCATTCCTCATACCAGCAGTCGCACGATTCCATACTTGCTTGCATGAGTCGTCATTGAATTCTTCGCTCGAACACCTTGTACCACAGAGTCTTGATCGCTTCGAAGGCAAATGTCTTCGCGTCGCGACGCCTCGTCCACCAACCCGCGGGGTCGAAGCTTTCCTCGCGGACCGGGGAAGCGAGAATTCGCAATTCCCCCGCTTCGGTTAATGTTTGGAAGATACGCTTTGCTCGCGCAGTATGGAAATTGCTGCTCACCAGAATAATCGTGTGTATCCCGTGTTTTCTCAGAACGGGAACGAGCACCGTAGCCTCTTCCTTTGTTGAATCGGAGTCATGGGCGATGGTGAGGATCTGACTTGCCGGAATGCCCAATTCGGTTGCTTGACGACGCATAATATCGGCCTGGTGCGTTCGCCAACCTATCGGTGTCCCGCTTAAGACCAGTAAAGGAGCATAGTTAGCCTTAAACAAGCGGACGGCTTGATTCACACGGTCGCCGCGCCGGTTATCACCAGCCAATACGAGAATCGCATCAGACTTCTCTAACGGGTCCTCAGTGATGAGTGCCTGACCAATCGAAGTGAGATACACAGGATGGAGAACATAGCCAAGAAAAAGCAGTGCAACTAGAGCGGCTCCGACGATCCATCGCCGCCGGCTGTGGGGACGCCGAATGGAATCTTTCACACGATGCTACCGAAAGTCTCGCCGATGGAAAATCCCGGCGGCGACAAGCAAGAGAACGGCCGTGTATAACAGACCGTACATCAGAACCAAGGCGAGTTCGGAGGCTGCGATATCCAGGTGGTAGATGACTCGAGCCTTCAGATTAAAGTTCTCTAAATTGGGCATGACATAATACAGGCCGGTCAGGATTGTATGGTTGGCACCGTCAACCTTAGCGCCGAGCGCTTTCAAATCTCCGGTCAGATGTCCGATGACGTACACTGCAAGCGTGAAGATCGCGCTCAGAGTCGTCGTCGTGAAGGTTGAAAACAACAAGGCAACGGCCGTAATGACCATCAACTCCATGAAGATCAAGAGCACCGCCTTGAACAAGAGGAGGTCAATCCCGACTCCCATAATGACCAGCACGACCAGGAATCCGACGAGCATGATCAGAAGATTGACCAGAAGGGTGATTGTCAGCCCGAGATACTTGCCCACCAGAAATTCCCAACGCGCCACTGGCTTGGAAACTATGGTGTAGATCGTCTTCTTCTCGATTTCCTTATTGACCAGTCCGATCCCAATAAAAATCGCGATCAACACTCCGAATATGTTCATGGAAGCCAGGCCCAGATCGAGGATCAACCGCGAATCATCACCAAGATGGAGTCTCGACAAGAGGATCGAACTGCCGATGATGAGCAGGGCAAATAGGACCAGATTGTAGAGCAGTTTTTCGCGCAGATTCTCGCGAAAACTGTTGATGCCTATCACCAGAATACGATTCATCTGACCACGTGTTCTTCTGTCCGCTGTTGGACCTCACGCATAAACAGATCCTCGAGCGAGTTCTTCTGGTGTGTAATGGAGATCAGGGACGCTTTTCTCCCGCGGATGATTTCCAGTACCTCATTGACCTGCTCCTGATTGTCGAGGGTGAACAGCGTGCGGTCTCCTTGGAGGATCACGCGCTGCGTCAGCCCGCGAATCCTCCCCAACCCTTCCGCGTCAAGGTTTTCAAGAACGACTTCGATAGATCGGGTCGTGGCAGACCCGAGCAATTCAGCCACTCTTCCCAACGCGACGAGGCGGCCTTTCACCAAGATGCTCACCCGGTCGCACAACAACTCAGCATCGTGCAAAATATGAGAGCTGAAAAAAATCGTCTTGCCAGCCGCTTTGAGTTCGAGAATTAAGTCTCGAATCTCTTTGCGCCCGACGGGATCCAAACCGGACATCGGCTCATCGAGAACGACGAGATGCGGATCATTGATCAAGGCTTGCGCAATGCCGATCCGCTGCAACATGCCCTTCGAGAACTTTCGGAGCTGCAGCCGGTTCACATCGGACAGGCCGACCATGCCGAGGAGCTCCTGAATCCGCTCTCGTAAGACCGAACCGGTCAAGCCGAACAATTGCCCGTAGAACCGCAGAAATTCCTCCGCGGTCAAATAATCATAGAAATATGGCGCCTCGGGAAGAAAGCCGATCTGCCGCTTTATGGACACATCGCCGATCTCACGGTCCATGATCCAGGCCTTTCCACTGGAAGCGGTCACCAGTCCCATCAGGATCTTGAGCGTGGTGGTCTTTCCCGCTCCATTTGGTCCGAGGAATCCAAACACCTCGCCACGATGGACCTCGAGATCTAACCGATCGAGCGCGATGACTCGCCTGCCCCAAAAACCGACGGGGAACACCTTGGAAAGGCCCTCTGTTCTTAATACCGTCCGCGCTTCACTCATGACTACCTCGGCCTGTACACTCTGAGCCGCTCAGGATGCGTGCTGCTGGTGATAACGCCCATGCGCGCATCAAAGTTATAGACGCCTCCGAAAGGCTCTTGAGGAAGGGCGACAAGCACTCCCCGATTCACAAGGTCGCTCAGAGAGCCTGGGCGCTTCCCAAAATGCTCCATATAGTTCGCTACGCCCTCTTCCAAAAGCCGGATGTCCCGCTCGATTAAGACTTCTTTCATCCTGCCTTGGAGGGATTCTTTCACCCGTTCATCTTTTGTCTCCCGCCACATGATCTCGAGGAAGTCCAGCGCCGTTTCAGGACTTCCTGCCTGCGCGTAGAGCCGGGCGGCCAAGGGCGGAACAAATGCCGGGTGCCCGGGCAGCTGCGAGGCGCGAGCCATATACTCGGCCGCGGCCGGGTAATCCTGCAAATGGAAAAAATGATTGAACCCAAGATAAAACGGCAGGTACCAATAGGTCGGATTGTGCGCGACACCCTTTTGTAAAATTTGATCGCTCAAATCCACCCGATGCGCAAGTTCTGCCAGGACGATTCCTCCGATCTGGTAAGCATAGGTATATTGTGGATCGAGAGTCGTGATGACATCAAGCGCGTGGTAGAGCCACTCATAGTCCTGAGCGCTGACCTTTCGCTCTCCAAGCACCTGAATCATGCGCAGCCATAGAACATCGGCTGCGATGTTCTGATAGCCAAGAAGAATGGGCTTGAGGTATTCGCCGGGCGGCAAAACCCGAAATTGCTCCATGCGAATGACCGAGAGATCCTGACGGTGATCGATTTCACGAAGGGTCAGCAGCATACCGGCGAGCACAACCGTTAATACCGCACAGAACAAGACGCCCGATACCCACTTCGGGGATCTTCGCTTTTCTGGAAAAAAAATTACAGAAACCGGCATCCTGAGTAGTGAAACGAATTACAGACGAAGAGCCCGCCGGCCATTACAGGACTGGCGGGCTCTTCCTGTTGAAGACTACGTGCTAGAAGAGTCCTGGCGTGCAGTCAAACACATCGCTGGCATCGCCGACCGCAAACCGATTCGCGCCCGCAGCAGCGCCGTCCAAGTTGCCGAAAGCGGCTACCATGACACCGCCCCCGGCGGTTGTCGCAGTCCCGGCTACCGC
>Ga0066709_100000196_pt1 | contig 27247 bp, 20 predicted proteins | sample GraSoiAngelo_158_FD_79665 | JGI IMG/M metagenome (GOLD analysis project Ga0066709, IMG submission 79665) | Grasslands soil microbial communities from the Angelo Coastal Reserve, California, USA - 14_1009_16_30cm | ecosystem: Environmental > Terrestrial > Soil > Grasslands | place: USA...
CACAAGGGATGTGCCCGCCAATGCGGTCGTCGTCGGCAACCCAGCACGGATCATTCGTTATTGCGAGACCATCTGCGCGGAAGTCATGTCGAAATGAGCGCCCAGCATAATACGGCAACGCGGACCATCGAAAGGCGAGGCTTTACCGGCGCGCTCTCCCGTGAAGATTTTCACAGGGCTCTGGCTCAGGAACGGGCGCGCGCCGACCGGACCGAGCATCAGTTCTCGGTTGTGCTGCTTCATGGCGACGGCCTACAGCGTGCCAGAGCAGCCGAAGATCTAATCAACAAAATCCCCAACCGGATTCGTGTGATCGACCAAATCGGATGGTTCGACGATCGGCGAATCGGCCTCATTCTGCCCCACACATCGTCGAGCGGCGCGCGGAAATTGGTTGACAGGATCCGCCCTCTGTCAACCACATCCCTATCCTTTTTTACGATTTACACATATCCCGGACCCTGGCTGCCCGTAGAGCCTCCAGGCTCGGGATCGAGTTCCGACGCTGATATTGATCTCGAAAAGACGTGATTATGGAAGAATCGAACTTCGCTGATGAAAATTATGTTCTCTCCCGGCGTATTCTCTGCGGGCGCGGATCGGTATCTGAATTCAAATACCGGGACATCATCATCCGGCTCATTTATCTGGTCTCGTTTCTTTGTTACCTGTTCGATCCCGACATGTTTGGCTCCCTTCTAGCCGGAAGACTTGCGAACCAGCTAGGAGTGTTCACAGAGATTACCTGGAAACATCTAGTATTGTTCGCCGGCGTTGCGCTGGCGTTGTGTGGCGTCCTGCTCCGAACCTGGGCCACCGCATATCTCGGCTGGAGTGTGATGCGCAATCCCCGGATCCATACAGATCGCCTCATTTCAGACCGCCCGTTCGGGCACGTGCGCAATCCGCTTTATCTTGGCAATCTCCTGATGGTCGCCGGCGTCAGTGTCATGTTTTCACGTACAGGTATGGTGCTTCTTTTAGCCGCAAACCTCTTGCTGATCTCTCGGCTCATCATGCTGGAAGAAACCCAACTCGCTCGTTCTTATGGTGCCTCGTACCTTGAGTATTGGCGGGCTGTGCCACGTTGGATCCCGTCGCTGAAGGCTCGTGTAAGTCCCGCGGGGTATGTCCCAAGTCTTAAGCGCGGCATCAGCGGTGAGATCCATTTGTGGCTCATTTTGATCGCCGTAGCAGTATATGCGGCAACATTTAACTTCAAATTATTCGGCATTCTATTTGTGTGCGCCTTTTTCCCCGGCGCCAGCCGCCGTATTTACAGGATGTTGGAGAAGAGTCCACTGCGCAGAAAAAGGCCCGTCCCGGAAGAAAGTCAATTCAAGATTCGCGCCAGCGGCAACAGCCCAGTCTGAGCACGATCTCTCGAGGTCGTTTAGAGATGCGGGCTTTCGCCCTTGCGTTCGCCACTCGTAAAGGCTGGTTGCCGGAACGCTTGTGCGCGCCTTTGCTCATCCGCTTCTTCCCGAACGAGCCTTAGGAAACAATCCTGATGATAGTTGGATCCATGATATGCGGTGAGCAAGTCGTAGGGAGCGATCCGCAGATTACACTTAGCACACCATAATGTTGGTTTTCGACTCATTCAACACCTCTTGTTCATTTCCTTTTGCCGATCCCTCGCAACTCACGTACCACGATGCGCACAATCTTGCGATGCCGTAAGCGTTGTAGGCGTTTGATTTGGGCGTTTAGAACACTGAACGTGCATTCCCTTTCTTATTTTTCATGCATGTGCATTCATAAATGCCGTTCCCGGCTGGATATATCCACACCGCCGAAATGGCTGGAGCACATCCAGTACAGGTGTACAATGCGCGCGGTTCCGATGTCGGAAAGGCTGTATAGGTCGAACAAAGGCGAGAGCGTCAACGACACTCAGAAGGCAAGAAAAACAAAGAATGTTCAGTAGGCCTTTCTATTGATAACCGGGTGAAACGTACGACATTCCAGCGACACCGACGGGGACGAAGTCACCGCCGGGGGGCAAACCCGCCGTAATGTACCCGCTGATTTGCGGGGAATTCGGGAACGTTGACTGCTTCGTAGCGAAGTTCCATACCGAGACGCAGGCGGGCGGCTGATTCGTGTCAGGCCACACGCTGCCGAGCGCCAGAGTTCCGTCAGGTTCCTGGGCATAAACGTTAGATAGGGAAATCGGACCTGAGTAGCAAGACTGAGCTCCGTAAGTAAACCAATACGCATAACGATTGGTGTTGCCGTACTTATTGGGTAAGACGTTTATATTGGTGTTCTTAAGGATGATATTCAGTGAGGAGGTATTATCACGGCTGTATGCAAGATCGGGATCGAGCATCAGGCCAATGCAATTTGTTGTCCCGGTCAGCCGATCGATGCGTTGAACCACGCCTGGAGCAGCGAACGGCTGATACACTTTGGAGTTATCAATACTAAGTGACGAACACCCCGAGATTCCTTCAATGCGAATGTTCTGTAGCGTGATGTCATTCGGGGCCGACAGTGTATCATCAATAATAATCCCATTTCCGGTGCTGAAGTAGAAAGGGTCTTGCGGATTGCGAATCCAAACCCCCTCGATAAAGACAGAACCGGGAGTCGACTTGCCGATAATGATCCCATGACAGCTGCCTGCAATCACCACGCACGAAGGGATAAGATCGATTTCGCCGCCGATAAGGATTACATTATGTCCGCCGTTGATTGTTATACCCCCCACTTGAGCTCTATCGGACGGCAGATGGAGGCGATAGTCATTGGAAGGACTCATGGACAGATGCTGGTGACCGATCGGATCAATGTACAGATCGACGCAGCCATAATTAGCGTCACCACAAGGCGGTGGCGCCCAAGATAACGGCTGGGCAGTTGCGTTTGACGTTGGCGCAATCATACCTGAGAGAATCACCACTAATGCGGCGAAGCGACACCAACATCGTCTGAATTTCTGTTTCATATTTCCCTCCTCTTTGCACACTGTTGGTCGTGCAAATACCGTCACCCAGCAGTTACTCTGCCAACGGGTCCCATTGCTTTTAACTCGTTACGAACCTAGACGTCACTCCGCCAGAAACCTTGAGTATGAATTCCGTTTCTTAATTTCTGTGCACTGGCATTCCCATAATCGCGCACCACGCTTCAGTCCAATGCGGACTGGACACTGACCTGCCTTTAACTCCATCGTTCGGTTGAACTTCATAAAATCGGCACGGTGGTACGCCAGTTGCGTAGTCGGGCTTGATCGAAGTCCGGCATTTCGAGTACAGCGAACCTAAACCAGACCTCTTCGTTTTTAGTGCCGAACGCATTCATGAAGAGCAAAACCAAAAAGCCATTCCACGCCGAAGAAGACAGAGTGTTCAGTGAACTCGGCAAGAACGCCCTCTTTTACTTCATCGGAATAGTTGCCCTACGCGCGTCGTCGTTTCTGCTGATACCGATTTATACGTACTCGCTCGACATGGGGGACTATGGCCGTCTAGCCCTTCTTCTTCAGACGGGCCAGATCCTAGTGATCGTTATCGGTTTGGGCAGCCGCACGGCCTTGGTCCGTTTTGCGAAGGAATATGAAGACAAAAATCAGATGGGTCTCTTACTGGGAACATCAATTTTCATAAATGTTGCCGCCGCGGTACTGGTAACCGTTACCACAACAGTCTTTTTATCGCCGGTCTTTGGGCGTCTGCTGCATACAGACAATACCCCACACTACGTCTTTTGGACTTGCGCGGCGGCGGCGTTCAATTGCTTGTCGGTCCACCTGGTTACCTACTACAGAGCGGGTGAGCAAGGGCTGAAGGTTACCCTTGCTAACCTATCTACCGCCGCCTCACTAATTCTGCTGACAATGCTATTTCTTCGCTTCTGGCACTTAGGTGTCTACGGCGCTTTGCTGGCTCAAACCATCATCTACGGTTTGCTGACTACATTCTTGTTCGTGACGGTCTCCTCAAAAATCAGGATGAGTATCTCTCTACGACTGACGTGGGACTTGATCCGCTTCGGGCTGCCCCTCATTTTCGTCATGGCTGGCGGGCTGATTACGCAGGCATCGGGAATGTACTTCATGAGTTATTTCCGTGGACTGGATGAGGTCAGCATTTACTCGCTTGGCACCAAGATGGCACAGATTGCCGAAATGAGCCTCATTTTGCCGTTCGTGATGGCCTATGAACCGTTCGTCTATTCGCGGACAGGTAAGTCACGGGTTTGGGCCGATATCTCGCGGTTGCTGACCTACCTCATGGTCGCGTTTGCGTTCGTTGCCTGGGCCATTGTTTTTGTTGCACGCGACCTGCTGACCGTAATTGCGCCTCCTGAGTATGGTTCGGCGTACTTCCTAATTTTTCTACTGCTGCCTGCGCTTGCGTTTCGGGGTGTTTACTACATCGGCGAGTCTTTGCTGTATCTGGAGAAGAAGACTCAGCTCGTCGGAGGTGTCGTCACACTGTTTACCGTGGTTAGTGTGGGGTTGAATTACGCGTTGATTGGCTATTGGGGTATGTACGGCGCTCTTGCGGCCTATGCAATTACAACCATCGGTACCGGCATTACGGTTCTGAAGCTGGGGTTAGGAATGTCGCCCGTCCGCATCGAGAAGGAACGTCTCTGTCTAGCGGGGGGGCTTCTATTTGCATTTCTGGTAGCGGTATACGCGCTGCGCGACGCCAGCCACTACGTGTACTACATCGCGGTTCCGCTCAGTGTGTGCGTTGGAACACTTTTTTTATGTTCGAGCAGCTTTGTGAAAGAGGACGAACGACGTGCAATACACACGTTTTTCGGTCGAGCTCGTGTGCTGAGGTCGGTATTCACTGCCTGGAGCGGCCGCAACAGAACGGTGGAGTCGAGCCGGGATGCTGGTTCTAGCCTTCATTCCCATAACAACCACGACCCGGAGCGAAGGTTTAAAATGAGCAACTTATCCTATGCACTGATTACTGCCGCCAAGAACGAGGAATCTTATATCCGCCGCACTCTGGCATCTGTCGTAAACCAGACCCAATTGCCCAAGGTCTGGATCATCGTCAGTGACGGCTCGACAGATCGGACGGACGAGTTCGTCATGGAGTTTGCGCGGGATCGTGAGTTCATCCGTTTCATACGACTCGAGAATCAAGGGGATCGAGCCTTCTCGGGCCAGGCGTTTGCATCGAATGCCGGCTACGAAGCGATCAAGGAAACAGAATTCGAGTTTGTCGGCTTTCTCGATGCTGACATCACGTTCGATTCCGACTATTACGAGAAGCTCCTCGCAATGTTTCTGGCCAATCCTCAGCTCGGTGTTGCCGGAGGTGAGATTCTCGAACACCGGTCAGGTTTGTTGGGCCCGCGTTTCGGCAACTCGAAAGACAATGTTGCCGGCGCCATTCAGTTCTTCAGGCGTCGCTGTTACGAGGACATTGGTAGCCATCTGGTACCACTGCAATTTGGCGGTCACGACCTCGTCGCCAATATCATGGCACGGATGAAGGGGTGGGAGGTCCGGACTTTCTCTGATCTTCCCGTTGTTCACCACAGACCCACAGGCAGCGCAGCAACGACATTATGGCGCGCCCTGTTCCGGCGTGGGAAGGAAGACTACACGATCGGCTATAGCGCACTATTTGAAATCGCAAAATGTATTCGCCGCATGAGGGAGCGCCCATTCGTTATCGCTAGTGCGTTGGCCTTGTGCGGCTATATCGTTGCGTGGCTCACATGTCAAAGGAGCGTCTTGCCTGATGAATTCCTCCGTTATTTGAGGCAAGAACAAGTCAGCCGCATTCTCGGCGCGCTGCGCGGTCCGAAACGGGGAATTCCGACCCCAGAAAGAATATCCTATGACTAATCGGGCGGTTATCGGAGTCGCCTGCCGTGCTGGCGAGGAACGCTGGGCGCGAGAGTTCTTCGAATTATTCAAAACGCCGTGGGAATTCTACAGACGCGGTTCATCTTATTCCGCCGTCGTATCAACAGACGTAAGTTTGACAGATATCCGAGCGAGGTTGCTGGTGCTTTACTCCGCCAAACCAGGATCGGACACGGCGGAGGAATCAACAAAGTCTGAAAACACCTACCTCCGATATAAAGACGTCATTTTCCCAATATATGGCAAGTTGCTGATCTTCGATACTGCAGCACCTTTGGTACGCGTCGCGGGTAATCGCTCTGCGGCTGCCGCCGTAACTGAAACGCAGCACGACGGCATGAAGGTGTTGCGAGTCGGATACGATCGGTTTGGAGAAGTTCGCTTTTTGCTCTCAACCGGGCAGCCCCCCTCTAATGCGCTTATACCGACACTGGACATTCACATTTCGATGCTTCGTACGTGGATTCTGGAAGCGGGAATTCCTGTTGTTGAAATTCCTCCAGTGCCCGCGGGTTTTGAATCGATGGCTTGCTTGACTCATGACGTGGACTTCTTACGAATACGAAACCAAAAGTTTAATCACGTCCTTTGGGGTTTCCTGTACCGGGCAACGGCCGGATCACTATTGAAGCTGCTTCAGCGAAGGATTTCGTGGGGCGACTTTCTCAAAAACCTGAAGGCCGCGATGTTGTTGCCTGCAGTCCATCTCGGTTTGTGTAAAGACTTCTGGTTTGAGGATTTTGAAAGATTCACTTCACTCGAGCGCGATCTGAAGGCGACGTATTTCTTCATTCCATTTAAAAACAGGCCCGGCGACAAAGGTCACCGCCCGCTCAGCAAGAAAAGAGCGGCGTTCTACGATGTGCGGGATGAACGGCCCTTGTTGCAGGAGTTGGCGAGCGAGGGTCACGAAATCGGCGTACACGGCATCGATGCTTGGCACGATGCGGATAAGGGCCGCGAAGAACGATGCCGGCTGGCCGAGGCAACGGGCCACTTGGAAGTTGGTGTTCGCGTGCATTGGCTATGTTTCGATGCGGCATCGCCACGCGTTCTGGAAGAGGCCGGATTTCACTACGATTCAACCTGCGGGTACAACGAAACCGTGGGCTACCGGGCCGGAACTTCGCAAGTCTTCCAGCCTGAGGAGGCCGCAAGTCTTCTCGAATTGCCGCTGCATATACAAGATACAGCGCTGTTTTCCCCTCGGCGCTTAGGTCTGGACGACAGTGCCGCATGGAAGCCCTGCGAGATTCTTCTGAACAACGCCACAACGCACGGCGGTGTCTTGACCATACTCTGGCATACCCGAAGCCTTGCGCCTGAAAGGCTATGGGGAAATTTATACGTTCGTTTGTTGAAAGCACTGCGGACGCGCTCTGTATGGTTCGCAACAGCAGGAAACATTGTCGACTGGTTTCGAAGCAGGCGGGCCGTATCTTTCCGATCCGTTCAATTGTCTGAGGGACATGTGCATCTGGAAATGCGACGGGACGGGTGCGCTAACGGTTCGAATAGTCCAGCCCTGATGATCCGAATTAACGTCCCACCCACCACGCCGGATGCTGCGCCCGATAACAGGGGCCGTGTTATCGACGTTCCCTGGATGGGAGATCCGGTTCTCGATGTTCCGCTCGCACAGCTAGGAGTACAGGATGGCGCACATATGCATGGTCGTGTTTAACGAGTATTCCCTCGACCCAAGAGTGCGGCGTGAAGCCGAGGCTTTGGTCGAAAGAGGGGATACCGTTGATTGCATCTGTCTTGATAAAAACAAGGCCAGATTTCTTCACGGCGTCAGGCTGTTTGCTATCTCCGGCAAATACCGAGGCGTCAAACGCATAGGACATCTCGTCGCCTATTTGCGCTTTTTCTGTTTCGCGTTCGTAAGGCTCTCTCTCCTGCATCTACAGAGACCCTACGACATCGTGCAAGTCCATACAGGCCCGGATTTTCTGGTTTTTACGACGCTGACTCCGAAGCTCCTTGGGGCAAAGATCATTCTCGATGTTCACGATCTCATGCCGGAAATGTATATGGCGAAGTTTGGAGTGGATTATCGCAACTGGATGGTGAGATTCGTCACATGGATTGAAAAACGCAGCGTTGGCTTCGCCAATAAGACGATTGCCGTTCATGAGCCACATTTGAACATCCTCGTCAAGCATGGAAATCCGCGTGACAAATTTTCCGTACTGCTCAACGTGCCGGACCATCGGATCTTTACGCGGCGTTTACCCGCCAACTCAAAACAGAAACCGTTCCAGCTGATTTACCACGGTGGGATTCCAGATAACGACAGAGCCGGCCTTGAAGTCACCCTTCGCGCTGTGGCCCGAGTCCGGAACGATATTCCCTCGCTCGAATTTCAAATTATCGGTGGCGGCCCTGGTGTCGGGCGCCTGCACCGGCTGGCGGCAGAGCTGAATTTAGCCTCGTGCGTGCAATTTATAGCGCCTGTGCCTGTCGAGGAGCTGCCAGAAATACTTCTCAAGGCGAGCGTCGGAATTGTTCCGTATTCCCCCGACGATTTTACTTACTATGTGCTTCCAACGAAATTGCTCGAGTATGCGGCCCTGGGAATACCCGCCATTGTCTCTCGGCTCCCTGCCATCGAAGCGTATTTCGATGAGGGGATGGTTGGATATTTCGAACCAGGAAATGCAACCGATCTCGCAAACCAGATTTTGAGGTTCCACCGTGATCCCCAAATGGCAGCAAAAGTAGCTTTGAATGCGACACGTTTCACGGACATGTACAACTGGCAACAACATCGCGAGGTCTATTTCAGGTTGGTTGATTCCTTGCTGCCTCCAAAACAATTTGTTGTGCAATACCAATTGAAAGGAAAAAGCAGTGGCGAAAGATGACGTAATTGTGGTTGGGATGGGTGAAGTTGGCCGGCCGTTATTCGAATTGATCGCCGAAAAACATAACACCATCGGAATCGACATCGAACCCGTGATTACGGATGGTGAATGCGCCGTTCTTCACATCTGTTATCCATTCAGCGAAAGGTTTGTCCGCACGGCTGTTCAATACATCGAACAGAATCATCCGGCTTTGACTGTCATTAACAGCACAGTGGCTCCTGGAACGACCCGACTGGTTCACCGGTTCACCCGGGCACCCATCGTCTATAGTCCGGTCCGCGGCAAACACTTCAAAATGAAACGTGACCTCCTCCACTACACAAAGTTCATAGGTGGGATACACCCGGAAGCCGCTCTTCGCGCTTCGGAACATTTTCGGTCGATTGGAATGAAGACGAAAGTGGTGGCTTCGCCCGAGACGGCGGAATTGGCGAAGCTAACGGAAACTACCTATTTCGGTTTATTGATCGGCTGGGCGCAGGAAGTCGAGCGATATTGCAACCAGCTGGAGGTCGACTACGATCAAGTGGCTTCTTTCTACGAGGAAGTGCAATTTCTTCCACCCGTCAAGTATTTCCCCGGATTTATCGGCGGCCACTGCGTCATGCCGAATATTGCTATTTTGAAGCAAACGTTCGACTCCGATTTTCTGAATGCAATCGCTCGATCCAACGAAATGAAGAGTCAGACGGAGCTTTTACCAACGGGAACCCATGGTTATAGCTCGCATTGATCCGGCAAGTGACCGACGGTGGCAGACGTTTGTCGAAAATCGTCCCGATGCAGGCATCTTTCATACGGCTGCATGGCTGGAAGCCTTACGCCTGACCTATGGTTACCAACCGGTGGTTTATACCGCAACCGATCGAGGTGACAGTTTGTTGAATGGCATGCCTTTCTGTCTGATTCGCAGCCGTCTGACGGGCCGACGTCTGGTATCGCTACCTTTTTCCGATCACTGTCAGCCGCTGGGGAACCCCGAAGAAACGCATGAATTGCTTGCTGCAGTAAAGGACGATGCGAGGAAAAACAATTGTAAGTATGTAGAGACAAGGCCCCTCACCCCTTACACACCGGGAATAACCAGCGCCGCGGAACTAACAGAAAGTCATGATGCAGTGATTCATCGCCTGGATCTTCAACAAGGTCGGGACGAGGTCTTCCGGGGTTTTCACAAGGATTGCATCCAGCGAAAGATCTCCCGGAGTCAGCGCGAACAGTTGCGCTATGAAGAAGGAAGATCGGAAGAACTTCTTCAAAAATTTTATCGATTGCTGTTGCTCACGCGGCGGCGGCATCAGCTTCCACCGCAGCCGGTACTTTGGTTTCGAAATTTAATCGGTTGTCTTGGCGAAAAATTAAAGATTCGAGTCGCATCCTCGAACGACGGTATTCCTGTGGCCAGCATCATCACGCTCCTTTTCAATCACGTTGTTACCTACAAATACGGTTGCGCCGATGCCCGCTTTAATGCGCTCGGCGGCATGGTATTGCTGATCTGGCGGACCGTACAGGAAGCTCTGAACGAGGGAGCGGTTGAATTGGATCTTGGCCGTAGTGATCATGACACTCCAGGTCTGATTGCTTTCAAGGATCATTGGGGCGCACGTCGATATCGGCTGACATATTACACGCATCCGGAACATACCCGCGCCAGCGCCAATGGGCGCCTGGTGATGGCTGCGGGAAAGCGCTTAGTGGCGGCCATCCCAGACCCCCTTTTCACGACATTAGGCGGACTTCTGTACCGCCATGTTGGGTAGGTCCAAGGTTAGATGAACGTATTGTCGGACCATTATCGCTTCGACGAGCGGTATGGAAATTTCGAAATAGCGAGTCCGCGACAAACGGACCCCGGCTATTTCCGCATCGGCTCAAAGACCGTGGGTTATGGACGGACATCTCCGGGCTTCTCACATCCGAGGGCGGAGGGGGATTTAGACGACGTGCTTCGGGGCGTGAGAATCACAGAATACAATAGCGTTCTGCCGTTCGATCCTCACGAAGTCATAGAGAACTTACGTTGTGAACGTTATATGGAATCGGCAGCTCGGGGCGTTCGTGGAATCTTTTCCGGGGTTGTGAAAAAGTGCTATTACACATTTCGCCCTCTGATGCCGCTTCGGTTCCGTAAACATCTGCAAAGAATTTATCTGAAAGATTGGCATGATATTTCGTTTCCGAGTTGGCCGGTTGACCGAACCGTGGAGGACATCTTTGAACAGTTGCTGGCTATCTCGCTTCATTCCAATCGCGTTCAGAAGATCCCGTTTGTATGGTTCTGGCCCCATGGCCACTCCGCCTGTGTCATTGTGACTCACGACATCGAGACGGAAGTGGGACGCGCCTTCGCCACTGAACTCGCCGATCTGGACTGTTCACACGGAATCAAATCCGCCTTTCAGATCGTTCCTGAAGAGCGATATCAGGTTTCGTCTGCATTTCTGGATTCTTTGCGTATGCGCGGCTGTGAGCTGAACCTGCATGGTCTTAATCATGACGGTCAGCTATTTCGGGATCGAAAGGAATTTCTACGACAGGTTAAACGGATTAACGAATATGCCAGGGACTGGGGGACTGCCGGATTCAGATCTCCCGTGATGTATCGCAATATCGAATGGTATGGGGACCTTGAGTTCTCTTACGACATGTCCGTCCCCAACGTCGGTCACCTCGAAGCGCAGCGGGGCGGCTGTTGTACGGTGATGCCTTACTTCATCGGAAATGTCCTGGAATTGCCGTTGACGACCGCCCAGGACTGGGCGCTGTTCTACGTACTCAGGAATCGATCGATCGACCTGTGGAAACAACAGAGCGCACTGGTCACTGAAAAACATGGCCTCGTGAGCTTTAATGTCCATCCGGATTACGTTATTGCGCAAGATTGCCGTGAAGTGTACCGGCAGTTGCTGGAATATCTAGTGCAGGTCAATGAGGAGCTCAGGACATGGTTCGCTCTGCCCGGCGAAGTAGACCAGTGGTGGAGACAGAGACGGCAAATGCGTGTAGTCCGAGAGGGTGACCGGTTCCGCGTAGCCGGACCATCGAGTGAACGCGCAGTTGTGGCATGGGCGTCCTTGGAAAATGATCGAATTGTCTACGAAATCCCCGGCCGCAAGCCGGAGATTATGCGGTCGTCCGCGTAAGGTTAGCACCTGGGTTGAAGGAATGCTGCGTGGCGATCGAGTGAAAGGACGTAGAAGAGGTAAATGATTAAAGCCGGTCCGATCTTCGTCACCAAATCAGATTCGGTCATCGTCGAACTGAGTACCGCCGAGACGACCATGACGGCTCGAAGCCTGAATGGCAGAGAAAACGCTCGCGACATCCACGAAAATCGGTACAGCCACCCCAAGCTATAAATAATGAGTACAACCAATGGAAGGGTACCCATCAATCCGGTGGATAGGACGGACTCGAGAAAAGTATTGTGCGAGTGAGTGGCGGACCAAGACGCGGTCCAATTATTCTCGTTCAGAACGAGCTTGCTCACGCCGTACCCATGCCCAAAAGCGGTTGCTGTGGGGCTTTCAAATATTCTTTTCAGCGCATAAGACCAAACATCGGTACGACCGGTTACGGTGCCGATCGTCCCTGAATCTGCACCCCGGTTGACAAAATCGACAGCTCCCGTCACGAGTGGCACGTTCCAGAGCCAGGCCATGATCAAAACCAGGACGATGCCTCCAGCTAGACAAGGAAAGCCGACGAGAGCCGAGTCCGAGGAAACGTTACGCGCACGCCGGCGGAACCACCATCGGACGACACTGCTCACGACCAATGCGAACAAAGCAATTCGGGTTCGTGTCAGCAGCAACACAATGGTGAAGAATCCTGGCCACAAGGATCCCCAGAAGCTGCCGAACCGTCTCCCTGAAGCGCTCTTGAAGGACATACAGAACGCCACTGCAGCCAGCAGGCCCATCGCGTTAGAACTAGTCGAACCCATCCCGAACCTGTACATGCCAATCCCCAGCTCTTCCATTCTGTCTACCTGGGTCCGAAAGTAAAACGCGTCTACCAGCGTGTCTTTCAGAAGCATGAACGACACGGTTGAAAGGATCGCCCTCTCGATGTCACGCAGCGCCATTTCCGTCCGGGAACTCGATACCAGCCCCATGCAGAGTACACATGCGCCGGCAAGCAAGATCCAATAACCCATGACTTGGAACAGATAGGGGCTGAAGAGAGCGGCAATTAGGATGGCCAGTATATAAGCGGTCAACACTCTGGCGCCGAACCCGCTAAGAGAGTGCCTTCGCAAAAGCAGAAGACCGAAACATCCTCCAGCAAGAGCCAATCCAAGCTGGGCGATGACAACCCAGTCCAGCGAGCCGTATTCATCCGGGGCTCTTTCCCGGATAAATGAGCCCGTCGTTACCAGGATCAAAGCCAACACAAGGGTCCCTGCCAGACGAAGGCGATCGCTGGTGAATCTAGCCGACATCGAGTAGGAACTTAAGTTCACGCCAGTATCTGAGGCATGCGTACTGTATAGCACGTGGTCCGTCCTCCTTGGCAAAGCTCTTTGCCGACAAATGAGTTTCAGTCTCCGTCCACAGATACCTTAGAATTGTCTAAATTCGTTTCTGTTGTCCTGGAAGCTAAGACAGTTTCGAATAATTCTCCCAAGATTGTCGGAAACGTCCTCCACAAGATCCACAGGTCCAGACTGAGAGACCTTTGTCGTACATATGCAATGTCGAGACGCACCATCTGCTTGAATGTCGTTTTGTTCTTTCCGCTCACCTGCCAAAGGCCGGTCATTCCAGGAACGGCATCACACCGTCGTCTTTGCCATGGACGATACTGGGATACTGTATATGCGAGGCAAGGCCGTGGTCCCACCAAGCTCATGTCGCCACGAAGCACGTTTATCAACTGTGGCAGTTCGTCCAGGTAGCAGCGACGGATGAAATTGCCAAGCGGAATGACGCGAGGATCCCCCTTCGTATCCAGCTTTGTCAGCGGAACATCATCGTTCATCAGTGTTTTGAAATGTTCCTGGTGGAGAGTATTGTCAGTGCCGACCTTCATGGTCCGGAACTTCCAAATGTAGTAAGGTTTTCCTTGATACCCAACTCTCTTCTGCTTTAGACAAATCGGTCCCGGCGATACGACTGCGATTATCGTAGCGACGATCAGCAACAGAGGGGACAGAATAGCAAGCGCAATCGCCGAGCCCGCAATATCCATGGCTCGCTTCCACCTGGGCATCCCTGTATCGAACAGTATTTGTGGAGGGGAAACCGGGTAGGCCGACCACAGCGTGTCGCCCTCATTCTCGGCGACGGTATGTTGGTCCGAGCTGTGGCCACGAGCCTCACTGTTTGAGTCGTCTTCCGGCAGCCACGGGCCAGGATACGTGTAAACCGTAAGGGCGGAGCGCGAGGGTTTACAAATGATATCGATATCGCGGGCGAGTTTCACAGCGCCACTCGAGGGCGTGTACGGCAGAATGATTCCGATTCGATGCTCATCGTACCAGCCAATAATGATGTCTGTAATTCGAATCCTGCTGAGAAGTCTGTGCATCAAACACTCGGCAGTCTGGGAGTCGGCTACAGCCGCCCCCTTAAGCAGCAGAACGGAAAACTCTTGCTCGGTGCGGTCCGCGCGCGCACGCTCGAGGTCCAGAGCCATACGGAATTCCCTATGGGAAAGCACGTCTTTGAGGCTTCGCTCGGGCACAGTATGCTCTTGTTTGATGGCTGGGCTACGCATTTTCGGTCTGCTCGCCTGCACAGCACGTGATGCACCAGTGCGCGCGGGTTCGTAAAGAATTTCCGCACTGACAGTGATGAAGCTCTGTTGGGGAATGGTCGTTCCAGAATGAATCGAAGTGCATAGAGGTTTATGCACTCCCATTCACAATTCGAGCGGATCAAGAACGCGGAGAGACGTTTTCCCTCTGCACCTATTCAAAATCGTTTTGGCATCGAATTTGCCGAGGAAGAAGGTCTAAGGAAAGGCCCAATCGACATGGCTATGAATATTAAGCGAATCACCATTACCGGGGGAGCCGGCTTCATTGGAACACACTTGGCAGAACGCCTATGCAATGAAGCGGAGGTAGTCCTTTTTGACAATTTTCGGCGCGACTCTCTTTCTGCGCTGCCGCAACTGGCGAATCACCCCGACGTGAAAGTGGTGTGCGGTGATGTCCTGGAGCCGGCAAGTGTTCGCGCTGCATTCGAAGGATCGGACACTGTCGTACACATGGCGGCCATTGCCGGCGTGTCCAGCTACTACAATGAACCGCTACAAACGCTTAAGGTGAATATCCTTGGGACAGCGAACGTGCTCGAACAGACAGTGAAGGTCGGAGTCAAAAATTTCGTGCAATTTTCGACGAGCGAGGTTTTCGGGCCAAACGCCCTTTGGGTGGATGAAGGCTCTTCTTATCAAATCGGTCCGGTGACCGAGCGCCGATGGACGTATGCGTCCAGCAAGATGGCGGGAGAACAATTCACCCTGCGTTATGGTGAACAGCACGGAATGAAATGCTCTATCGTGCGTCCATTCAACATCTACGGGCCGCGACAAACGGGCGAGGGGGCCGTCAGCAACTTCTGCCGAGCCATTGTCGAACGAAAGCCCTTGAGGGTGTATGGTGACGGTTCAGCGATTCGCGCCTGGTGCTTTGTGTCCGATCTGGTGGACGCCGTTATGTCCATTCTGGTAACGCCGGAAGCTGCCGGACAGGCGTTCAATATCGGAAATCCGCGGGAGGTTGAAACGACACTGGGGTTAGCGCGCCGCATAGCGCAACTGCAGCATGGAGCAAAAATCGAGACGCAAGCGATCGATCGCGCGGAGGTCCGCGTCCGCATTCCGAACATCGAACGGGCACGACAGATATTGAAGTTTGAGCCCAAAGTAAGCTTGTATCAGGGACTACGGGAAACCCTAGCTTGGTTCCAAAAGGAAAGCAATCGCTCGCTTTGTGTTAACGTCGCGAGCTGAAGAATCGCGAGGAATTCGGATCGTACAGCACAATCATAAAGCGACAATCACTGGCTTCAGTCAGAATAGACGACCTGCTGTTCTGTCTGCTCAAGCCGTCTTCCGCACAGTCATGCCCGCACGCCACTCGACCAACCGCTGCAAACCTTCTTCGAGGGTAACCGCGGCGCGGAAACCGAGCTTTGTCGCGGCCTTTCGCGGATCTCCAAATCGGCGCGCAACGTGATTCACGGCGCGGGCGGGACGAAATTCGGGGGGGATTTTTTTCCCCACCACCTTGCACAGTAATTCCAAGAGTCCCAGAAGAGTGGTCTCTTTTCCGCTGCAGACGTTGAAGACTTCTCCGGATTTTGGGAACAACAGTGCGCGCCAATTGGCTTCGGCTACGTCGTCGACGAAAACCCAGTCGAGAGTCTGGTTGCCATCTCCAAAGAGTAACGGTGATAATCCTGCGTCGAGCCGGTCAAGCCAGCGGATCAAGACTTCGATATCATCTCCAGACAGAGTCATGCCCGGCCCATAAACGTTGAAATACCGCAGCACCGTGTAATTCAAACCAAACTGCTTCCAATAAGAATGCAACAGACTTTCATTCTGAATTTTTGCAATGCCGTAGCTGGTTGTGTCGTGCAATGGATGCGACTCCGGAATCGGCAGCTTTACAGCCTCTCCGTATACGACCACGGACGAAGCGGCGACAATCTTTTTGACTCCCAAAACGGCGCAAGCTGCCAACACATTTGAGGTCCCATAGAGCATAATTTCATAGGCCTGGTGCGGTTCCTGGGCGCAACGCGTAACCCGGACCGCTGCCTGATGAAATACCGCATCGCATCCGGACAGGGCTTTCATCACAGAGTCGCGGTCGCGGATATCACAGGCGACCGACTTAAGCCGCCCGCTCCGCATCCAGTCTGCCAACCAGGGTGGCGACTGGCCTCTACGGCTTAGGACGACGACCTCCGGAACACCTTCCGTCAGAAGTCGTTGTGCAATGGCGCTCCCGATGAAACCTGTACCGCCTGTAATCGCGATGCGAAATGGACGAAAATTCAACGCTTCATTCATACAAATTTCGAACAGTTGGATGCTTCGGGCCCCAAGTCTCACCAGCACACGAAAAGCCTTTGTCAGCGAATTGAATTACCACCGCGTCCGCATCTGGCCACCAGGCTGTGAAGCTTACTGGCGCTCAAAAGCTCCGATATCGTAGGGGCGGCCCTGCGGCCTGGGCATACCGTCGAAATCATTAGGAACTATTGACAGGAATAGTCCGCCATTGATCAGTGGCGAGTTTGGTTGAAGACGAAAATCGTGCCCCCGAAGGTCGATGAATTGTGGGTTGACCATCCACAAATCACCAGGATACGGCGATCCGGCCGGGGGCTGTCCGTCGCTTTTCCAAATTGAATTGAAACCGATATCCAGACTGGATGCGCCGGCCTCAACCCGAATGTAGGGTATGCTGCTTTTACCGTGGTCATATACGACATTATTTTTGATGAGTGCTCCATTCAAATTAGAGAATAACCAAATTGCGTATTCGGCTGGCCCGTTCAACGCAACCATCGTGTTATTGACAATGCTGACATTGGCTACCGGCCCCCTGTCGCCGGCCAACACTGCAGGGGCATAGTCGGTCCCATTAGTCATAAAGACATTGTTTCGGATGATAATATTGCCGACCGGTTGCACGAGACCTTCGATGATCATTCCCTGGTCCCGGCTTTCCGCTTGCCAAATCCGATTCTGCTCGATCACCATATTCGAACAAGGCCCCCAAGTCTGAAGGCCATCAATATGTGGATTGGGGTTTCCTGGGTCTGCCAGCGTGATGTTGTGGATGTAATTGCGCCGGATAATATGTCCGGATCCGAAGAACCGGATTCCGTCCGCGTCGGAACCTTCCCTGGGAGGAGCGCCCGGAGGGTCCTGTGTTGTACTGCTGATGTCATTGTTCTCAACCAGATTATTTGTCCCTTCCACCAGTATGCCTGCGATGCGAGCGTGAAGGATTCGATTCCCGATCACGACATTGTTACTAGTGAACGAAGCGTCCCGGTTCGGGCCGCCGTACAGCCATATTCCTTCTCCAAAAATAAGATCGTGTATATAGCTGTTTCGAATCTCATTAAAACTTCCTTGAACAGCGACACCATTTCCGTCGCCGTAGGTCGTATTCGAATTTGTGATTTCGAAACCTTCCACGCGAACATAATCCGCCAAGATCGTGAATCCTTGCATGACGACTGTACCGTCTGCCTGGAAAGTAATTAGACCTGCCGGACCGCCGGATCTGGTCACTTTGACGTGCTCGGCGTAAGAGCCAGCTCTAACCGTAACCGTACTGGGCGCTGGAATGCTATCAGCCGCTTTTTGAATTGTTTTCCAGGGAGCCGAGGAGGTTCCAGGATTGGAATCGCTGCCATTGGATCCGTCAACGTAGTACACCCCAACGTCTTGTCGTGGAAAGAGTGTCGTTACAATCGCGAAGAAACTAATAAACACCAAGAGCTTTTGCATGTTTTTTCTTTAAAGAATTGGATTTAAACCGATTCCAACATCGCGATAAAAGTGCGCACACCTCCTGAGCGTCATGCAGATCGGCGAGCGAGGCGCTGTGAATACCAATTCACGTTAGATTCTCCTGGCCATTCACACGGGAAACACAGTCATCTAAATCGCTGCCGGCGTTGGCGTTCCTGCGAAGTCGGATCCAGTGCCGCTTCAAAATCACGTATGCGCCCAGGGGCAGTTCCAGTAAGGCAGGCAAAGGATCGTCAGCGGCAAAAATCGCAGATTCAACCGGACTGAACAACGACTTGACATAAGCGCCGACGGACAGGCGCCCACGCCACATCTCAGCGACAGCGGCGGCCACGTCCGTAGACATACGCATCCAACGAACGCCAGCGACTCCGCGCCTTTCCGACAGGGACTCGCCTTGAATCAGTCGCCACAACAGAAACGAGAAATCAATACCGGCGCGCCGGCCCAGCGTGTGCCAACCCCAGATTCTTGGATTGATATCCAGTAGCTTGTGGAGGCCGTCGCGAGGATCGCGTTTAAATTCAACTTCGACGAGACCGGTAAAACCGATCGCGCTAACCAGCCGCCGTCCTGCCTCCTCGATCTCCTTATCGTCTATTGTTTCGACAAACGTGCTCGAGCGCCCGAAATCGGCGGGAAATTGGCGGGTCCGCCGCGCCACCAAAGCCGCTAGCGGGCGTCCGTCCAAACACAATGCGGCGTAGGAGAACTGTTGCTCGCCGCTGCCAGGTATCAATTCCTGAATCATAATTGCGTTGGGGTCAAGCATCTTAGAGGCTTCGTCATAACCCTGCAGCAGCGATTGGCGATCTTCCACTCGCCATGCCTTTGCCGCCGTGAATCTATTGAGTTTTGGTTTGACCGCAGGCTTGAGGACAGCCGGGAAAGCACACTCGAGCCGGGCAATCTCCTCGCGGCAGGTGAAGGTATGAGTCTGTGGGAAATGAACCCCAACCATCGAGGCCAGACGGTAAGTTAACCGTTTGTCATACGCCCACTGCAGAACATCCCAGGGGGGGACGGTAAGGCGAAATTGGTTCCGCAAGGCAGCGTGATGGCGTGCTATTGTCGCGGCCGTCTCATCGCCGCTCGGGAAGAGAGCCCATCCACGAAGATTCTGCTGCTCGCCGAGCCTGACCAGATATTCGATTTGCCTTTCCTCTTCCGCCGCTGGCCAAATGAACCTTCGCCGAGCGTATCTGGAGACGCCTGCAATCAGATGCTCGCCGGTCAAGACCCATACTGGAATTTTGCGTCTTCCGAGACTCCTGACTGTGCCCAATCCCCTGTAATCACCGCCAATGACGAGTGCGCCTGCGTCGTCCGTGCCCCACTCAGGAGGCCCCACCAGCCATTCCGGGGCCTGGCATTGATTGCTGTAGGTGGGAGTCTGCAGCACTGAACGGCTCACCAACCACTCTGCGATTTGACTACTCTCACCCATTGAATTTTTTCCGATGAAAGCCGGGCGGCACTCTCGTCCGTCATGGCTTGGGCCAACCTTCGGCTGGCATACTCCGTGCCGGAAACGAACCGCATCAGCGGCCCGAAACTCCATGCCGCGGGCGCTCCGACGAAATACAGACCTGGTATTGAGGACTCAAAACCGTGATCCAGTTGAGGGTATCCATCAACCAGAGATAAGGACTGTGCCATTTCCTGCGAAAGGAACGCATACTTGGAAACATTGACGCGATAACCCGTACCCAGCAGGACGTGGTCGACGCAGCGCACGCTCCCATCGTCCAAAGTTATCGAGATCTGGCTGCCCTGGGGCCGCGCTGTTACGATATCGCGGCCCGTTGTAATCCGTACTCCCTTCACCCGAGGGATCAACCATGCTGCGCCGGCGGGCCGGATGGAGCGCTTGTCCACTTTCCGCTGCACGCCTAAAGGAAGCCGTCGCACCAGGTCTGGCCGGCTGACGAGCTGACTCAAAACAGCAGGTCCGACGTCGGTTCGATGATAAAGGAGGCGGAACAAAGGATTGTACGCGCTGTGGAACAGCGCACTCCTTCTCAACCATCGAACCTTGGGACGTCGCACGACCAGTTCGACATCGGCTCCGGTTTCATGTAGCAGAGCCGCCGATTCGATGGCGCTCTGTCCACCGCCTACTACGATCACGTGCCGCCCTACAAAACAACTTAAATCACGATGATCCGATGAATGGGACGCCAGCGATTGTGGCGTCGCGCTGAAGAGCGATGGACGACGGGCAAATGGCCCGATGCCGGCAGCGATCACTACCCGCTGTGTCTCGAATGTTTCGCCGCCTGTAATCAGGAGCCTGAATCCACTAGAAGTCCGCTGAATCTGTTGTACGCGGCGCGTGTCCAGATCGGGAACAACTTGGCGCTGAAACCATCGGCCATACTCAATAAAGTCGTTCAGAGGCACAGGCCTCGATAAGCGAATGCCACGCGCTTTCTCGTACTTATCCAAAGTCAGGGCACCATGGGCATCCGCAATGTGCGACGCGTCCCATGGGGAGCGCAGCAACATCCCGGCGGGCATTTGATTTTGCCAAAATTCCATGCACTGTCCGAAAGTCCATGTTTTCAGACCGGCCGACCTCAAATGTGCCGTCGCGGCCAGCCCGTACGGACCGGCACCGATAATGGCCACATCGCAATTCGATATCTTCATGGTACATTGCCTTTCCTACAAATGTGGCTCAAGGGAACTGCGGTCCGCCGCCCGCATCTTCAGCCATCACGCAACGGCTGTTGCTACGCGCAAATGTTGGCTCTTGTCCAGCCGTCCCTGGCCCAAATCACCTGACTGTAACTACACTCAAGAAACATGTCGTCGGGCCTTAATGCAACGACAGTGCCAGTTTCGAAATGACCGTACGTATTTCGTCTGGCTTTTGGCTTTAGCGGTAAGTCCTCTGAAAACTCAGGACATTACGCGCGTCCTCTCGGGTCACGATGGCATTGCAGATGTGAACGACAATTCACATCTGATTGTGGAGTGTCATTCACAGTGGCAATAACTCTTCATACGCGAAATGGCCGGATTAAATGGTCAAGCCTCTCCATATCAGTACACTGCGAGAGAGTTCTGGCTGGCGCCCAGCGTGCATGGTGGTCGAACTGAAAAATGAAAATCGCTCGCTTTGCAGGAGTTCCTTTGATGCGCCAACAATCGAGAAACGAAGTCGACTGATCCAGCACTATGCTTTTCGACTCCCCTATATATTTCGTCTTTCTGATCCCTGTCGTTCTGGCTTACTGGCGATTGACTCACCGCAAACAGAATGTTTTTTTGCTGCTCGCGAGCTATTTCTTCTACGGGTGGTGGGATTGGCGATTTCTGGCACTGATGGCTGGCAGCACGACGATGGACTTCCTGATCGCGCAAAAGATAGCTGCTGCGCCTAGCGGACGTACTCGCAAACAGTGGTTTGTCTTTTCGATCGTCCTGAATTTTGTAATTCTGGGTCTGTTCAAATACTTTAATTTCTTCGTGGATTCCTTTGCGGATCTCCTGGGCACACTAGGGGTCCATTACATTCCGGTTCCGCTAATCCGTATTCTCCTCCCGCCCGGCATTTCGTTTTATACCTTTCAAGAAGTGGCTTATATCGTCGATGTGTATAAGGGACGCATTCAACCAGCTCGTTCTTTTGTGGACTATGCCCTATTCATCAGCCTGTTCCCCCATTTGATCGCAGGGCCGATCCAGAGACCAAGCCATTTGCTTCCGCAGGTGCAGAAAGGGCGTCAATTCGATGCCGATCGATTTTTTGACGGCATGCTGCTGATTCTTTCCGGCCTTGTGCGCAAGTGCGTGGTCGCAGACAACTGTGCTCTCCTTGCGAATGCCGCCTTCGGTGGTCAACTCGGGCCTCCTAACCTCTGGGTCGTTCTCATCGGAACGTATGCCTTCGCCTGGCAGGTATACGGAGATTTCAGCGGCTACAGTGACATCGCGCGTGGCAGCGCCCAGTTGCTCGGCTTCCATTTCATGGTTAACTTCCGGCAGCCTTATCTCTCTAAGCGGCTCCAGGAATTCTGGCGGCGCTGGCACATCAGTTTGAGTACGTGGCTGAGGGATTACTTGTACATTCCTTTGGGCGGCAGCGAGCGCAGCAAATGGAAAACCTGCCGAAACCTGTTGATCACGATGGTCCTCGCAGGGCTCTGGCATGGAGCAGCTTGGACGTATGTCGTTTTTGGCGCCATTCAGGGCGTCGCGCTGTTGGTAGAACATACAGTGTTTCCGCCGAAAGAAAAACTCGGAGCAGCAAATCCTGATGAGAGCTTATTCTCGGCATGGGCGCAACGGATCGTTACTTTTAATGTTTTCTGCCTGACATTGTTATTCTTCCGGTCGACATCACTCGGTTCAGCCCTGCAGATGGTCCGCGGACTGTTCGACCTGTCGTGGCGGACTGAATATGCCGCCGCATTCGCAACGTTATGTGTCTTCGCGCTTCCCTTGCTTGCAGTGGATCTGCTGATGGAAGCAAATGAACAGGAATATCCATTTGCGAAGGCACCCTACAAGGTACGAACCGCAATGGCGGCGGCTGCTCTTATCGTGCTTGTACTCTTTACGGGGAACGATTCCAATGCTTTTATCTACTTCCAATTCTAGATCGCCGGCCCTGACTTACGCGAAAGTGATATGCGGGATCTCATTCGCTTTTCTGATTGTGTTGGAAAGTTTGTCCGGGTACATGCTGAAGCACCACTCAGTGACCTATCAGCGTGTGTCGCAGCAACTCCATCGAGCCGTTGAAGCGCGTCCTGCAGGACCCGGCGAACCGGCGTCGGTCGTGATGATCGGCAATTCCTTGTTTTTAGACGGCGTTCAGGTGGACCGGCTTCAGGAACTGACGTCCAAGAGCTTGCGCATCTATCCCATCTTCTTGGAAGCTACCGGCTATTACGACTGGCTATACGGGCTGCGGCGCATCTTTCGTCTAGGGGCAAGACCGCAGGTCGTTGTCGTTCAACTTGAGGCCAACAGCCTTCTGTGGAACCGGGTGCGGACCGAGTATTCTCCAATGTTGTTCTTTGATGCGCCCGATTTACTGCACGTAAGCTCGGATCTGGGGTTGGACCGCACGACTGAAACCACTCTGCTACTGGCGCACTGGAGTTCATTCTCCAGCGCACACAGCGTTGTTCGAACACAAATCCTCCGTCACACCGTTCCGCATTTTAGTGAGCTTTTCTATCTGCTGATTCAGGCACAGCGGCCCACTACGCTCCGGCCCGATACCGAACAGCTCGCGCAGGCTCGATTGAAAACGCTCCGTGACTTATGCGATGCATACGGTGCCAAAATGATCTTGCTGGCTCCGCCCGTCCCATCATCGGAGGGCGCTGTTCGCAGACTAGCCAGTATTGCGGAAGGAATTGGAGTCGCAACATTGGTCCCGATCGATCCCAAAAAGCTTACTGCGCGGCATTACGAGTCAGATGTTCTTCATCTCAACGCCGAGGGTGCAGCGCTGTTCACCTCTGCTATAGCCCGAATCTCCGATAAGTTTTTGTGAGCAGAAGAGGAGAGGTTGTCCCACAGTCCGTATAGCTCTTCACGCCTTTCACCATCCTATGGCGGGGACAAGAAGGTGCACGCGCCTGTGAATATCGTTTCTGATGTGTACGTGAATCGCTATTCATACCGGAATTCTCATTCATGCGACATGGAAGATTCAACGGAACCAACGGTTCACCAAATCAAGGAATTACGGTCCGTCCGATGTTCGGTCTCTGCCGTGCTAGTGGAGGTCGGGGCTGTGAGGAGAGTTGCGGTATCCGAAATGACAACCGCAACCAAGGTTTGTGACTGAGCAGATCACTGACGAAAGACTCCTCGAATTCTTAATTGGTCGGCTGGAGCTGACCGACGGTGAACAGGAACACTTCCTCGACTGCCAGCATTGCAATGATCGCTTTCGGACGTTTCTAACATCAGACGACAATGCCAAGGCATCCTAGGTTTAACGGGGCTACAACTTTACTTGTCCTTTTCTATTTGCTTTGGACAACAACCGGCCCGGCGTTCGCACAATTGGGTGGTCTTCCTGGTCTTCCTTTAGGGAGGCTAATTGTGACCATCACGTCGCCGTCATCGGGGTCCACTGTCAGCCGAACAACCACAGTCAGCGCAAATGTCAGTATTATCGGCGCTCTTACCGTTGCGGGTGTGCAGTTTAAACTGGACGGCGCCAACCTGGGCGCCGAAGACGCGACGGATCCGTATTCCATCTCTTGGAATACAAATACTATCGAGAATGGATCGCACACGTTGACTGCCATCGCTCGGGATATATTGGGTGTTCAGTGGAGGTCAGACCCAGTAACAGTTACGGTTTTCAATGACACGACCCCGCCAACCGTTAGCATCACGTCTCCGGCAAATGGGGCGACGGTGAGATCAACGGTCAGCGTGACGGCAAACGCGTCGGACAATGTCGGCGTTGTTGGCGTGCAGTTCAAGCTGGACGGGGCGAACCTGGGTGGAGAAGACACGACCGCGCCGTATGCGGTCTCGTGGAATACGACCACCGCTACCAACGGCTCGCATACGCTCAGGGCCGTGGCGCGCGACGCAGCGGGCAACACGGCCACGTCCGCCGCCGTAACCGTGACGGTATCCAACGATACGACCCCACCGACGGTCAGCATCACGTCTCCAGTGAATGGAGCGACGGTGAGGTCAACGGTCACCGTGACGGCAAACGCGTCGGACAATGTAGGCGTGGTGGGTGTCCAGTTCAGACTGGACGGCGCCAACCTGGGCGCCGAAGACACAACCGTGCCGTATGCGGTCTCGTGGAATACGACCACCGCTACCAACGGCTCGCATACGCTCACGGCCGTGGCGCGCGACGCGGCCGGTAACCGGACCACGTCCGTAGCCGTCACCGTGACGGTATCCAACGCGACGCCGCCCACGATCACCGGCTTCACGCCGGCCAGCGGGCCGGTCGGTACCGGCGTGACCATCAGCGGCACCAACTTCACCGGGACCACGGCGGTCAACTTCAATGGGTTGAGCGCGAGTTTCACGGTCAATTCGGCGACCTCGATTCAGGCGACCGTGCCGGCCGGGGCGACGAGCGGTCCGATCGGCGTGACCACTCCCAGCGGTACAGCCACCAGCGCCAGCACGTTCACGGTGATGACACGGTTTGAAGAGACCGATCCGTCGGTCACCTACACGGCCGGGTGGACGAGTAGCACGGCGAGACCCTGGAGCGGCGGCACGGCCGCAGTCTCTACCGCGGCCGGCGCGCAAGCGACATTCACCTTTACGGGGACGGCGGTGAACTGGATTGGCTTCAATGGCCCGCTGGGGGGAATCGCTCGGGTATCGCTGGATGGAGTTTTCCTTACTGAGATCGACACCTATGCGGCCACCGAAACAATCTCCGCGATTGACTTCAGCCAATCGGGGCTGGCAGCGGCAAGTCACACGTTGATGATCGAAGTGACGGGCCGTAAGAATCCCAATGCCACGGATTTCTTTATCGTCGTCGATGCGTTTGACGTGGCGGTGATCAACGACACGACGACGCCGACAGTGGGTATGACTTCACCGGCGTCGGGAGCCACGGTTAACGGCACGATTTCGGTGACGGCCAACGCCTCCGACAACGTTGGCGTAGCGGGTGTTCAGTTCCAGTTCGATGGCGCGAACCTCGGGGCCGAAGACACCACCGCACCGTATTCGGTTTCGTGGGATACCACAACGGCCAGCAACGGCTCACATTCACTGACCGCCATCGCCCGCGATGCGGCGGGAAACCGGAGCACGTCCACGGCTGTGACGGTCACCGTGTCCAACGTGAGGCCGCCCACGATCACCAGTTTCACGCCGGCCAGCGGAGTGGTGGGAACCAGCGTGACCACCAGCGGAACCAATTTTACGGGTGCGACGGCCGTGCGGTTCAACGGCGTGAGCGCGAGCTTCACGGTCAACTCGGCAACGACGATTCAGGCGACCGTGCCGGGGGGGGCGACGAGCGGGCCGATCAGCGTGACGACACCGGGCGGCACGGCCACCAGTACCAGCAACTTCATTGTGAACAATCCGCCCACGATCACCAGTTTCACGCCGGCGATGGGACCTGTCGGCGCCAGTGTCAGCATCACCGGTACCGACTTTAGCGGTGCGACGGCCGTGCAGTTCAACGGCGCCGGTGCAACGTTCACGGTAAACTCGCCCACCTCCATCCAGGCGACCGTGCCGGCGGCAGCAACCACCGGTCCCATTAGCGTGACGACGCCTGCCGGCACGGGCACGAGTTCAACACCGTTCAAGCCGGCCACACGTTTTGAAGACACCGATCCGGCTGTGACGTATACGTCCGGTTGGGACACCAACACATCGAGACCTTGGAGCGGGGGGACCGCCGCGGTGGCTTCGGCGGCCGGTGCGCAGGCGACATTCAGCTTTACTGGAACCGATCTGAGGTGGATCGGGTTCCGGGGGCCTCAGGCCGGCATCGCTCGCGTTTCTCTGGATGGAGTTTTTATTCAGCAGCTCGATTTCTATGCCACCGCCGAGGAAGTCCAGGCTGGGGTTTTCCAAACAACGGGCTTGGCGTCGGGAAATCACACGCTGATGATCGAAGTGACCGGCACGAAGAATCCCGACTCGACGGGTACCTTCGTAGTGGTCGATGCCTTCGATGTCGCACCGCTAGTGGCGGGAACGGTGAGCATCAGCTCTCCGCCATCGGGAGCCGCCGTCAGCGGCACGATCATGATCACGGTCAATGTCTCGGGCGGCACCGTCGCCGGAGTACAGTACCGGCTGGATGGCGCCAATCTTGGAGCGGAAGTGACCGCGGCGCCGTATTCGATGTCCTGGGACACCACCACGACCGGCAGCGCCTCGCATACCCTGACGGCGGTGGCGCGCTTCGCCGCCGGCAACACGGCAACCTCCTCGCCGGTCGGGGTGACGGTGTTCAACAGTCCGCCGGGACAAACGCGGTTTGAAGACACCGATCCGTCGATCAGCTTCACGGCCGGTTGGACCC
>Ga0066709_100000197_pt1 | contig 27215 bp, 39 predicted proteins | sample GraSoiAngelo_158_FD_79665 | JGI IMG/M metagenome (GOLD analysis project Ga0066709, IMG submission 79665) | Grasslands soil microbial communities from the Angelo Coastal Reserve, California, USA - 14_1009_16_30cm | ecosystem: Environmental > Terrestrial > Soil > Grasslands | place: USA...
CGGGCGACCAGCAGCGTGCCGTCGGTGCGGTACCCGACGTCGAGCCCGGCCTGTTCGGTCAGCTCGGCGGCGAACGCCGGCCACCGGCGCGCGGACTCCCGCATGAGCGCGACGAGTTCGGTCTCCCCGAAGTACGCCTCGCCGACCGGGGCGAGCATGCCGGCCGCGACGTGCGAGGCGCCGCTGCCCGGATCCGGGTCGTACACAGTCACCGCGCAGCCGCGCGCCGCCAGCCGCCAGGCGACGGACAGCCCGATGACGCCTCCGCCGACGACCGCGACAGTCTTCACGCCGGCTCCGCGACGGGCAGGGCGGCGAGCAGTTCGGCCGCGGCTGCCGCCGGGTCGGGTGCGTCGCTGACCGCGGTCACCACCGCGACGCCGTACGCGCCGGCCGCGAGCAGCTGCGGTACCCGCGCCGCGGTCACCGCCCCGATCGCGATCACCGGTACCGTGACCGCCGCCGCAACCGACGCGATGCCGGCGGCGCCGAGCGGATCCGGCAGCCCGTCCTTGGTCCGGGTGGCGAACGCCGGCCCGACGCCGAGGTAGGTCGCGCCCGCCGCGACGGCGGCCCGCGCGGTGACCGGGTCGCGGGCGGTCGCGCCGAGGATCGCGTCCGGCCCGAGCACCCGGCGGGCCGCCGCGACCGGCAGGTCGTCGCCGCCGACGTGGCCGCCGTCGGCGCCGACCGCGAGCGCGATGTGCAGCCGGTCGTTGATCAGGCAGGTGGCGCCGGCCTCCCGGCACAGCCCGACGATCAGGGTACCGAGGTGGTAGGCGCCGAGGTCGCAGACGTGATCGGGGACCCGTACCTGGACCACCGGGACCCCCACCGACAGCGCCGCGCGCACCACGGCGACCGGGTCGCGATCACGCCGCACGTCGGTCACCAGATGCAACCGACCCAGCGGTGCTGCCATGGGCACTCCTCCCTGCGCCGGCATTACCCGGATCAGGTGCGACGGTCGGAGGCGCCAGCCCCCCTCTCAGCCCGGTGGCTCCGGGCTCCCGTGGATTACGTTCCCGTACCGTATGCGAACTTCGGGCCGCCTGACAAGGCTCCTACATCGCGGCCCACACCGGTTCGGGTACCTCGACCACCTCGCCGTCCTCCTGGAAAATCAGGAACCGGTCGAACGACCGGGTGAACCAGCGGTCGTGGGTGACCGCGATCACGGTACCCTCGAAGCCGGCCAGCCCGTCCTCCAGCGCCTCGGCCGAGGCGAGGTCGAGGTTGTCGGTCGGCTCGTCGAGCAACAGCAGGGTCGCCCCGCCCAGCTCCAGCAGCAGCACCAGGAACCGCGCCTGCTGCCCGCCGGACAGCGTGCCGAACCGCTGGTCGCCCTGCCCCGCCAGCTCGTACCGGTTGAGCACCCGCATCGCCGCGTGCCGGTCCATCCCGTCGCGGTGCTCGTCGCCCCGCCAGAGGATCTCGACCAGCGTACGGTCGACGAGGTCGGGCCGGTCGTGGGTCTGCGAGAAGTGGCCGGGCCGGACCCGGGCACCCAGCCGCGCCGAACCCGACGCGGCCACCGGCGCCACTTCCGACAACAGCGGCAGCGCCGGATCCGGATCGGTACCGCCCCGGGCCAGCAGCCGCAGGAAGTGCGACTTGCCGGTACCGTTCGCGCCCAGCACCGCCACCCGGTCGCCGTACCAGACCTCCAGGTCGAACGGGTACGTCAGGCCGTCGAGCTCCAACTGGTCGAGCATGATCGCGCGCTTGCCGGTTCGCCCGCCGGACAGCCGCATCCGGATGTCCTGGTCCTTCGGCGGCAACGGTGGCGGCCCGGTCTCCTCGAACTTGCGCAGCCGGGTCTGCGCCGCCTGGTACGCCGACGCCATGCCCGAGTTGTACGCGGCCTTCTGCTTGTACCTGAGCACCAGCTGGCGCAGCTTCTCGTGCTCCTCGTCCCAGCGCCGCCGGTTCTCCTCCATCCGCTCGTGCCGGCCCAGGCGCGCCTCGTGCCAGGACGCGAACCCGCCCGGGTGTACCCACGCCGACCCGCCCTCGACCGCGACCACCCGGCCGGCGGTCTGGTTGAGCAGTTCCCGGTCGTGCGAGACGTAGAGCACCGACTTGTCCGACTCGTTGAGGCGGGCCTCCAGCCAGCGCTTCGCGGGCACGTCGAGGAAGTTGTCCGGCTCGTCGAGCAGCAGCACCTGATCGGTACCGCGTAACAGCAGCTCCAGCGCGAACCGCTTCTGCTGCCCGCCGGACAGTGTGCGTACCGGCCGCTCGCGCACCTTGTCCCAGGGCAGCCCGAGGGCAGCGACGGCCACGGTGTCGAAGAGCACCTCGGCGTCGTACCCGCCGACCTCGCCCCAGGCGTGCAGCGCGTCGGCGTACCGCAGCTGCGCCTTCTCGTCCGCCGGCGCCGCGTGCAGCGCGCTCTCGGCCGCGTGCAGGGCGGCACCGGCCGCGCGTACCGGCGGCGCGACCAGCGACAGAGCCAGGTCGGTGAGCGTCCGCTCGTCGGCGATCATCCCGATGAACTGCCGCATCACGCCCAGCCCACCGGCCCGCGCGATGACCCCCACGGGTACCGGAAGGTCGCCCGCGATCATGCGCAGCAGCGTGGTCTTACCGGCACCGTTCGGACCGACCATGGCGATCTTGGCGCCCTCGCCGACCCGGAACGAGACGTCCGCGAACAGCACCCGCCCGTCGGGCAGCGTGTGTGAAACCCCCGCGACGTCGACGTAACCCATGAGGATGAATTGTCCGGGCCGGTCAGCCCGCCGTCACCCGCAATACGCGGTACCCCTTCTGCGCGGCGTACCGCTCCACCGCCCACCCGGTCGACGCGAGCCACGCCTGCAACGAGTCCGCGCCCAGGTTGCGGGCGACGACCAGCCACGCGGTACCCCCCGGCGCCAGCCTCGGCAGCCACCGGCCGAGCAGCTCGTGCACCTCCGCCTTGCCGACCCGGATCGGCGGGTTGCTCCAGATCTCGTCGAAGACCACGTCGTCGGGTACCTCGTCCGGCCGGCCCGGATGGACCCGGCCGGCGAGACCCAGCCGGCGCGCATTGGTCCGGACCAGCTCAACTGCCCGCGTGTTCACGTCGACGGAGTACACCTGCGCGGTTTCCGACGCGGTGGCCAGCACCATGCTGATCGGGCCGTACCCGCAGCCGAGATCGAGGTACACCCCGCCGCGCGGGCCGGGTAGCGGAGCCTTGCGCAGCAGCACCGCGGTACCGGGATCCAGCCGCTGCCCGGAGAACACCCCACTGGACGCGAGCAGGGCGAACTCCCGGCCGGCTGCCTGGAAGTTGACTGTCCGCTCCTGTTCCGGAGTGCCCGGTTCGGCAGTGAAGTAGTGCTCACCAGCCACGGCAGGCGAGCCTCCCTTCGGTAACCTGTCGCTCATGACGTACGGCCACGGGCAGCCCCCGAGCGGATGGCCCCCGCCATCCGAGCCGGGGCCGGGGTCGCGGCCGGCCGGCCGGCGTCGCGCACCGGACGACGGGGACGAACCGACCTCAGAATACGGAAGCGCCCTCGGAACCAGCCGCACGTTCCAGCCTCCGCCACCGCCGCCGGTCGCGGAGGCACCGTACCGGCCGCGGCGCGCGCCCGGCGGGCTGCCGATGTCCGGCCCGCTGGGGGCGCCCGCACCGCCCGCGGTGGGCCCGCTGGGGCCGCGTCCGTCGCCCGCGCCAGGTCCGCCGCCGGCAGCATCCGCGTCGCCGTCCGGCCGCGCCTCGGTACCGGTGAGCCGGCCGTCGCCACACCCGCATCCCTACCCCCACCCCGGCGCGGTACCGCCGCTGCCGAACCAGTGGGGACCGGACCCGGCGCTGCCACTCGACCTGCCGGACCGCCGCCGCAACCCGAACGGCCGCAACCCGAACGGCCGCGGCACCTCCGGCCGGCGCGGCCGCCCGGGCGACGCCCCGCGCCCGCCGCTCTGGCTCACCGTCGTCGGCGTGGTCGCCGTCGCGGTGCTCGCCGGCGTGTGCGCCGCCGGCGGGTACATCATGTTCACCCACCCGGACGCGCCCAGCAGCACCGTCGCCACGCCATCGGCGCAACCGAAACCGCGCGACATCAGCAGCCGGCAGGCCGACCCGGCGCCGCTGACCGAGGCCGAGGCGTTCCCCGCGGCGACCGTCGGCCCCGGCGGCTACCAGGTGCTCAAGACCCAGGCCGGAGACTGCGCCGGGGTCGCCGTCGGTGAGCCCGGCAAGGTACTCGGCACCGCCGGCTGCAACCAGGCGGTCCGGGCCACCCTGGTCTCCCCGGACAAGGTCTACGTGGTCACCGCCGGGCTGCTCAACCTCGCCTCGGCCACCGCCGCGCAGCAGGCCAACGACGCGCTGACCGCCGCCGTCGGCGCGCAGAAGGGGCGGTTCACCGGGTTCGACGCCGGTGGGGTCAGCGCCGTCTTCGCCAAGGCCGCGACCCAGCTCGGCTGGGACGTCCGGGGCCACTTCCTGGGGTACGCCGTCGTCGCCCGCGCCGACGGCCAGCCGCTTGCCGACACCGACCAGGCCGCGCGCCAGGTCATCGACGACCTGGTGGAGAAATACCTCCTCGGTACCGTGATCCAGGCGCGGGTCTCCCCCAACCCGGCCTCGGCGGCTCCGTCACACAGGTGAGCGCCGGTTACGGGTGAGCGCGGCCCGCTCCGCGTACCCGGCCGGGTCCGCCGGATAGCGCACCCCCACCAGGGTCAGCCCGTGCGGCGGCGCAACCACCACCTCGTTGGCCCGCTCGGTGCGCGCGAGCAGGCCGGCCGGCCACGGTACCGGTCGCCGCCCGTCCCCGACCGCGAGCAGCGCGCCGACCAGGCTGCGCACCATGGCCTGGCAGAAGGCGTCCGCCTCGACGGTCGCGACGAGTACCCCGTCCGGCGCGCGCCGCCAGTCCAGCCGGGTCAGCGCCCGGATCGTGGTGCTGTGCTCCTTGCGTTTGCAGTAGGCGGCGAAGTCCCGCTCGCCGACCAGCCCGGCCGCGGCGGCGGACAGCGACGGCAGGTCCAGCGGCCGCGGCCACGCCAGCGTGTACCGCGCCGCCAGCGGGTCGGCACCCCACGGCGCGTCGGTCACCCGGTACTCGTACCGGCGGCACAGCGCACCGAACCGCGCGTCGAAGGACACCGGTACCTCGACAGCGGCCAGCACCCGCACGTCAGCGGGCAGCAGCCCGGCCAGCCGGCGTACCACGGTGTCCCGCACCCCCGCCCACGCCGCGGCGCGCACGTCGGCGTGACAGACCTGCCCGGTCGCGTGTACCCCCGCGTCGGTGCGCCCGGCGACGGTCAGCCCGTCGACCGGCCCGAGGATCCGGGTCAGCTCCTCGGCGAGTACCCCCGCGACGGTGCGCCGGTCGGGTTGCGGCGCCCAGCCGGAGAAGTCCGTACCGTCGTAGGCCACGTCGAGCCGGACACGAACGAGCCCGCCGTCCCGGCTGGGGATGGCGGGCTCGTTCACGGTTGCGCTCAGGACTCGTCGTCCTCGGCCGGCTCCTCCGGCCCCTCGACGGCGGCGGTACCCGAGTCGGTGTCCGCGGCCTCCGACTCCACGGCCTCCGGCTCCACGGCCTTGCGCGTTCGCGCCGGCTTGACGACGACGTCGTCGTCGCCGGCGAGCGCGGCGACCGCCTCGGTCTTCGCGGCCTTGCGGGCACCGGCCTTGGTGGCCTTGGCCGGCGCGGCCTCGACCAGTTCCTCGACCAGCTCGATGATCGCCATCGGCGCGGCGTCACCCTTGCGGGGACCCTTCTTGACGATCCGCGTGTACCCGCCGTTGCGGTTGGCGAAGCGCGGCGCGATCTGGTCGAACAGCGTGTACACCACGTCCTTGTCGCGGACCACGGTGAGTACCCGCCGGCGCGAGTGCAGGTCGCCCCGCTTCGCCTTGGTGATGAGCTGCTCGGCGAGCGGGCGCAGCCGCTTGGCCTTCACCTCGGTGGTGGTGATCCGTCCGTGCCGGAACAGCGACGTGGCGAGGTTCGCCAGCATCAGCCGTTCGTGCGCGGGGCTGCCGCCGAGGCGGGGGCCCTTGGTGGGCGTGGGCATCGATGCTCCTCGTTATTCTTGCGGCCGCAGCCTCAGAGCTGCTCGGTCTCGCGGTAGTCGTCGGTGTCGTAGTCGACCTCGGAGAAGGTGTCCACGACGTGCGCCGGGTCGAAGGTGGGAGCCGAGTCCTTCAGCCCCAGGCCCATACCGGCCAGCTTCATCTTGACCTCGTCGATGGACTTCTGCCCGAAGTTACGGATGTCGAGCAGGTCGGCCTCGGTGCGGCCGATCAGCTCGCCAACCGTGTTGATGCCCTCGCGCTTGAGGCAGTTGTACGAGCGGACGGTCAGGTCCAGCTCCTCGATCGGCAGCGCCAGATCGGCGGCGAGCTGGGCGTCCTGCGGCGACGGGCCGATGTCGATACCCTCGGCGGTCTCGTCCAGCTCCCGGGCCAGCCCGAACAGCTCCACGAGGGTCGAACCGGCCGAGGCCAGCGCGGTACGCGGGGTGATCGACGGCTTGGTCTCCACGTCGATGATCAGCCGGTCGAAGTCGGTGCGCTGCTCGACACGGGTGGCCTCGACGCGGTACGTGACCTTGAGCACCGGCGAGTAGATCGAGTCGACCGGGATCCGGCCGATCTCGGCACCGGCCTGCTTGTTCTGCGACGCGGTGACGTACCCGCGACCGCGCTCGACGGTCAGCTCCATGTCCAGCCGGCCCTTGCCGTTGAGCGTGGCCAGCTTCAGGTCGGGGTTGTGTACCGACACCCCGGCCGGCGGCTGGATGTCGCCCGCGGTCACGTCGCCGGGGCCCTGCTTGCGCAGGTACATCGAGACCGGCTCGTCGTGCTCGGAGCTGACGCACAGGTCCTTGACGTTCATGACCAGTTCGACCACGTCTTCCTTGACCCCGGGGATCGTGGTGAACTCGTGCAGCACGCCGTCAATCTTGATGCTGGTGACCGATGCGCCGGGGATGGACGACAGCAGGGTACGCCGCAGCGAGTTGCCGAGCGTGTACCCGAACCCGGGCTCCAGCGGTTCGATGGTGAACTTGGAACGGGTGTCGCTGATCGGCTCCTCGGAGAGGGTCGGCCGCTGGGTGATGAGCACTTGCTTCCTCCGTTACGTCGCGCGCCCGCCATATGACACGCACGTTTACCTGGACCACGCCCGGCGGCGCGGGCTACCGCGCCGCCGGCTCCCGCCGGGCCGCCAAGGCCCGGCGAACTTACTTCGAGTAGAGCTCGACGATGAGCTGCTCCTGGACCTGCGTGTCGATGACCTGCCGGGCCGGGAGGCTGTGCACAAGGATCTTGAGCTGGCTGGGGATCGCCTCCAGCCAGGCCGGTACCACCTTCGACCCCGCCTCGCCGGCCGCGACGATGAACGGCGTCAGCTCGCGGGACTTCTCCCGTACCTCGACGACGTCGTGCTCGGTGACCCGGTACGACGGGATGTCGACCTTCTTGCCGTTGACCAGGAAGTGGCCGTGCTTGACCAGCTGCCGGCCCATGTCGCGGGACTTGGCGTACCCGGCCCGGTAGACCACGTTGTCCAGCCGGGACTCCAGGATCTGCAGCAGTACCTCACCGGTCTTGCCCGGCTTGCGTACCGCCTCGTCGTAGTACCGCTGGAACTGCTTCTCCAGCACGCCGTACACCCGGCGGGCCTTCTGCTTCTCGCGCAGCTGGAGCAGGTACTCGGTCTCCTTCGGCCGGCCGCGGCCGTGCTGACCGGGCGGGAAGGGACGGGACTCGAACGGGCACTTCGGCCCGTCACACTTGCTGCCCTTGAGGAACAGCTTCATCTTCTCGCGCCGGCAGCGCCGGCAGTCCGCGCCTGTGTAACGCGCCATCGTCAGACCCTCCTACGCTTCGGCGGACGGCACCCGTTGTGCGGCTGGGGCGTGACGTCGGCGATCTGGCCGACCTCAAGCCCGACGGCCTGCAGCGAGCGGATGGCGGTCTCCCGGCCGGAGCCCGGACCCTTCACGAACACGTCGACCTTGCGCATGCCGTGCTCCATCGCCCGGCGCGCGGCGGCTTCGGCGGCCAGCTGCGCGGCGAACGGGGTCGACTTGCGCGACCCCTTGAAGCCGACCTGCCCTGCCGAGGCCCAGGAGATGACGGCCCCGGTCGGGTCGGTGATCGACACGATCGTGTTGTTGAAGGTGCTCTTGATGTGCGCCTGTCCGTGCGCGATGTTCTTCCGTTCCTTGCGCCGGACCTTCTTGGCGGCGGCGGCGCCGGTACGTGCCTTGGGCGGCATAAGCTTCTGCGCTCCTAATGCTTACTTCTTGCCGGGCTTCTTCTTGTTGGCCACGACCTTCTTCGGACCCTTGCGGGTGCGCGCATTGGTCCGGGTCCGCTGGCCGCGCACGGGAAGCCCGCGACGGTGCCGGATGCCCTCGTAGCAGCCGATCTCGACCTTGCGGCGGATATCCGCGGCGACCTCGCGGCGCAGGTCGCCCTCGACCTTGTAGTTGGCTTCGAGGTAGTCACGGAGCTGAACGATTTCGTCGTCGCTCAGGTCCTTGGCGCGCTTTCCGGGATCGACTCCGGTCGCGGCGAGCGTTGCCATGGCGCGGGTGCGGCCCACGCCGAAGATGTAGGTGAGCGCGACCTCCATCCGCTTTTCGCGGGGGAGGTCGACGCCGACGAGACGAGCCATTGCTGGCGTACTCCTCGAACTCGCGGAGGTCTATGCCCGTCCGTCCCGCGCTACTCGCGCGGGCCCCAGCCTCCGACCGGGGGTCGGCCGCGATCCACTTGCTGTTCGTCGCGGCTGGACGAGCCTGTCATTGGTACCGGCAGCGTGCGGGCTCAGCCCTGACGCTGCTTGTGGCGCGGGTCAACGCAGATGACCATGACCCGGCCATGCCGGCGGATCACCCGGCACTTGTTGCAGATCCGCTTGACGCTCGGCTTGACCTTCACGGATTACCTTTTCGGATCGCGTCGACGTCACTTGTACCGGTAGACAATGCGACCACGGGTCAGGTCGTACGGAGAAAGCTCCACGACGACCCGGTCCTCCGGCAGGATACGGATGTAGTGCTGCCGCATCTTGCCGCTGATGTGCGCCAAGACCTTATGGCCGTTGGCGAGTTCCACCCGGAACATCGCGTTCGGGAGTGGCTCGATGACCCGGCCCTCAATCTCGATGGCACCGTCTTTTTTGGGCATGTCCTCCGCTACCTGACGTCTACTTCAATGACAGGCTCACAAGGTCCATCGTGGGCGATTGGTCACCCACGCCAGCCGCGGATTCCATCTCGCCCACCGAAGCGCGGGGCAGGCATGACAGAGAGGACGCTGTGCGCCGAACGGCAAGTCTACGCGTACCGATGGGTAACGGCAAACTCGGCGCTCAGTGGTACCGGCGGCGGTCCCAGCGCTCACGCTGCCGTTCCGCGCGCTGGCGCTGCCGCTCCCGGCGCTGCTCCTTGAGCGCCTGCTGCCGCTCCCGCTCCGCGCGGGCGTGCCCGGCCGGATCGCCGCTGACGACCGCCCCGATCGTGCGGGCCAGCAGGACCGCACCCCAGGGCAGGATCACCCAGAGCGGCCAAACGGAACCGTGGTGCCAGCCGGTGAGCACCCAGATCACGATGAGGATCAGCGAAGTGCTGACCCAGCCGCCCCAGATCGCCCACAGCCACGGGTGCCCGCGCCGCCGGGTCGCCGGCTCCGTAGCCACCGGCGGGGGTACCGGCGCCACCTGCGACTGTTGCGGTGGCGTGACCGCCGGCAGGTCGCCCAGTACCTTGTCCAGCTCGCCGTACGTGCGTGCGGCGTAGGTCTCCTTCAGCCGGTCGTCGTACTCGCCGAGATCGAGCCGGCCCTCGTCCAACGCCTCGCGGAGTCGATCGGCCACGTACTGCCGGTCCGAGTCGGCCGCGCGCATGTCCTCCCGTCGCTGCGCCACGCCACCTCCCCGTCCACCGCTTCCTCTACGAGGATGGCACGCCGGCCACACTGGTTACCAGGTCTCCCAGGCGTTCCCGGCCGCCGTCCTCGGCGGTGGTGACCCAGACCCCGTCGGCGAAGAACGCGATGGTGTGCTCCACGTGTACCGCGACCGACCGGTCCCGGGTGATCACCGTCCAGCCGTCGGCCAGCTCGGCGGTGTCCGGCGAGCCCAGCGTGAGCATCGGCTCGATGGCCAGCGCCAGGCCGGGTACCAGTCGCGGGCCCTTGCCCGGCCGGCCGTAGTTGAGCACGTGCGGATCCTGGTGCATCGCGGTACCGATGCCGTGCCCGCCGTACCCGCGCACGATGCCGTACCGACCGGCCTGGCGGATCGTCGACTCGATCGCGTACGAGATGTCGGTCAGCCGCCCCCGGCCGGACCGCAGCGACCGCGCGCCGGCGGCGATCCCGGCCCACATCGCTTCCTGCGCGACCTCGATCATCCGTTCGATCTTCGGATCGATCTGCCCGACGCCGACGGTGATCGCCGCGTCGCCGTGCCAGCCGTCCACGATGGCACCGCAGTCGAGGGAGATCACGTCGCCGTCGCGCAGTATCTGCTGCGGCGCCGGGATCGCGTGCACGATCTGCTCATTTACGCTGGAGCAGATCGAGGCCGGATAGCCGTGGTACCCCTTGAACGAGGGCACCGCTCCGGCGGCCCGGATGGTCTCCTCGGCGAGCGCGTCGAGCTCGCCGGTGCTGACGCCGGGCGCAACGGCCTCGGCGAGCCGGGCGAGGGTGGCGGCGACGACCAGGCCGGCGTCGCGCATCCTGGTCAGCTGCTCGGGGGTCTTGTACTCGATGTCGAGGGTGGTCGTACGCACGCTATCCACCGTACGAGCGCAACGCGTCGATCGCCCGTACCGTCACATCCTCGACGGGACCGGTCGCGTCGATGCCCACCAGTTTGCCCTGGGCCCCGTAGTAGTCGACCAGCGGCGCGGTCTTGTCCGAGTACTCGCGCAGCCGCTTGGCGATCACCTCGGGCTTGTCGTCGTCGCGCTGGTACAGCTCGCCACCGCAGCGGTCGCAGAGGTCCGCCCGGCTGGGCGCCTCGAACTCGACGTGCCAGATCTTGCCGCAGCCGCGGCACTGCCGGCGCCCGGACAGCCGCCGGATCACCTCGTCGTCGTCGACCACCAGCTCCATCACCAGTTCGAGCTGGGTACCGAGGTCGGCCAGCAGCTTGTCCAGCGCGACCGCCTGCGGAACCGTGCGCGGGAAGCCGTCGAGCAGGAACCCGTCCCCGGCGTCGGGCTCGGCGAGCCGGTCGCGGACCATGTTGATGGTCACCTCGTCCGGTACCAGCTTGCCGTCGTCCATGTACCGTTTGGCCTCCAGCCCCAGCGGAGTGCCCTGCGAGACGTTGGCGCGGAAGATGTCGCCGGTGGAAATCTTGGGCACGCTCAGGTGTGCGGCGATGAACTCAGCCTGGGTCCCCTTGCCCGCTCCCGGGGGACCCACCAAGACAAGTCGCACCTACGTCGCCTCGCTGCGCTCGGCGACGCTGGCGCCACGCCCTGAGCTCATGGCTCGCTCGCTCCGCTCGCTCACTATCTGAGGAACCCTTCATAGTTCCGCTGCATCAGCTGGCTCTCGATCTGCTTCACCGTTTCGAGGCCGACGCCGACGATGATCAGTACGGCGGTGCCACCGAACGGGAAGTTCTGCTTCGTCCCGACCATGTTGATGAACAGGTTGGGTAGGACCGCAACGATACCCAGGTACAGCGACCCCGGCAGGGTGATCCGGCTGAGGATGAAGTCGAGGTACTCCGCGGTGGGCTTACCCGGCCGGATGCCGGGGACGAAGCCGCCGTACTTACGCATGTTGTCGGAGACCTCGGTCGGGTTGAACGTGATCGAGACGTAGAAGTAGGTGAAGAAGATGATCAGGAGGAAGTACAGCGAGATGTAGACGGAGCTGCTCTGGTTGACGATGTAGTTGTTAATGATCTTGTACGCGGTGTTCGGGTGGTTCTGGTCCATCAACTGCAACGCGAGTTGCGGGATGTACAGCAGCGACGACGCGAAGATCACCGGGATGACGCCGGCCTGGTTCACCTTCAACGGGATGTACGTCGAGGTGCCGCCGTACATCCGCCGGCCGACCATGCGCTTGGCGTACTGCACCGGTACCCGGCGTTGCGCCTGTTCGATGAACACCACTGCGGTGATCACGATGATGCCGATGGCGATGATGAACAGGAAGGTCGGCCAGCCCTTGCTGGTCTTGACGCTCCAGCCCTCGCTGGGCAGCCGGGCGGCGATCGAGGTGAAGATCAGGACGGACATGCCGTTGCCGACGCCGCGGTCGGTGATCATCTCACCGAGCCACATGATCACGCCGGTACCGGCGGTCATCGTCATCACCAGCACGGTGACCATGAGCCAGTCGGGGATCTGGGTGTGCGGGACGATCGGGTACTGCGCCTGGTCGCACTTGCCGTTGAACAGCTGCCCGGAGCGGGCCAGCGCGACGAACGCCGAAGCCTGCAGGATCGCCAGCCCCAGGGTCAGGTACCGGGTGTACTGTGTGATCTTGGCCTGGCCGGCCTGGCCCTCCTTGCGCAGCGTCTCCAGCCGCGGGATCACCACCGTGAGCAGCTGCAGGATAATGCTCGACGTGATGTACGGCATGATCCCCAGCGCGAACACCGACAGCTGCAGCAACGCCCCGCCGGAGAACAGGTTCAGCAGGGTGAAGACGCCGTTGGTGTCCGACTGGGTGGCCAGCTTGATACAGGTCTGGACGTTCTTGTAGGAGACACCGGGACTGGGCAGCGTCGCGCCGAGCCGGTAGATGGCCAGCATCGCGAGCGTGAACAGCAGCTTTTTGCGCAGGTCAGGCGTCTTGAACGCACTGATGAAGGCGGACAGCACTTTCTTCCTCCTGCGCTGACGCGGCCGCCAGGTTCGGCGGCATGGATGACCAGACCAGTGTTACCTAGCTGCGAACGGACTCTAACAGCCCGCTCAACCGTTCGGTGCGACGCAGCCGACACATAGCCGGCCGGCTGATGCCGATCGTGGCGCCCGGCAGCCGCTACGTGCAACTGACCGGGCGCCACGATCGGGTCTCGCTTTTCAGATCTCAGTGGTACTGCCGCCGGCTGCGGCGATCTTCTCCTTGGCCGACGCGCTGAACGCCTGCGCCGACACCTGGAGCCGTACCCCGCCCAGCTCGCCGGTTCCGAGTACCTTCACCGGCTGGTTCTTGCGGACCGCGCCGGCCTCGACCAGCTCGTCCGGACCGATCGTGCCGCCCTGCGGGAACAGTTCGGCCAGCCGCTCCAGGTTGACCACCTGGTAGGTGACCTTGAACCGGTTCCGGAAGCCCTTGAGCTTCGGCAGCCGCATGTGGATGGGCATTTGCCCACCCTCGAACGCCGCCGAGATCTGCTTGCGGGCCTTCGACCCCTTGGTACCGCGCCCCGCCGTCTTGCCCTTCGAGCCCTCGCCGCGCCCGACCCGGGTCTTGGCGGTCTTGGCACCCGGCGCCGGGCGCAGGTGGTGGACCTTGATCGTCATTACTCGACCTCCTCGACCTTCACGAGGTGGTTCACCGTGAAGATCATGCCCCGGATCTCGGGGCGGTCCTCCTTCACCACCACGTCATTGATCCGCTTGAGGCCCAGCGTGCGCAGCGTCTCCCGCTGGTTGCGCTTGGACCCGATCTCGGACCGGACCTGGGTCACCTTCAACCGTGCCATCACGCTCACGCCCCCACGCCCGCACGCGCGGCCAACATCGCGCCAGGCGCCACGTCCTCGACCGGCAGGCCCCGCCGCGCGGCGACCGCCTCCGGGGACTCCAGCATCTTCAGCGCGGCCACCGCGGCGTGCACGATGTTGATCGGGTTCGACGAGCCGAGGCTCTTGGAGAGCACGTCGTGGATGCCCGCGCACTCCAGCACGGCCCGCACCGGGCCGCCGGCGATGACACCGGTACCGGCGGAGGCCGGCTTCAGCAGCACCACGCCGCCGGCGTCCTCGCCCTGTACCGGATGCGGAATCGACGCGGCGATCCGCGGCACCTTGAAGAAGTGCTTCTTGGCCTCCTCGACACCCTTGGCGATGGCGGCCGGCACCTCCTTGGCCTTGCCGTACCCGACGCCGACGGTACCGTCGCCGTCGCCCACCACGACCAGCGCGGTGAAGCTGAACCGGCGGCCGCCCTTGACGACCTTGGCGACGCGGTTGATCGTGACGACCCGTTCGAGATGCGGCGTCTTCTCGGCCGGCGCGTTGCCCCGGCCGCCCTCGCGACGACCGTCGCGGCGGTTGCCGCCGCCTTCGCCGCCGGATCCGGACCCGCCGCCCCTACGCTGCTGTCCTGGCATGAGGTGCGTTCCCTTCTAGAACTCGAGTCCGGCTTCGCGGGCGGCATCGGCCAGGGCGGCGATCCGCCCGGCGTACCGGTTGCCACCACGGTCGAAGACCACCTTGCTGATTCCGGCGGCCTTGGCCCGCTCCGCCAGCAGCGCGCCCACCTTGCGGGACAGCTCGCTCTTGGCCCCTTCGGTACCCCGGATCGTGCTGTCCAGCGTGGACGCTGAAACAAGCGTACGACCCTGGCCGTCGTCGACGATCTGCGCGACGATGTGGCGCAGCGAGCGACTGACCACCAGGCGCGGCCGCTCGGTGGTACCGAAGACGTTCTTGCGGACCCGGAAGTGCCGGCGGGCCTTGCCGACCCGACGCGTGGCCGCGGTGCTGCCGCCGCCGTGCCGCTTCAACAGTGTCGCGGTCACTTCTTGCCTGCCTTCCCAGCCTTGCGGCGAATCACTTCGCCCTGGTACCGGACGCCCTTGCCCTTGTAGGGCTCCGGCGGCCGGATCTTGCGGATGTTCGCGGCGATCTCGCCGACCTGCTGCTTGTCGATCCCCTCGACGCTGAACACGGTCGGGCGCTCCACCGAGAACTTGATGCCCTCCGGCGGCGTGATCAGCACCGGGTGCGAGAACCCGAGCGCGAACTCCAGGTCGTTACCCTTGGCGGTCACCCGGTACCCGGTACCGGAGATCTCCAGGGTCTTCCGGTACCCCTCGGTGACCCCGACGATCATGTTGGCGACCAGGGTCCGGGACAACCCGTGCAGTTCCCGGGCCCGCCGCTCGTCGTTGGGCCGTACCACCGACAGCGTGCCGTCCTCGGTCCGCTCGGCCCGGATCGGCTCGGCGAGCGTGTGCTGCAACTGCCCCTTGGGACCCTTCACCACGACGGTCTGGCCGTCGATGCGGACCTCGACCCCGGACGGTACCGGGATGGGCTTGCGTCCGATGCGCGACATGGTTTCCCGCCTCCCGTTACCAGACGTAGGCGAGGACTTCGCCGCCCACGCCTCGCTTGCGGGCCTGCCGGTCGGTCAGCAGCCCCTGTGACGTCGAGATGATGGCGACGCCGAGGCCACCGAGTACCCGCGGTAGGTCCGGCGCCTTCGCGTAGACCCGCAGGCCCGGCTTGGACACCCGCCGGATACCGGCGAGGCTGCGCTCCCGGCTGGTGCCGTACTTGAGGTCGAGGATGAGGGTCTTGCCCACCTTGCCCTCCTCCGGCTCCTGTACCGCCCAGGTGGAGATGTACCCCTCGGACTTCAGAACCTCGGCGATGTTCGCCTTGATCCGCGAGTAGGGCATCGTCACCCGGTCGTGGTACGCCTGGTTGGCGTTGCGCAGACGGGTCAGCATGTCTGCGATCGGATCGGTCATGGTCATTGGTCTGTCAAACCCTTCTCGCCGCGGTTCCCTCAGCTCGGGGCCTACGGCGATGACTGTCTACCAGGAAGCCTTGGACACGCCGGGGAGTTCGCCGCGGTGCGCCATCTCCCGGATGCACACGCGGCACAGGCCGAACTTGCGGTACACCGCCTTGGGACGCCCGCACCGCTGGCAACGGGTGTACGCGCGAACCGAGAACTTCGGCTTCGCGGCCGCCTTGAGGATCAGCGCCTTCTTGGCCATCTCTCAGTTCTCCTTGAAGGGGAAGCCCAGGAGCTTGAGCAGCGCCCGGCCCTCGTCGTCGGTCTGGGCGGAGGTCACCACCGTGACGTCCATGCCCCGGGTACGGTCGATGCGGTCCTGGTCGATCTCGTGGAACACCGACTGCTCGGTGAGACCGAAGGTGTAGTTGCCGTTGCCGTCCAGCTTCCGGCTGTCCAGGCCGCGGAAGTCACGGATACGCGGCAGCGCGATGGACAGCAACCGGTCGAGGAACTCCCACATCCGGTCGCCGCGCAGCGTCACCTTCGCGCCGATCGGCATGCCCTCGCGCAGCTTGAACTGCGCGATGGACCGCTTCGCCCGGCGCACCTGCGGCTTCTGCCCGGTGATCGCGGTCAGGTCGCGTACCGCGCCGTCGATGAGCTTCGCGTCCCGGGCCGCCTCGCCGACGCCCATGTTCACGACGATCTTCACGAGGCCCGGTACCTGCATCGGGTTGCCGTACTTAAACTGCTCGCGCAGTGCCGGCATGATGTCGGCACGGTACCGCTCCTTGAGGCGGGGGATGGTCTTCGTGGGTGCGGTCATCACAGGTCCTTACCGGAGCGGCGCGCGACGCGGACCTTCTGGCCGTTGTCGTCGAAGCGGTAGCCGACGCGGGTAGCCCGACCGTCGGTGTCGACGACCATCACGTTGGAGACGTGGATCGGCGCCTCCTGCGTGACGATGCCACCGGTCTTCGCGCCACGCTGGGTGGTGCGGATGCGGGTGTGCTTCTTGACCCGGTTCACGCCCTCGACCAGTACCTTGTCGAGCTTCGGGTACGCGGCGATGACCTTCCCCTTCAGGCCCCTGTCCTTGCCGGCGATGACGACGACCGTGTCGCCCTTCTTCACCTTCATGGCCTCACATCACCTCCGGGGCGAGCGCGATGATTTTCATGTAGCCCTTCCACCGGAGCTCCCGCCCGACCGGGCCGAAGATACGCGTACCGCGCGGGTCGCCGCCCTCCTTGATGATGACGGCGGCGTTCTCGTCGAACTTGATGTACGAGCCGTCGGTGCGCCGCTTCTCCTTGGCGGTGCGGACGACGACCGCCCTGACGACGTCGCCCTTCTTCACGCCGGCGCCCGGGATGGCGTCCTTGACGGTCGCCACGATGACGTCGCCGATGCTCGCGTAGCGGCGGCCGGAGCCACCGAGTACCCGGATGCACAGGATCTCCCGGGCTCCGGTGTTGTCGGCGACGCGCAGTCGCGTCTCCTGCTGGATCACGTCAATCTCCTATGTCTGCCAGTTCTCCGGCCTGGTGCCGGAGCTTGGCGGAACAGTCACTTGGCCCGTTCGAGGATCTCCACGACGCGCCACCGCTTGGTGGCCGACAGCGGACGAGTCTCCATCAGCAGCACCCGGTCGCCGATGCCGCACTGCTTCTCGTCGTGCGCCTTCAGCTTGCTGGTACGGCGCATCACCTTGCCGTACAGCGGATGCTTCACCTGGTCCTCGACCGCGACGACGACGGTCTTCTCCATCTTGTCGCTGACCACGTAGCCCTCACGGACCTTCCGACGCGGCCGCTCGTTACCAGACTCGCTCACGCCGTCTCCTCGCGTTCCGCTCGGAGCCGCCGCTCGCGCCCGCTCCTGAGCTCATGATTCGCTCGCTGCCGCTCGCTCATGCCTCAACCACCTCGTCGCTCGGCGCTTCGGACAGGCCGAGTTCGCGCTCGCGCATGATCGTGTAGATCCGGGCGATCTCGCGCCGGATGACCTGCAGCCGCCGGTTGTTGTCCAGCTGGCCGGTGGCGCCCTGGACGCGCAGGTTGAACAGCTCCGCCTTGGCTTCGCGCAGCTTGACCACCAGATCCTCGTCGGCCAGCTCGCGCAGTTCGGCGGCACGGGTGCCGGATGCCATCAGACCTCGACCCCCTCGCGCTTGACGATGCGGCATTTCATCGGCAGCTTGTGGATCGCCCGGCGCATCGCTTCGCGGGCGATCTGCTCGTTCGGGAAGGACATCTCGAAGAGGATCCGTCCCGGCTTGATGTTGGCCACCCACCATTCCGGCGAACCCTTGCCGGAACCCATCCGGGTCTCGGCCGGCTTCTTGGTGATCGCCTGGTCCGGGAACACGGTGATCCAGACCTTGCCGCCACGGCGGATGTGCCGCGTCATGGCGATACGAGCCGCCTCGATCTGCCGGTTGGTCAGGTACGCCGGTTCCAGCGCCTGGATGCCGAACTCGCCGAACGCCACCCGGGTACCGCCCTTCGCCGAACCGTGCCGGTCCGGGTGGTGCGGCTTGCGGAAGCCCTTCGGGGGCTTGCGCGGCATCAGCATTGGTCAGCCCTCCTGCTGTTCGACCGGTGCCGCCGCAGCGGCGCCGGCTTCGGTACCCACGCTGGTCGGCTCCGCCACAACGGCCCGGCCGGCTTCGGTGCCGCCGGCCGTGGTACCCGACGAACCGGAGCGCAGCCGCCGCGGACGGTCGGGCCGCTCGGACCGCTCCCGCCGCGGGCGCGGTGGCCCCGACTCGGCCGGTGCCTCGCGGCCCGGTACGGCGTCACCCTTGTAGATCCAGGTCTTCACACCGATGCGGCCGAAGGTGGTACGCGCCTCGAAGAAGCCGTACTCGATGTTGGCCCGCAGCGTGTGCAGCGGTACCCGGCCCTCGCGGTAGAACTCCGAGCGGGACATCTCGGCTCCGCCCAGGCGGCCGGCGCACTGCACCCGGATGCCCTTCACGAGCGGGTTCTTCATCGCCGACTGCATCGACTTGCGCATCGCCCGGCGGAAGCTGACCCGGGACGAGAGCTGCTCGGCGATCGCCTGCGCAACGAGTTGCGCGTCCGACTCCGGGCTCTTCACCTCCAGGATGTTCAGCTGCACCTGCTTGCCGGTCAGCTTCTCCAGCGCGCCACGGATCCGGTCGGCCTCGGCGCCCTTGCGGCCGATGACGATGCCCGGTCGGGCGGTGTGGATGTCGATGCGTACCCGGTCGCGGGTGCGCTCGATGTCCACTTTGGAGATTCCGGCGCGCTCCAGGTCCTTGGACATCATCTTGCGGATCTTGACGTCCTCCGCGATGTAGTCCTTGTACAGCTTGTCGGCGTACCACCGACTCTTCCAGTCGGTCGAGATGCCGAGCCGGAACCCGTGCGGGTGAACCTTCTGACCCATTACTCGGTCTCCTCCTCGGCGGACTGGTCCGCCTCCGCCGCCGCGGCCTTGGTTGCCGCCGCCTTCTTGGCTGCGGTCTTCTTCGCTGCCTTGGTGGCCTTCTTCGCCAGGTCCGCGGTCTCCCGCGCGACCTCGACGGCCGGGCTGTTCGACTCGTCGACCTCGTCGGTCGCCGGCTCGGCCTTCTTGGCCGGAGCCGACTTCTTCGCCGGCGCGGCCGCCTTCCTGCCCGGCACGACCGGGCGGGACGGCGCGGCGCTCGCGCCGACCGACTCGACCACGATGGTGATGTGGCAGGTGCGCTTGCGGATGCGGTACGCCCGACCCTGTGCGCGCGGCCGGAACCGCTTCAGCGTCGGGCCCTCGTCGACGTACGCCTCGGCGACCAGCAACGCGTCCGGGTCGAGCCGCTCGTTGTTCTCCGCGTTCGCGATCGCGCTCGCCAGCACCTTGTACACCGGCACGCTGGCGGCCTGCGGCGCGAACTGCAGTACCGTCAACGCCTGCTGTGCGGGCAGGCCGCGGACGAGGTTGACCACGCGGCGCGCCTTCGTCGCGGAGATGCGCACGTGCCGCGCGACCGCGCGCGCGCCCGGAAGCGCGACGTCGCTCTTGGTTGGCATCGGGTGTCCTGTCCTCTATCCGTTTCCCGGCCCGCCTAGCGGCGGCGGCTCTTCCGGTCGTCCTTCTCGTGGCCCTTGAACGTCCGGGTCAGCGCGAACTCACCCAGCTTGTGCCCGACCATCGACTCGGTGATGAACACCGGAACGTGCTTGCGCCCGTCGTGTACCGCGATGGTGTGGCCAAGCATGTCCGGGATGATCGTCGAACGGCGCGACCAGGTCTTGATGACGTTCTTGGAGTTGCGGTCGTTCTGCGCTTCCACCTTCTTGAGCAGGTGGTCGTCGACGAACGGACCCTTCTTCAGGCTGCGGGGCATGTGAATATCTACCTTCCTCAGCCGCGCTTGCGGTTCGCGTAGCGGCGCCGGACGATCAGCTTGTCGCTGGGCTGCTTTGCCTTGCGGGTGCGGCCTTCGGGCTTGCCCTTCGGGTTCACCGGGTGGCGACCGCCGGACGTCTTGCCCTCGCCGCCGCCGTGCGGGTGGTCGATCGGGTTCATCGCGACACCGCGGACGCTGGGCCGCTTGCCCTTCCAGCGCATCCGGCCGGCCTTGCCCCAGCTGATGTTCGACTGGTCGGCGTTGCCGATCTCACCGACGGTGGCCCGGCACTGCACCAGTACCCGCCGGATCTCGCCGGACGGCATGCGCAGCGTCGCGTAGTCGCCTTCGCGGCCGAGCAGCTGGATGCCCACCCCGGCCGAGCGGGCCAGCTTCGCACCGCCGCCCGGCCGCAGCTCCACCGCGTGCACGGTGGTACCGACCGGGATGTTGCGCAGCGGCAGGTTGTTGCCCGGCTTGATGTCGGCGCCGACGCCGGACTCCACACGGTCGCCCCGCTTGAGGTCCTTGGGCGCGATGATGTACCGCTTCTCGCCGTCGGCGTAGTGCAGCAGCGCGATGCGGGCGGTGCGGTTCGGGTCGTACTCGATGTGCGCGACCTTCGCCGGTACCCCGTCCTTGTCCACCCGCTTGAAGTCGACGAGACGGTACTGGCGCTTGTGCCCGCCGCCCTGGTGCCGGGTGGTGATCCGGCCGTGGGCGTTGCGGCCACCCTTGCCGTGCAGCGGGACCACCAGCGACTTCTCCGGCGTCGACCGGGTCACCTCGGCGAAGTCGGAGACGCTGGAACCGCGGCGCCCGGGCGTGGTCGGCTTGTACTTACGAATAGGCATCTGTCAAACCCCTCAGGCTACCGGTCCGCCGAAGGCCTCGATCCGGTCGCCGTCGGCGAGCTTGACGATCGCGCGCTTGGTGTCCTTGCGCTTGCCCCAGCCGGTACGGGTGCGCTTGCGCTTGCCCTGCCGGTTGAGCGTGTTGACCGTCTCGACGCGCACATCGAAGATCTGCTGGATGGCAATCTTGATGGCGGTCTTGTTCGCGTCCGGGTGGACCAGGAACGTGTACCAGTTCTTGTTGAGCTCGCTGTAGCTCTTCTCGGAGATGACGGGCGCGATGATGATGTCGCGCGGGTCGGCGACGGTGCTCATTCGCTGTCCTCCTCTGCGCTCTCCTCGGTGACATCGACCGGAGTCGACGCAACCGGTACCCCGAGGAACTCCGCCAGCGCATCGCTGGTGAAGATCAGCTCTTCGGCGACGAGCACGTCGTAGGTGTTGAGCTGACCGGACTCGATCAGATGTACCGTCGGCAGGTTGCGCAGCGACAGCCAGTTCAGCTCGTCTTCGACGCTGAGCACCACGAGTACCTTGCGCGACTCGGTGATCGCGGTCAGCGCGGCGAGTGCGGCCTTGGTCGACGGCGTCTCACCGTCCACAAAGGACTCGACGACGTGGATGCGACCCTCGCGCGCCCGGTCGGACAGCGCACCGCGCAGCGCGGCGGCCTTCATCTTCTTTGGCGTCCGCTGGCTGTAGTCCCGCGGTACCGGACCGTGCACCACGCCACCGCCGGTGAACTGCGGTGCCCGGATGGAACCCTGGCGGGCCCGGCCGGTGCCCTTCTGCTTGTACGGCTTCTTACCGCCGCCACGCACCTCGCCGCGGGTCTTCGCCTTGTGCGTACCCTGCCGGGCCGCGGCGAGCTGGGCCACCACTACCTGGTGCATCAGCGGGATGTTGGCCTGCACGTTGAACACGTCGTCGGGCAGCTCCACGACGGCCGTCGAGGTGCCGTCCACCGCCACCACGTTGACGCTCAGCTCGGAAGGCATCTCAGCTCCTGCCCTTCTTCGCCGCCGAGCGGACCAGCACCAGCGAACCCTTCGGGCCCGGGATGGCGCCCTTGACCAGGATCAGGTTCTGCGCCGGGTCGACCGCCTGGATGGTGAGGTTCTGCACGGTGTACCGGACGTTGCCCATCCGGCCCGCCATGCGTACCCCCTTGAAGACCCGGCCCGGCGTGGCGCACGCGCCGATCGACCCGGGCGAGCGGTGCTTGCGCTCGACACCGTGGCTGGCGCGCAGGCCAGCGAAGCCGTGCCGCTTCATCACACCGGCGAAGCCCTTGCCCTTGGTACGCCCGGTGACGTCCACGACCTGTCCGGGCGTGAACGCCTCGGCGGTGACCTCCTGGCCCAGCGTGTACTCGCTGGCGTCGGTGGTGCGCAGCTCGACCAGGTGCCGGCGCGGCGCGGCGTCGGCCCGGGTGAAGTGGCCGGTCTCCGGCTTGTTCACCTTGCGCGGGTCGATCGCGCCGTACGCGAGCTGGACCGCGCTGTAGCCGTCCTTGTCGGGGGTGCGGACCTGGGTGACCACGCACGGTCCGGCCTGTACCACGGTGACCGGGACAACCCTGTTGTTGTCCCACACCTGGGTCATGCCGAGCTTGGCGCCCAGGATGCCCTTCACTTGCCTGTCCATTAGTCCGGTCCCTACAGCTTGATCTCGATGTCGACGCCAGCCGGCAGGTCGAGCCGCATGAGCGAGTCGACCGTCTTGGGGGTCGGGTCGATGATGTCGATCAGACGCTTGTGCGTGCGCATCTCGAAGTGCTCGCGCGAGTCCTTGTACTTGTGCGGCGAGCGGATGACGCAGAAGCGGTTGATCTCCGTAGGCAGCGGCACCGGGCCGGCGACCTGCGCCCCGGTACGCGTCACCGTTTCCACGATCTTGCGGGCCGAGGAGTCGACGACCTCGTGGTCATAGGCCTTGAGCCGGATGCGGATCTTCTGTCCCGCCATGGTGGCTTCTGTTTCCTTCTCTCGATGCCGCTCTCGCACGGGCCTGCCGCCCGCTTGGCCGACCCCCGCGGTCGGGCGTGTCGCCCGGCCGCACCGGATCCCGCCGCAGCAGCGAGGCGAGACGGGGTCGTTGGCGCCCAGATGCCCGGGCGCTATGCGGGGGCGGCCAACCGAGGTCAGCCACCCCGCGCACTACGCACAACCTGTCCAGTATGCCGTACCGGGGTACGGCATACCAAATCACTTGAGGATCTTGGTAACCCGGCCGGCGCCGACGGTACGGCCACCCTCGCGGATGGCGAACCGCAGGCCCTCCTCCATGGCGATCGGCTGGATCAGCTGAACCGTCATCGAGGTGTTGTCGCCGGGCATGACCATCTCGGTGCCCTCGGGCAGGGTCACCACGCCGGTCACGTCCGTGGTCCGGAAGTAGAACTGCGGCCGGTAGTTCTGGAAGAACGGCGTGTGCCGGCCACCCTCCTCCTTCGAGAGCACGTACACGGTCGCCTCGAACTCGGTGTGCGGCGTCGTGGTGCCGGGCTTGACGACGACCATGCCCCGCTCGACGTCCTCGCGCTTGATACCACGCAGGAGCAGGCCGACGTTCTCACCGGCGCGCGCCTCGTCGAGGATCTTGCGGAACATCTCGATACCGGTGCAGACGGTCTTCATCGACTTCGGCTTGATGCCGACGATCTCGACTTCCTCGTTGGGCTTGAGGATGCCGCGCTCGCACCGGCCGGTCACGACGGTACCGCGACCGGTGATCGTGAAGACGTCCTCGATCGGCATGAGGAACGGCTTCTCGGTCTCGCGTACCGGCTCCGGGATCGCGGTGTCGACGGCGTTCATCAGCTCCATCAGCTTCTCCGACCACTCCGCGTCGCCCTCCAGCGCCCTGAGCGCGGAGACGCGGACCACCGGCAGGTCGTCGCCCGGGAACTCCTGGATGGACAACAGCTCGCGGACCTCGAGCTCGACCAGTTCGAGCAGCTCCTCGTCGTCGACCATGTCGGCCTTGTTGAGCGCCACGACGATGTACGGAACGCCGACCTGGCGCGCGAGCAGCACGTGCTCGCGGGTCTGCGGCATCGGGCCGTCGGTCGCCGCTACCACCAGGATCGCGCCGTCCATCTGCGCGGCACCGGTGATCATGTTCTTGATGTAGTCGGCGTGCCCCGGGCAGTCGACGTGCGCGTAGTGCCGGGCCTCGGTCTGGTACTCGACGTGGGCGATCGAGATCGTGATGCCGCGGGCCTTCTCCTCCGGCGCCTTGTCGATCTCGTCGAACGGCGTGTACGGGTTCAGGTTGGGCATCTTGTCGTGCAGGACCTTGGTAATGGCCGCGGTCAGCGTCGTCTTGCCGTGGTCGATATGACCGATGGTGCCGATGTTGACGTGCGGCTTAGTCCGCTCGAACTTCGCCTTCGCCACTGCTGTCCTCCTCAAGGACTTCTTGGTTCGTAGCCGCCGCCGTGGCGGTGCGACTTCCTGTCGACTTGGGTCTAGCGGCCGCCGGCCACAGGCCCGGTGCGTGCAGCCCGTCTACGCGCGGGCCGCCGGCGATCACTCGCCGGTGGCCTTCGCGATGATCTCCCTGGCGACGTTCGCGGGAACCTCGTTGTAGGAGTCGAACTGCATCGAGTAGCTCGCCCGGCCCTGGGTCTTCGACCGCAGGTCGCCGACGTAGCCGAACATCTCCGATAGCGGCACCAGGGCGCGGACGACGCGACTGCCGCCGCGCTCCTCCATCGCCTGGATGATGCCGCGGCGGGAGTTGAGGTCGCCGATGACGTCACCCATGTTTTCCTCGGGGGTGACGACCTCGACAGCCATCATCGGTTCGAGCAGCGTCGGGTCGGCCCGGCGGGCCGCCTCCTTCAGCACCATCGAACCGGCGATCTTGAAGGCCATCTCCGAGGAGTCGACCTCGTGGTACTGGCCGTCCATCAGCGTCAGCTTCAGACCCACCAGGGGGTACCCGGCCAGCACGCCGTACTGCATGGCGTCCTGCGCGCCGGCGTCCACCGACGGGATGAACTCCTTCGGGATACGCCCACCGGTGACCCCGTTGACGAACTCGTAGGTCGGCCCGTCCGCGGTGATCGGCAGCGGCTCCAGGCTGACGATGACCTTGGCGTACTGCCCCGACCCGCCGGTCTGCTTCTTGTGCGTGTAGTCGATCTTCTCGACCGCGCGCCGGACCGTCTCCCGGTACGCCACCTGCGGCTTGCCGATGTTGGCCTCGACCGAGAACTCCCGCCGCATCCGGTCCACCAGGATGTCCAGGTGCAGCTCACCCATGCCGGAGATGACCGTCTGACCGGTCTCCTCGTCGTTCTTGACGCGGAAGGTCGGGTCCTCCTCGGCCAGGCGCTGGATCGCGGTGCCGAGCTTCTCCTGGTCGACCTTGCTCTTCGGCTCGATGGCCACCGAGATGACCGGCTCGGGGAACGTCATCGACTCAAGGATCACCGGATGTGCCGGGTCGCAGAGGGTGTCGCCGGTGGTGGTCTGCTTCAGACCCTGTACCGCGATGATGTCCCCGGCGTGCGCGCTGGGGCGCTCCTCACGCTTGTTGGCGTGCATCTGGTAGATCTTGCCGATGCGCTCCTTGCGGTCCTTGGTGGAGTTGACCACCGGGGAACCGGCTTCGAGGGTGCCCGAGTACACCCGGACGTAGGTCAGCTTGCCGAGGTGCTTGTCTGTCTGGATCTTGAAGGCCAGCGCGGCGAACGGCTCCTTCGGCGAGGGGTTGCGCAGCACCGGCGTCTCGCCGTCGGTCGCCGTACCCTCGTACGCCGGCAGGTCCACCGGCGACGGCAGGAAGTCGATCACGGCGTCGAGCATCGGTTGGATGCCCTTGTTCTTGAAGGCCGAGCCGCACAGCACCGGGTTGGCCTTGCTCGCGATCGTGGCGCGGCGGATGCCGGCCTTGATGTCCGCGGGCGTCAGCTCCTCGCCCTCGAGGTACTTCTCCATGATCGTGTCGTCGACGTCCGCGAGCGTCTCGATGAGCTTCTCGCGGTACTCGACGGCCTGCTCGGCGAGGTCGGCCGGGATCTCCTCGACCGCGTAGTCGTCGCCCTTCTGGGTCTCGCCGCGCCAGGTCAGCGCCCGCATCCCGATCAGGTCGACGACGCCGATGAAGTCGTGCTCGTTGCCGATGGGCAGCTGGAGTACCAGCGGGGTGGCGTTGAGCCGGTCGATCATCATCTGCACGCAGCGGAAGAAGTCCGCACCGGTGCGGTCGAGCTTGTTGACGAAACACATCCGCGGGACGTGGTACTTGTCGGCCTGCCGCCAGACGTTCTCGGTCTGCGGTTCCACGCCGGCCACGCCGTCGTAGACCGCGACGGCGCCGTCGAGTACCCGCAGCGACCGCTCGACCTCGACCGTGAAGTCCACGTGGCCGGGCGTATCGATGATCTGGATCGTGTGGCCCTTCCACTCGCACTTGGTCGCGGCCGAGGTGATGGTGATACCCCGCTCCTGCTCCTGTTCCATCCAGTCCATGACGGCCGCGCCCTCGTGGACCTCACCGATCTTGTATGTGATGCCGGTGTAGAACAGGATCCGCTCGGTCGTGGTCGTCTTACCGGCGTCGATATGCGCCATGATGCCAATGTTGCGTACCTTGGCGAGCGCGTTGTCGGCGGCAGCCACTTCAGATCCCTACTTCGTCGTCTCGAATTCGCCTGGTACCACTGATTAGATCAATCAGCGGCCGCATTACCACCGGTAATGCGCGAAAGCCTTGTTGCTTTCGGCCATCTTGTGGGTGTCCTCGCGTCGCTTCACCGCGGCGCCGAGGCCGTTGCTCGCGTCGAGCAGCTCGTTCATGAGCCGCTCCACCATGGTCTTCTCGCGGCGCGCCTTGGAGTAGCTGACCAGCCAGCGCAGGCCGAGGGTGACCGCGCGGGGAGCGCGGACCTCGACCGGTACCTGGTAGGTCGCGCCACCGACCCGGCGGCTGCGCACCTCCAGGGTCGGCTTCACGTTGTCCATCGCTCGCTTGAGCGTGACGACCGGGTCGGTGCCGGTCTTCTCCCGGCAGCCCTCCAGCGCGCCGTACACGATGCGCTCGGCCAGCTGTCGCTTGCCGCGCAGCAGGATCTTGTTGATCAGCTGGGTGACCAGCGGTGAGTTGTACACCGGGTCGGCGATCAGCGGCCGGTGCGGCGCAGGGCCCTTACGCGGCATGTCAGCTCTTCTCCTTCTTCGCGCCGTAGCGGCTGCGCGCCTGCTTGCGGTTGCGCACACCCTGGGTGTCCAGCGAGCCACGGACGATCTTGTACCGCACGCCCGGAAGGTCCTTCACCCGGCCGCCGCGGACCAGCACGATCGAGTGCTCCTGCAGGTTGTGCCCGACGCCGGGGATGTACG
>Ga0066709_100000198_pt1 | contig 27210 bp, 28 predicted proteins | sample GraSoiAngelo_158_FD_79665 | JGI IMG/M metagenome (GOLD analysis project Ga0066709, IMG submission 79665) | Grasslands soil microbial communities from the Angelo Coastal Reserve, California, USA - 14_1009_16_30cm | ecosystem: Environmental > Terrestrial > Soil > Grasslands | place: USA...
ACACGGACGAGGAAAGGGCTCGGCGCCACGTCTAAACCCGTCGGCAGCAAGATCGTCGGAAGCGCGGCGTTCACAGGTCCCGGGCCGCCCGTGATCGTGGCGGTCGGACCGGCGGTCGCCGAGACGGCGTTCGGCCCGAATCTCCAGCCGTTCGAGCCCGTGACGATCACCTTGAGCTTGTACCCGACGTCCACGCCGGTCAGGTTGTAGGTCGTCCCGCCGGAGCCCACGTTGACGCAGAAATTCGTCGCGTCGCAGCGCTGCCACTGGTACGTGAACGTGACGTTGTACGGGGGCCTCCACGTATCCGGGTTCGCGTTGACGGTGAGCGTCGACCCCTGGCTCGCGGAGCCGCTGAGCGTCGGGCTACCTGCCTGCAGCGTCGCCTGCTCGTCCGGTGTGAAGTTCGTCCCGGCCACGATGGGACTTGTCGATCCGATCGCGTAGATCCCTGGGTTCGTGCCCGCGTGCGAGTAGAGGATCCTTCCCGAGGGCGAGTAGGCCGGAGCCGTTTCGTTCTCGGTCGCGGGATCGCTGTTCGTCAGCCGCGTCTGCGCTCCGCCTCCGGCCGACACGCTGTAGATCTGGTGGCCCGTGGCGGGCGTTCCGTCGCGGTCAGACTCGAAGACGACAGTTCCGCTAGTCAGGGAGTAGGTCGGTCGCGTGTCGTTCGCGCCGCTCGACGTGATCTGCGTCTGTCCGGTGCCGTCGGCATTCATCGTCCAGATCGAGTACGTGCCCGTCGTGGGCTTGCGGGAGAAGGCGATCCTCGTGCCGTCGGGGGACCACGCCGGATCCTTGTCCTCGGCGGCGCTATTCGACAGGTTGGTGATTGAGCCGGTTCCGTCGGACGCGCGGACCTTGATCTCGCCTGCGTCGACGTACGCGATCTTCGTTCCGTCCGGGGAGAAGGCCGGATCGGTTCCGGTGCCCGACAACGTGACCGTCGCTCCGCCGGGTGCCGGTGGATTCGGGACGGTCAGAACCTTGATCACAGCGCCGTCCTCATAGGCGATCTTGGTCCCCTCGCCATTCCACGACGGGTTCGATCCGGTCGCGGCCACCGTCTGCGAGCTCGAGCCGTCGCTCTTTGCGACCACGATCCCCGTCCCGTCCGAGTAGGCGATGAGGCCCTCGCCGCCGGGCACGGCAGCGCCCGCCGAGAGCGGCAGCAGCGTCATGCACGCTCCTCCGGCCAGGACGGCTCCGACACGAAGAATCCAGCTTTTCACTGATACGTTTTATCGGTTAGAAGGGATATACGCCAGACCCAAAGGGGTAAAGATTTTATGAGCGCCGTAGGAGATACCAGCCTACCGAGACGATGGATTCCCCCTCCGGCGCAATGCGAAGCGCCTCCTCCCGTGCGTCGCCCTCGCAGGCGGCGAGATCCAGGTAGGTCTCGAGCTCGCGCGTCTCACTGTGGAACTCCGCGCGTAGGAGCACGAGGCGGTTCGCGTCGAAGAGCCCGCGCATGTCGGCGTCCGGCAGGAGCCGCCTGTGCGAGGGGTCGCGGGCACGCTCGAAGCGGTCGAGCTCGAGGGCTTCGAGCGGATCGGTCGGCGCCAGCTGGTCGACGACGAGGACATGGCCGCCCGGCCGGGTGACTCGGGTCAACTCGGCGACGACGAGCTCCGGCCGCGCGATGTGGTGGAGCGTCCGCATCGTCCCCGCGAGATCGAACGACCCTGAGGGGAACTCGAGATGCGTGGCGTCGCCCTCGAGAAACGTCGCGTTGGCGGGCGCCCGCTCGCGGGCGAGGGCCAGGAGCTCGGGCACGACGTCCACGCCGACGACCTCGCGGACGTGCGGCGCGAGCGCGAGCGCCAGCGCCCCCGCCCCGGTGCCTGTGTCCAAGGCGCGCTCGTCGCCGCGCGGGAGGACGAAGTGCTTTACATGCTCGGCGAGCTCGGCCGCGCGCGCATCCTGCCTGGCGGCGACGCGTTCGGCGCTCCGCACGAAGCGCTGCCGAAGCGAATCGTCAGCCATCGACGACCGTCCGCCGCGCGCGTGTCGGGCCTGACGCAATTCCGCAGACGAGCTCGTACGTGATCGTCCCCGCGACGCGCGCATGCGCTTCCGCGAGCACGCCGTGGCCGAGCAGCACGACCGGGGTTCCGACTGGCAGCTCGCGGTCGAGCTCGACGGCGAAGGCATCCATCGAGATCGTCCCTACGACGCGGCGCGGCTCACCCGCGACGCGGATCTCGGTGCCCGTCAGCGCGCGGCGGAAGCCATCCGCGTAGCCGACTGGCACGATGCCGATCCAGGTCGGGCGCTCCGCGACGTAGCGGCGTCCATACCCCGTACTCTCGCCGGGTTGGAGCTGCTTCACCTGGGCAAGGTGGCTCTGCCAGTGCAGCACCGGCTGGAGTCCGTCCTCGGCGGGGTCGGTGCCGAACGGGGAAAGGCCGTAGAGCGCGATCCCGCAGCGTGCGGCGTCGAAGCGCGCGGACGGATAGCGCAGCGCGCCGGCGCTGTTCGCGATGTGCCGCGTCAGGTGCGAATGCGCGTCGGTCGCCGCGCGGAAGCGCTCGACCTGATGCTCGGTGAATGCCGCATCGCAGTCGGCCGACGCCAGGTGGCTCATCAGCCCGACGACCTCGACCGGCGGCACCGGCAGCTCGGCGAGGCCCCACCGGCCCATGCCGGTGTCGAGCTTCAGGTGAACGGGAATGCCCGGCGGGATCTCCGAGCCGGAGACGACGAGCTCGAGCCCGGCGTCGCGCGCGTGCCCGATCTCGCGGTTCCCCGCCGGGCCCATCACGATGATGCGAACGCCCGGGAACTCGCGGCGCAGCTCGAGCGCCTCAGGGACGGTCGCAACGCAGAGCGCAGTCGCACCGGACCCGAGCGCGGCGCCGGCGACATGCGCGGCTCCATGGCCGTAGCCGTTCGCCTTGACCACGGCCCAGAGCTCGGCGGCGTCGAGCGCGCGCGCCAGCGTCCGTGCATTCCGGCGCAAGGCGGCGAGATCGACTGTGACCTCGGAGCGGTACATCAGCCGAGGGCGCGGGGCAGGGCCGCGATCACGTCGCTCGCCACGAGGCCCGCGCGCTGCGGTGCCTCGATCGACGCCTTCTGCGCGGCGGCGGCGGCGGCCGCGGTTGCGAGTCGCGGCTCCATCCCTTTCGCGAGGAACGCGCCGATGACGCCGGTGAGGACGTCGCCCGTCCCCGCCGTCGCGAGCGAGGGCAGACCGTGCGCGACGACGAGAACGCCCTTGCCGGACTCCGCGATGAGCGTGTCCGCGCCTTTGAGCAGCACGATGCAGCGGAAGCGCTCCGCCGCCTCCCGGACCGCCTTCAGCCGGTGCGCCGAGATCCAGCCCGACTCGCGGCCGAGCAGGCGGCCGAGCTCACCTGCGTGCGGCGTCAGCACCCGCGGAGCCGGCCAGTCGCCCGGCTCAAGCTCGAAGAGCGCGTCCGCGTCGACGACCACTGGCACGTGCAGTTCCGCAAGCAATTGGCGGACGAGCTCGTGTACGCCGTCGCCGCGGCCGAGTCCCGGGCCGAGTGCGACCGAGCCGGCCTTCGCGGCGAGCTCGAGCACGTCGTCGGCGCCGCCCAGCGGACGCTTCACCGCCTCGAGGAGCCGCTGCTCGAGCACGGGCAGAGCGGACTTCGGCGCCACGACCGTCACGTAGCCGGCGTCGGCGCGCATCGCCGCCGCCGCCGTCAGCGACGGCGCGCCCGTGAGCCCGGGAGAGCCGCCGACGACGATCACATGTCCGGCGGTGTACTTGTTGTCCTCCGGCCCGCGCCGCGGCACCTCGCTCAGAACGTCGAGGCGGACGAGCCGGTGCTCGGTCTCGAGCTGGTCGAGGCCGATGTCCGCGACGTGCACGACGCCGCAGTGGAAACGGCCGGGCGCGACCTCGACGCCCACCTTGCGGCCGTGGAACGTCACCGTCTCGCGCGCGCGCACGGCTGCGCCCGCGATCTCGCCGGTCGACGCGTCGACGCCCGACGGGAGGTCGATCGCGAGCACGGGGACGCCGGCGCCGTTGATCCGCTCGATCAGCGCGGCCGCCTCGGCGCGCGGCTCGCCCTGGAAGCCCGTGCCGAACAGCGCGTCGACGACGACCTCTGGATCTCCCAGATCGTGGTCGTCCGACTTCGCGTCGACGATCCGGACGTCGCAGCCGGAGCCGCGCAGGAACTCCGCCGCGATCCGGCCGTCGCCGCCGTTCGCGCCGCCGCCGGCAACGACGGTGTAGCGGCGCGCGCCGTGGAAGACGTGCAGTGCAACCCGTGCGGCCGCCTCGCCCGCACGTTGCATCAGGACGTCGACGTCGTGACCCGCCTCCGCGGCCTTCATCTCCTCCGCCGTGTAAAGAGGCTCGAAGCTCACGTCCCCGGCCGCCTTTCGCTCCCGCGCCGCGGAGCGGCGCTCCGCGAAAGGCTGACGCCGCTGACGGCACGATGCTCTCCGGGTCCGTACCGAGTCGTACTGTGCCCTCCGGCCTCGCACCGCCAGCGGCGCCCCGAGAACGTGCGCAAGCTCATTCCGCGTCGACGACGACGGCGACCGCTGCGGCGAGCTCGCGCGAGTGCGTCATCGAAAGGTCGACACGACCGGCCTCCACGCTCTCGGCCCACTCGGCCGCGCGTCCGTGCAGTGTGACGGACGGCTTCGGCCGGCCGACGATCTCGATCTCGCGCCATGCGAACGCGCGCGCAACGCCGAGGCCGAGCGCCTTGCCGACGGCCTCCTTGCCCGCGAACCGTCCCGCGTAGCTCTGCGCGGGGTTCTTGCGCGAGTCGCAGTACGCGCGCTCCGCGTCCGTGAAGCATCGCTCACGGAAGCCGGGATAGCGATCGAGCGCACGGCGGATTCGCTCGATCTCGATCAGATCCACACCCACGCGCATCCTCACGTCCCTGGCCGCCTTCGGCTCCCGCGCGGCGGAGCCGCGCTCCGCCGAAGGCTGACGACGCTGACGCCACGAACCGAGGCCGCGGGGTGCCGGGCCGTACCCCACGTACTGTCCGCGCACCCCGCGGCGATGGCTCGCGGCGTCAGCGCCGCCCCAGGAACGTGAGGCATCCGCTCTACGCGTGCTCCTCGAGCCAGTCCGGCAGGTGCGCCAGGGACGAGACGATCCCGTCCGGCCGCACGTCGGTGTCCTCCACGGCGTCCGGTCGGAACTTGCCCGTGCGGACGAGAATCGTCCGCAATCCGAACCGCTGCGCACCGGCGATATCGGCTTCGACGTCGTCGCCGACCATCCACGTCAGCTCGGGGTCGGCGTCGAGCGCCTCGCACGCCGCACCGAAGTACGCGGGGCTCGGCTTCCCGAGGACGGTCGCCTCGGTCTCGGCGGCGTATTCGAGCCCGGCGACGAACGCACCCGCGTCCAGCAGCGGCCCGTGCTTCGTCTGCCACCAGCGGTTGCGGTGGAGGCAGTAGAGGTCGGCGCCCATCTCGAGTTCCGAGAAGGCGCGGGCGAGGTTCATGAAGCTGAAGACGAGGTTCGTCTCGGGCGTCTCGTCCGCGCCGCCGAGCAGGACGGCGTCGGCGTCCTCGCCGACGAGCTCGACACCCTCGAGGTCCGCGACGATCGCGTGCATCGTCAGAGCGAGGATGCGCTTGCCGGCGAGCGCCCGCGCGGCCGCGGCGGCAGGCGTCTGGAGCTCGTCGTCGTCAAGCTCGACGCCGAGGCTGCGCATGTCCGCGGCGAGTTGCGCCCGCGAACGGGTCGTGTTGTTCGTGACGAAGCGGAGCCGGTGCCCGTCCCGCCGGAGCCGTGCCACGGCGTCCGCGGCGCCGGGGATCGGCTCGCCCGAAACGTGCAGGGCTCCGTCCAGGTCGATCAGAATCGCTGCCATATGGATGCAGACTCTATTCGCGTGACGCGAAGCGTCGTGCTCCCGGTCACCGAAGTCGAGTTCCGGACCTCGCGGTCGAGCGGGCCGGGCGGGCAGCACGCGCAGAAGTCCGAGACCCGCGTCGAGGCGCTGCTCAACGTCGAGACGACGAGCGCGCTGACCGAGGCGCAGAAGCGCCGCGTCGTTGCGAAGGCCGGGCCGCTACTCCGCGCGGTCGCCCAGGACGAGCGGAGCCAGCTGCGGAATCGCGAGCTCGCGCTCGAGCGCCTGGTCGAGCGGCTGCGCGAGGCGCTGCGCGTCGAGCGGCGAAGGGTTCCGACGAACCCGAGCAAGGCCGCCAAGGAGCGCCGCCTCGAGCAGAAGCGCCGCCGCGGCGAGACGAAGAAGCTCCGGAGGCCGCCCGGCTAGCGCGACCAGCTCGGCGCGGTGGCGTCGCGCGCGAGCACGCGCTCGGCACCGCCCGCGGTGGGCAGCGACACCACGAGCTCCGGATCGTCCGGCCGGCCGACCTCGACCAGGACCTGCGTCCCGTCACGCGCGATCGCTGTCGCCGTCGCCAGCTCGTTGCGCCCCCGAACCGGCAGGACGCGGCGGTGGCCCTCGCGCACGTCGAACACCACCGGCCGGCACTCGAACTCGAACGCGAGGCAGGCGAGCAGTCGCGTCCCCCGCGCCGAGAACCCGATCGGCTCGATGCCGGTCGCCGCGTGCAACGACGGTTCGCTCCCATCGTCGAGGACATGCTTGCCGCCTCCGTCGGCGCGCATCAGCCAGAGCTCCGCGATCGGCCCCGGTCGGCTGCGACGGTACGCGATCCACGACTGCCCCCATACCGGGTCGCTGCTCCGCCGGTCGCGCGTCAGGCGCATGACGCGACCGTCGGCGAGCCGGACCGCGTAGACGTCGCTCGGACGGGGCTCATCGCCGTGGCCGTAGTTGCGCGCGAATGCAACCGCTTCGCCGTCCGGCGAGAAGCTGGAGCTGCAACAGACGTCGTCGCGAACGAGCACGCGCCGGGTGCGCGACCGCACGTCGACGATCGCGAGTCCGCGTGCGCCCGCGAGCGCGAACCGGTCGCCCGACGGCGCCCACGCTCCCCCGTATCCGGCTCCGACACGGATCGTCGTACCGCCCACGTCGCGGAGGTAGTAGGTCGGCGCCGTTGCGGGGCCTCCTAGGACGCCGTACGCGAGCCACTTTCCGCCGGGCGCGACGTTAGGCAGGACCGCGTTCCGGACAGCGAGCCGCCCGTGCGTGCCGTCGAGCCGCGCGACCCACACCGACGTGCGCTCGCCGACCGTCCGCTGAAACGCGAGCTCGAAGCGGCCGTCGCTCTTCGGCCCGCCGCCGCAGCCGGCGACGAGCGCGGCGAGCGCCACCAGCGCTGCGGCGCTACTCGACCGTGACCGTCTTCGCGAGGTTGCGCGGCTGGTCGACATTGAGTCCGCGCAGCCGCGCGATCCGGTAGGCGAGGAGCTGTAGCGGCAGCACCGCGAGCACCGCCTGCAGGAAGTTCGGCGTGCGCGGGACATAGATCACGTCGTCCGCGTGGTGCTGGATATCCTCGTTGCCGTCCGTTGCGATCGCGATGACATGCGCGCCGCGTGCGCGCGTCTCCTGGATGTTCGAGACGATCTTGTCGTAGACGTGGATGTTCGTCGCGACGACGACGACCGGCGTTCCTTCCTCCAGCAGCGCGATCGGTCCGTGCTTCATCTCGCCGGCCGAGTACGCCTCGGTCGGGATGTACGAGATCTCCTTTAGCTTGAGCGCGCCCTCGAGCGCCACGGGCAGCCCGATGTGGCGGCCGAGGTAGAGGAAGAACGGCTTGTCGTAGAAGCGCTGCGCGATCTCCTCGATCGGATGGTTTCCCTCCAGGAACTGCTCGATCTTCTCCGGCAGCTCGTAGAGCTGGTCGAGGATGAACTCGACCTCCTCCGCCGGCAGCGTCTTTCGCTGTTGCGCCAGCTTCAACGCGATGAGCGAGAGCAGCGCGACCTGCGCGGTGAACGTCTTCGACGCGGCGACGCCGACCTCGAGCCCGCAGCGCGTGTAGAGCACCGACTCCGCCTCGCGCGTGATCTGCGTCCCCATCATGTTCGTGATCGCGAGCGTGTGCGCGCCGCGCTCGCGGGCGAGCTTGATCGCGTTGACGGTGTCACGCGTCTCGCCCGACTGCGAGATCCCGATGACGAGCGTGTCCTTCGACAGCACGGGATTGCGGTAGATCCACTCGCTCGCGATATCGGGCTCGACCGGCAGTCGCGCCCACTCCTCCATGATGTACCGGCCGACGACGCCCGCGTGGTACGCCGTGCCGCAGGCGACGATGACGATACGGCGGAGATTGCGGATCTGCTCCTCGTCGAGCCCGAGGCTGTCGAGCACGAGATGCCCGTGACGGACACGGTCGCCGATCGTCTCGCGCACCGCCTCCGCCTGCTCGTAGATCTCCTTGAGCATGAACGTCTCGTAGCCGCCCTTCTCGGCCGCCTCGTCGTCCCAGTCGACCGAAATCACGTCGGGCGCGCTGCCGTCCGCGCGGTGGAACTGCGCGCCGGCAGGCGTGATCGAGACGACGTCCCCGTCGTCCGGGAACATGACGCGGTCGGTATGGGCGAGAAACGCGACGACGGACGACGCGAGGAACATCTCGCCGTCGCCGACGCCGACGACGAGGGGAGTCTGGCAGCGCACGCCGACGAGCAAGTCGGGATGGTCGTGGTGGATGACGACGAAGGAGAAGTGGCCCTCGAGTCGCGCGTAGACGTTCTGCACGGCCTGGGCGAGATCGTCGCCGGCGGCGAGCCGCTGCTCGATCAGGTGCGTCACGACCTCAGCGTCGGTCTCGGAGGTGAAGGTGTGCCCCTCGGCGGTCAGCTCGTCGCGCAGCTCGCGATAGTTCTCGACGATCCCGTTCAGGACGATCGCGATCTTCTCCGTGTCGCAGCCCGCCAGCGGATGTGCGTTCTGTTCCGTGACGCCGCCGTGCGTCGCCCAGCGCGTGTGGCCGAGGCCGTGGTTCGACAACGAGCCGTTCTGGCCGGCGGCCTCTTTCAGGTTCTGGAGGTTGCCGACCGCGCGGACGTAGTCGAGTCCGCCGGCCTCACGCAGCGCGATCCCGGCCGAGTCGTAGCCTCGGTACTCGAGGCGCTCGAGGCCCTGGAGGAGCAGCGGCTTCGCCGCACGGGGACCGACGTACCCGATGATCCCACACACGTGGAGCCCCCTTTCGCCGCCGTGACCGCCCGACCTCGTTTTCCCTGGAAATCCGGCCCTCGAAACGCGCAGAGCCCGGCTTGTCGAGCCACTCCCGCGCCGGAGTGGGTCAGCCGAGCTCTCGAGAGACGAGAACCGCGATCGTATCACAGAGGCTTTCCGCTTTCGAGGTCGTTTCCGCCTCCGCGAGAACCCTGATCAAAGGTTCGGTTCCCGACGGACGTACGAGCACGCGGCCCTGTCCCGCGAGCTCCGCGTTCAGGCGCTCGGCCTCGTCGAGGATGGCCTGCGGCACCTCGCGGCGCGTCACGCGAACGTTCTGCTTCACCTGTGGGAAGAGTGGCATCACAGCGGCCGCCTCCGCGAGCGTCCGCCCGTCGAGCGCCGCGCAGAGCAGGAGCGCGGCGGCGAGTCCGTCGCCGGTGACGTGGTCGCGCAGGTAGATGATGTGGCCGGACTGCTCGCCGCCGAGGACGCCCTGCTCGCGGCGCAGCGCCTCGAGCACGTAGCGGTCGCCGACGTCGGTCGTGACGACGCGGATCCCGCGCTCTTCCATCAACCGGTGGAAGCCGAGGTTCGTCATCTGCGTCACGGCGACCAGGTCGACGCCGAGATCCAGCGCGAGAATCGCGACGATCTGGTCGCCGTCGACGACGTTGCCGTCCCCGTCCACGGCGAGCATACGGTCGCCGTCGCCGTCGAACGCGATGCCGAGATCGAATGCGCCGCTCGTCACCGTCTGTTGCAAGGCGCGGAGGTCGGTCGCGCCGCAGCCGACGTTGATGTTCGTGCCGTCCGGCTCGTCGCCGATCGTCTCGATCTCGGCGCCGAGGTGCTCGAACGCCTCAGGCGCGAGACCGGAGTACGCACCGTTCGCGCAGTCGACCGCGATCCGCAGGCCGGTCAGGTCGGAGCCGAAGCGCTCGACGACGTGCTCGAGGTAGCTGTCTGTCGCAACCTCGACGCGGTCGACTTGGCCCGCGGGCTCTCGCGGCCCTTCGTCGAGCAGCGCTTCGATCTCCTCTTCGGCGGCGTCCGGAAGCTTCTGGCCGTCGCGGTCGAAGAACTTGACGCCGTTGTACTCGGGCGGGTTGTGCGACGCGGAGATGACGACGCCGAGATCGAGCGCGAGCAGCGCGACGGCCGGTGTCGGGAGTACGCCCGCGAGCACGGCATTGCCGCCTGCCGAGACGACACCGCGCGCGAAGGCCTCCTCCAGCTCGACGCCGGACGCGCGCGTGTCGCGGCCGACGAAGACGCGGCCTCGGCCGGACCAGAGCGTTGCGGCGCGGGCGAGACGTTCGACGAGCTCCGGCGAGATTCCGTCGCCGACGATCCCACGGACGCCGTCCGTGCCGAAGTACCGGCGGGCCACAGCGCCGGCGGCTAGCGCTTCGAGAACTGCGGCGCCTTGCGCGCCTTGTGCAGCCCGGCCTTCTTGCGCTCGACGATGCGCGCGTCGCGCGTCAGGAAGCCCTCGCGCTTCAGCGGCAAGCGCAGCTCCGGGTTCGCCTCGACGAGCGCGCGCGCGATCCCGTGTCGGACCGCGCCGGCCTGCCCGCTCGGGCCGCCGCCGTGGACGCGAACGCGGATGTCGTAAGTGCCCTCGACGCCGGCTGTCCTCAGCGGCGCGAGCGCGAGCGCGCGGTGCGTAGCGCGCGGGAAGTAGTCTTCGATCGTCCGGCCGTTGAACCAGGTCGTGCCGTCGCCGGGACGGAGGATCACGCGCGCGACCGACGTCTTGCGTTTGCCGGTGCCGCGGTATTGGGCGAGTTGACTCATGCGTTCTCCAGGTCGAGCGGCTTCGGAGCCTGCGCCTCGTGCGGATGCTCCGGGCCTGCGTAGATCTTCAGCTTCGTGAGCTGCTTGGCTGCGAGACGGTTCTTCGGCAGCATGCCCTTGACCGCGACGCGCAGGACTTCGGTCGGCCGGCGCTCGAGCTGCTCGCGCAGCGTGCGGCTGCGCAGGCCGCCTGGATACCCGGAGTGCCGGAAGTACTGCTTCTGGTCGAGCTTGTTGCCCGTCACGGTGATCTTCTCGGCGTTGACGACGATCACGAAGTCGCCGGTGTCGACATGCGGGGTGTACTGCGGCTTGCCCTTGCCGCGCAGGGTGTCGGCGATGCGCGTGGCGAGACGGCCGAGGGTTTGACCCTCGGCGTCGACGAGGTACCACTCGCGCGCGACCTCGCCCGGCTTGGCGTTGTACGTCTTCGTGCTCATGCGAAAAGAAGGCGCAGAGGCTGCGCCGAGGGCGGAGGATAGCAGCTATCCGGCTTCGCCAAGCGGCTCCGGGGCCGGCTCGCGGGCGACGATCCAGGCCGCCGGAGCGATCGCGAGCACGGCCGCGCCGACCGCGAGGGAGATCACGCCCAGGGTCTCGAGGGCGAGGCCGCCGAGCAGCGCGAAGGCCGCGCCGAGCAGCTGGCCGATCAGGTCGTTGAAGCCGAACAGGCGGCCGCGCTCGAAGACCCGCGTCCGGTCGGCCATCTGCGCGGCCGCAGCGACGTACGCCACGTTCCAGCCGAGCCCGAGCCCGAAGAGGAGCACCGCGGTCATCGCCACGCCGCTGAACCAATCCAGCGTCAGCGTCGAGATCGCGATCGTGACAAGGCCGGCGACGAGCGACGCCGTGCGGCCGACGCGGTCGACGAGCGCGCCGACGACGAGCACGAGCACGTACATCCCGAAGACGTGCGCGCTGATGATCGGGAAGATCTTGTCCTGGGCGTGGTGGTGTTGCTCGACGACGACATAGCCGGCGAGGTTCATCACCGAGACCATGATCGCCTGCGCGGAGAACGAGGCGAGCATCGCGGGCAGCACGCCCGGGCGGCGAACGATCTCGCGGAGCGGCGCCGCTTTGCCCGTCTGATCCTCGCCGGCATGGGCGCCGATCTGCTCGCCGATCCACTTTGGATCCGGACGTACGAACTGGATGACCACGCACGCGAGAACGCTGATTCCCGCGGCGACGAGCCAGGGGACGGTCAGCGAGTCGGCGGCGACCTTCCTGTTGGCGAAGAGCGGCTGGAAGACGGTCGGGCCGAGAATCGCGCCGAAGACGGACCCGACGAGCACGTAGGAGATCCCGCGTGCGCGCCGTGCCGCCGGATACATGTCTCCGGCCGCGGTGCGAATCAGCTGCGAGACGCCTGTCGCCGCGCCGATCATCACGAACCCGACGACGACGCCTGGGATCGAACGCGTATGCGTCGCGAGCGCGGTGACACCGCAGCCCAGGGATGCGAGCGCGTAGCCGACGGCGAGAACCGCCACGCGCCCCCGGCGGTCCATCACCCGCCCTGCCGGCAGGGCGGTCAGTCCGGCCGAGACGAGGAAGATCGCCGGGCCGAGACCGAGCAGTCCGCGCACGCCCGTGACGAGGACGAACGTCAGGGACGCGACGGCCGCGACGAGCTGGAGCACCACGGAGTTGACGCCGAGCGTCAGCGCGAGAATCGCGGTGTTGCGCCGGATGGGGAGATTCAGCTCAGGCACTCGCACAGCATCTCGCGAAAGAGACGCGCGCCGCCGTGCGACGGGTGGCGGACGTAGGGTGCGTCGATGGCCGCTGCGGCGAGCCGGCCGACGGCGATCGTGCGGCGTCCGCTCGTCAGCTCGGAGAGGAAGGGCCGCGACTCCGCCACTTCGGCGCGAGTCGGGCAGCGATTGGAGCACGCGGTGCCGGGATGCGTCGGGACGACGTTCCAGAGGAGGACGTCGTCCTCGAGCCCGAGCTCGGCGAGCACGGCGTGCATGATCGTCGCGCTCGCCTCCGCCGGCCCGTCCCCGCTCAGCTGCCGCTCGGACGTGAACGGGATGCCGCTCACCCGTGCGCCGCGGTAGCCCGCCGCCTCTCCGACGAGGACGAGGGCCGCGTGCGCGCGCGAATCGAGGTACGCGGCGAGGCGACGGCGACGGAGCTCCGAGCAGGCGTACTGGTTGTACGTGCCGCCGATGCGCGTTCCTGCGAGGCGCTCGACGAGCTCCATCGGCTATGCGTACGAGATCAGCTCGAGCAGCGAGCCGTCCGGGTCGCGGAAGTACAGGCTTCGGCCGGTGCCGCCCGCGCCGACTCGGTCCACCGGGCCGAGCTCGATCTCGATCCCGTGCGTCCGGAGGTGCTCGGCGGCCTCCTCGACGGTTCCGTCGAAGGCGAAGCAGAGATCGCTGTTTCCTGGGCGAACCGGATCCGCGGCGCGCGGGTGCGGCGTCGAGTCCGGTCCGTGGACGTTGAGTTGGGCGTCACCGATGCGGTACGCGAAACGGCCCTCCGGCAGCTCGACGATCTCGGCGCCGAGCACCGCGCGGTAGAAATTATTGGATCGTTCCCAGTCCGAGACCGCGATCACGACGTGGTCGATGCGCATCGGGATTAGCCTACGACGCCGTGATCGCCCGCCGCATCGTCGTGCACGGAATCGTCCAGGGAGTCGGCTACCGGTACTGGCTCGCGCGGGCGGCCGAGTCGCGCGGCGTCGCTGGCTGGGTACGGAATCGTCCGGATGGGACGGTCGAGGCGCTGCTGGAGGGCGAGGACGAAGCCGTCGAGTCACTGATCGCGGCTTCCGAGCAGGGTCCGCGCGGGGCCAGCGTGCGTCGGCTGGAGGCGACTCAGGAGCAGGTGACAGGCCTCGCGCGGTTCGTGACTCATTAGCTACACATCCGACACGAACGTGTGCATCCGGAGCCGCCATGCTTGGGGCATGCGAATTTCATTTGTTCGCTCGTCACGTCAAGCCCGTCTAGCTAGTCAAGACAAGCGCGCCGAGCGCGACAGGCTTGCGCAGTACAACACATACGAAGCACGGCACTTTCTCTCCGACTTCCTCCGGCGTGTTCGAAAGGGCGCGGAGATCTTGATCGCTCACGCAGGCCATCCGATTGCAAAGTTGGTTCCCTACGCTTGGGGGCGATGCAACACGACCTGGAGTCATCCGCGCGCATGTCGTTGTTCACGACGGCGCGGAGGAGGAAGAGCGCTAGGGCGGCCTACTCCCACTCGATCGTCGCGGGCGGCTTCGACGAGATGTCCAATGTGACCCGGTTCACGCCGGGAATTTCGTTGATGATCCTGCTCGAGATCGCCTCGAGCAGGTCGTAGGGAAGCCGTGCCCAGTCGGCCGTCATCGCGTCGTCCGACGTGACCGCGCGGATCACGATGGGGTACGCGTAGGTCCGCTCGTCCCCCTGCACACCGACGGATCGGATCGCAGGGAGCACGGCGAACGATTGCCAGAGTTCTCGGTAGAGGCCGGCCCGGCGCACCTCCTCCTGCAGGATCGCGTCCGCCTCCCGCAGGATCTCGAGCCGTTCCGCGGTGACGTCCCCAATGATCCGGATTGCGAGGCCCGGGCCCGGGAACGGCTGACGCCAGACCATCCGCTCAGGCATTCCGAGCTCTTCGCCGACGCGGCGCACCTCGTCCTTGAACAGCAGACGCAGCGGCTCGACGAGCTTCATCCGCATGTCCGCCGGGAGACCCCCGACGTTGTGGTGCGACTTGATCGTCGCGGCGACGCCGTCGGTTCCGCCCGACTCGATCACGTCCGAGTACAGCGTCCCCTGGACGAGCCACCGCACGTGGCCGAGCTTCCGCGCCTCCTCCTCGAAGACGCGGATGAACTCGCGCCCGATGATCTTCCGCTTCTCCTCCGGATCCTCGACGCCGGCGAGCAGCTCGAGAAATCTGTCCTGCGCCTGGACGTGGACGAGCGGCACCTGGAAGTGCCCGCCGAAGGTCTCGACGACCTGCTCGGCCTCGTTCTTCCGCAGCAGGCCGTGGTCGACGAAGACGCACGTCAGCTGGTCGCCGACGGCCTTGTGCACGAGTAGCGCCGCGACGGCGGAGTCGACGCCGCCACTCAGGGCGCAGAGCACCTTCTCGTTGCCGACCTGCGCCCGGATCCGCTCGACCTGCTCCTCGATCACCGCCGCGGGCGTCCACGCTGGAGGAGCGTCGGCGACCGAGTAGAGGAAGTTCTTGAGGATGTCCTGGCCGTGCGGCGTGTGCACGACCTCGGGATGGAACTGCACGCCGTAGAGCTTCCGGTCGGGCTGCTCGAACGCGGCGATGGGCGTCGACGGCGAGCCTGCCGTGACGACTGCGCCTTCGGGTGGCGCGACGACCGAGTCGCGATGGCTCATCCACACCGTCTGCTCGGGCGGCGTGTCGCGGAAGAGCGCGGACTCCTGCAACGTCACCTCGGTCTTGCCGAACTCGGAGATGCCGGTCCGGTCGACCCGGCCGCCGAGGTCGAGCGCCATCAGCTGCATGCCGTAGCAGATGCCGAGCGTCGGGATCCCGAGCTCGAAGATCCCGGGATCGACGTGCGGCGCGCCCTCGGCGTAGACGGACGCCGGGCCGCCGGAGAGGATCAGCGCGTACGGGTTGCGAGCGCGCACGGCCTCCGGCGAGATCGAATGGCCGACGAGCTCCGAATAGACGCGCGCCTCGCGGACGCGGCGCGCGATCAGCTGCGAGTACTGGCCTCCGAGGTCGAGCACCAACACGGGCCGGTCCTCGTGCCCCGGAAACGCGACGACGTTCGCCGGATCAGCGGCGATAGTTCGGCGCCTCTTTCGTGATCGTCACGTCGTGCGGGTGCGACTCGCGCAACCCCGCGCCGGTGATCCGCACGAATGTCGCCCGCTTCATCTCTTCGATCGTCGCGGCGCCGCAATAGCCCATCGCCTGTCGCAGGCCGCCGACGAGCTGGTGGACGACGCCTTGAACCGGGCCCTTGTACGGAATCCGTCCTTCGATGCCCTCGGGAACGAGCTTGTCGACGTCCTCGACGTCGCCCTGGAAATAGCGGTCCTTCGAGAACCCGCGCGCCTTCATCGCGCCGAGCGAGCCCATACCCCGGTACTCCTTGAACCGCTCGCCCTGGAGCAAAATCACATCGCCCGGCGACTCTTCCGTTCCGGCGAGCATCGATCCGGCCATCACGGCGTCGGCGCCCGCCGCGATCGCCTTCGCGACGTCGCCCGACGATGTGAGCCCACCGTCGGCGATCAGCGGAACACCGTGGCGCGCCGCAACCTGCGCACACTCGTAGATCGCGGTGACCTGCGGAACGCCGACGCCGGCGACGACGCGCGTTGTGCAGATCGAGTTGTGAACGATCGCGTTGTTGGCGATGAAGCTGTGTGTGGGGCAGTCGACCTCGATGTCGTAGACCGGTACCGCGATGCCAAGGTTGCGGGCGTCGAGCGTCTGCACGACCTGATACTCGCCGGTGCGACGCTTCGCATGCATAACGTTCAGTCGCGCGACGTACGACTCGCGGCAACGATCGTCGCTTGTCCCCTTGAGGCCGCCGGCACTCGGCGCCTCGCGATGGACGTTCGGGAAACTTCCCCACAGGAGGAAGCACAGGACGCCGAAGAGCTCAACGAGCGGACGGGATGTGTTTTTGAAGCAGACCCGGCCGTCACCGGCGTGGAAGCCGTCACTGTCGACGAGGCCGTCGTAGAGGCCTTTGAGGTAGAAGGGGCTGCCGCACATGAACCGCTCAGGCAGATGCCTCTCGTGACGCTTCCCGCACAACGAGAGGATGCGCGCCCACTGCGGCGAGAAGAGGTACACCTCGATCGTCGACCCCTGCCGTTCGATCTTCGGACGGACGCCGGTTACGACTTCGACGGCCTCGGCGAGCTTCTCAGCCGTCTCCGCCTCGGCCGAGCCAAAGGTCCAGGCGATACGGCCGAGTCCCGAGTTTCGAGACCTTGCGAGCAATGCGTCGCCATCGCCCAGGAACGCTCCGAACACATAGCCGAGCGCATACGAGTCATGGATCTCTACCCGATATCGCGCCAACTGCTTGTCCTTCCGGACGGCGAACTCCCGGAGATCGATCAGAAGGCTGTCCGGAATCTCGAAGGCGATTTGGCGAGGGAGGAGAAGCGTCGCGCCCTCGGTAGCACCGATTTCCTTCCAGTCGATCTTGGAGACACCAAATTTGGTCGGCTTATCCAGCACTCGCGCATAGCCGCGTGACCGGATCGTCGAATCGCTCACAGTTTCGAGATCGCCCACCCAATACTGGTGATCTGCAGTTACAACCGTCTCCACAGGTGCGCCGACATGGCGAAGCGCCATGACGTCGCGGATACCCGTACACCAGGCGTTGACGACCGCTACCGGCTCCCCGTGCATGTTGATAACGCGGTCCCCGATGGCGATGTCCTCGATGTTCCTGTACGTGCCGTTCGCCATGAGGACTCGTGTGCCTGCAGCATGGCACCCGGGCCCCACGCCGGCCTTCAGGGCGTCCGCGCCTGCATCGCTCAGCGCCTCCGCCGCCTCGGCCGTCGCGATGTTGCCCGCCACGAGATCAACGTCGAGTGCGCTCTTCAAGAGAGCGACCATCTCGAGGACGCCACGCGAGTGGCCGTGTGCCGTGTCGACGACGAGAACGTCGGCTCCCGAGGCCGCGAGCGCCTGCGCGCGCTCGACCGCGTCCGGTCCGACACCGACCGCGGCGCCGACGCGGAGCCGCCCGAGCGAGTCCTTCGTCGCGTCGGGATGCTCGATCCGCTTCTGGATGTCCTTGACCGTGATCAGCCCGCGAAGCTTCCCGTCCGCGTCGACGACCGGAAGCTTCTCGATCTTGTGCCGGTGCAGGATCTCCTCGGCCTCGCCGAGCGTCGTTCCGACCGGCGCCGTGACGAGGTTGCGTGACGTCATCAACGCCGAGACCGGCTGCGTCGCGTCGTTCTCGAAGCGCAGATCGCGATTCGTCAGGATCCCGACGAGGACGCCGCGCTCGTCGGTGATCGGCACGCCCGAGATGTGGTACGTCGCCATCAGCTCGAGCGCATCGGACACGAGCGCCGTCGGCGGGAGCGTCACCGGCTCGCCGATCATCCCGGACTCGGAGCGCTTCACGCGGTCGACCTCCGCGACCTGATCCTCGATCGAGAGGTTCCGGTGCACGATGCCGATCCCGCCGACACGCGCGAGCGCGATCGCGAGCGGCGCCTCGGTGACGGTGTCCATCGCCGCCGAGACGATCGGGATCGCGAGCTCGATGGCGCGCGTCAAGCGCGTGCGCGTCGACACGTCGTTCGGCAACACGTGCGACTCCGCAGGCCGCAGGAGGACGTCGTCGAACGTAAGGCCTTCCCGGGCGAACTTCTCCTCCAGCGCGAGCAGCCGCTCGAGCTGCTCGGGATGGGGGTCGAAGCGGGACGTCGCCAAGGTGACCCAGGGTAACAGCCTCGGACGACGGCCAGGCCGGCGGCCGCTCCACGGATACGCTCACCGCGTGCGCCGGCTCGTGCTGGCTCTGGTGGCAGCGGCCGCCCTCGCGGGCCCGCCCGCGGCGCCGGCGATCGAAGGGCAGCTGCGAACGGTTCTGATCCCGGTCACCTGGGGACCGCAGCCGCTGACCGATGCGCAGGTGCGCGGGCTCGCCGACGGCGCCGCATCGTTCCTGCACACGGCGTCCTTCGGGCGCTTGACGGTCGTGACGGACACGACGCCCTGGCTCCACGCGTTCGACGCACCGCCGACCTGCACGAACATCCGCTCGATCCGCGATGCGGCCGGCGCGGCCGCTTCGGCGACGGGAATCGACTTGCCGGGATACAACCGCCGCGTCTACCTGCTTCCGTACGACGTCGCCAGCTGTCAGCTCCTCGGCACGTTCGCGCTGACCGTCGGACGGGACATCCTCGTCGTCGGGCGCTTCCGCGCGGAGACGATCGCGCACGAGCTCGGCCACAGCTTCGGCCTCGGACATGCTCGGCGCGAGCTGTGCACGTCGACCTGCACCCTCGACGAGTACGGCGACCCGCGCGATGCGATGGCCAACGCGGCGGGCGACTTCAACCCGCTCGAGAAGTCGCTCGCCGGCTGGCTGCCTGCGCCGACGCCGCTTGCGGAGGCGGGCGACTTCGTCGTCGACCAGTTCGAGGTGCCGAGCACCCTCCCGCAGGCGCTCGTCGTCTCCACCGCCGCAGGCGAGTACTGGATCGACCACCGCGAGCCGCTCGGGAACGACGCGGCGCTCACCGGTCCGGCAGTCGACGGGATCGAGGTACGGCTGCGGGCCGAGCCGGTCCTCTCCGCTGCGCTGACCCTCACTCCGAGCACGCTCGTCAGCGACCGGCAGGACCGCACGGCGGGCGTCGTGCTCCCCGGCGCGAGCTTCGTCGCGCCCGGCGCGTTCCAGCTCGACGTCCTCGACCACGTCGACACGCACGTCAGTATCCGCTTCCGCTGGCTCGACCGCACCGCCCCGCGGCAGGTGCAAATCGCGCGGCCGCGGGCCACGCGCGGGATCGTGCACCTCTCCTGGCGTGCATCGCCCGACAGCGGCAGCGGCGTCTTCCGCTACGAGGTCTCACTCGACGGACGCCGCACCGGCTCGACGTCCGCCAAGGCGCTCGACGTCACGACGCGCACCGGCCCCCACGTCGTCGCGATCGTCGCCGTCGACCGCGCCGGAAACCGGAGCCGCTCCGCCTCGCGGCGCTTCATCGTCGGCTAATCGACCTCGGCGAGCTCGAGCTCGCGCACGTCGACGCCGCCCTGCAGGCGCGCGGCTTCCTTGAGGTCGAAGCGACCGGCTCCGACCTCGAGCGTCGATGCGGTCGCCGCGGCCACCGCCGCGCGCAGCGCATCGTCCACGGGCTGCTCCGAGAACCGCGCGGCGAGATAACCGGCGAGGAGCACGTCCCCCGCGCCCACGCCGGACACGGGCTCGACCCGCGGCGCGACGGCGTGAAACCTCCGCGTTTGCCGGTCCTCGCGCACGAGCGCGTAGCAACCCGAGGGGTCGCTGATCAGGACGTTGCGGGCGCCGAGCTCTGCGATCGCGTCGAGCGCCATCAGGTAGTCCTCGTCCTCCGAGAACTCCTGCCCGACGAGCGCTTCCGCTTCGCGCTGGTTCGGCGAGACCAGCGCCGGCTCGGCGTCGACGCCGAGGCGCAGCGGCTCACCCTCGGAGTCGAGCACGCACTGCACGCCGCGGCGGGTCAGATCGCGGATCGCCTCTGCGTAGAAGTCGGCTTCGACGTCGCGCGGAAGCGAGCCCGCAAACACGACCATGCTCGCCCCGCGCGAGAGGTAGTAGAGCTTCTCGAACAGCATCTCGAGCTCTTCGGCCGTGACCGCCGGGCCCCACTCGTTGATCTCGGTGTACGACGCGTTGGTGGGATCGACGACGGCGGTGGACGTGCGCGACTCGTCGCCGATCCGGACGAAGTCGTTGAGGATCGCCTCGGAGGTCAGCTCCTCGATGATCCGTGTGCCGGTCCGTCCTCCCGCGAGCCCGGTCGCGACGACGGGAACGTCGAGCCGCTTCAGCGCGCGGGCGACGTTGATTCCCTTGCCGCCCGCGAGCGTGAGTCCCTGACTCGCGCGGTGCCGGTGGCCGAGCTGGAAGTTCGGCACCGTCAGCGTCCGGTCGATGGCCGCGTTGAGAGTGACCGTCACTATCACGTAAAGAAGCCCCCGATGTGGTGAAGGGTACGCCCTGCGAACCACTCCATGCGGCCGGCGAAGCCGGGGCGTGAGATCGAGCGTGCGGCGACCAGCGGACGGGCGCCGAGCAGGCGCTTGCCGGCCCAGACCTGGACGCGGCCGAGTACCTGCCCGCGCGCGACGGGCAGGGAGACGACCGGCGGCGCGACGATCCGCGCCACGAGCGGCCTGTCGATGCGGTATGCGCGGACGAGCCCCTTGGGCGTCACGAGCTGCAGCCTCGCCTTTCCCCAGCCGGGCGCGGCGACGGCATATGCGCGCGCCGATTCGATCACCGGGCCGACGCGGTACCGCGACACTCCCCACGAGAGCAGCGACGCCAGACCGGCGTTGCGGACGCTGCGAGTCGAACTGCCGAGGATGACGGCGTAGATCGTGTAGCCCGTGCGCCGCACTGCGGCGACCTCGCACCAACCGGCGCCGCCGGTGTGTCCCGTTTTGACGCCGATCAGGCCGGGGAACGTCCCGAGCAGGTCGTTCCACGTGTGGAGGACGCGGCCGCCCGCGATCGTGTCCGTCCGCTCGGCGACGATCGCACGGACATCCCGGTCGTGCATGACCACGCGCGCGAGCCGGAGCACGTCGCGGGCACTCGACAGGTGACCGGGCGCGTCGAGTCCGTCCGGGCGCGTGAAATGAGTGTCGTGCAGGCCGAGACGCTGCGCCTCCTCGTTCATCCACGCGACGAACTGCTCAGTGTCGCCGTTCGCGGCCGCCGCGGCGAGCGCGTCGGCCGCGTCGTTCGCACTCTGGATGAGCGCGCCCTTGACGAGGTCGCGCACGCTCAGCCGCTCCCCGGCACGCAGGTGAATCGTCGACTCGCCGACCGCCGAGGAGCTGCGGCCGACGGTGACGATCTGGTCGAGCGACAGGTGCCGGAGCGCGATGCGCACCGTCATCAGCTTCGTGATGCTCGCGATCGGCAGGCGCTCCGACGCGCGTTGCTGCGCAAGCACCTCGCCCGTCGCGGTGTTTGCGACGACGTACGCGCGGGCTTCGACCGGTGGCGGCGACGCATGAGCAGGGACAGCGGCCAACAGCACCAGCGCCGCGACTGCTGCGGTCAGCTTCACGCGGCGTACGGTAGCTACTTGACGCGGATCCTCTGGCCGACCGAGAGCGAGTTCGAGCTGATGCCGGGATTGAGCTGCTCGAGTTCCGTCACCGTCGTCCCGTTCTTCGCCGCGATCGAGCCGTAAGTGTCGCCGGCCTGGACGGTGTAGTACCGCTTCGCCGCACCGGTCGTCGTCGATCGAGAGGGACCCGTCGCGAACGTCGAGGTGAGCGCCGGCGCCGTCGGCGTCGCCGCAGTCGAGGCCGTCGTTCCGCTGTCGTGCCGCAACCCGGCGCGGATGAGCAGGACGGCGACCGTCAGCCCCGCGAGAAACGCCGCAGGCGCTGCGAGGCGGAGCAGGGCCTTGCGATTCACCAGCCGGAGACGGCCCAGATCTCCCGCGCGAGGCGCCCTGCCTCGACGCTCGCCGCGCTGCGCCACTCACCGCCCGCGCGGTACGCATAGATGACCCCGCGCGAGACGGCGACGAGCGCGCTCGCCGGGCCGCTCGTGAAGGCGCGCGCCACGTCCGCGGGCGACGCGCCCTGCGCGCCGATCCCCGGCAGCAGCAGCACCGATTGCGGGAGCAGCCGCCGCGCCTCGGCGACCTCGCGCGGGAAGGTCGCGCCGACGACGGCGCCGACACTCGAGAGCCCGCGCTCCCCGACGAGCTCCTCGCCCCAGTCCCGCACGAGCTCGGCCACCTGTTGCCAAACCTTGCGCCCGTCCGACAGGACCAGATCCTGTACCTCAGCGCCGCCGGCGTTCGAAGTCTTCACGAGCACGAACAACCCGCCGCCGTCGCGCCGGCACGCGGACAGGAACGGCTCCACGGCGTCGCGACCGAGGTACGGATTGACCGTCAGCGCGTCGGCGAGCGCCGGCTCCGTGCCGCGCGGCTCCAGGAACGCGGCGGCGTAGGCGCGCGCGGTTGAGCCGACGTCCCCGCGCTTCCCGTCGGCGATCACGAGCAGTCCCGCCGAGCGTGCGTAAGCGCAGATCTCCTCGAGCGCCCGCATCCCGTCCGAGCCGAGCGCCTCGAAGAACGCGAGCTGGGGCTTCACGCCGACGGCGTACGGGGCGACCGCGTCGACGATCCCGCGGCAGAAGCGCCCGACGGCATCGGCGGCGTGGGCGGGGCCGAGGTGCGCCTCGCCCCGGATCTCGACCGGAAGCAGGTCGAGCGCGGGATCGAGGCCGACGACGAGCTGGCTCCGCTTGCGCTCGACGGCCTCGGCGATCCGGTCGCCGAACGGCGACACGGCCACCGCGGCCGCCGCGTGGAGCTCCTGCGCCATTCCGCCGGAGCCTACTCCGCTCACTGGTCAGACGAAGGGCCGCCCTAAGAGCGGCCCTTCGGATCCACACCGGAGAGGACGGACGGGCGCCGCTAGCCGCCCTTGACAGCAGTTTTGAGCGCGCTGCCGGCCGAGAACTTCGGAACCCGGGCGGCTGCGATCTGGACGCGCTCGCCGGTGCGAGGATTCACGCCCTGACGCGCGGCGCGATTGCTCGTCGAGAACTTCCCGAACCCCGTGAACGAGACCTCGCCACCGCCCTTCAACGTGTCGGTGACCGTGTCGATAAAGGCGTCCACGGCCTTGGCCGCATCGCGAGCGGAGAGGCCACCCCGCCGCTCGATCTCCTTCACGAACTCTTGCTTCGTCACGTGCCTCTCCTCCTGTCGTTGGTCGAACCCACGGCGGGAGAGGCTAGCAGCGTGATCGGATGGATGCGGCTCAACCAAGCCGTTTCTCGGCGACCGGCCGCGCTCCGAGGAGCTCGCTGACCCGGAAGAGCGGCCGCAGCCGGACGGCGTGGCGGGCCAGCGCGTCCGCCCCTCCCTCCTCCCGATCGACCACGCAGACGGCGGTCCGGACGACCAGGCCGGCCTCCCGGACGGCCTCGACGGCCTCGAGGAGGGCGCCGCCGGAGGTGACGACGTCCTCGACCAGGCAGATGCTTTCTCCCTGCTCGTAGGCGCCTTCGATCCGGCGCGACGTACCGTAATCCTTCGCTATTTTCCGGACAATGAGGAACGGGAGGCCGGACGCGAGCGAGCCCGCGGCCGCGAGGGCGACGGCGCCGAGCTCCGGCCCGGCGAGCCTCGTCGCCTGGGGCTCGTGCTCGCGGACGGTCGCCGCGATCCGGTCGCCGAGCGCCGCCAGGAGGTCCGGTCGCGTCTCGAAGCGATATTTGTCGAGGTAGTACCTGGAGCGCTTCCCCGAGCGGAGCAGGAAGTCGCCCTCGAGGTAGGCGTGCTCGAGCAGGCCCGCGCGGAGTTCGGCGTCGTTCACCGTCGCGCGGCCGAGAGGGCCTGCCGCGCGACCGGGAGCAGGCGCTCGGCCCCCGGGGTCCCGTCGCCGAGGGAGACCATGGAGCCGTCGTCGAAGTAGAGGTCGACGCGCTCGCGCCGGGCCCGGCCGCTGCGGCGGTAGAGCACCGTGCCGACGGCGACGCCGGTCGCGAAGCCAAGCAGTCCGAGGAACCTACGCCGCATCGCCCTCCACCTTCTTCTTCCGCGGTCGCCTCGGCTTCGGCTTCGCCGGCTCCTCGCCCACGTTCCGTAGCGCGCTCTTGAGGTCGTAGAAGACGAGGCCGACCGTCGGCTCCGGCGCCGTCGTCGCGACGATCCGGCGCTCGCCGTCGCGGACGACGAACACGCTGCCGTCCAGCGTCGCCGCGTCGAGCTGGGTGAGCGTCCCGCCGCCGGGTTGGACCTCGGCGGCCGCGTCGAGGAGCTCGGCCGCGGCGCGCGCCAGCTCGGTCGCGCGCGTCTCGTCGGCGAGCGTGGAGGCGAGGACCGACCCGGACTCGTCGAAGAGGACGGCCGTCTCGATCTGCGAGGAGATCTCGGTCAGATCGGCAAGCGCCTGGGCGGCATCCATCGGCCTGACGCTAACGCATACTCCGCCGGGTGCGTGTCCGGAAGAGAGCGCTGGTGCAGAAGTTCTTCTCCGACCGGGGAACGCACCTCGCGGCGATGATCGCGTACTTCGCGCTCCTGTCGTTCGTCCCGCTCACGTTCCTCGCCCTCTCCTTTCTCGGTCTCGCACACCGCGCCGACGCATCCGACTTCTTCGTCAAGGAGCTGCGCCGCGCGTTTCCGACGAGCTCGCTCGCGAGCATCCTCACGCTCGTCCACCGCGTGCAGGACAACGCGACCGCGCTCGGGATCATCGGCGGTGTGCTCCTCGTCTGGTCGTCGCTCTCGCTCTTCAGCGCGCTCGAGTCGGCGTTGAACATCGTCTACGGGCGCCCGAACCGAAGCTTCCTGAGGGGGAAGCTGCTGGCGGCCGGCCTGATGACCGGCTCGATCGTGACGCTGTTCGCGAGCCTCGTCGTCGGCGCGTTCGGCGTCGAGGCGCTGAAGGCGTGGGAGCCGGGACTCGTCGGCGCCACGGGATACGTGCTGTCGATCGCCGTGTCGCTGATCGGCGTCTTCGTCTTCCTCGTCGTCGTCTACTGGGTTCTGCCGAACGCGGACGTGAGCTTCCGCGAGGCGCTGCCCGGAGCCGTCTTCGCGTCGATCCTGCTCGAAGCGTCGTTCCAGGTCCTGCCCGTCTTCGTCCGGCTCGCGAGCGTCAACCCCACGCTCCGCGTGCTCGGCGGCCCTGCGATCCTCCTGCTGTGGCTCTACGTGATGTCGAACGTGATCGTGTTCGGCGCGGAGGTCAACTGGTGGTTCGCGGAGCGCCGCAGCACGCGCATCGGCGAGGAGGTGCCGGCGGGACTGGCGTAGGACGGGCCGATGCACGCCGGGTCGCTCGCGAAGTAGACGTCTCTACTACTGGTGTCCGACGTGCTGGAAGACGCGCGACAAGCCTCCCCGCCGCGGATCGGGCGGTGCTGAGGCGCCCTGGGCGCCTGGATCGTCCGTCGGCCCTTAATAGCCTCGCACCGCTTCGAGCAGTGCTTGCGCCGCCCGCGCTCGGTGCGAGTTCTCGGCCTTCCACGCGTTGCCGAGCTCGGCAACCGTTCGCTGCTCGTCTTTGGGGATGAAGATCGGGTCGTAGCCGAAGCCCTCGCTGCCGGCCGGGGACTCGGCGATCCGACCCTCGAGGATGCCCGTGCCGTGGAACTCGCGCCCGTCGGGCGCGAGCGCAACGAGCTCCGAGACGTAGCGCGCGCGGCGGTCCTCCGTCTCACCGAGTTCCGCGAGCAGGCGGGCCACCGGATCGTCGCCGCCGAATCGCGCCGACTGGATCCCGGGGCGGCCGCCGAGCGCTGCGACCTCGATCCCGGAGTCCTCGCCGATCACCCACAGCCCCAGCGGCGCGACGGTCAACCCGAAGCGCGCCTTGCCGCGCGCATTCTCGTGGTACGTCGCGCCCTCCTCCGGCGGATACGCGTCGCTGTCGAGCGGCTCGATCGTCCAGCCCGGCAGCAACCGCTCGAGCTCTTGCGCCTTGTGCGCGTTCTGCGACGCCAGCGCAGCGGTCAGTCCGACCAACGCACCTCGAGCACACCGTCGACGTCCGCCACCGCCACGACGAGGTCGGGCGAGCGATGCGGCGGGCGGAGCTCGACGAACAGGTTCACGTTCCGGCGGTCCGCCTCCTGCGTGACCTCCATCGACTCGATGCGTCCGCCGGTGCGCTCGATCGCGTCGACGACGCCCGCCGGCGACTGGCCGGTCGGAAGCTGGATCAGCACCTGCCCCACCTCGCCGCGGCGGAGGCGGACGATCTTGTATGCCGCCACGCGGAGCGGGCCGAGCGAGACGAGCGCCACCGCGGTCGTGATCGTTGCCGCGCTGTAGTACCCGGCGCCCGCGGCCATGCCGATTGCCGCGACGACCCACAGCGTCGCAGCCGTCGTAAGTCCTCGGATCGAAAAGCCCTGGCGGATGATCGCGCCCGCGCCGAGGAAGCCGACGCCGCTGACGACCTGCGCGGCGATGCGCGTCGGGTCCGTGCGTACCAGATTGCCGCCGTTGACGAGGAACTCGTGGAAACCGTACGCCGAGACGATCGTGAAGAGCGCGGCGCCCATGGAGACGAGCATGTGCGTGCGCAGCCCCGCCTCGCGATCGCGCAGCTCGCGCTCGAGGCCGATCGCGCCGCCGAGCACGGCCGCGACACCCAGCCGCAGCAGGACGTGCGACCAGTGCAGGGTCGGGATCGCCGCGAGGTCAAGCAAGCGGCGCCGCCGCAGCTTCGAGCTGATACTCGCTGATCTCGGCGATTCCGCCGGCCGCAAGGTCGATCAGCTCGTCCAGCTGCTCGCGCGTGAACGGGTCGCGCTCGGCCGTCGCCTGCACCTCGACGAGCCTGCCGTCGCCGGTCATGACGACGTTCATGTCCGTCTCTGCGTTCGAGTCCTCGGAGTAGTCGAGGTCGAGGAGCGCGACGCCGTCGACGACGCCGACGGAGACTGCCGCCACCGAATCCCGCAGCGCCTTCGAGAGGCCGAAGCGGTCGAGCGCGCGGCGCGCCGCGACGTACGCCCCGCAGATCGCGGCGCAGCGCGTGCCGCCGTCGGCCTGCAGCACGTCGCAGTCGACCCAAACCGTCCGCTCGCCCAGCGCCTCGAAGTCGACGACCGAGCGGATCGCGCGGCCGATCAGCCGCTGGATCTCGACGGTGCGGCCGCCCTGCTTGCCGCGCG
>Ga0066709_100000199_pt1 | contig 27198 bp, 27 predicted proteins | sample GraSoiAngelo_158_FD_79665 | JGI IMG/M metagenome (GOLD analysis project Ga0066709, IMG submission 79665) | Grasslands soil microbial communities from the Angelo Coastal Reserve, California, USA - 14_1009_16_30cm | ecosystem: Environmental > Terrestrial > Soil > Grasslands | place: USA...
CTGAACGCCATTCTGGGCGGGGGCGTCAGTTCGCGGCTGTTTCAAGAGATCCGTGAAAAGCGCGGCCTTGCCTACGCCATCTATTCGTCGCCCCAGTGTTTCACGGATAGCGGCCTCTTTATCGTCTACGCAGGTGCGCGAGCCGAAATGGCGCCGCGTGTATTGGGTGTGGTGCTGACCGAAGTCAAACGACTGAAGGAGAGCCCCGTCGGCCGGGCGGAATTGGAGCGCGCCAAGAACCAGCTGAAGGGGAATCTCATGTTAGGCTTGGAAAGCACCAGCAGCCGGATGAGCCATGCGGCTAAGGATGAGATGCATTTTGGCCGGGCCATCTCAGTCAAGGAAACCATGGCCGACATTGACAAGGTTTCCGTAGACCAGTTGTGGCGGTTGAGCCAGGATCTCTTTGACGAGCGCTATCTGTCGGTAACCGCTTTGGGACCTCTCAAAAAGGGGGCATTAGAGGGCGTCTTCCAGTGACCGCGGAGAAGATCCGATGGAATTCGGTCTGCCTCGACGGGGTCTGCAGCAAAAGTTCGTCGCGTCACTCCTGATCGTCGGGTTCGCGCCCGGCATCGTTGCCCTGTTCGCCACATATCTCTACAGCACCCATAGTCTCAAGCGCGCCATCGGCGACAGCTTTCAGCAGCTCGCCGCGTCGACTGCCCGCCGCATTGAAGTGATGGTGGATGATGAGATCGATGGCGCTCGCCATCTCGCATCCGCGCCGCTGATCGTTCGTGTCGCCGTGGAAGCCGCCAACGCGTCCTACCGCCCAGATGGTTCGTGGCAGGCACAGATAATGGAGCGACGTCGGCAGTGGGAGCAATTTCGCGCGGCGGGTGGCACGCCGCCCGCCTTCATCAATCGTGCGACATCATTCTTCCTTCAAGACTGGTCGACGATCCGTGCCGAAACCTATCACAATATCCTGGTGACCGATGAGCACGGCGCGCTGGTCGCGAGCCTCGATCGGAACACCGGTTTTGTTCATGCTGATAAGGTCTGGTGGAGGGAAGCCTTCGCAGAGGGACGAGGACGCACATACATCAGCGACATCTATGAAGACAGTCGGGGCCTCTATCTTCTGGATATCGCCGTGCCCGTCCTGGATGCCAAGGGCAGCCGGGCGATCGGCGTGGTCAAACTCGTATTGCGCCGGGACAACCTGATGAAGGCGATCATGGAAATCAAGGTCGGTGAACGAGGGCATGGCATGCTCTTGAACACAGAGGGGACGCCTTTGATTTGCCCCGTCCTGCCGCCCAAAGCGCATCTCATCAACGATCCGTTGATGCAGCAGATCACGCGGTCATCGCCCGGGTGGGTGGTCGCAGACGACGACGCGCACGGCGGGCACAACTCGATTGTCGGCTATGCGCCCATTCGATTCTCGCATGAGGTCTCGCAGTCGAGCCTTGGTGGCGGGGCGTGGTATGCCTTCGTCAGGCAAGACCCGGCCGAAACGTATGCGCCTATCTATACGCTGTTGCGCACGGTCGGCGTCATTGGTTTCGGCATGGTGATCGTCTTGGCCTCTCTCGGATTCTATGTCGGACGTCTCATCGTCAAGCCCATTCTCCTGTTGCAGCAACAGGCGGAGGCGATTCGAGCGGACGTTCTCAAGATTGCGTCTGCGACGCGGTTCGATCGCGTCCTCGTCGGCACGGCTGACCGTCGGGTGGCGATTCGCACCGGCGACGAACTGGAAGCGTTGGCCTTGGCGTTCAATCAGATGGCCGAAACGTTGGACGAAACGCTTCAGTGCATCCATGACCAGCAGGATGAGCTACTTCGAAAGGAGAAACTGGCGTCCGTAGGCCAGCTGCTGGCGGCGCTGGCGCACGACATTAAGAATCCCCTCGGCGTCATTCGCAGTTCGGCGCAACTGGTCCTGGACGAAAAACAGTCCGACGCCGTCAAACACGAAGTCGCGCAATATGTGATTGATGAAGTGGACCGGTTGACGAACCGTATCAATCATTTCTTGCGATTCGCCCGGCAGAAACCGCCGGAGGTGCGTCCGGTCGCCGTCGAGGCCTTGCTGGAGGCCGCGGTCAGGGAATGGAAGGCGTTGGGAAAAACCGAGGCCATCACCGTGCGAATGCGTTTCTCGCCGGAGGGACAACAGGTGCTGGTGGACCCGGATCAAGTCAAGGAGGCCGTAGTCAATGTCTTGATGAATGCCCGTGAGGCGATGCCAGAAGGCGGGACAGTGAGCCTCTTGGTCACTCCTCTCGACGTGCCGAAAGGCGGACGCATGGTGGAGATTCGCGTCACAGACACGGGAACGGGTATCAGTGCTGAAGAGCTCCAACACATATACGACCCGTTTTTTACGACCAAAGAGTACGGCACTGGTCTTGGGTTGACCAATGTCAAACGCTTGGTAGAGGATAACGGCGGGCAAATGGAGATCTACAGTAAACAGGGACACGGGACCGAAGTTGCGCTGTGGTTCCTCGCGGTGCCTCAATAAGGAGGCTGCTGATGCCGGAATCGACGATCCTCATCATTGAAGACGAATCCCGCATGCGCTCACTCATAGATCTCGTGCTGCGGTCCGAAGGCTACCGCCTGATATTGGCGGAGTCGGGAGAAGCCGGCCTGCGGTTTGCGGACGAGGGCGGAATTGACCTTGTGCTGACGGATTGGCAGATGGGAGAAGTCAGCGGCCTGGATGTCCTTGAGCACATCACCAAAGAGTCTCCCGGTGTGCCAGTTGTCATCATCACCGGATTCGGGACGGTGAAATCGGCGGTTGAGGCGACGAAAAAGGGGGCGTTCGACTACATCAGTAAGCCTATCGACAATGATGAGTTGAAGATCGTGGTCAAGCGGGCGTTGGACATGCGCCGGTTGACTCTCGAAAACCTCGGCTTGAGCCAGGGCCTCCGCGAACAGTTCGGATTCGACAAGATCATCGGTGCATCGCCGAAGCTCTCCTCTGTGAAGGCTTTGGCGCGAGACATTGCCGTAACGGATTCGACGGTCTTGATTGCGGGAGAGAGCGGGACCGGCAAGGAATTGCTGGCCCGAGCCATCCACTATGCGAGTCCACGAGCAGGGGGCCCTCTCATCTCGATCAATTGTGCAGCCATCCCGGAACACCTGCTCGAATCGGAGTTGTTTGGCTACGAAAAGGGCGCCTTTACGGATGCGAAAAAGGCCAAACCCGGACGGTTTCTTCTGGCCCATCGCGGGACCCTCTTCCTGGACGAGATCGGTGAAATGAGTACTGCCACGCAGGTAAAGCTGCTGCGTGTGCTGGAAGACCGCATGATCGAGCCGCTGGGCGGCGTCAGGGGAATTAAAGTCGATCTGCGGCTGGTCGCGGCCACGAATCAAGACCTCCAAGACCTCGTCAAGAGGGGTAAATTTCGCGAGGATCTTTTCTATCGCCTCAGCGTCTGTCCGCTCCATCTGCCGCCGTTGCGTGAACGCACCGGCGACATGCCCATACTTCTTGAGCACTTCCTCGCCCGATATAATCGTGAACGCGGCACGCGCATCGCTGGACTGACACCCCAGGCGCTGCGTCTCGTGGAGATGTACGCCTGGCCCGGAAACGTACGAGAATTTCAGAATATGGTGGAGTGGGTGACCATTACGTGCAAGGGGACATCAGTCAATGTAGACAACCTGCCGGCCTACCTGAAAATTACGAAACCCGACTCCGATCCGGACACCAAACCCTCCGTGCCTTCCCTGTTGTCGTACGGTCTGTCGGTCGAGGAGGTGGAGAAGGTCATGCTTGAGGAGGCGTTGGCGCGCGCGAAAGGGAATGTATCTGAGGCGGCCCGATTGCTTAAAATCACGCGCAATACGCTGCGTTATCGGATGGGGAAGTATCATCTCAAAGTCTCCTCAGATGCTGAATGAGGGTTGAAAGTTTCGCGAGAAGCTTCCCCCTACGAAAAGGGAATAAGGCAATACACTCGTATTGTGTTCTCCCTCGCCTCCAAGTAATATATCTCGCTGCCGACATGGAAGGAGACCAACGGGGTGTTGTGGGGGAATAAGGGGAATCGCTCCCCAAAAAAATCTTTTTGTTCCTTCTGTGGAAAGTCCCGAGTGGGCTTGCTGGAACTTATCGAAAGCCCCGCCGCCTATCTTTGCGAGGGTTGCCACGCAGTCACGACCCTTTGGATTTGCAACGAATGTGTGACGCGCTGCCAGACCGTGGTGACGCAAGGACGCCGGCCGAAGACGTCCCACGATCCGCGGTCATTCAAGCTGCTGAACCCGCCTCAAATTAAACGCATCCTCGACGACTATGTCATCGGCCAGGAAAAGGCCAAGAAGGTGCTGTCGGTGGCCGTCCACAATCACTACCGGCGTATACAGACGAACGCCCGTGTCGGCGATGTGGAGCTGCAAAAAGGAAATGTCTTTCTGATTGGACCTACCGGGACAGGCAAGACATTGCTTTGCCAGACCCTCGCGCGAATTTTGGAGGTCCCCTTCGCCATTGCCGATGCTACGACGCTGACAGAAGCCGGCTACGTCGGTGAAGATGTCGAAAACGTCGTGTTGAAGTTGCTACAGGCGGCGGATTTCGATGTGGCGCGCGCGGAGACGGGGATCATTTACATTGATGAAATTGATAAGATCAGCCGCAAGTCCGAAAGCCCGTCCATCACCCGCGATGTGTCGGGTGAGGGCGTGCAGCAAGCGCTCTTGAAACTGGTCGAAGGCACGACGTGCAGTGTGCCGCCGAAGGGTGGGCGTAAGCATCCCGAGCAAGAATTCATCAAAATTGATACGTCGAATATTTTGTTCATCTGCGGCGGAGCCTTCGTGGGCTTGGACCAAATCGTCCGACAACGCACCAGAGAGCGCGCGATGGGATTCGGGGCCGACGTGAGTCCTGTCGACGGGAACGGGGTCGGCGCATTGCTGTCTCAGGTCCAACCGGAAGATCTTCTCCGCTTCGGATTGATCCCGGAATTCGTGGGGCGTTTTCCCGTGCTCGTCACGCTCTCGGAGCTCGGCGAGGCTGATCTGATGCGGATCCTGACCGAGCCACGCAACGCATTGTTCAAACAGTACCAGACGATGTTTGCATTGGAAGGCGTCGAACTGACCTTTACCGATGACGCTGTCAAAGCGGTGGCGAAGCGGGCGGAACGGTTACGCACAGGGGCGCGGGCATTGCGAGCGATCATGGAAGAGGTCATGTTGGATTTGATGTATGAGATTCCGGCTCAATCCCATGTCCGCACAGTTCTGATTACCGATGGCGTGATCGAAGGTCACGCGGCGCCCGAAATTCAAACCGGGTAACAGTTTCCGGGGACGACCTTCCTCCCATAGAAACATGCGATCACATGGCATGAATGACGGTGTTAAAGAGTCTCCTTGGGAAATGGCAAACTACAGACATTTAAAGGGATTTTTGCTCAGTTTGGCTGTCCAAAAAATTGTTGACAAAAAAAAGACGCTCTAGTAGCATCGAACCCCACTGAAGGTCTTAAGGTATAACTCATTCCGATGATTTAGATTAATCTCAAGGAGGGAGTCAGCATGAAACGAGGTGTCATCATTGCTGCAATCTTTGTCCTGTTTGCCGTAGGGGTATGGCCAGCCGATCAGGCCTCGGCCGAGACCTTGAAAGGACGTATTTGGGCGGCATGGGCCGAGAATCCGGATAACGAAGTGTTATTCGGGATTCAATACTGGAATACAGGCGCTCCTGGCTCCGGAATGCCGGGTGGAAGGACATCGGTCACCACGACCGAGGTTCCGGACGGGTGGGCTGGAGGCGGAGCATGGGGTTTCCAGGGAGGTCCTGAGAAGAATGCGCCCTATGCCGGCTGGTATCATGCCCAGACGACGGTGCGCATCGCGGTGAAGGATAAGGCGCTGATGGATCAGATGATGAAGGCGAACCAGGAACTGGTCAATATGGAGGTGAACGTCGAGGACATCGGCGGCCGTCCGACGATCACTGCCTTCAAGGTACTCAAATAATTTATTCTTAATTTCTCGTCTTATGAAGGAGGGGGATTGTATGAATTATTCCAACAAAGCGTTGGCGGTCAGCGCGGCAATGTTGCTCGTCGGCGCCCTCGCGAGTTCAGCGCTGGCCATTGAGGCTTTCTCGGAGCGTTTCGAGGAGGACTTTAGCTCGCCTAAGACGGTTCTGGCGCGGGTCATCATCGTCGACCCTTATGAAGACGCTGTCTGGGTCAACTGGACCTGGAAGGGCGTCCGCAACAGCGGCGAGATCGATCAATACTGGGGTAAAATGCTCCCTGGCAAGAACATGCGCGTGTTTGCATCTGGCAAAGATCTTGAGTTGCTGAAATCAAAGGCACGCCCGGCCCCCGGTCCGGCGGCCGCGGACAAAGTCGCTCCTGGAACGAATGCAGATGTCATCGAAATGGTCGTCCAGGAAGTTGAGCAGAATAAGCGCGTGGCTTCTCAGGTGAAGGATGTGGATGACAAGCTCTGGGCCGGATTTATGCCTGTCGCCGCGGCTCCTGGAACGTCACCAGTCGCGATGAAAGGGCAGCCGGGATTTGCGGAAATGAAGAATGCCTGCGGCACTCTCCCAGGCAAGCCTGGCGTTCCCGCTGATGTGCTGGGAGAGGATCTCCCAGGCGGCAGCACCAAGTATGGGAAGCATGTCCGGTTCAAAAATTACAAAGGCTGTGAGGCCGGGCCAGAGGCTCCGGCTCCGGCAGCAGCGGCTCCGGGGGCAGCGGCTCCGCCCGCCAAGCATTAAGGATCATAGTCCGAGTGTAAGCGGGCGGTAGGTCGCGATGACCTACCGCCCGTTTTATTTTCACCGTCTCTCGGAATCTTTGCTGAGTCGTTCTTTCATCTCCGCCAACTTATTCATGGCTTCTAACGGTGTCATGGCGAAGAGATCCATCTGCCGCACTTCCTCTAGCATCGGGTGGGGAAGCGGGAGCGTCTGATCCGAAGTCTTCTCGGAACCCGTCGCGGGTCCGATGAGTGTGGGAGGGGCGTCGTCGCCCTCGAGGCGCGCCAGCACTTCTTGGGCTCGAAGGATCACAGAACGAGGCAGGCCGGCGAGCCGGGCGACGTGAATGCCGTAACTTCTGTCGGCGCCGCCTTCGACGATCTTTCGCAGAAATAAAATCTCTTCCCCGCGTTCCCGTACCGCCACGTTGTAGTTCCGCACGCCGGAATGACTGCGGGCAAGATCCGTCAGTTCATGGTAGTGAGTGGCAAAGAGCGTCCGCGCGCCGATGCGATTCATATCCACGAGTGCCTCCGCGACGGCCCAGGCAATGCTGAGACCGTCGAATGTACTCGTCCCTCGGCCGATCTCGTCCAGAATCACCAGGCTGCGGGACGTGGCGTGATGGAGGATGTTCGCGGTCTCGGTCATTTCCACCATAAACGTGCTCTGGCCCTCAAGCAGATTATCCGCCGCGCCAACGCGCGTGAAGATTCGGTCCGCCAATCCGATCCTCGCGGCTTTGGCCGGAACAAATCCCCCCATTTGAGCCATCAGCACGATCAGGGCCGTCTGTCTCAAATACGTGCTCTTGCCGGCCATATTGGGCCCACTGATGATCATGAGACGGCAATCCGGCTCCCCCAGATTCAAATCGTTGGAGATAAATCCTCCCGGAAGGTTCACCCGTTCGACCACAGGATGGCGACCGTCTTTGATCACCAGGAGATCGTCCGCCGCCAATTCCGGACGGCAGTACCCACTGTCGGCAGCGACCTCGGACAGCGAACCGACGGCGTCGATGAGCGCCAGGATGTGCGCCAGTCGGAGAATGCGCGATGACACGAGGGCGATTGCCCTGCGCAGCGAATCGAACAGTTCGTATTCCAGCGCGCGGATGCGGTCCTCCGCCCCCAAGACTTTGCCTTCCAGGGCCTTCAGCTCCTCTGTGGTGAATCGTTCGGCGTTGACGAGGGTCTGTTTTCTAAAATAGGCCTGGGGCACCCGCGAGAGGTTACTTTTTGTCACCTCAATGTAGTACCCGAAGACTTGGTTGAATCGAACTTTCAAAGAGTCAATGCCGGTTCGAACACGTTCCTGCCGTTCGATCTCGGCAATCATCGCCTTGCCGCTGCGTCCGATGGTGCGAAGTTCGTCAAGGTCAGCGGACACCCCATCCTGGATGATACCGCCTTCCTTGACGGAAGCTGGGGCATCAGGACGTATCGTCTGCTCGATCTTGTGTGCCAGTTCGGCCAGGTCGTCCCAGGGCTCGTGGAGGTTCAGGAGCAAGGGGGACTGGCACGATTTCAGCTGGCGGTTAATTTCCGGGATCGCGGTGAGGGAGTCCTTGAGGGCGCTCAGTTCTCGTGCATTCGCCACCCCCAGCACGACGCGGCTCATCATCCGTTCCAGGTCCGCCACCTGCTTCAACGCAAGACGCAACCGAGCCCGCCGTTCGCCATGATCATACAGATCGGCAACCGCTTCCTGCCGCTCGCCAATGCGCGACAATTCTGTCAGTGGATGCAAGAGCCAATGGCGAAGAAGCCTCGTTCCCATAGAGGTGACAGTTCGGTCCAGGGTATGTAAGAGCGATCCTTCCGAACGGCCGTCTGTCGAGCGTCTGACGAGTTCGAGGTTGCATTGGGTCGCCCGGTCGAGGACCATCACGTTCCCCTCGGCATGGGTCGTCATGTACACAAGATGTGTTAAAGGGAGGCCCGGTTGTGTCTCTTTGACATATCGAAGCAGACCGCCCGCTGCCGCGACTGCCAGCGGCATGTGGTCACAGCCGAAACCTGCCAGCGATGCGACGCCGAACTGCTCCCGAAGGAGAGCCTGAGAAGCCGCTACGTGAAACGAGGACGTGGGAATGGAGGTCACGGCAGCCTTAGCCGAAGCCAAGAGAAGCCGGATGCGAGCGGCGTGATCATCAGGAATCAGCACTTCTCGTGGTTCGATGCGCAGCAGTTCGTCTCGGAGACGGTCTTCCCACGGGGCCGTTATTTCCATGACCTGGAATTCGGCCGTGGAAAGGTCCAACCACGCTAATCCGACAGCGGTATGATCGCATGCCAAGGCCGCCAGATAATTGGCTTCTCCCGATGTGAGCAAGTCAGGTTCGATGAGCGTCCCCGGCGTATACACGCGCACGACCTCCCGCCGCACCAGTCCCTTGGCCAGCCGTGGGTCTTCGACCTGTTCGCACACCGCCACCGAACGGCCTGCGCGTAGCAGCTTCGCGATATAGCCGTTGGCAGCATGATACGGAACGCCGCACAGCGGCACCTGATCGGTCTTGGTCTTGTCGCGGGATGTGAGGGCGATTTCCAGAAGCCGCGCGCCTTCCACGGCATCGTCATAGAACATCTCGTAAAAGTCGCCGACGCGAAAGAACAGCAGCGCGTCTGGGTGACGCTGCTTCATCTCTCGATACTGACGCATCAGCGGCGTCGGTTCAGGGAGCATCATCATCCTCGGCAGGATCAGCGCGTTGGAACACAGAAGGCCGGCGCGATGATCCCAGGGCACGACGATCGAGCTCCTCTTCGGCGAGGAGCAACGCCTTACGGGTTCGCCGGAGCTCCATGCGGAGCTTAATCCAAGCAGGGAATAAGAGAATTCCCATGATCAGCAAGCCCGCTCCGAAGGCGCTGAGGATCGGCTTGTATATGGGAGTCGGCTTCGAGGTGGTGCCGAAGTAATGCAGGATGGCCTCTTCCTCGCGGTTTTGCAGGAAGAATGTCATCGAGAGTGTCAGCAGGACGATGACTAGCAGCGCGCGTATCATGGTTGGCCGCGGCGAGAGAGGCTTGGAACCCGCTTACGTTCTCCCCGCGCGAATGCTCCTTTCAGTCGTGTAAACGATGCTTTCAAGTGTTGCGGCAGGACGCGCGTCTCGCCGAGCAGCGGCATGAAATTGGTATCGGCACCCCAACGTGGGACGATATGCATGTGGATGTGATGTTCAATGCCTGCGCCTGCGACGCGGCCCTGATTGATGCCGATATTGAATCCTTCGGGCGCATAGGCGTGGTGCAGGGCTTTGAGTGCGCGTTGCAGCAAACGCATCATATCAAGGAGAACGGCCGGTGGTACGGCTTCAATCGCCGCAATGTGGCGATAGGGTGCGATCAAGAGATGGCCGTTATTATATGGATAAATGTTCATCATGACATAGGCATGGCGACCGCGGTACAGGATATACGTGACACGATCCTGCTTGACCGCGGGCTTCTCGCAAAAAATGCATCCGCTCTCATGATTGGCTTTTTCGACGAATGCGAGGCGCCAGGGGGCCCACAGTTGTTTCATCGCGGGTCCATTCGATGGCCGGCCCAGCGCGCCAGAAGTTCTGCCACCAGCAGCTCATACCGGCTCCCGTGAGGAGAGAATGCGAGTCGCCGCCGGTCTCCTTCCAATGGTTCGAACCGAATCAAGAGATGGTGAGACGGAAGTACGGCCGGCGCCTTATCTGCCCACTCGATGACGGTGATCCCTCCGGATTCCGTGTATTCCTCCAAGCCCAGACCATGGAGAGCGTCGAGGGCGTTCAGCCGATACAGATCCACATGGCAAAGAGGCAGCCGTCCTTCATATTCATGGATCAGCGCAAATGTGGGACTGGAAACCTTCTCGGATGCCACGCCGAGGCCTTCGGCGAGGCCTTTCACAAAGCATGTCTTGCCAGAGCCTAACATGCCGACAAGCCCTATGACTTCTCCGCCCGCACACCGGTCACCCAGGATGCGGGCAACTGCCTGGGTGGCGGCCGCCGAATCAGTCTCAAGGGAAGGTTCTTCCACAGGACGTAAATGTATGGTGGTTGAGACAGGCGGCGTTGTCTCATGCCGAGACATCAGCGGTGAGGCGACGGCCCGACGATCTGAGCAATGGCTTCGGGAATTGACCGCATCACATCTCCCGCGATGAGGCCGACCTGGCCGACACGGCAAGTCGCAAGGTCACCGGCGAGGCCATGGAGATACGTAGCCAAGCACGCAGCTTCCCACGGTGACAATCCCTGCGCCAATAAGCCGGCGATCATCCCTGTCAGGACGTCTCCGGTTCCCGCCGTGGCCAACCCCGGGTTGCCGGTCGAGTTGATGGCCATGCGTCCGTCGGGCGCGGCCACAATTGTGCCGGCGCCTTTGAGGACCACGTAAACATTTTCCTCTTGGGCCAGCCGGCATGCCACGACGAGCCGCTCTTTTTGCACATTGGCGGTCGTCAGCCCCATCAGGCGCGCCATTTCTCCGGGATGCGGGGTGACAATAATGGCAGCCTTTGCGGAGTGGAGCACGTCGCGTCTTTCTGCAACCGCGTTCAACGCGTCCGCATCAAGGACGAACGGCCGTTCGAGTGTGGCCACAAGTTGGTGGACGAGCTTCACGGTCTCCGGATGCCTTCCGATGCCGGGTCCGATGGCGACCGCCGTCTTGTCCATGGCAAACGTCAGCAGGTGTTCATGTGCCTGCAATGAGAGCGTGCGCGCCGCCGTTTCAGGTACAGGAAACGTCATGGCCTCCAGGAGCTTCCCTTCTAGGACATCATTGATGCTTGCCGGCGTGGCGACGGTGACAAGCCCGGCTCCCGTGCGAAGCGCAGCCGTTGCCGCCATCGCGGCCGCGCCGGTTTTGCCAACGGATCCGGCAATGATCCCCGCATGCCCGAACGTCCCCTTATGGGCGGCGCGAGGACGGGCCCGGAGGAATGGCTGCACATAACTGCGATCGAGCAGCGCTAGCGGAATCTTAGCGGCGGCCACGGCATCGTCGGGGATGCCAATGTCGGCGACGCGAATGACTCCGGCATAGTCGGGCCCGAGTCCAAGGTAGAGGCCGCGCTTGGGCCTGGCCAGCGTCACGGTCAGCGCGGCCTTTACAGCCGTTCCCATGACTTTGCCCGTGTCGCTGTTCAGGCCCGAAGGCAGATCGACCGCAATGATGGGCCGTCCGGACTCGTTCATCGCGGCAATGGCCGTCGCCGCCGGCCCTTCGATCGGCGCATTCAAGCCGGTCCCGAAGATGGCGTCGACAATGTAATCGGCCTTCTCAACAAAAGGCACTAAGATGTCGCGAACATCTGACTCGCGTGTGATCGCGTGGCAGCGCCCGCCCTTGGCTGTAAATCGCTTGAAGCTGACCGCGGCCGCGTCCTTCAAAGCGGTGGGCGAACCCAGCACGGTCATGTGGAGGATGGCCATACGCTGTTTGAGCAGCCTCGCCGCCACGAACCCATCGCCGCCGTTCTGGCCTTTGCCGGCCACCACGGTGACGCGTTTCTTCCGCAACGAACCGAACTGCCGTTCCATTTCGTCGACAACAGCTTTGCCGGCGTTTTCCATCAGACGAATGGCGGGGATGTTCCGCTCGTCAATCGCGGCTCGATCCAGGGCCCGCATTTCCGCCGCGGTGACCAATTCCATCAGGTCAGGCGTGCCTTCATTTCGCGGACGGCTTGCTCCAGCCCGACGAAGATCGCTCGGGCGATGATACTGTGGCCGATGTTGTATTCCACGATCTCGGTGATGTTCCGAAGTCTCCGCACGTTCCGGTAGTTGAGGCCATGTCCCGCGCTGACGACCATCTCTAATTTGTAGGTCGCGCGGGCCGCCTGTGCCAGGGCCTCGTACTCCGTGTCCTGTTCCTTCAAACCCACGGCATTGGCGTATCGCCCGGTGTGCAGTTCGACGCAGTCCGCCTCCACTCGACGCGCGGCTTTGATCTGCTCCAATTGGGGATCCACGAAAAGGCTGACGGCGATGCCGGAACGATGAAGGATGCCGATGACCTCCTTCAGGCGCTGGCGCTGGCCTTCCACGTCGAGACCGCCTTCAGTGGTCAACTCCTCACGCCGTTCGGGCACCAGTGTGACGAGATGAGGTTTGATGTCCATCGCCATCCGGGCCATCTCGTCCGTTGCCGCCATCTCGAGATTCAGCTTGGTCTGAACAATGTCTCGCAGGAGCCTGAGGTCTCGATCCTGGATGTGCCGTCGGTCCTCGCGTAGGTGAATCACGATGCCGTCGGCGCCGGCCATCTCGGCAATGGCCGCCGCGGCGACAGGTTCCGGCTCCTTGCCGCCGCGCGCTTGGCGAACCGTCGCGACGTGATCGACATTCACACCCAATCTGGCCATGGAGTTTCGCCTTCCGGGAAGCGGTCTCGAACAGGCGGTATTATGGCAAAACCGGGAAGGGGTCGCAAGGAGGCGGCAGGGCTAGAGGAGTGCTTTGGAGAGGACCGCGAGACTGACGAACAATGCGATGGAACCGCTCAGCGCAAACCAGAATCCGAGGCGATCCACCGTCAGGATAAAGAATGCGACATACGCCGACCAGGGGACGACAAAGTAAAGCAGGTTCCGTGCATACGGAATGGTAGGTTCCACGCCGGCGTTCAGGTAAATCAGGATAAACGTCAGTCCGGTGAGTGCAGGGAATGTGGTGATGAACGCTGCCAGCCAGCTTCTGCCGAAGCTTCCTAACCAAGTGGTCACACTCACCACGGCGCCGCCAATGACGAAATACAGCGCGTACTTCATGCGTGGGCGGTCTCGAGGTTCCTTACTTCAGGGGTTCTTGAGGCAGTTCCGCAGCAGGGCTGCAGGATGTCGGATGGTAATAGGACATGGCTTCGTTCATTTGACTTTCCAATTGCTTGATGCGTGTGCCATGGCCAGGATGCGTGGACAGGAACTCAGGAGGCTGCCCTTTCGAAACCTGTTCCATGCGTTCCCAGACGTGCACGGCTTCATGCGGATCATAGCCGGCCTGCGCGGCGAGCAGCAATCCGATATAGTCGGCCTCGGATTCATGCTTGCGGCTGTATGGGAGGATAAAGCCATAATTCGCGAGAGCCCCTCCGGCGAGTTGCGCCACTTCAGGATTGATGCCCTGGGACGCCGCGCCTAACGTGGCTCCCACGACCAGCCCCTCGGCCAGCATCCCTTGGCTCATCCGTTCCGCGCCGTGTCGGGCAAGGGCATGGGTCACTTCGTGGCCGAGAATAGCCGCCAGGCCCGCCTCATTTTTAGCCACGGGGAAAATGCCGGTATAGACCGCGATCTTTCCACCCGGCAGGGCGAAGGCATTCATCGTTGTGTCATCTTTGATCACGCTCACTTCCCAGGTGAACTGCTGCGCGATGCTCGCATATTTGGAGGACTTTGCCGCCTCGATAATGCGGGCCGCGACGCGCTTGACGGGTTCGACTTCCCGCGGGTCCGTGGACATTTTTACCTTTGGATCGTGAAGGACCTGATTGTACGCCTGAGCGCCCATCTGGATCTCCTGGGATTCAGGCATCAACATGAGCTGTGATCGGTGGGTATAAGGGTTCGTCTCGCAGCCGAGGAATTCCGCCCCAATGGCCAGGCCCGCGATGGATACCGTCGCAAGGACCTTGTGAAGACACTTCTGCTTCATATCACGTCTGACGACTCATCCTTACGAGCATTCTATCCTCGGCCGCAGGCGCCCGTCCAGTAAGCCGGGCTCCTCATGCATGCCATTTATGTTAGGCTGAGCTCCGAGGACAGAGGACATGCCGGAGTTCAAGCTGGTCGCGGAATTTCAGCCCCGAGGGGATCAACCCGGCGCGATTGATGCATTGTCGGAAGGACTTGCCCAAGGCCTCCCACACCAGGTGCTGCTTGGAGTGACGGGTTCGGGGAAGACCTTTACCCTTGCCAATACGATCGTGCGCGTGCAGAAGCCGACGCTCGTGATCGTGCACAATAAAACCCTGGCCGCGCAACTCTATCGGGAATTTCAGATGTTTTTCCCGTCCAATGCCGTGGAATATTTCGTCAGCTACTACGATTATTATCAGCCTGAGGCCTATATCCCTTCCACTGACACGTACATCGCGAAAGACGCGTCGATCAATGACGCGATTGACCGTATGCGGCACTCCGCCACCCGTTCGCTCTTCGAACGAGACGACATCATCATCGTCGCGTCGGTGTCGTGCATCTACGGGCTTGGCTCGCCGGAGGTCTACCACGGGATGCTGCTGTTCCTCGAGGAGGGGATGGAGATACGGCGCGAGGCCGTGCTGAAGAAGCTTGTCGAAATTCAGTACGCGAGGAATGACACGGATTTTCACCGGGGAACATTCCGCGTGCGAGGCGATGTCATCGAAATCTTCCCGGCGTCGTCGGAAGACCGAAGCCTCCGCATCGAATTGTTCGGCGATACCGTGGAGGCGATCCACGAAATCGATCCTCTCACGGGCAAGTCGCTGCGGCGGCTCTCCAAAGTTCCGGTCTACCCGAATACCCATTATCTGATCCCCCCGGACCGCTTCGATCGCGCGCTCAGCGGCATTGAAGCAGAACTTGAGGAACGCGTAGCTGCTTTTAAAGCCAATGGGCAATTACTCGAGGCCCAGCGCATTGAGCAACGCACGCGATTTGACCTAGAGATGATTCGGGCGATGGGGTATTGCCACGGCATCGAGAATTACTCGCGACACTTAAGCGGCCGTCAACCGGGGGAACCGCCGCCCACGTTGCTGGATTACTGTCAGAAGGATTATCTCCTGATCGTGGATGAGTCCCATGCCACAATTCCTCAAGTCGAGGGCATGCAGGCGGGGGACTATTCTCGGAAGAAGAGCCTCGTGGAGTACGGCTTTCGGCTGCCGTCGGCGATCGACAACCGACCGCTGAAATTTCCTGAATTCGAGCGGTGCGTCCGGCAGGCGATCTATGTGTCCGCCACGCCCGGTCCGTATGAACTTGAGAAAGCGAAGGGCCGGATCGTGGAGCAGGTGATTCGTCCGACCGGGCTGATGGATCCCGCGATCACTGTATGTCCCGCAAAGGGACAGGTTGATGCTCTGCTTGCGGAAATACACGCGTGTGTCGCGCGTCGCGAGCGGGTGCTCGTGACGACGCTGACAAAGCGGATGGCCGAAGACCTCACCGAGTATTATCATGAATTGGGGGTCAAGGTGCGGTATCTCCATTCCGACATTAATACCTTGGAACGGACCGAGATCATTCGGGACCTGCGGCGAGGAGTGTTCGACGTGCTGGTCGGCATCAATCTGCTTCGGGAGGGTCTCGATATCCCGGAAGTCTCTCTCGTCGCGATTCTCGATGCCGACAAGGAAGGCTACTTGCGATCGGAACGCTCCCTGATTCAAACGGCAGGCCGTGCGGCTCGGCATGCAGGCGGCCGCGTCATCTTGTTCGGCGATACCATGACCGAGTCCATGAAGCGGACGATTGAGATCACGACGCGCCGGCGATCCCTTCAGGCGACATACAATGAGCATCACCACATTACCCCGGAGACGATCAAAAAGGGCATTCCGAAAACCCTCTATGAAATCTCTGAGGCCGATTATGTGACGGTGCCGGTGGCTGCGGAAGAGCCAACCGCGTATCGCTCCGATGCGGACTTCGGAATGCTGGTCAAACGTCTGGAGACCGACATGAAACGGGCCGCCAAGCAGTTGGACTTCGAGCGTGCGGCGCAACTTCGCGACCAGATCAGGTCGCTGAAGCGCCAGGCATTGGAGTTCGGGGTGAAGGAGTCGTCTTAGATTTGTTTATAGATGAAGACACCAAGCAACATGCCAATGAAGCTCAGCAGGTTCATCTTGACGGTAAAGCCGAATGTAAACTTCAACAACCACAAATCGATCGTCACCGGCGGCGAGAGGCCCGGATTGACAGCCTGCGTGAAAATATTGTGAATGACGCCGGAGGGCGTGATCGCGGTAAGGATCTCCCCCAGTAATCCGCCGAAGAGGCCGCCGACCAGCACGCAGATTACCAAGACCAAGGGGGATTTACGCACGTCGCAATCCGTACCTCATGCCGTGAAAAGAAAGTTCCGGAACTCTACTAGGGAAAAGTCTCCAAGTCAAGATGATACCGTCGCTTTAATGCCAGCAAGGCGTCAGTTCAGCCCGCTATACTAACGAGACTATCCGCGGAGTCGAATGCGTTTTTGGTGCCTGTGAGTCAGGAATCGCCTTGACAGGACACGTGAAATTTCATTACACTCAACCTTCGGTTTTTTGAGGGTTTTCCGATAAATAGAGGCTCTGATGCTGAACGTATTGTCGGCAAAACTTGAAGGCATTTTCAAGCGCCTCCGTGGCCAGGGTGTTCTGTCTGAGGCGAATGTCGCAGAGGCTCTGAAAGAAGTCCGCCTGGCACTGCTTGAGGCCGATGTCAACTTCAAGATCGTGAAGGACTTTGTCGAGCGTGTCCGGGTCAAAGCCGTGGGCCAGGAGGTCTTGCAGAGCCTGTCTCCCGGGCATCAAGTCGTCAAGGTGGTATGGGACGAACTCGTCGCGCTGATGGGGCCGCTCCAAACCGGCATCGCCCTATCCTCCATGCCGCCGACGGTCATCATGATGGTCGGGCTCCAGGGCGTCGGCAAAACGACGACCAGCGGAAAACTCGCGCGGTATTTCAAGGGAGCCGGCAAGCGGGTTCTGCTGGTGGCTGCCGATCCGCGGCGTCCCGCGGCCGTGGAACAGTTGGTGATCCTGGGGCAGTCGTTGAATATCCCAGTGTACCGCGCTGAAAATCCGTCAGCCGATGCCGTGAGCACCTGCGAACATGGCGTCGATCAGGCACGTGCCCAGGGTTACGACGTGGTCATTTTGGACACCGGCGGACGTTTGCATATTGATGACGACTTGATGAAGGAATTGATCGCGATCAAGACCCGCACATCGCCTCATGAGATTCTGCTCGTCGCCGACGCCATGATCGGTCAGGATGCGGTGGAGATGGCCGGGCAATTCAATCGCGAAATAGGAGTGACCGGCATCATCCTGACGAAGGTCGAAGGGGATGCCCGCGGCGGCGCTATTCTGTCCATCAAGGCCGTCACCGGAAAGCCCATAAAATTCCTCGGCACCGGCGAAAAACTGGACGCCTTGGAGCCTTTTCACCCGGACCGCATGGCATCGCGCATTCTCGGGATGGGGGATGTGCTGTCATTGATCGAGAAGGCCCAAGAAGCGGTGGATCAGGACCAGGCCCAGGCGATGGTCCAAAAGCTCCAGTCCGATGGGCTCACGCTGGCCGATTTTCGGGAACAATTGAAGCAGGTGAACAAACTCGGGTCTCTGGACCAGATCCTGGACATGCTGCCGGGCGGCCAGCGGCTCAAGGATATGGCAGGCGCGGGCCTTCCCGAAAAAGAACTGGCGAAAACGGCGGCTATTATCGACTCGATGACGCCCAAAGAGCGGCTGGACCATACGCTGCTCAACGGCAGTCGCAAGAAACGCATCGCCAAGGGCAGCGGGACCAGCGCACAGGATGTCAATCGGCTCATCAAGCAATTCCTCGAGGGGCGAAAAATGATGAAAGCATTATCGGGCCGCGGGGGACGGAAGTGGTTAGGCAAACCGAATCGCGCGCTCTTATCCTGACCGACGCGTACATTTCAACCAGAGAGGAGAGACGACAAACGTGGTACGACTTAGATTGACAAGAGGGGGCCGTCACAAACGGCCGTTCTACCGCATTGTGGCCGCCGATTCCCGCATGCCGCGTGATGGCCGGTATCTTGAAGTGGTGGGCACGTATGATCCCTTGAAAACGCCGGCCGCCATCACCATGAAGCAGGAACGGGTGCTGGCATGGCTGAAGAAGGGTGCGCAGCCGTCGGTCACCGTGCATAATCTCTTGCATCGGACGGGACTGCTAAAGCAGATAAAGGCCGCAGCCAAAGCCTAGGCTGTTTGAACGCGAGGTCGGGACCGGACCATGGAGTCAGGGACACACAAAGAGAGATCGGATATGGTGGCGATCGGGAAAGTTCTCGGCGTGCACGGATTGCGCGGAGATGTCAGAGTGCAGTCGTATTCGGATGTACCGGGACGTTTTGAAGGCCTGAGGAAAGTGACGATGCTGAATCCACGAACAGGCGCCCGCACATTGGTCGTGCAGGGAGTGAGGAGCACACCGTCCGGGTACCTCGTGAATTTCGAGGGCATCGACACACCCGAAGCAGCGGCGAGCCTAGTCGGAGCCATCCTGCAGATTCCACAACAGCCGCTCGCCCCCTTGTCCGATGACCGGTATTATGAATGCGATCTTCTGGGCATGGAGGTCAGGACTGAAGAAGGACTCGTTGTGGGCGCCCTCACCGACATCCTATCGACGACGAGCAATGCGATCTTTGTGGTGCGTGGAGCGGAAGGCTCCGAACATTTGATTCCCGCGACAAAAGAGATTGTCAGGACCATTGACGTGCCGCATCGCATGATGACGGTGCGGCAGATGGCGGGTCTGCTGGATGAGGGAGTCGCCGATGCGGTGTGAGATTCTCACCCTGTTTCCTGAGATGGTCGAGGCGGTGCTGAATGCCAGCATGCTCAAACGCGCCTGTGACAAAGGGTTGCTGGACGTTCACATCGTCAATCTGCGGGACTACGCCGAGGGACCGCATAAAACCGCCGACGATGCCCCGTACGGTGGAGGGGCCGGCATGGTCCTGAAGCCGGAGCCGGTCTTTCGAGCGGTCGATGAACTGCGTGCGAAGAACGATCCGTGTCGGATGCTGCTCATGTCGCCTCAAGGTCGGCCATTCAATCAGCAGCTTGCGGAAGAGCTGGCGAACGAGCGGCGACGGCTGGTGTTTCTCTGCGGCCATTACGAGGGGATCGACGAGCGGGTGCGACTTGGACTCGCGCCCGAAGAGCTGTCTGTCGGCGATTATGTCCTCACGGGAGGGGAGCTGGCGGCTCTTGTCGTCATCGATGCCGCCGCGCGCCTCGTTCCCGGCGTCCTCGGCGATCCCCATTCGGCCGAAGTCGATTCTTTTTCCGGGTCCCTCTTGGACTATCCTCACTACACCCGTCCCCCGATTTTTCGGGGCATGGAAGTGCCGGAGGTCCTGCGGTCCGGCAACCATCAGGCCATTGAAGCCTGGCGTCGGGCGCAGGCCCTCCAGAATACATACATGAAGCGGCCCGATTTACTGGACCGCGCGACATTGACGTCCGACGACCGGCAAGTCCTGCACGAGTTTTCTCGCCGGGGCGGAGCATAACGACAGCAAGCAGAGAGAGGAGACGCAGTCATGAATCGCCTTGAGAGAGTGCAAGCGACATTAGTCAAGAAACATGTGCCGGTCTTCGAAATCGGCGATACGGTCCGGGTTCACGTGAAGGTTATGGAAGGCGAGAAAGAGCGGGTCCAAGTATTCGAAGGGGCCGTGATCAGCCGCAAAGGCGGACGCAATACCGAAACGTTTACGGTCCGCAAATCATCCTATGGCGTCTGGGTGGAGCGGATTTTTCCGGTGCATTCACCGGTGGTGGAGAAAGTCGATGTCGTGCGCCAGGGTCGAGTCCGACGCGCGAAGCTCTACTATCTGCGGACGAAGAAAGGCAAGATGACGCGCGTGGCCGAACGCGAATATCTCGCCGAAGGCAAGCCCAAAACTGAAACGGTTCCCGTCGGCGCCGCCCCGGAGGGCGTGACGGCCGGCGTGTAGTCGTGCCGCTCGTCCCCGACGACGTCTTCGAATCCGAAGCCTGGGTGCGGGGGTTTCGCTGGGTAGCCGGTCTCGATGAAGCCGGGCGGGGGCCGCTGGCGGGCCCGGTCGTCGCATCGGCGGTGATCCTTCCCCGGCGATGCCGGATCGAAGGCATTCGCGACTCCAAGCTCCTCACGCAACGACAGCGCGAACGGACGTTCGTGCAGATCCTCAACAGGGCGATCGGCATTGGTGTCGGGATTGTGGACGCCGAGGTTATCGATACCGTGAACATTCTCGAAGCGGCCCGTTTGGCGATGGAGCAGGCGGTTCGTCAGTTGCTCCCCCAGCCCGACTACCTGATCCTGGACGCCGTGGGGTTGCCGAGGCTCGCGATCGAACAGCGGATCGTGATCAAGGCTGACGGCCTCTGCGTCGCTGTGGCCGCCGCCTCGATCATCGCCAAAGTCACACGGGATCGATTGATGGCCGAGGCGCATGTCCGTTACCCGGAATATGGTTTTTTGCAGCACAAAGGGTACGGAACTGCGGAGCATCTTCGGACGCTCAAGCGGTACGGACCATGCACGTTGCATCGTCGAAGTTTCCTGCCGATCCGGAAAGCCGCGGCACGGTGAGTAATAGGACACGCGGCGCCGACGGGGAGCGCATCGCGGCGCAGTACTTGGAGAGCCGCGGCTACCGCATTCTGGAGTACAATTACCGCACACGGATGGGCGAGATTGATTTGATTGCCAAAGACGGCGTGACGTTGGTGTTCGTGGAAGTGAAGGCGAGAACCAACGACCGGTTCGGCGGGCCTGCGGAGGCGATCACGAAGGCCAAGCAAGCCCGTGTCGCACGGTTGGCCCAGCAGTACCTCGCGGTCCGTCGTCTCGCGGATCGGTTGTGTCGCTTCGATGTGGTGTTGATCCGGGGAGACGATCCGAAGACGTGCAGCATTGAATTGTTGACGGGGGCGTTCGAGCTTCCACTCGGCGCATCATGATCGGCGATTCCTGAGCAGCCGACGGCATGATCGAGATTTTTCATGTATCGAAAACCTATAACGGCCGCGTGGCACTTGACGACGTCAGTCTTAAGGTGGACAAGGGAGAGTTCATTTTCCTCACCGGCAGAAGCGGCGCCGGCAAAACAACACTTCTCCGTTTGATTTTTCGCGCAGAAGTCCCCGATGAAGGGCAGATTGTTGTGAACGATCGAAACCTCGCCCATATCGCGGAATCTCGGGTGCCGTATCTGCGCCGCACCATGGGCTTTATCTTTCAGTACTTTCGGTTGCTGCAGAAAAAAACCGTCTTCGACAATGTGGCCATCACGCTCAAAGTGGTCGGCATGCCGGAGGGACTGATGCGGCCCAAAGTCATGAATGCCCTCCGTCTCGTGGGGCTGGATCAACGCCAGGGCGCACTGCCGTCCACGCTGTCTGCCGGCGAGCAGCAGCGGCTATGCTTGGCGCGGGCCATCGTAAACGATCCGCAGGTCCTGCTCGCGGACGAACCGACGAGCAACCTCGACGCGCAACTCTCAGCGGAGATCTTCGACCTTCTGAAAGTCGTGAATCTCCGTGGCACGACGGTCGTGGTGGCGACACACAGCGCCGACATGGTGAGCTACCTGAGGCGTCGGGTCGTCACCTTGGAAGATGGCCGTGTGATGGCAAATGGAACGGCTGAGGCGTGATGCAGTTTCGATATCTCCTCGAAGAAGCGGCCGACAATATGCGAACCAACCGAGCGACGACCCTCATTGCTCTCATCACGACGACCTTTGCGATGCTCGGCATGGGCATCTTTTTGCTGCTGTATCTCAACATGCAAAGTGCGGTCGGGTCTCTGCGAGAGGAGATTAAGGTCATCGTCTACCTTCGGGATTCGGTCGGACCCCAAGCGTTGGCCGAGTTAAGGGCCCAGTTCAGCGGGGATCCTGCGGTTGCCGGCATCGAGTTTATCTCCCGTGAGCAAGCCGTCATCGTATTTCGCGGCAGATTCCCATCCGAGGAACGGCTGCTGGGCGGATTGGGAGACAACCCGCTTCCGGCTTCCTTTGTGATAAAAATTGCGTCCCATTTTCGATCTTCCGAAGCCGTCGGTGCTTTTGTGCAGAAGCTCAGAGCGTATCCAGAGGTCGAGGAGGTGCTGTACAACCGAGATTGGGTTGAGAATCTCACGGCCACATTGAAATACTTGGAGATGCTTGGATTCGGAATCGGAATCGTCCTTGCCGTCTCCATGGTGACCATTCTGGCGAATACCATTCGACTCACGCTCCACAGCCGAAGAGAAGATATCGCGATCCTCCGTCTGATCGGGGCGACCCCGGTATTTATCAAGACTCCCTTTGTTCTGGAGGGCGCGCTGCTCGGCGCCATGGGCGCTGCGTGTTCGCTCTTTCTGCTCAGGGCAGCCTATGGCGTGGCGGAAACGAAGATGACCTTGCAAGGGCCGTTCTGGGGACTCGGAAAAGGGCTGACGTTCCTTCCGTGGCGGGTCTCCCTCTCGATGCTGGTGTTGGGGATGGCACTGGGCTGCCTGGGCAGCCTGGTCTCCCTGGCAAATGTTGGGGATGTCCGAAGACAATGAAGTTTCGCCTGCTTGTCATGCTGGCAGTGCTTGTCGTGAGCGTGCCGGCCTGGGCGTCGCCGCCCGATCGGGCTGAGCCGCTTTCGGATAAAATCAAGAAGGAGCAGCAGGCTCTCGACAAGCTCAAAGGAGAGATTCAGGAAAAGAAACGTAAATCGGATGAGGCCCAACGAAAAGAAGCGTCCGTCCTCCAATCCATCGAGGAAGCCGACCACAGGCTCAAGCTTCGTCGGGACGAACTGGCCAAGGTGAACACCAAACTTAAGCAGAAAGATCGTGAACTGGAAGTGACGAATACAGCGCTCTATCGATTGAAGAACAGAATCGAGGAACGCCAGGGCTCCATTCGAAGCCGGCTGCGGGTCATGTACAAGGAAGGACCCGAAGCACAGGCAAAATTGCTATGGGGGGCACGCGACTACCACGATTTCATGGAACGCTCGGCCTTACTCCTATGGATTTCCCGCCGGGAATATCAGATGCTCGAAGGCTATCGGGCCGATCTCGCGCGCCTGGAGTCCACTGACGCGAAACTCCAGAGCGTTCGCGGAGAGCTTCTGGGGTATCAGCGTGATATTGCCGACAAGCTCGCGGAGGTGCGAGAGGAGCGGGGCCATAAGGACCATTTGCTGGCACGCGTGCGGGGCGAGAAGGCTTTTTATGAAAAAGCCGTCGGCGAGTTGGAAAAATCCGCCCAACGGCTTGAGACGTTGCTGCGTGAATTCGAAAGCCGTCGAAAAGCGACTGCGTCAATACGGCCGGACGCAGCCGGAGAGGTGCTGGGAAGGCTCAAAGGGCGGCTGGTGTGGCCCAGTGATGGAGAGGTGGTCGCTCTATTCGGTCGCCAAAAACACCCGAAGTTTGATACATATGTGCAACGGAAGGGAATTGAAATTCGCGCCAGTCAAGGAAGCATCATCCGGTCGGTGTTCGACGGCGTGGTGGTCTTCGCAGACTGGATGCGAGGGTACGGGCAATTGGCCATCGTGGATCACGGTGAAGGGTATTTTTCGCTGTACGCACACGCATCCAAGTTTCTGGTGAGTGTCGGCGAGGCGGTCCGCAGTCACCAACCGATCGGAGAAATCGGGGATACTGGGCTGACCGGAGAAAGCACCTTGTATTTTGAATTGCGCCAGGGCGGAGAAGCGTTGGACCCGCTACTCTGGCTGGCGAAACGACGGTAATTTCGAGAGTCGGAAAAAGGAGTACGGCCATGGAAGGCATGCGGCAGACGGCGAAGGCGAAATTTGGATGGGGGATGGTGTTTCTGATCGTCCTGATGGTCGGTGTCCTCATTGGGAAGGGGTGGGACAGGGCGGTCATGGCCACCGAAACCTATGAGGAACTCAAAACCTTCACCGAGGTGCTGGCCCACGTCCAAAAACATTATGTCGAAGAGGTGAAGACCAAGGATCTCGTCTATGGCGCGATTCGGGGCATGCTCGCGACGTTGGATCCTCATTCGGCATTCATGCCACCGGAAGTCTACAAGGAAGTGCAGGTAGAGACGAAAGGAGAGTTCGGCGGTGTCGGTATTCAGATCGGCATGAAAGAAAATCGCTTGACGGTCATTGCGCCCATCGACGGGACACCGGCGGAACGGGCGGGCGTCAAGGCCGCAGACATCATTCTGAAAGTGAACAACGAATCCACCAAAGACATGACGCTCATGGACGCCGTACAGAAGATGCGCGGCCCCAAGGGGACGAAGGTGACCCTCACGATGCATCGCGAAGGGGCCCCCGAGCCGCTCGTCTTCACGTTGACACGGGAAATCATCAAGATCGAGAGCGTCAAGGCCAAGATGTTGGAGGGCAACATCGGCTACATCAGGCTGACGCAGTTTCAGGACCAGACTGCGAGGGACATGGCCGCGGCGCTCAAGAAGCTGCGCGAACAAAAGATGCAGCCGCTGATCCTCGACCTGCGGAACAATCCCGGCGGGCTTCTGACGTCCGCCATCGAAGTTTCGGAGCAGTTTGTCGGGCAAAGTCGGCTCATTGTCTATATTAAAACGCGGGAGGGTCGTAAGGACGATTACGTTTCGCACAACAAGGAGCAACCGGACGACTATCCGATCATCGTCCTCGTCAATGAAGGAAGTGCCAGCGCATCCGAAATCGTGGCGGGGGCATTACAGGACTGGGGACGGGCTGTCGTGGTGGGCGTGCAGACGTTCGGGAAAGGGTCCGTTCAGACCATTCTGCCGCTGGGAGATGGATCCGGACTTCGGCTGACGACGGCCAAGTACTATACTCCGAAGGGCCGCAGTATCCATGGGGTCGGGATTGCACCGGACATTGTAGTCAAAGGCAAGCCGACGGCCACGCCGACGATCAGGGAACGAGACCTGGACAAGCGATTGGCGGATCCTAATCAGCAGGAGGCGCCGGTTGTCCCGCCTTCCTTGGACGGTCCTCAAGCACCGAAGCAGGAGATCAAGCGGGAGAAAGACCCCAAGGCCAAAGACGTCAAGGAGACCGAGGAAGAGGACCCACAAATTCAGAAAGCCGTGGAACTTCTTAAATCGTGGCTTATTTTCAAGGAGTTACGGCCGACTCAACGGGATAACCGGGCCGAAAAAAGTTAAGAAAAAAAAGCTGAATTCCGGTGCCAAGGGGTTGATCCGTCACAAACCGGATTTATACTCTATCTGATGGCAGCGTCTGGGAGCGGGTTTTTCCTACCAGAGCCCAAAGACGAACAAAGATCATTTTAATTTTATTCAAGGAGGGGAGGAAATTATGGCAGTGCAAGCAGCTGAGAAGAAGGCCGCCACGGGGTTCAAGCCGCTCAAGGATCGATGCTTTGTGAGCTATACCGAAGAACTTGAACGTACCGCAGGAGGAATCTACATTCCTGATGCGGCGAAGGAAAAGCCTCAACGGGGCAAGATCGAAGGCGTCGGTGCCGACGTGAAGGCTGTGAAGGTCGGTGACATCGTGCTGTTCGACAAGTATTCCGGAAGCAAGATCAACGTGGATGGGACCGACTATCTCATTATCAAGGAAGAAGACATTCTCGGGGTTTTTGACAAATAATTTTCCCGCCACACCGAATTCAAAGAAAAGCTACAAGGAGGACTGAAATGTCGGCAAAGCAGATTGTGTACAGCGAGAACGCCAGGGCCGCAATTTTGCGTGGCGTGAATCACCTCGCGGACGCCGTGAAGGCGACGCTGGGTCCGAAGGGACGGAATGCGATTCTCGACAAGAAATTCGGGGCGCCCCTGATCACGAAGGACGGCGTGACCGTCGCGAAAGAGATCGAGCTCAAGGATCCGTACGAGAACATGGGCGCGCAGCTTGTTCGCGAGGTGGCCTCCAAGACGAGCGACGTGGCGGGTGACGGCACGACCACGGCCACCGTGTTGGCTCAGGCGATCTACCGCGAAGGCGTCAAGAATATCACGGCCGGCGCCAACCCGATGGACATCAAGCGCGGCATCGACAAGGCGGTGGAAGTTGTCGTCGCCGAACTGAAGAAGCTCAGCAAGCCATGCAAGGCGAAGAAAGAGATTTCCCAGATCGGCACGATCTCCGCCAATAATGATGCCACAATCGGTGATTTGATCGCCGAAGCGATGGAGAAGGTTGGCAAGGATGGTGTGATCACCGTCGAAGAAGCCAAGTCCATGTCCACCTCGCTCGACGTCGTGGAAGGCATGCAGTTTGACCGTGGCTACAGCTCCCCCTATTTCATCACGGACGCGGAGCGCATGGAAGTGTCGCTCGAAGATGCGTTCATCCTCATCAACGAGAAGAAGATCAGCAGCATGAAGGACCTCTTGCCGCTCCTCGAGCAGGTGGCGAAGATGGGCAAGCCCCTCGTCATTATCGCCGAGGATGTGGAAGGTGAGGCTCTGGCGACCCTGGTGGTCAACAAGCTGCGAGGCATCCTGAACGTCGCGGCTGTGAAGGCGCCGGGCTTCGGCGACCGCCGCAAGGCCATGCTGGAAGACATTGCGACGCTGACCGGTGGTCAGGTGATCTCCGAAGATCTCGGCCTGAAGCTTGAGAATGTGAAGCTGACGGATCTCGGCCGCGCCAAGCGGATCACGATCGACAAGGACAACACCACGATCGTGGAAGGGCATGGCGATGAGAAGAAGATTCAGGCTCGTGTCAAGCAGATCAAGTCACAGGTTGAGGAAACCACGTCCGACTATGACCGCGAGAAGCTGCAGGAACGCC
>Ga0066709_100000200_pt1 | contig 27175 bp, 30 predicted proteins | sample GraSoiAngelo_158_FD_79665 | JGI IMG/M metagenome (GOLD analysis project Ga0066709, IMG submission 79665) | Grasslands soil microbial communities from the Angelo Coastal Reserve, California, USA - 14_1009_16_30cm | ecosystem: Environmental > Terrestrial > Soil > Grasslands | place: USA...
GCCGCGAATCGAGAAGGTGATCGAGCCGGAGGACGTCGTGCGCGAGACCGGCTACACGCGGCCGCACACGACGCACTGCATGCCCGGCGACAACATCGTCATCAGCATGCTCGGCGACGCCGACGGCAACGGCGCCGGCGGCTTCGCGGTAGTCGACGCGAAGACGTTCGAGCTGAAGGGCCGCTGGGAGAACGGCGGCGAGCTGCCGCCGCTCAACTACGACTTCTGGTACCAGCCCCGCAAGAATACGCTCATCTCGTCCGAGTTCGGCGAGCCGAAGGCGTTCGAACCCGGCTTCGACCTCGCCGACGTTCAGGCGGGCCGTTACGGCCATCGGCTCCATTTCTGGAACCTCGAGAAGCGGGAGCTCGAGCAGACGGTCGACCTCGGCGAATCCGGCCTCGTCCCGCTCGAGGTCCGCTGGCAGCACGATCCCGATTCCGAGCAGGGCTTCGTCGGCGCCGCGCTCTCCAGCACGATGTGGCGCTTCCACCGGCAGAACGGCGGCTGGGCCGCGGAGCAGGTGATCGGCGTCGAGGGCGTCGAGCTCGAGGGCTGACCCTTCCCCGTGCCGGGTCTGATCACGGATCTCGTCCTCTCGATGGACGACCGCTTCCTGTACTTCTCGGACTGGCTGCACGGCGACCTCCGTCAGTACGACGTCTCCGACCCCGCGAACCCGAAGCTGACCGGGCAGCTCTGGCTCGGCGGCGTGCTCGGAAAGCCGAACGACGCGGGCCGCGAGCTGAACGGCGGGCCGCAGATGCTCCAGCTCTCGTTCGACGGGCGGAGGCTCTACGTCACGAACTCGCTCTACTCGACGTGGGACAACCAGTTCTATCCGGAGCTGCGCTCGTGGCTGCTGCGGGTGAACTGCAACCCGGACGGCGGCATGGAGGTCGACCGCGACTTCTTCGTCGACCTGCACGACCGGCCCGACGGGCCGGCGCGTGCGCACGAGGTGCGGCTGCAGGGGGGCGACTGCACGACCGAGATCTTCCAGTGATCGTCGCCGGCGGCGCGCTGGCGCTCGCCGCATTCGTCCAGGCGTTCGCGCGGCTCCGGCGGCGCGGACGCCCGGACCTGGCCGGTTTCGACCGGGCGGCCCTGTTCGTCCTCGGCATTGCGATCGTCGGCGTCGCCCTGCTCTCGCCGCTCGACGCATTGGCCGAGCGGCGGCTCTCCGGGCACATGCTCCAGCACGTCCTGATCGGAGATGTCGCGCCCGCGCTGCTCGTCGTCGCGCTCCGCGGCCCGTTGACGTTCTTCCTGCTGCCGCCGGCGGTGCTCAAGCGAGTCGCCCGGATCGCGACGCTTCGTTCGCTGCTGGGATGGCTACTCCGCCCGCGCGTGGCCTTCGCGATCTGGATGCTCGCGCTCGGCCTGTGGCACGTCCCACTCGCGTACGACTACGCGCTCGCGCACCCGCTCGCACACGACGCCGAGCATCTCTCGTTCATGACCGCCGGCCTGCTCGTCTGGATGCAGCTCGTCGACCCCGCGCGGCGGCGCGTGCTCGGCCGCTCCGGCCGGCTCGCGTTCGCGTGCTGCCTCTTCGTCCCCGGCCAGGTCCTCGCCGGCGTCCTGCTCGGCAGCCCCGTGCCGCTCTACGCGAGCTACGCGTCGGTCGGCGACCAGCAGCTCGCCGGGTTGGTCATGCTCGTCGAGCAGGCGACGTCGCTCGGCGCCTGCGCGGCGTTCCTACTTCCGGTTGTCCCGCGGATCCCAGAGCGGAACCGCGGCCGTCTTCTGGTACGCCATCCCGTGCGGGTAGCTGATTAGCTCGATGAACGTTCCGAACGGCGCCCGGAAGTAGTTGATCGACTGGCCGGCGGCGGGTCCGCCAGTCACTGCGAGCGGGCCGTCCAGCTTCTCCACGCCCTTCGACTCCAGGTACGCGACGGCCTTGTCGATGTGCTCGACATAGAAGGCGATGTGCTTGCCGCCATAGTCGGAGTTCCTCCTGAACGTCTGGTCCTGGCCGGGCGCCTCGTACTGGAAGAGCTCGACGTTCGGGCCGCGATCGCCGCCGACCATCCTGATCTCGTCGATCACCGCGCGGGGATCGACGTCGAGCAGGTCCTGCATGAAGGTGCCCTGTGAGTCGCTGAACGGTCCGAACGTCAGCGGGTTCGCGAAGCCGAGCACGTCCGCGAACCACCTGGCCGCGTCGACGACGTTCGGGACGGTGATGCCGATGTGGTCGATGCCGAGCAGGCCCGGCACGGTCGTCACCTCGGAGTCGAGGCCGTTCTCCTTCGGCGACCAGAGCGGCTTGACGTGCCGTGCCTGCTCGTACGCCATTCCGCGCGGGTAGCTGATCAGCTCGATGAACGTGCCGAACGGCGTCCGGAAGTAGTTGATCGACTGGCCCGCGGCCGGGCCGCCCGTCACCGGCAGCGGCCCCAGGAACTTCTCCACGCCCTTCGACTCCATGTATGCGACCGCCGCATCGATGTCGGTCACGTAGAAGGCGATGTGGTGGCCGGCGTAGTCGGAGTTCCTCGGGTGGGTGGTCTTCTGGTCAGGCGCCGTGTACTCGAAGAGCTCGATGTTGGCGCTGTGGCCGATGCGCAGGACCGTGATCTGGTTGATCACCGCGGCGGGATCGACGTCGAGCAGGCCCGCCAGGAAGGAGCCGCTGAACGGCCCGAACGTCAGCGGCGCGCTCGCGCCCATGACGTCCTGGAACCACGTGACCGCCTCGGCGATGTTCGGAACCGTGATCCCGACGTGATCGGCGCCGATGAGCCCGAGCTGTCCGGGCGGCACACCCGCCCTCGCGCGGTGCGCCAGCAGCAGCGGCGCGGCCGACGCCGCCGCGGCGACGCCGGCGCTCTTCGCGAGGAAGTCCCTGCGCGAGACCAGCAGCTCGTCGTTCACGATCATCCACCTCCAGGAGCCGACGTGACCCGACGCAGGCTGTCACGTCGGCCCCTGGATGTCGATGCCGGTGCTAGGCGGCCTCTTCGAACGCGACCTCCTCGGCGACTGCGGGAACGACGACCGCGCGACGCTGCAGCATCGCGACGAGGCCGACGAGTGCGACCGCCAGCGAGACGAAGAGCGCAGCATGGAACCCGTCGAGCAGCGCCTGCTGCCCGCCGCCTCTGCCGATGTTCGCGTTGTTCACGGCCGTGACGATCGCGAGGACGAGCGCGCCCCCGAACTGGAACGACGTGTTCAAGAGCCCGCCGGCGAGTCCCTGCTCCTCCGGTGCAACGCCGTTCGTCGCGGCGATGTTCAGCGGGCCGAAGGCGAGCGCGAAGCCGAGCCCGGCGAGCACGAAGGTCGGGAACATCACCGAGGCGTAGCTCGAGTCGAGGCCGACGCGCAGGAAGAGCGCGTACCCGACTGCGATCGACGCCATCCCGGCGACGACGAGCCGAGTCACGCCGAAGCGCATCACGAGCGGTGCGATCCGCGGCGAGAGGATCGCGACGAGCAGCCCGCCGGGAAAGATGGCGAGTCCCGTGTCGAGCGCGGACCAGCCGCGCAGCTGCTGCATGTACAGCGTCGCGATGAACTGGAAGCCGACCCAGCCGCCGAACAGCGTCATCGCACCGAGGTTCGCCCGCACGAGGGACGAGGAGCGCAGGATCCCGAGCCGGACGAGCGGTGTCGCCGTCCGTTGCTCGTGCCGGACGAACAACCCGAAGATCGCGACGACGGCGGCCAGCGACAGGAGCGTCCGGGCCGACGCCCACCCGGCGGTCGGCGCCTCGACGAGCGTGAACACGAGCAGGAGCATCCCGCCCGTCATCGCGACCGCGCCGGCGAGATCGAACCCCTTCCTGAAGCGTGAGACGCGGCCGCTGTCGGGCACGAGTCGTATCCCGGCGAGCAGCGTCAGCACCGCCACGGGCACCGGCAGGAAGAAGACCCAGCGCCAGCCGATCTCCGTCAGCAGGCCTCCGAAGACGAGCCCGAGCGAGAATCCGGTCGCACCCGTTGCCGTATAGGCAGCCAGCGCCTTGTTCCGCGCCTGACCCTCCGCGAACGTCGTCGTGATGATCGACAGTCCGGCGGGCGCGGTGAACGCGGCGCTGACGCCCTTGATGAAGCGCGTCGCGATCAGGAGCGACCCGTCGTGCGCGAAGCCGCCGAGCGCCGACGCGACGACGAAGACGCCGAGCGAGACGAGGAAGACCCGCCGCCGCCCGAGCAGGTCCGCGGCCCGCCCTCCGAGCAGCAGGAAGCCTCCGTAGCCGAGCACGTAGGCGCTGACGACCCACTGCAGCGAGCTCGTGGACAGGTGGAGGTCGCTGCGGATCGAGGGCAGCGCGACGCCGATCATCGAGACATCGAGGGCGTCGAGGAAGAGCGCACCGCAGAGAACGAGCAGCGCGGCCCATGCTCGGCCGCTCAGCCGGTCGACGGACGGTGTAATTTCGGACACGGATCGACTCCTTCGGGAGTGAGGGTTCGCTATTGTTCGATCAGGACCGTACAGGAGCTGTTCGATGCACGTCAAACATTTCTCGCCCTCCGATGGACCCGCCCTCGATGACGTCGACGGGCTCACCGTGCTGCAAGCGCTCTCGGATCCCGTGCGGCTCGAGATCGTCCGCCAGCTCGCCACGTGCGGGGGGCCCGGCGAGCTGAACTGCGGCAAGATCGAGGTTCCCGTGACGAAGTCGACCGCGAGCCATCACTTCAAGACCCTCTCCGCGGCCGGAATCATCGCCGAGCGCGAGGAGGGAACTCGCAAGTACTTCTCGCTGCGGCGGGATGAGCTCGAGCGCCGCTTCCCCGGGCTGATCGACTCCGTGCTCAAGGCGACGAGCGCGTGATCGCCACCGCGCCGTTCGGGAACACAGGTCACGAGAGCTCGCGCACGCTCTTCGGCGCGGCGGCGCTCGGCTCGGTCTCGCACGCCGATGCCGAGCGGACGCTCGACCTGCTGCTCGAGCACGGCGTCAACCACATCGACACGGCCGCGTCGTACGGCGACTCCGAGCTGCGCATCGCGTCCTGGCTGCGTCGCGAGCCGGATCGCTTCTTCATCGCGACGAAGACCGGTGACCGCGACTACAAGGGCGCGAAGGAGAGCATCCGACGCTCGCTCGAGCGGCTCGGCGTCGACCACGTCGACCTGATCCAGCTCCACAACCTCGTCGACGTGATCGAGTGGGAGACGGCGCTGCGCGACGGCGGCGCGCTCGAGGCGGCGATCGAGGCGCGCGACGAAGGCCTCGTCCGCTTCATCGGCGTCACCGGGCACGGGCTCTCGGTCGCCGCGATGCACCGGCGCAGCCTCGAGCGGTTTCCGTTCGACTCGGTGCTGCTGCCGTACAACATCCGGCAGATGCGCGATCCGCTCTACACGGAGCACTTCGAGGCGCTTGCGCAGACGTGCGCCGAGCGCGGCGTCGCGATGCAGACGATCAAGAGCATCGCGCTCGCGCCGTGGGACGGGCGGCCCCAGACCGCGTCCACGTGGTACGAGCCGCTCACGGATCCGGCGGACGTCGAAATCGCGGTGCGCTGGGTGCTCGCCCGGCCGGAGCTCTTCCTCAACACCGTTGGCGACGTGAAGCTGCTTCCGCACGTGCTGGCGGCGGCGGACAAGTTCGACGGCGAGGCGCCGCCCGCGGACGAGGTCGAAGCGCTCGTCGAGCGCCGCTCGCTCACGCCGCTCTTCGTCTAGTTCTAGGTCTCGCCCTCGGCCGCGACCGGCGGGTGCTCCTGCTGATCGCGCAGGCGGAAGAAGAGGCCGCCGACGACGAGCAGCGCGATCTCGACGATCGTGAGCGCGATGCGGTTCAGCACGACCGCGGCCGTCGCCGCGCCCTCGGTCGTGATCGCGAGCAGCAGCCCGTACATCGCTCCCTCGCGCGGGCCGAGGCCGGACGGCGCGAAGAACGCGAGCACGGCGACGATCGCTCCCACGGCGCTCACGCCGCCGAGGAACGGGATCGTCGTCACCGCCGGATGGGTGCCGACCGCACGCACGAGGAAGTAGAGAGCGGCCCCGCCGATCAGCCACGTGAACGCGTAGTAGACGAGCAGCCCGACCAGCGTCCTCGTCGGCAGCGGCGCGATCTCGCCGCAGCCGAACCGGCGCAGGATCTTCGACGCGAGCGGCTGGAAGATCCGCGGGTGCAGGAGCACGGCGACGACCGCGCCGAATCCGAGCAGCGGGTAGATCGGCGCATCGACGCCCTTCACCCAGCTGAGGCTGATCACGAAGACGATCACGCCGGAGATCGCAGAGAGTCCCGCCTCGACGAGGATCGACGCCGTCACGAGGCCTGCGTCGTGTATCCCGGCGCGGCGAGCGGCGACGACGCGCGCCGCCGGCGTCCACACGCCGCCCGGCACGTACTTCGCGAGCATCGAGACCATCTCCGCGCGCAGCGCGCCCGAGTAGCTGATCTTGTAGCCCCAGGCGCCGAGGATCTTGATCCAGCCGACGACGAACGCGAGGTAGTAGCAGGCAAGGACCGCGCAGCCGAGCAGGAAGTCGACCGGACTCGCGTCGCGAAGGCGCTCGCGCGCGTCGGACAGGTTGCCGCGGATCGCCCAGGCGGCGAAGCCGAAGAAGATTGCCAGCACGACGATCTGGCCGACCGCGAGCGCGCGCGGGTGCTTGCTGAGTAGATCGCGGAACTCCTGTAGCCGGTCGCCCATCCTCCCATGGTGCATGATCGGCGCTTGCCGACACCGCTCCTCTGGAACGTGCGCATCGTCGATAGGCCGCCTCGCGAGCAGGCGACGGTCGAGATCGAGGACGGGCGGATCGTCACGATCGGCGATGCACGGGGCGATCCGCCGGCCGGTGCGCTCGACTGCGGCGGGCGGACGCTGCTGCCGGGATTGATCGACGCGCACATCCACCTCTCGAGCGACGTCTCGCGCAGCCCGGGCTTCGGGCCGCCGGAGCCGCTGCACGGCGAGGAGCCGCGGCGGCGCGAGCTCGGCTACTTCGTGCTCGCCAAGACGGCGCGCGTGTTGCTCGCGGCCGGGATCACGACCGTTCGCGACGTCGGCTGCTACGACGAGGAGGCGATCGTGCTCCGGCAGGCGGTGGAGCTCGGCGTCGTCGAGGGCCCGCGCATCCTCTCGTGTGCGCGGATCATCTCGGCGACGTCGCCCGGCGGCGGGATCTTCGGGACGATGTACCACGAGGCCGACGGGCCGTGGGAGATGCGGCGCGCCGTGCGCGAGCAGCTGCGGCGCGGCGCGGACTACGTGAAGCTGATGGCAACGGGCGCGCGCTCGGTGGAGCGTGAGAATCCGGAGCCGGCGCAGCTGACACGCGAGGAGATCGAGGCCGTCGTCGACGAGGCGCACCGGCTCGGCGTCCGGGTCGCCGCGCACGCGGAGGGGCTCGAGGGGACGCGCTTCGCCGTGGAGGCCGGCGTCGACACCGTCGAGCACGGGCTCTCGCTCCACCGCGAGCCGCGGCTGCTCGAGCTGATGGCCGAGCGCGGGATCGTGCTCGTGCCGACGCTCAGCACCTTCCACGACCTCGCCGAGCGGTTCACGGACGACTTCCCGTCCGTCCTCGTCGAGCAGGCGAAACGGCAGCTCGACGAGGCGTACCGAACGCTCGCCGCTGCCCGAGACGCAGGCGTGGTCCTGGCGATGGGCCACGACAGCGGGCCACCGGGCGCGAACGCAATCGAGCTCGTGCGCATGGCCGAAGGCGGCCTCGGTGCGGCGGCGGCGATCGAGGCGGCGACGCGCGGCTCGGCGCGCGCGCTCGGCCTCGAGGACGAGATCGGAGCGGTCGAGCGCGGCAAGGCGGCCGACCTGCTGATCGTCGACGGCGACCCGCTCGCAGACGTCCGGATCCTCAACGATCCCGCCCGGATCTGGCGCGTCCTCAAGAACGGCGATAGATGTGCTATAAGTAGCACATGGTCAGCGTTGGCATCCGAGAGCTGCGGCAGCGCGCAAGCGAGCTCCTGCGGCGCGTCGCGGCCGGCGAGACGATCGAGGTGACCGACCGCGGCCGCCCGGTGGCAGTGCTGGCGCCGCTCCCCGAAGCGGCGCCATTCGAGCGCCTACGCGCAGCGGGCGAGGTCGAGCCGGCCACGGCTGATCTGGACGAGCTCCCCGCACCGCTGCCGCTTCAGCCGGGACAGGACCCCCCCTCGGCGGTGCTAGCGCGGTTGCGCCGCGATGAGCGCTGAACGGGCTGTCTATCTCGACTCCTCGGCGATCGTGAAGCTCGCGGTCGAGGAGCCCGAGTCGGCGGCGCTTCGCCGCTACCTGCGGCGGCGGAGGCCGCTGGTGAGCAGCGCCTTGGCGCGTGCAGAAATCGGTCGGGCGCTCCTCCCTTTCGGCGAGGCGGCCGTGCGGCGTGGCCAGGATGTGCTTTCCCGCGTCGAGCTGATCCGGATCAACGATCGCATCCTCGCCGCCGCCGGTTCGCTGCTACCGGCGGAGTTGTGGACGCTGGACGCGATCCATCTCGCCACCGCGCAACAGCTCGAAGACGATCTCGCCCGGCTGATCACCTACGACGAACGCATGAGCGCCGCCGCCCTGACGATCGGCTGGCCGGTCGTCGCCCCGAGCTAGATTTGCCCCGGCGATGCTGACGACGCTGCCTTGGGGCTGGTACACGGATCCGGAGACGCTTCGACGGGAGCAGGCGCGGATCTTCCGCTCCGCCTGGGCCTACGCCGGCCACCTCGGCCGACTGCCGCAGCCGGGCTCGTTCTTCACCACGACCGTCGGCCTGACGCCGATTGTCGTCACGCGCACGCGCGAGGGCGAGCTCGGCGCCTTTCTCAACATCTGCCGCCACCGCGGCTTTCCCGTCGCCCAGGGCGACGGACGCCGCGCGACGCTGCAGTGCTCCTACCACGCGTGGACCTACGGACTGGACGGCGCACTCCAGGCCGCGCCCCGTTCGGACCTCGAGCCCGGCTTCGACAGGGACGAGCTGGGCCTGGCGCCCGGGGCCGTGGATACGTGGGGCCCGTTCGTCTTCGTCAACGCCGACCCGGATGCCGCGCCGCTCGCCGAAGCGCTCGGGGAGATGCCCGCCCTCGTCGCCGAGCTGCTCGACGTGCACGCGCTCGAGTTCCGCCACCGGGTCGACTGGGAGGTGGACGCCAACTGGAAGGTCGTTTGCGAGAACTTCCTCGAGTGCTACCACTGCGCGGTCGCGCATCCGAGTTTCAGCGAGGTCGTCGACGTCTCGATGGACGCCTACAAGCTCGAGGCGAGCGGCCTCATCTCGAGCCAGTTCGGTCCGGTTCGCCCGGACAACCGGACCTTCGACGTCGCAGGGGAGATCGCCCGCAGCCAGTTCCACTTCCTCTGGCCGAACACGGGGATCAACATCTTCCCGGGCCGTGCGAACGTCTCGATCGGCCCGATCAACCCGCTCGGCACCGGCCGCACGGCGCGCTTCCTCGACTACTTCTTCGCGCCGGAAACGGACGAGGCCTGGATCGCCGACTTCCTCGCCTTCGACGACCAAGTCGGAGCCGAGGACCGGGTGCTCGTCGAGGGAGTCCAGCGTGGGATGGAGGCCGGCGCGCTCCCGGCCGGACACGTCCTGGAGCGCAGCGAGCAGCTGATCCGGCACTTCCAGGAGCTCACCGCAGCCGCGCTGGCCTAGTGCCGCCGGCCCGATCGCAGTAGATTCGGCAAACCCCCGTCACAAGCAACAGGAGGGACTCTCTTGAAGCGTTTCGTTCCGATTCTCGTCGCCGTCGCCGCGCTCGCCGCGTCGGCCGCGGCGACCGCAGCACCACCGACCATGACGCCGGGCACGCTCGTCGTCGCCTTCGGCGATCCGGCGGTCGGCTTCGCCTCGGGAACCGTCCGCGGCAACACGGTCACCAATCCGAAGGGCTACGAGGTCGACGTCGCGAAGGCCGTCGCGGCGAACCTCGGCATCCCCAAGATCAAGTGGATCTACTCGCCCTGGAACAGCCTCTTTGCGCCGGGAACCAAGAAGTTCGACGTCTCGTTCCAGGAGGCCACGATCACCGCGCAGCGCAAGCGGACCGTCGACTTCTCGACGAGCTACTTCGACGCGAACCAGGGTGTGCTCCTCTCGAAGAAGGCGACGATTCCGCACAGCATCTCCGACCTCAAGAAGCTGCAGACCTGCGCGCAGACGAACACAACGGGACTCGACTGGATCAAGACGAAGCTGCACCCGAACAAGGCTCCGCTCGCGTACCCCGCGACGACCGCCGCGTTCACCGCGGTGCAGATCGGCCGCTGCGACGCGTTGATCCTCGACACGCCGATCGTCGCGTCGGAGCGCAAGGCGAACCCCGGCAAGTACGGCCCCGTTGCCGGCCAGATCATCACGCACGAGCAGTACGGCGCTGTCTTCCAGAAGGGCTCGAAGCTCGTTCCGGAGTTCAACACGTCGATCAAGAAGCTCTGGTCGAACGGGACGATCCCGAAGCTGCAGAAGAAGTGGTTCGCGATCGACTTCACCAAGGTCCCCGTCCTGAAGTAGGCCTCGCGACATGCACGCCCTGCGCGACGTCCTGGACAAGTTCTTCAACCCGCACAGCTTCAGGCTGGCGGAGCCGGACGTCTGGGCGGGCTTCCAGGTGAACCTGAAGATGATGGTGATCGCCGAGGCGCTGGTGCTCGTGCTGGCCCTCGGCATCGCCGTCGTCCGGGGCCTCCCGGGACGAGCGGCCGCCCCGTTCCGCGCCCTCGCGGTCGGCTACACGGACTTCTTCCGCGGCACGCCGATCATCATCGTCGCGTTCATGATCGGGTTCGGCCTCCCCGGTCTGCAGCTCTCCTTCCTCTCCGGCTTCTCGCCGGTGACGTACGGGATCGCCGCGCTGACGCTCGTCTACACCGCGTACGTGACCGAGGTCTACCGCGCGGGAATCGAGTCGGTGCATCCGAGCCAGCGCGCTGCGGCGCGGTCGCTCGGACTCTCGTATGCGCAGGCGATGCGCTACGTCGTCGTTCCCCAAGCGGTGCGCCGCGTCGTGCCCCCGCTCCTGAACGACTTCGTCGGGCTCCAGAAGGACACGGCGATCGTCGGCGTGATCGGGATCGCGGAGGTCGCGCAGCAGGCGCAGGGCTTCTCGACGACATACGGCGACTTCACGTCGTACATCGTCGCGTCGATGTTCTTCATCTTCCTGACGATCCCGCTCGCGCGCTTCACCGACCACCTGATCGCGCGGCGCGAACGGCGCGAACGCGCGACCGCGTTCTAGCAGTGTTCCTGCACGTCGAGAACGTCTCGAAGTCCTTCGGCGACCTGGAAGTGCTGAAGCGCGTCAGCCTCGAGGTCGACCTGCACGAGGTCGTCTGCCTGATCGGCGCCTCGGGCTCCGGAAAGTCGACGCTGCTGCGCTGCATCAATCTGCTCGAGCGCGTCGACGAGGGGACGATCGTCGTCGACGGGCAGACGATCACCAACGGCAAGGTCGACGTGAACGCGCTCCGGCGGGACATCGGCATCGTCTTCCAGTCGTACAACCTTTTCCCGCACATGACCGTGCTCCAGAATGTCGCACTTGCGCCACGCAAGGCGCGCGGCCTCTCGCGAGAGAGAGCCGAGATCGCCGCAAAGGACCTGCTGGAGCGGATCGGCCTCGCCGAGAAGGCCGACGAGTACCCGGACCGGCTCTCCGGCGGCCAGCAGCAGCGCGTCGCGATCGCGCGCGCTCTCGCGATGAACCCCAAGCTGCTGTTGCTCGACGAGATCACCAGCGCGCTCGACCCGCAGCTCGTCAGCGAGGTGCTCGCGCTCGTCCGCAGCCTCACCGAGGTCGGGATGACGATGATCATCGCGACGCACGAGATGCAGTTCGCGCGCGAGGTCTCCGACCGCGTCTGCTTCCTCGACGCGGGCCGCATCCTCGAGGAGGGTCCGCCTGAGCAGATCTTCACCGCGCCGACGCAGCCGCGGACGCAGGCGTTCCTCTCCCGCGTGATCGAGGCCGGCCGGCTATGAGGACCCGGCTGCGGCACGGGCCGCGCGCCCCGCTCGCGATGGGTGGCCTGATGGCCGTGCCGCTCTTCTTCTGCGCGCTGATGGCGGCGTCACTCGCGCTCGAGAAGCCGCACACGATCGAGTGGACGAGCGCCGGCAAGCTGCAGACGACCTGGCATCCCCCGACGAGCGCGACCGAGGCGCGGATCTGGCTCTGGGCGCTCCTCCCGCCTCTACTGCTGCTTGTCTTCGCCTTCGGCGCGATGCTCGTGCCGTACGGCTTCTACCTCGTCTGCGGGGCCGCGATCGTGGACGCGCTGGCCGTCACGCACCGGCTCGACCGCTGGGCCGCGCATCACACTGCGCGCTTTCCGAACGGGGTCGACCTGATCCCACCCTCGAATGCGGCCTCCGACAAGGTCGCCCCGGGCGAGTGGGAGGGGAAAGCCCGGGACACCGCCCTCAGCCTCCAGTACTGGACGATCGGGATCGCCGTCGCCGGGGCGCTGATCGTAACGGCGCTGGCCGTTCGCAGGCGCTGGTTCGGGCGGAAGCCCGCCCCCGTCCCCGCCCCGCCGATCGAGGGCGTTCACGCCCCGGACGCCACCCTGCCGCCACTTTGACAAGCGGCCGCACGGGCTGACAGATTCTCGTCTGCAAACGGGCAAGGGGGCGTATTGTGGCCGCGGTCACGTTCGACCAGATCGGCAAGATCTACCCCGACGGGTTCTCAGCCGTCCGCAACTTCAACCTCGAAATCGAGGACGGGGAGTTCATGGTCCTCGTTGGCCCATCCGGCTGCGGGAAGACGACAGCGCTGCGCATGGTCGCCGGCCTCGAGGACATCAGCCACGGCGTGCTCCGGATCGGCGAGCGCGTCGTCAACCACGTCCCCTCGCGCGACCGCGACATCGCGATGGTCTTCCAGAGCTACGCGCTCTACCCGCACCTAACGGTCTACGAGAACATCGCGTTCGGCCTGCGGCTGAAGAAGGTGCCGAAGGGCGAGATCGACCAGCGCGTACACGAAGCGGCGCGCGTCCTCGACCTCGAGCCGCACCTGAAGCGCAAGCCGCGCGCGCTCTCCGGCGGCCAGCGGCAGCGCGTCGCGATGGGCCGCGCGATCGTGCGCCGCCCGCAGGCGTTCCTCATGGACGAGCCGCTCTCGAACCTCGACGCGAAGCTGCGGGTCCAGACGCGCGCGGAGATCAGCAAGCTCCAGCACTCGCTCGGGACGACGACGATCTACGTCACGCACGACCAGGTCGAGGCGATGACGATGGGCGACCGCGTCGCGGTGATGCGCAAGGGTGAGCTGCAGCAGGTCGCGACGCCACAGACGCTCTACGACCGGCCGGTCAACCTCTTCGTCGGCGGCTTCATCGGCTCGCCCGCGATGAACATGATCGAGGCGACGCTCCAGCGCTCGAACGGCAACTTCGAGGCCGTCGCCGGCACCCAGCGGGTAACCGTCGGCCAGGAGACGCTCAGCCAGCGGCCCGGCCTGACGGCCTTCGAAGGGCGCGAAGTGATCCTCGGCATCCGCCCGGAGGACATCGAAGACGCGGCGCTCGAGCCCGACCGGGCCGGCGATGCGCGGCTGCACGGGAAGCTCGTCCTGCGCGAGGCCCTCGGCTCCGAGATCATGGCCCACTTCACGATCGACGCCCCTCCGGCCAGGACGGAGGAGACCGCCGAGCTCGCCGAGGACGTCGGCGCCGAGCTAACCGAAGACGCCCCTCAGGAGTCTCTATTGATCGGCCGCTTCGGTGCGCGCTCGCGCGTCACGGAAGGCGACACGATCGAGGCGGCCGTCGATACGAGAGCCCTGCACTTCTTCGATCCGGAGACGGGCCTCGGAATCTACGAGGGGTCGAACACGAAAGGAGCAGGATGAGCAAGCATCGCCTGATTGCGGCCGCACTTCTGGCCGCGACCGTGGCCGCGCTCGTCGGGGTCAGCACGGCCGGCGGGGCGCGGCACGCGACCACGATCTCGGTGATGGCCGTTTGGACGGGCGCGGAGCAGAAGTCGTTCGAGGCCGTTCTCGCCGGGTTCCAGAAGACGAACTCCGGCGTCAAGGTCAAGTACACGTCCGGCGGCGATCAAATGCCGACGGTGCTCGCGACCGCGGTGCAAGGCGGTAACCCACCCGATGTGGCGATCCTCGCGCAGCCGGGTCTGATGAAGGACTTCGCAAAGAAGGGCGCGCTGAAGCCGCTCTCGTTCGTGACGTCGACCCTGAAGGCGAACTTCGCGCCGGTGTGGTCGCAGCTCGGCCAGGTCAACGGCAAGCAGTACGGCGTCATCTGGAAGGGCGCCAACAAGTCGACCGTCTGGTACAACGTCCCGGCGTTCAAGGCCGCGGGCGTGAAGCCGCCGGCGAACTGGCCGGCGCTGATCAAGGCCGCGAGCACGCTCAAGGCCTCGGGCACCAACCCGTATTCGATCGGCGGTGCGGACGGCTGGACGCTCACCGACCTGTTCGAGAACATCTATCTGCGCTCGGCGGGTCCGGCGAAGTACGACCAGCTGTCCACGCACAAAATCAAGTGGACCGATCCGTCGGTGAAGACGGCGCTGAAGTACATGGCTCAGATCATCGGCAACTCCGGCGACATCGCCGGAGGAACCTCCGGTGCGCTCCAGCTCGACTTCCCGACCTCGGTGTCGCAGGTGTTCGCGTCGCCGTCGAAGGCGGCGATGGTGTTCGAGGGCGATTTCGTCGCCGGCGTGATCACCTCGTCGACGAAGGCGAAGCCGGTCTCCGGCTTCAACGTCTTCGGCTTCCCGGCGATCGGGAAGTCCGGCACGGTGGTGGTCGGCGGCGGCGACACGGCCGTCATGTTCAAAGACAACCCGGCCACCCGCGCCCTGATCAAGTACCTCGCCTCGCCGGAAGCCGGCACGATTTGGGCGAAGCGCGGCGGGTTCTCCTCGCCCAACAAGAAGGTCCCGGCGAGCGCCTACCCCGATCCGATCACCCGGGTCACCGCGACGGCTCTCGCGAAGGCGCCGGTCTTCCGGTTCGACATGTCCGACCTGCAGCCGGCTTCGTTCGGCGGCACCGTCGGCCAGGGGGAGTTCAAGATCTTCCAGGACTTCCTCAAGAATCCGAAGAACGTCAACGGAATCGCGGCGTCGCTCGAGTCGTCCGCCGCGAAGGCATACGCCAAGGGCAAGTAGCGCGTTGGCAGGCGGCGGCAGTGTGACAGTGGGGCCTCCCGCAAGGGAGGTCCCGTCGTCCGACGAGGGAGGCGGCTGGCGCAGCTGGGGCGTCACGGCGATCTTCCTCGTCCCTGCCGCCGTCTTCCTGATCGTCTGGATCGTCTACCCGACGGTGTACACGATCATCCGGAGCTTCTTCGGCCGGGACGGCTTCAACAACTTCGTCGGGATCGACAACTTCAAGGCGATCTTCACGACGTCCGTCCTCACGACGGCGATCAAGAACAACGCGATCTGGCTCGGCGTCGTGCCGGCGCTCGTGACGGCGATCGGTCTGATCTTCGCAGTGCTGACCGAGCGGATCCGCTGGTCGGTCGCCTTCAAGACGGCGGTCTTCATGCCGATGGCGATCTCGCTCTTCGCCACCGGCGTGATCTGGCGCCTGATGGATCAGAAGGATCCGAACAAGGGCACGCTGAACGCGGTGATCGGCGTTGTCCACGATGCCTTCTCGCCACCGGGGCCGCTCTCGAATGCTGCGCCGTCGACGCCGTCGATCGTCGGGTCGCCTCAGACCGGCCTCGTGCTCAAGACGCCGATCGCACCAGGGAAGGTCGTCCGTCTCGGGCTGACCGCGATCCCGCCGGAAGACGTCCCGTCGGGCGCGAAGCAGGCCGTCCAGCCGCCCCCGAAGCCGGGCGAGATCGACGGGGTCGTCTGGCGCGACTTCAAGCCCGGCGGCGGCGTTCCCGGCAAGGTGGAGAAGGGCGAGCTCGCGCTCCCGAACGTGACCGTGAACCTGCGCGATTCGAGCGGCAAGACGGTGCAGTCGGCGACGACCGACGACAAGGGCGACTTCGCGTTCAAGGACGTGAAGGGATCCGGCTACAAGGTCGCGATCGGCGCAGACACGTTCAGACAGCCGTTCGCCGGGGTCGACTGGCTTGGCTCGCAGCTGATCACGCCGTCGATCATCATCGCCTACATCTGGGTGTGGGCCGGCTTCGCGATGGTGGTGATCGCCGCGGGCCTCGCTGCGATCCCGCGCGAGACGCTGGAGGCTGCGCGGACCGACGGCGGCTCGGAGTGGCAGGTCTTCCGCCGTGTCACGGTGCCGCTGCTCGCGCCCGTGCTCAGCGTCGTCTTCATCACGATGCTGATCAACGTGCTGAAAGTCTTCGACATAGTTCTCTCCGTCGCGCCTGGATCGACGCAGACGGACGCGAACGTGATCGCACTCGCGATGTGGCGCACGTCGTTCGGCGGCGTCAACGACTTCGGGCTCGGCTCCGCGATCGCGGTGTTCCTGTTCGTCCTCGTGATCCCCGTCCTCGCGCTGAACGTGCGCCGTTTCCGGAGGGAAGTGTAGTGGCCGAGGTCGCCGCGCAGCAGCCGATCGTCGTCCCGGATCCCAGTGACACCGTCGCCGCGCGGATCATCCGCATCGCCGGGAAGCTCCCGGTCAACCTCTTCCTCGCCGCGATCGGCCTCGTCTGGCTCGTGCCGACGATCGGCCTGTTCCTCAGCTCGCTGCTCGCACCCAACGATTTCAACTCCAAGGGCTGGTGGCAGATCATCTCGAAGCCGAGCGTCGCGACCTGGGCGAACTACTCGAACCTCTGGAACTCGACGGACATCCCGCACTCGCTCGTGACGACGGCGGAGATCGCGATTGGTGGAACCGTCTTCCCGATCCTCGTCGCGGCGCTCGCCGGCTACGCGTTCGCCTGGCTCGAGTTCCCCGGTCGCGACTGGCTGTTCGTGGTCGTGATCGGCCTGCTCGTCGTGCCGCTGCAGATGGCGCTGATCCCGATGTTCTCGCTCTACAACAAGCTCGGGATCTTCGACACGGTGATCAGCCTCGTCCTGTTCCACACGGCGTTCGGGCTGCCGTTCGCGATCTTCCTCTTGCGCAACTTCTTTATCGGGATACCGAAGGACATTCTCGAATCGGCGCGCATCGACGGCGCGTCCGAGGTGCGGATCTTCTCGCGCCTGATCCTGCCTCTCGGGTTGCCCGCGATCGCGTCGCTCGCGATCTTCCAGTTCCTCTGGACGTGGAACGACCTGCTCGTCGCGCTGACGTTCGCCCGGAACACGCAGCCCGTGACCGTCGCGATCTACACCAACCTGCGGCAGTTCGGGTCGAACATCGACATCATCGCGCCCGCGTCGTTCCTCTCGCTCGTGATCCCGCTCGCCGTGTTCTTCGCGTTCCAGCGCTACTTCGTGCAGGGGCTGCTCGCCGGCTCCGTGAAGTAGATGTCGGTCGCCATAGTCGGTAGCGGCCTTGCCGGCTTCACGGCCTACGCGACGCTGCGCCACGGCGGACTCGAGCCGGGCGAGATCGTCGTCTTCGGCATGGCCGACGATCCGGCGGCGGCCTGGCGGCTCCGTGCGGCGGCGATCCGGCAGCGGGAGATGCGCTCGGAGAGCGACGGCCACTGCCTGCCGACCTCGTTCCCGGGGTTGGCCGTGCGCGCTGCGGTGCGGCGGCGGTCGGCGCGGCCACTCGTCGAGTCCGTGCTCGACCGCTACCACCCGTCCGTCGACGAGTTCCTCTCGCATGTCGACGAGCTGCGGGAGCGCAGCGGCTGGGACGCGTCGCTCCGGCGCGCGCGGATCGAGCGCGTGCATGCGGTCCGGGGCGGCTTCGAGCTCGACGGACACGGCACCTTTCGCCACGTGCTGCTCGCGCCCGGCCACCCGGGCCTGAACGTCCCGGAGGAGCTGCGCGACGACCCGCGCGTCGTCCACTCCTACGCGCCGCACGAGTACGCGTCGACGGTGACCGTCGTCGGCGCGGGCCTCGCCGCCGCGACGGAGTGGCTGAACGCGCTCGACGCCGGCGCCGAGGTCGTTTCCGTCCGCCGCCGCGAGCCGGTGCGGCGGCCGCTGAACGTACCGCGGCAGTACTTCTCCCGCCGCGGGCTCGCCGGCTACCACGCGCTCGGGCCGGAGCAGCGCTCGGCGCTCCTGCGCTCGCTGCTCGAGCCGAGCTACCCGCCCGGGCGCCGCTTCGACGAGCCGCTCGCGCGCGGCGCGTGCGAGGGCCGCTTCCGCGTCGAGCCGTCCGTGAACGGGACCGAGCAGGTGATCTGCGCGACCGGCTTCCGCCGCGGCGTCGAGCACGACCCGTTGCTGCGCGCGCTGGTGGAGGAGCACGGGCTCGAGACCGCCGGGCACCGGCTCGTGCTCGCGTCCGACTCCACCGTGCCCGGCCTGACCGACGCGACGCGCACGCTAGCCGTCGCCGGCGCGCCGGCGCAGTGGGCGTTCCCCGGCGCCGACACGCTCGTCGGCGCGAAGTACGCGGCGCGGGGCTTCCTCCGGAGAGTTCAGGCGTGTCCTACACCCTGAGGGGACGCGTCGACTCGCGGCTCGCGGCGCTGCTTCCGGTGCTGCTCGCCGCGGTGATCCTCGCCGCCGGGCTGCACCGATGGTGGCCAATCGTCCTGACCGCGCTGATGGCCGGCGTCGGCCTCGCGCTCGACGTCGAGGTCTACGACCGGCTGCTCGACTACCAGCCCGGCTGGCTCGCCGTCCCGCTCGGCCTGCTCGAGCTCGCGCTGCTGATGGGGATCGTCCGGCTCGCCGGGATCGACGCGCCGTTCTGGCCCGCCGTCGCGCTCTTCGGCGGCGCGTGGCTCTTCGCACAAGTGCTCGGGCACGCGGGCTATCCGCTTCTGCGCCTCAGCTACGGCGACGAGGGCGGCGAGCTCGGCCGCGCGGGCGTCGCGGCCGCGGCGGTCGCCGGGGCCGTTCTCGTCAGCTCGGGCGGCTTCGCGTATGCGCAGCGGCCGCCGGTCGTCCACCTGAAGGCCGGAGTGCATCGGGGCCCGCTCGTGATCGCGCGCCGCGAGATCCTCCAGGGCGAGCCCGGCGCGATCGTGCGCGGCGGAATCGTCGTGCGGCACGACGACGTGACGATCCGCGATGTCGCCGTCATCGGCGGCGAGAACGGCATCGAGATCGACGATGTCCACAACGTGAAGCTCGAGCGCGTCTCCGTCTCGGGGGCGAAGCTCGACGGAATCCACGTCCGGCGGGCGGCGGTCCAGATCAGCGACTGCTCGATCGACTCGCTCGGCAACCCCTACGGGCAGGGCATCGACATCTCGTACACCTTCGACAAAGAGGACTCGACCGTCATGGGCTGCACCGTCGTCGGCGGTCTCGAGGGCATCGTCGTCCACTTCTCGAACGCGATGCTGATGCACAACACGGTCAGCCGGACGACGCTCCACGGGATCGCGATGACCGAGATGTCGATGGGGATGGTCGAGCGGAACCAGGTGCGCGACGCCCGCGGCGTGGGGATCTTCTGCAACGACCACTCGATGTGCATGGTCGAGCGCAACGTCGTCGTCGACACGAAGCGGGACGATGCCGGCGGCGACCTGTGGCGAGCCGGCTTCGGCGTCCTGGCGAGCTACAGCTCCGAGGCGGAGCTGAAGGACAACGCCCTCTCCGCCAACCCCCGGCCAGCGGCCGCAGTCCTCGACTCGAAGCTGAAGCTCCACCGCTAGCCCGTCCCCAACAGCCACGGCTCCGTTGGACATCGCGCGTTCCCGAAAGGGGGATCTTTCGCCGCTGCACCAACTCTGCTGCCGATGGCGCGTCACACGGATCAGCGACGAGAGGTTCTGGAATGCGGCTCCGAGCCACTGCGGCCGTCGCCCTGGTCGCGATCTCGATCGTGGCGGCGGCGCTCGCTGACAAAACGACGGTCAAGTTGAAGAAGCCTGCGCCCGTGCTGGTGCAGAGCCACACGTGGACGACGCTGATGCAGCTCTCGCGGCGCGGCCGCCGGCTTGACGGCTTCCGGCCGGTGCTCGAGATCGAGGATCAGTACGGCCACCGCAGCTACTTCGGGGACGAAACCTCCCCGGGGGTCTACCGCGTCCGGGTCATCTTCCCGCGCAAGGGGCCCTGGAAGTACACGATCCGCGTCGGCACCGAGACGGTCAAGACCGGCTCGATGTGGGTGCTGCCTAGCTAAAGTCGCCGCCGCTCGGTGCCGAATCGTTAACCTGGTTAACGATATGACGCCGCCGCACACCGACGAGAGCACCCACACCGTCGCAGTCGCCGACCGGCTGCGTCCGGTTCTCCTCCGCGTGGGCCGGGAGCTGCGGCGCGAGGCGCGGGCCGTCGGGATCTCGCCGGGCCAGGTCACGCTCCTCGTCGCGATCAAGTACGCACCCGGGATCGGCGTCAACGAGCTCGCCGAGCGCGAGCGGATGACCCCCGCCGGCATGTCCCGCCACGTCGACAAGCTCGTCAAGGCGGGCTGGGTGACGAAGACGCCGAACGAGAGCGACCGGCGCCGGACCGGCCTGACCCTGACCGAGGAGGGCAAGCGGATCCTGCGAAACGTCCGCTCCCGCCGGACGGTCTGGCTCTCGCGCCGGCTCGGCCGCCTCAGCGCGAAGGAGCTCGCAGCGATCGAGGCCGCCATCGAGCCGCTCACCCTCCTGCTGGACGAGGACGAACGACCGTGACCGTCGCTCGCCTTGGGCTCGCTCCCGTGGGGGAACCCATGTTTCCCCCACGAGCCCCCTTCTTCCTGGTGTTCGCCCGGGGGAACCTCCCGGTTCCCCCGGGCAGCCCGCCCCCTCCCCCGCTCATGGGCGGGATCGCCCTATGAGCCGAGCGTTCCGGCGCACGTTCTCCAGCCTCCGCCACCACCGCAACTACCGCTACTTCTTCGCCGGTCAGGTCGTCTCGCAGACCGGGACGTGGATGCAGCGCCTCGCGCAGGGCTGGTTCGTGATCCAGCTCACGCACTCGCCGATCGCCGTCGGCATCCTCGCCGTCGCGCAGTTCCTCCCGTTCACGGTCTTCGGCCTCTTCGCAGGCGTCGTCGTCGACCGGCTCGACGCGCGGCGGACGGTGATCTGGACGCAGGCCGCGCAGATGGCGCTCGCGAGCCTGATCGCCGCGCTCGCGCTCGCCGGGATCGCCCAGCCGTGGCACGTCTACGTGATCGCGGCGCTGAACGGAACGCTGCTCGTCCTCGATGCGCCCGCGCGCCAGGCCCTGACCTACCGGATGGTCGGCCCGGCCGAGCTGCAGAACGCGATCTCCCTCAACTCGAGCCTCTTCAACGCGGCGCGGATCTTCGGGCCCGCGGTCGCCGGCGTCGTGATCGCCGCGGTGGGCGTCGGCTGGTGCTTCGCCCTGAACGCGGCGAGCTTCGTGGCGGTCCTCGCCGGGCTGCTCGCGATGCGCACCTCGGAGTTCCATCCGCTCGAGCGCCGCGAGCGGCCGACGATCCTGGGCGGGACGCGCGAGGGGCTCGCGTACGTCCGCCGCCGCCCGGCCGCGCTGATCGTGCTCGCGGGCGTCGTCGTCCTCAGCATGTTCTGCTTCAACTTCAACGTCCTGCTGCCGGTGCTCGCGAAGCAGACGCTCCACTCGGGCCCGCAGACCCTCGGGCTCCTCTCGGCGCTCTTCGGCGCGGGCGCGCTTGTCGGGGCGCTCGCCGCCGCAGCCCAGCGCCGACCGAGCCTGAAGCTGATGCTGATCGGGAGCTTTCTCTTCACCGGCTCCGAGCTGCTGCTCGCACCCTCGCGCTCGACCGCCGCCGTCGGCGCCCTCCTCTTTGCGACCGGCGTCGGCTTCACGCTCTGGACGTCGAACTCGAACTCCTCCCTGCAGCTCGAGGCGCCCGACCATCTGCGCGGCCGTGTCGTCGGCCTCTACTACTACGCATTCAACGGGGCCGGGCCCGTCGGCGGCATGCTCGCGGGCTGGCTGATGGCCCGTGGAGGGACCCAGCTGGCCTTCGTCGTGGCCGGTATCGCGGGTCTCACGGCGACGGTCTGGTCCGCCCGCCGGCTCCGGGCTCCGGCACCGGCGGAACCGGGCCTCCAGCCGCTTTCTTGATTCCTATCGATACATACTCAAGCTTCACGTGCGAGCGCCGATGAATCCTTTGTGAGTCAACCGCCCGGCGCCCCCCGTCTCTCTCCGCTCGAGCCGCCGCTGAGCCCGGTGCCCGTCGGCGCCGAGCCGCCAATGAGCGCGCCCGTGCAACCGGTGCTCCGCGCGGCCGATCTGCCGCCGAAGGCGCCGCCCGCCCCGCAGGTGTCGCTCGAGGCGCAGCTGCTCCGCTTCCGGCTCGTGACGCCGGACCAGATGTCCGAGGCGATGAAGGTCCACGCCGAGACCGCCAAGCCGGTCGCGGAGACGGTCGTCGAGCGCGGCTGGATCTCGGAGGCCGATCTCGCCCAGGTGATGGCGTCGCTCGGCGAAGCTGCTCCCGCGCTGGCGCCGGCTCCGGGCCCCGCGCCCCCACCTGCGCCGGCCCCCGTGGCCGCTCCCGCTCTCATCGTCGAGCCCGCGCCGCCGGCGCCGGTGCTCGAGGCGGCGCCGCCGCCTCCGCCCCCCGCGCCCGAGCCGGAGCCCAAGCCCGAGCTTCCGCCGGCTGCGGCAGCCGAGCCCGCGCCTCCCGCTCCCGCCCGTGCTCCCGCTCCCGAGCCCCCGAAGGTCGGGACTCCGGCGCCGCAGGGCCGCACCCGCGTGATCGTCAGGCTCCGGAGCGGCGAGGAGCTCGAGGCCGGCACGTTCGCTGACGCCGCCGCTGCCCGCGCCCGGGCGAAGGAGCTCGTCGACGCGGTTCAGACCGAGGACGTCTGGCTCTTCGTGGCCGGCCGCTCGCTCAACCCCGAGGAGATCGACACGATCTCCCTCGCGAAGTCCTAGCGCCCGACGGTCAGCGTGACCTGCGAGAACGCCGGGGCCTGACCGCCGCCGGCCGGTTGCTGACGTAGGACGACGCCGACGGTGCCCTTCGCGTAGACAGTCCGCGTCGTCAGCTTCGCAGCCCAGAGCTTCGCCCGCGCGTCGGCGGCCGTCTGTCCGGTGACGTCCGGAACAGTCGACGCGGGCTGGTTGCCGCCGCCCGTCGAGACGTCGAGGTGGACGGACTTGCCGGCCGGGATCTTCGTCCCGGCGGCGGGACTCTGCGCGACGACGACGCCCGGCGTCTGACCGCCGCTCACCGGGAACGTGTCGGGCACGAGGCCGACGGCCTCGATCGCCGGGCCGGCTTCCGTCTGCACCTTCCCTTTGACGTCCGGCACGGCGACCGGCGGCGCGGTCGCCACGGTGGCAGTCGTCGACGTGTTCGTCTTCGGCGGAGGGAGCTTCGGCGCGACGCCGTTCGAGACGTCGATCACGACGGTCTGCTTCTTTTTCAGCTGCGTGCCGCCGCCCGGCCGCTGCGCGAAGACCCGGCCCGCGGGCGCCTTTGCCGGCTTACGGAGGGCCGTGACGTTGAAGCCCGCGTTCTGGAGCTTCTTGATCGCCACGGGCTGGCTGAGTCCGACGACGTGCGGCACCGTTGCCCGGTCGCTCGATCCGCGAATCGCGAAGAGCCAGACGAGCAGCGCCGCGACAGCGACCAGCACGAGCGCGAGCCAGGGCCAGGGGTTCTCGACCGCGAGCCAGCCCGGCGGCGGACCCGGCGGCGGCTCGGGCGCCGCGTCGGGCGGCGGCACCGGGGGCGGCGGCGTGCCCTCGGCGACCGGCCACTCCTCCGTGCGGACGGCGGTCGGCTCCTCAGCTGCAACTCTGCGTCTGCGCACCTCGTGGTCGTCCCCCGGGCAGGCTTTTCCCAACCGTCGCGGAAGGTGGCCCGATGGTGGCCCTAGCGGTCGCAGCCGTTCTCGCAGTCGCCGCGCCGGGCTGCCGCACGATCGCGGTCGCCGCCTCGATCCAGGCCGCCGTCGACGAGGCGCAGCCGTGCGACTGGGTGCTCGTCCCGCCCGGGCTCTACGAGGAGAGCGTCGTCGTCTCGACGCCGACCGTCCACCTGCGCGGGACGAACCGGAACACGGTCGTCGTCGAGGGCGGCGTCGACGTCGAGGCCGACGGCGTGTCCGTCGAGAACCTGACCGTCCGCGGCGGCCCGGTCCGCTGGGGCGCAGTCCGCGCCTGGAAGGGCAGCTACCTCACGGTCTACGCGACCGATCCCGCCGCGCCGCGCGGGCTCTCGGCCGAGGCCGGAGCAGAGGGCGCGTGGGATCACGTCTACGCGGGCGGCTTCGCCGAGGCGGGCATCGTCTGCGACGCCTGCCGCGCGACGCTCGCCCACGCGCTCGTGGAGCGGAACGCCGTCGGCGTCTCCGCCACCGGCCGGCTCGCCGTTCGCGACTCGCTCGTCCGTCTGAACGGCTTCGGCGTCCGCTTCACGGTCACCGGCAGCGCGATCCGCACGAGCCGCGTCGAGCAGAACGACCGGATCGGGATCGAGCTCGACGCGACGACCGGGGCCGTCGCCGCGAACAACGTCGTGCTCGCGAACCGCACCTTCGGGATCGTCGGGCACGAGGGCACGGCCGATCCGTTCGCGCAGCTCGTCGGCAACCGGATCGTCCGCAACGTTGTTCGCGGTTCGCGCTATGACCTCGCGCTCGAGGGCGGCCTCCACGGGACGATGAGCTCGGCGGGCAACTGCGTCGCCGGCAACCTCGTCCGGACGAAGCTCCCCGCCGACCTGACCCCGTGGCGCTGCGGGAGCGGCTCGACACCGAACCCCGACCCGGCCGCGAGCGACACGATCTTCACGCTCGTCCAGCGGCTGCTCGCGGCTGCGCACCCGATGAAGCTGCAGCCGGCTCCGCGGCCGCAGCCGACGCTGCCGAATCCCTGTAGCGGGGTGCCGGCCAGCGGGCTCTGCACGCGGCACTAGGGCTCGATACTGTGAGCACGTGCTCACACTGACCGAGAACGCAGCGGAGGCGATCAAGGGCCTCGTCGAGTCGGAGGATGCCGGCCTGCGGATCTCGACCGAGGAGGGAGAGGACGACGGCGTGGGCATCCGGCTCGAGGTCGCAGAGGCTGCGCTCGAGGGCGACAAGGTCGTGGTCGAGCACGGCGCGCACGTCTTCCTCGACGCAGGCGCCGCGCTGATCCTGGACAACCGAGTGCTCGACGTGACGACCCGCGCCGAGCGCGTCAGCTTCGCCATCACGGCTCGCGACTAGCCCGCTAGCCTGCCCCGAGTGACGCCGCCCAGGCAGCACTACAACGTCACGCTCGCCGCTCTGACCCTCGCCGGGTGCGCGTTCGCGCTTCAGCAGACGATGGTCGTGCCGGCGCTGCCGACGCTCCAGCGCGACCTGCACACGACCACGAACTGGGTGACCTGGGTGCTGACGATCTTCCTGCTCGTGGCGTCGGTTGCGACGCCGATCCTCGGCAAGCTCGGCGACCAGTACGGCAAGGAGCGGATGCTGGCGCTCTCGCTCGTGATCTTCCTCGCCGGCTGTGTCGGCAGCGCGGCGGCGTGGAACATCTGGTCGCTGATCGCGTTCCGCGCGATCGCGGGCGCCGGCGCCGCGGTGTTCCCGCTGTCGTTCGCGATCATCCGCGACGAGTTCCCGCCCGAGAAGGTCGGCGTCGGGATCGGTCTCGTATCTGCGGTCTTCGGCGTCGGCGGCGGCTTTGGGATCGTGTTCGGCGGCGTGATCACCGACCATGCGAGCTGGCGCTGGCTCTTCATCGTCGGCTCCATCGCGATCGCAGGGGCGCTCGTGATGGTGATCCGGTTCGTGCCCGAGTCGCCGATCAAGACGCGGTCGCGCGTCGACTACATCGGCGCCGCGTTGCTTTCCGCGGGACTCGTGTCGCTGCTTCTCGGGCTGAGCGAGGGCGAGTCGTGGGGCTGGGGCTCCGGCCGCGTCACCGGATTGTTCGTCGCGTCGATCGTGTTCTTCGCCAGCTGGGTGCGCGTCGAGCTTCATGTGCCCGAGCCGCTCGTCGACATGCGCATGTTCGCCCAGCGGCCGGTGCTGCTGACGAACCTGACGGCGCTGATCTCCGGCTTCGCGATGTTCGGGACGTTTGTGCTGATCCCGAACTTCGTCGAGATGCCGCACGGGCTGGGTACGGCCGCCTCGCGCGTGATCGACTACGGCTTCGACGCGAGCGCGACCAAGGCGGGGCTGTACCTGCTGCCCAGCTCGGTCGTCCTGCTCGTCGCGGGGCCGCTCGCCGGGAAGATCGGGAGGCGCGTCGGAATGAAGTGGCCCTTGGCTGTGGGGCTCGTGCTGGTCGCGATCTCGGCCGGCTCGTTCGCGCTCTTCCACGACCATCCGTGGCAGATCCTGGTGCCGATGCCGCTCTTCGGGACCGGCTTTGGTTTCGCGTACGCAGCGATGGCGACGCTGATCACCGAGGCGGTGCGCCCGACGGAGACGGGGATCGCGACGGGGATGAACACGGTCATGAGGACAGTCGGCGGCGTGATCGGCGGCCAGATCGGCGCGGTGCTGCTGAGCGCGTACACGATCGGTCGGACCGGGTACCCGGCCGTGACCGGCTACGAGATCGCGTTCGGGCTAGCCGCAGGCGCGTCGCTGGTAGCCGCGGTGCTGGCGACGTTCGTCACACCGAACCAACGAATGCGCCGGCGGCAGGTCGCCGTCGCCGCAGCGGGGAGGAACTGATGTTGAAGCTGACCGATACTGCAGCCGACGTAATCGGCGAGATGATCGTGGAGGCGGAATTGCCCGAGGGCGCGGGCCTGCGAATCGCGGTCGAGGGCGAGGACGAGCTGAGCCTGAGCGTCGAGCCGGAAGCGCAGAGCGGTGACACGACGACGCAGGACCACGGCGTGACGGTGTTCCTCGACCCGGCGGCCGCGGACGCGCTGGACGACAAAGTGCTGGACGCGGAACGCCATGGCGACCATGCGCACTTCTCGATCGAGAATCAACAGGGGTGACGCTGAAGCTGACGGAAGCCGCAGCAGCCGCGATCCGGGACCTGCTGGAGCAAGCGGATCTCGGCGAAGAAGCGGGCCTGCGTGTGACGGCCGAGATGGACGAGAAGGGCGAGCCCGGGTTACACCTGTCGTTCGAAGGGGAGCCGGTGGACGCGGATCAGGTGGTGCGTGCGCACGGCGTCAATTTGTTTCTGGACCCGTCAGCCGCCGAGTACCTGGAGGACAAGGTGCTTGATGCGGAGTTGCACGGGGACCACGCGCACTTCGCAGTCAGCGAGCGAGACACGTAGGGGAATCGGCCGATGCACGATGGTGCACATAGCCGAAGAAGTTCGTCGTGCGCGGGAGGCGCAAGGACTTAGACAGGACGAACTTGCCGC